>Ga0265314_10005663_pt1 | contig 11221 bp, 9 predicted proteins | sample 4126metaG_FD_203106 | JGI IMG/M metagenome (GOLD analysis project Ga0265314, IMG submission 203106) | Rhizosphere microbial communities from Carex aquatilis grown in University of Washington, Seatle, WA, United States - 4-1-26 metaG | ecosystem: Host-associated > Plants > Roots > Rhizosphere >... | reverse complement strand
TTCGATCTCCTCGAGGATCACAATCGCATCTCTTGACTTGCCTTGATGAACGAGATCCGCCGCGTGATCGCTCTGCTTTTTGAAGTCAGGGGTAGCTTCCTTTAATGAACGATCTTCAAAATCAGGACCCCAATGGTGCGCATGTTGTCCGGAGTGATCTTTTAGACGAGATAGGTAAATTTGCGGCGATGAGCCGATGCTGATGGTTGTTCCTTCGATGTTTGTATTGTAATACCACAGGCACGCTGACACCGGGCCACCGACCACAATCAACATCAGCAGCGCAATCAATCCCGTCGGAATTATCTGCCGTAGTGAGGCGTGTCGCATAGCGAGCTCCTCCTTTATGAGTAACATAGCCGTCTCAGTCTACCACATCTGCTGCAGGCTTAAGGCACGCGGCTTTGTCAATTCCGGCAAAACGCTTTGCAGTTTTCGGAAGAGCGGATCCCCGATTTCTATCTCCGTCCTATGGAGAGAAGTGTTGATGTTTGATCAAGTCTGGAAAGGCGTTTGCGAACTGCTCCTACACGGAGATTTCACTCTTATAGAGGAGGCGTCATGAAAAAGATCGACGAAGCAAAGTTGGAGTCAGACCTCGGTTACCGTTTTCAATACCTCAGCGAATTTATGGGTTTCGGCGAGGACGACATCAACACGATCCTCGGCGCCAAAGCGCTGCTCGCGCCGCTGGTTCCGGCGCTCGTCGATGCGGTCTACGACAAGCTTGTCACGTACGACGCCACGTGGCGGCACTTCGTTCCGCAACAGAGCGGCTACCAGGGCCCGACCGCCACGAGCGTCGCCGACCTGCCGATGGATCATTCGACGATCAAGTTCCGCAAAGAAAAACTCGCGCGATATCTGGCCAAGCTCGTGACCGGACCCTACGACGGCAGTATGCTGAATTACCTCGACATGGTCGGCAAGATTCACACCGACAAGGCCGGCTCGAAAGAGATTCAGGTGCCGCTGGTGCAGATGAACGCGCTGATGGGCTTCGTCGCCGACGCTGTGATCGCGACGATCGCGTCCTTTGACATTCCGGCCGAAGCAAAAGTGAAAGCCACGCGCGCATTCAGCAAGCTGCTCTGGATTCAGAATGACCTGATCACGCGGCACTATCAGAAATAGGCAACGCATAATGCATAACGCATAAGATACGGCGCAACGGCGACCTCAGCCGTTTATGTGTTATGCATTACTTCAGTTTCGATTTGGCGTGCGCCGAACAGGGAAGATTTGCGGCGGCGAGGCGCGCCAGCTCTACTTTCGTTTCGGGCGAATTAACTGCTGCGAGAATTTCGATCGCCAGCACGCTGCGGAAATCCGAGACGCCGCCGATCGCGTTGAGCAGCCGCACGGCTCGTACGCGTACTTCGACCGAGGAATGGTTCAGTGCGGCTGCGAGTGCTTCGCGCGCATCGGCGCCGTGCTGAGCGAGTTCCTCGAACGCGTTGATGCGCAACTGGTAATTCGCGTCATCGAGTTGGTCCACCCACTTCTGAACTTCCGCCGTCACCGCCGCATTTTTCGGAGTTTGCAACCGTTTGATCAAATCTGCGGCGGCACTGCCGTCGCGCTGTCCGGTATAGAACGCGAACGCAGCGGTGCGCTCGTCGTAATTGATCGAAGCGAGTTTCTTCCAGGCATCGTTGGCGTCGCTCGCGCGAATCTGCCCCGCAAACGGCAGCGGCGCGGCGGTGATGTCCCAATTCACGAGGCCCTCGGCCTGCGAAATGGTGATCAGCGTTTTGCCGTCGGGCGTACTGGCGATGCCCAGCGGACTGCTCATGAGTTTGAAGCGCCGCAACTCTATGCCGGAATCCACTTCCCACTGACGCACCGTGCGGTCGTGCGAGCCGGAAAAAATGTAGCGTCCGTCGGCAGAGAACGTGAGGCACGTCAGATCCGCGCGATGGCCGAGCAGCACGTGGCGCACTTTCCCCGTCGCCACTTCCCACACCCGGATGCGCCCGCCGGCGGGTTGCTCGTCGTCGACTTCGCCCCACTGCGTGCGATTTCCGCGAGTCGAGACGCCCAGCGCACCGTCGGGCGAGAGCGCCACGGCCGCGACCGATCCATCGTGATTGGGCAGCGTGCGAAGTTCCTGGCCGGCGCGTGTGTCCCACAGTTTCGCGGTCTCGTCGTTGGCTTCGCTGAGCAGCACACGGCCGTCGGCGGAGAACGCGAGCGCCGAAATTTCGAGCGGCAGCGACGTCGGAATGTCTTTCGGCACTTCGTGTCCGGTGAGCAAACAGCTTTGCTCGCCGGTTTTCAAATCCCAGATGCGAATGCCCACCGCATCGGTTGTCGCCAGGCGCTTGCCGTCGGGCGAGACCAGCACGCTGCCCACCGCGCCACTGTGGCGGTCGAATTTTCGGACTTCGGCGCCGGTATCGATGGCGAATTCCTTGACGCCGGTCTCGCCGCTCGAAAAAACCGTTTTTCCATCGGCCGAGAACGAGACGCCCGAAATTTCGTCCGCTTCGACATCGATGGTGCTGTGAAGTTTGGAGGTCGCGGTGTCGAAGAGGCGCAGCTTGCCGTCTTTGCCTGCACCCGCCGCCATTCGCCCGTCACGCGAAAGTGCCAGACGCCCCATTTCCTCGGTCGCGCCGGAAAACGAGCGCGCGCCGGCGGGAAGCTTGACCGGCCCCGCGACGCGGCCGGTGATCAAATCGATGTCGGGTTCTTCATCGGCCGCGAAGACGCTCGCGAGCAGCAGGCTGCTCAAGCAGGCCAGTAGCGCAAAACCGTGTCGTCTCATCGCGCGGCTCATACTCCTTATGACGCTAACATATAAACCGCGACAATCGAGTAGCGGGTGCGGAAAATGTGCGCCGATTCCCTCTCCCTCCGGGAGAGGGCCGACGTGAGGCGAAGCCGAACGCGGGGGGAGGGAAGGGCGTCCTGCATTTCAGCGGCCATCCCTCACCCTGGACTCGCTTCGCTCGCTCGGCCCTCTCCAGGGGGGAGAGGGAACCGTCACTACCCTTTGACGCCCCAGAGTCGTAAACTGATCAAAGAATTGGAGCGAATTCCGTATGCGTTACTCCATGAAAGCCCGCGTCATTCCCGGCAAATCCGCCGCGCTGAAGCAGGCGCTCGATGACGGTTCGTTCAGCCGCGAGTTCCCTTACGGCGACCTGGGCGAAACCGTGCGCGAAGGAACCGCCGATGCCTCCGGCGACGTGCGTTGGATCGAAGTCTGTTACTGCCGCGAAGCCTTCAACATTGCCATGCGCATGGAATTGGAATACTTCGAGCGCTACTTTCACGCGATCGAAGTCGGCGACGCACGCGATCCGCGTTATTGCAAAGGCTATCCGGTCTGCAACGATTGCTTGTGCACCAAAACGATTCGGTTCCCCGGCGTTCCATTCGACACGCATCTGGCGGCGTTGATTGCCGTCGAAAGCGTTCAGTCGCCGAAGCATGTCGAACTTATTCCGACGCGCTGGACCGGCTGGCGTGGCCGCGTGCAGACCGACGATGAGAAGAGTCTGAACTCGCAGTGCCGCCTCGCAATGTAATCCCTGAAAACGGATGAAGGTATCGCCATTCATGATGACATTGAACGTTCCGCTGTTGGCCGTCGCATCGTTGTTTTCCGCGGTGCTCACGGTTTCGGCCTCTGACAACAAATTCGACGAAGCAGGACGGTTGCAGCAGATCGCCGTCGGCAAAGGCTGGACGACGGTCACAACGGACGTCAAAATTCCACTGAAAGGCTGGACCAAAACGCTGTCGCTCGGCGATTCAAAGCCCGGCGTCAGCCACGCCAATGGCATGCATACCTGGAAGGGCTCGCCGGCGGACGGAAAAGCGGCGTTTGCCGTGGAACAGACCACCCGCGAAGTAGACGGGAAACTCGTCTTCGATGTGCGCGCGACCGCGCAAGCCGAAGTCGAAACCGAAGGCGTTTTTTTCTGGATCGAAGTGCCGAGCGAGAACTTCGCGGGAGGATCGTTCCGCTCCGGCGCGCAGCACGGCACTCTGCCGCTGACATTGCCGGAGGAATACCATCTGTGCAGCGGAATCACCGCGAACACCGCGCTGAAAACACCAAGCGGCATGGAAATCGTCGCCGACACGGCCCCCGCGGCCTCGGTGTTGATTCAAGACGGCCGAAAATGGTCGAAACATTTTTCGGTGCTGATTCAACTCGCGTTCGGAAAGTTTGCCGCAGGCCAGTCGGTCTCGATGCAGATTTCACTCTCGACCACCGGAGCGGTGGACGAAGCGCCGGCGAAAATCACGCTCGATCCCGCGGAAACGCTCTACGCGCTCGACGGCATCGGCGGCGATTACTGCTTCAACATCGAATCGCCGATCACGCGCTATACGCTGGACAATCTGCGTGTTGCCTACGCTCGCACCGAAATGACGCTCGAACAGTGGGAGCCCGAGAATGACGACGGCGATCCGGCGAAGATCAATTGGCCCGCGCTCATTGCGCATGATGTTCCCGACAGCCGCCTGCGCCGCGAGTTTGAACTGCTGAAAGAATTCAGTGCGAAAAAAATCCCGGTCATCGCGAGCGTCTGGAAACTCCCGCCGTGGCTCTACACGAAACCGCCCGACGAGAAGAACGAAAACAACCGTATCGACGACGCCAAGTGGCCGGAAGTGATCGAATGCATCGTGTCGTACCTTCTCTACGCAAAAGAAAAATACCAGGCAGAGCCCGCGTTTTTCAGTTTCAACGAATCCAACTTCGGCGTGCGCGTTCTTTTTTCTCCCGAAGAACACCGCGACTTGATGAAGCGCCTGGGTCCGGCGCTGCAGAAAGCCGGATTGAAGACCCGCATGCTGCTGGGCGATGTCGGCGATCCGCGCGACACGCTCGCGTTCACCACGCCGACGGTGAACGATCCCGAGGCGCTGAAATATGTCGGCGCCATCAGTGTCCACAGCTGGGGCGGCGCGACGGCGGCGCAGTACAGCGCGTGGGGCGATCTGGCCGCGAAACTGAAACTGCCGCTGCTCGTCGCCGAAGCCGGCGTCGATCCCGCGGCGTGGCAGGGCGGGATCTACCAGAATTTTGATTATGGCGTGCGCGAGATGGCGCATTACATGGATCTATTCCGCTACGCGCGCCCGCAGGGAATCCTGCTCTGGGAATTCACTGGCGACTACGGACTGCTGACGTCGAACAAGTTCAACCGCAACCGTCTGGTGCTGACCGAACGCTTCTGTTTTCAGAAACACTGGTGCGATCTGACGCTCGCCGGCAGCGAAGCCTTGAAAATCGCGAGCGACAACGCGAACATCCAGTGCGCCGCGTTCAAGCACAGCGTTGACGACAAGTCGACGCTGACGATCCACGTCGCGAATCCGAAGTGGACTCGCCAGGCGACGATCGAAGGCATTCCCGACGGAATCAAAGTGCTGAACGTCGTCCGCACCGCGCGCGGAGAACTTTTTAAGAAGCTCGAACCGATCGTCGTGACGAACGGCAAAGTGACGTTCGATCTGCCGGGGCAGTCGCTCACAACATTGACGACGCAGGACATTCCCGAACTAAAGATGCCGTGACGCTTCTAACGTGGCCACCTGGCATCCATACGGTGGCGTGCTGAGGGTGGCACTGATAGGCGCGCAGCGACTATCAGTGCCACCCAATACCGTCACCTGTCACTCGTCACCTGTCACGACAAAACAAAGCGGGCAGACAGTCGTAACTGTCTGCCCGCTTAAAATTCGCCCTCCGCGCAATCCAAAAGGATTGCGGTACTAGAATTCAACCACGAAGCGCTTGAGCGAACCGAGGATTCCGAGGACTAGTGTCACCAGCGAGCACACAATCGCGCCGAAGAAGAAACCTTCGTTCGCCGCTTTTGGGCCCGTCAAGGGTTTGCCGTCGACTCCCATACCGGACGTCCAGGTGCCGGTGTCTCCGACCCACAGGATGATGCAGACCACAGTGAACGCGAGGAACACCAGCGCGATGATGCCAAAAAGCTTCTGCTTCTTCTGAACGGCTTCGACTTCGCGGTGCTCTTCCGTCGTCAGATTCTGGATGCGGCGACCGCAAACGGGGCAGGTGATATCGCGTTCTTCCGCATTCAACACCACGTCGCGAATCGTTGCACACTCACTGCAGCGGAGCCGGCACTGGATTCCCATTTAAAACCTCCATCGGAGTTCAAGAAACAGATCTGCCAAACCCTAAGACAAAAGCGGACCGGCGAACCCTTCGGCTTCCCGTCTCAAAAAAGTGTAAACCGAGGGCCAGTCTAACTTGCCCCTCGCGTTTGACAAGAACCTAAAAACCCGTCGAGTCTGCCCGTGGAAAGAATGCCCCAATATACCGCGGCAATGTCCTGGGACGCACGTAGTGCAATTAATTTTATCGTTTTTGCATCGGATATTGGAGATGAGGTATGATGACAAAGTCTTTTAGAAACCGCCGCTTATGAATATCGAACCCCAACGCGCCGCAGTGAAACCTCGCATCCGAACGCGAGATGGCGGCAGCGTACCTCTTGAAAATGAATTGCTCCCTTTATTGCATCCGGGCGCGCACGGAATCATCGTCATCTTGGGTGATACCGGCTCGGGTCGCACCAGCGCGCTGCAGCATCTTGCCTGCCTCGCTCCGACCGATGCGCACGTAAACTTCGTCGACAATCCGATTACGCCTGAAGAACTGTCGGAGTCTGAACTGACGATTTATACGGCTCGCAGACGTTTGAATGTCAAACACGCCGAAACCTACTACCTCGCGCCATGGACTACCGACGACCTGATTGAGTACCTGCTCGCAAAGTACAAAGACCAGTGCGCGTCGGTGATGCAACGCATCCATGCGGCCGAGGGCGCGAAACTGCTCAATGGGAATCCCGAATTGTGGCGCGTCGTGCTGGACGAATTCGCAGCCGATCCGGAACTCAAGCGGTTCGGGGACGCCTTCTTGAGTTTTCTGCGCAAGCGATTGGATGAATCGCAGATGGCGCTGGTGCGCAGAGGCTGCCTCGCCAAAACGTTGATGGCGAGCGATACGGTTCAGCGAACGAGCCATTTTGCAAAGCAAACGGTGGAGCCGGTCGGCGTAGATACTGAAGATTGGACGCGTTTGGAAGTCGGCAATTTCGGTGAAGCTGTCTGGAGGCTGCTGCGCCATGAATCGGTGCAGACATTGCTCGCCCGCGAACAGATTCTGGCTGACTTGCGCGCGGATGAGAAATGCAAGTACCTGGTCTTTCGCATGCCGCGAACGATGATTCGCATTCTGGCCGCGGCCGTGTGCAACGATCAAAAGTTGCTCGAGAAGCTACGCAAGTTGGCGCTCGAACCCAACCTTCAAGCCATGGCTGGAAGTATCCTGAACGCCACTGGAATGCGATGGGCGCCGGACAAACGAAGCGGCTGGAATATGTTCGCGAAAACGATTGATCTGAGCGGCGGGTACATGGAGTGCGCGTGCTGGCCGGGTATTGATTTGAACGGTTCGAATTGCACCGGCGCCGATTTTTCAAACTCCGATCTCTCCTCGGCGAATTTGTCAGGCATGAAGGCCGACGACGCGAATTTCCGCCGCGCGCAACTGCGGCACGCAAAATTAAAGGATATGCTGGCCGCCTTTGCAAATTTTTCGCACGCGGACATGCGTGACGCAACGGCGATCGGTGCTCAGTTCCGAGGCGCCGATTTTGAGCGCGCCAATTTTGAAGGCGCAGACCTGTCGAAGGCGAATATTGTCTCGGCCAGGCTCGTCGATGCGAGTTTCCAGCGCGCGAAACTGAAAGGCGCGAACGTCGCGGGTTGCGAGATGACGGGTGCCGATTTTTCGGGCGCCAATTTGTCCAAAGCTTCGCTGCGCTTCTGCCGGCTTCGCTTCGCAAAGTTTACCGGCGCGATATTCGTGCACGCGGATTTGCATAAAGCTGACATGGAGTTCATGAAGCTTCCGTCCGCAGATTTCCGGCTCGCGAAATTATCGCAAGCGCTGCTGACAGGCTCGTTCATTCCGAAGGGGAATTTTGCCGGAGCGAATCTCACACATTCGGGCCTGGCCGAAATCGATTGGGAGCGCGCCGATCTTCGCAACGCGGATTTGACCGGATGCACGTTTTTTATGGCGGCAAGCCGTTCGGGGCTGGTCGACAGCGATCTTGCCAGCGAAGGCAGCCGCACGGGTTTTTACACCGACGATTTCAGTGATCAGAATTACAAAGCTCCGGAATTAATCCGCAAAGCGAACCTGCGCGGCGCGGATCTGCGCGGCGCGAAGCTCGACAAGACTGATTTTTATCTCGTGGATCTGCGCGATGCGAAATACGACCCGGATCAGGCCGAGCATCTGCGCCGCTGCGGCGCGATTCTGCATTCGCGTGTCTGATGCTACAGAATTGCTAAACGGGAGACGTGTTTTAAAAATCGCGTATACGCAGCGGACTGAGTTTTCGGCCCCTCTCATCTTTTTTGGACTTGCAAATTCAATGGTTGGCAGCGTTTGCGGAGAGCGAAAAGTTATTCGAAAGAAAGTTGTGAAAACCATCAATCGCTAATTGTCTTAGTTATAGTGAAGGGAGAGCGTGAATCGCCCCCCCGCGATCGGAAGCCATCACTTCACGCTGATCAACCGCACAGCTTCTTCGGCGCACCAGCAATCAAAGCCCAGTTTGCGAAGTTTCAGATCGTTTAGCGGCTCGAGCGCCTCGGCGGCGACCGGTCCGATGCGGCCCAGCGCGATCGCGGCGCTGACGCAGACATCTTCACGCGAAAGCGCGTCGATCAAAGCAGGCACGGCGTCGCGCGCGGCAGGGCCGATCTCGCCCAGCGCGGTGATCGAAGCGACGCGCACAACCCAGTCCGGATCTTCGACGGTTTCAATCAGTGCGGAGACCGCGGGCGTGGCGCGGGTGCCCATTTCAGCGAGCGCGCAAATGGCGCTGACACGCTTGCTGGTGTCGGAACTTTTCAAATCCAGAAGCAGAAGGTGAACCTGGTCGTCGTAAGTGATCAACGGAGAAATGGTGCTGCGTCGGCGTCGGACGGTTTCTTGCAGGACGGGGTCCATTCCAGCGGTGATGTTGCGCGTGCAATTGGCTGCCGCTTCGGCCAGGGTTTTGAACATGCGTTTCTCCAAGTGTGGACGCCAGGCTTTGAAAGACATTTTGCAGATCCGAAACGCGGCGTGTATTAACGTCTCACCGCCGACGGAGGCTGCGCGCTTTCAAACAAGTGGTGTGCCGCAAGGTGCCCAGACGAACTCAATAGTGACCACCGAGTCTAGCCATTCCTTCAATTTCTCACAGCCAGAATCGCCTAATTTATGAATTCTTCACTATTTGCATGACTTTATGGAAATGGGTCAACTGTTTTGCTTTTCCGATCACGCGTCCGGGAGTATTCTGAACATCGCTTTTCATTTTGAAATCAAGGGGACTTAACATCGCCATGCAGGGACAAACTGTGAACAAGAAAGCCAAAGCCAAAAAATCCGAAGCCGGCAAACGTTCGCGCGACGCTTACAAGCAAGCCAGCGACATTTTTCCGGGCGGCGTGAATTCGCCGGTGCGTTCCTGGAAAAGCGTCGGAGGCGAGCCGTTTTTCGTCGCGCGCGGACAAGGAGCGGAACTGATCGATATCGACGGTAATCATTACGTCGATTTCGTCGGTTCGTGGGGCCCGATGATCCTCGGCCATTGCCAATCAAAGGTTGTCGCCGCGATCCGCAAACAGGCGCAGCGAGGCGCCAGCTTCGGCGCGCCGACGGAACTCGAAACGCGGCTGGGCCTGCGCGTGCAGAAGGCGTTTCCGTCGATGGAGCGACTCCGTTTCGTCTCGTCCGGCACTGAAGCCTGCATGCACGCCGTTCGCGTCGCGCGCGGCTTCACGGGGCGCGAAAAGATCATCAAGTTCGAGGGCTGCTATCACGGCGCGTCCGATCCGATGCTGGTCAAAGCCGGTTCGGGTGTCGCGACATTCGGTTTGCCCGATTCCGCGGGCGTCACGGCCAGCGTCGCCGCGAACACACTCACTGCGCCGTTCAACGATCTGGCCGCCGTTCGCGCGCTGCTCGACGCTAATAAGGAACAGGTCGCCGCGATCATTCTCGAACCGGTCGTCGGAAACGCCGGCGTGCTGATTCCGAACGAGGGATTTTTGAAGGGCCTTGCCGTTGCTGCGAAAGCCGCCGGCGCGCTGCTGATTTTCGACGAAGTCATGACCGGATTTCGCCTCGCATACGGCGGAGCTCAAGAAAAATTTGGCATCCAGCCCGACATGACAACGCTCGGCAAGATCGTTGGCGGCGGTCTGCCTTGCGCCGCGTACGGCGGGCGCAAAGAGATCATGGAAAAAGTCGCGCCGCTCGGCCCGATTTATCAGGCCGGAACGCTCTCGGGCAACCCGTTGGCGATGGCCGCCGGCATGGCGACGCTCAAACAGCTCCGCGAACCCAATGTGTATGAGGATCTCGAAAAGATTTCAGCTGCGGTCGAATCGATTCTGCTCGATGCCGCCAAAGATGCCGGTTGGGGCGAGAAAATCTGCATCAACCGCGTCGGCAGCATGTTCACCCTCTTCTTCTGTAAAGGCCCGGTGCTGAATTTCGCCGACGCCAAAGCCGCCGACGGCCAGCTCTACGCCAAATTCTTCCGCGCGATGCTGGCCAAGGGCGTTTACCTGCCGCCGAGCCAGTTCGAGGCTGCGTTTATCAATCTGAAAATGGACAAGAAGATTCTCAAGCGCGTGGCCAAGGCAGCGAAGGCGGCATTTGAAGCGTTGAACGGATAAGCACTAAATTCGAATATCGAAATCCGAAGCAAATTCGAATACGGACAAAACATCAAATTCAAAAGGACGGGGCGCGTTGCTTATGGCAAGGCGCCCGGTTGTTTGAATGTTTTGGGATTTGTCAGTTTGTTGTTTGTTTCGGATTTCGATATTCGAACTTCGGATTTGCAGTTACGCCGCTTCTTCGTTCATGCTGATTTCGTACTTCTCCAGGTTGCACTCGAAATCGGAACGGCCGTCGCTCAGTTCGCAGATCGCATAGGGCTCGTGAGGGTAGATCTTCTTGACTGTCAGCAGGGGGCCAACCGGAGTGCCTGCCTTGATGGAACCGTCCCACGGATGAATCCGCCGAACCATGTCCCCGACATACAGTTGTAAGAGATTCGTGACGCCCATAACCGCCTCCATTTTTGTCGTTTGCTGCTTTCGTTCTTTCATACCGTTAGACACTCCACACGTTGAAATGTTTCAA
>Ga0265314_10005661_pt1 | contig 11222 bp, 14 predicted proteins | sample 4126metaG_FD_203106 | JGI IMG/M metagenome (GOLD analysis project Ga0265314, IMG submission 203106) | Rhizosphere microbial communities from Carex aquatilis grown in University of Washington, Seatle, WA, United States - 4-1-26 metaG | ecosystem: Host-associated > Plants > Roots > Rhizosphere >... | reverse complement strand
GTCCCGGCGGCCAGGAAGCACAGGCCGCCGACCGCCTGACGAAAAAGGAAGAGGTGAAGCACGGCCTGCATCGCTGGCAGCAGGGTTACCGGCTGCCCGAGCTCATGCGCGAATGGGGGCACCTTCAACTCTGCCTGTTCGATGAGCTGGATACCTTCGCCGCAGCCCACCCTGAGATCGAACGCGGCACCATGGTCGAGGTTGCTCGTGAAATGATCAGTCTCGTCAATGAGGCGGTCAGCGAAAGCTGCAATCAATACGAACGGATGCAGCAGGCCGAGGCGCGTGGACGGATGAGTGATCTCGAGGGGGCACTGGCCGGCATCAACGAAATCGAACGCCGGCGCGCTGCGCTCATTCGCGAAGCCGTCCACGATCTCAATGGCAACGTCTTTGGCGTCACCGTGGCGGCCAAGCTGCTGGGCGCGGCCGATATCCCCGAGGCCGAACGCGAGGAGTTTTCGCTGCTGCTGCAACAGGGCGTTCAGTCGGTGAGCGCGATGCTTTCCGATCTGACGGAACTGGCGCGCCTCGAATCCGGCAAGGAAACGCGGACGATCAGCGAGTTCGATGTCGGCGCCCTCGTCACGGAACTGGGCGATGCCAACCGCCCCATCGCTGCCAGTCGCGGGCTGTTCTTGAAAGTCGAAGGGTCAACCCAATTGACGGTGGCTGGCGATTCCTCCAAGGTGAGGCGTTTGCTGCAAAACCTCCTGCTGAATGCGCTCAAATACACCGAGCGGGGCGGAGTAATTGTGACCCTGGGTGTTGCGGAAGAAAGCTGGTGGCTGATGATCAAGGATACCGGCCCCGGCTTGCAGGCCGGCCCCGGCGCGCCGCTGGTCGCCGGATTAAAAGAAGCCACCGCCAGTGCGCGGGAGTCGGATGAGAAAGCCGCCGCGATCAAGGGTGAAGTGTCCCACGTACTGGTGCCGGTTGCCGGCGGCACGGCCGCAGTGCGGTCTTCTGTTTCTCAGCCCGGCGAAGGCATTGGCCTCTCGATCGTGAAGCGCCTGTGTGAATTGCTTGATGCCAGCCTTGAAGTGGCGAGTTCGCCGGACACCGGCACGACCTTCCGGGTGGTTCTGCCGCGGCACTACTGACCTCTGGGAAAGTCGGTCCGACGAGGTGCGCCGATTTAGCAATGGCCGGTTTGGCCTGTTCAAAGCGTCCGGCTGCGTTCCTTTGGCTCCATGAGCGGGGTGAAATCGCGTCCGCCATTGCTCAGCGCCGTGACGCGGGTGAACTCCGCGCCGAGAAATACGATTTGCGCCGCGTAATAGGACCACAAAAGCAAGACCAGCAGAGAACCGGCGGCTCCGTAGGCCGAGGTCAGGCTGGTCCGGCCGAGGTAAATTCCCAACACGGATTTTCCGACGGTGAAGAGCAGGGCGGTCACCGCCGCTCCCAGCCAGACATGTCGCATCCGCACCGGAGTTTCGGGGAGCAGCCGGAAGAGCAGGGCAAACAGCGACGTGACGACCAGAAATGAAATCACGTTGTTCACGATTTGCAGCCCAAGCACCGGCAGTCCGAGCCGATGGCCGGTTTCCGCCCCCAGCCAGCTCAACATCGCGCTGGCGATGAGCGAGACGAGGAGCAGAAATCCGGTGGCCATGACCGTGGCGAGTGAGAACAGGCGCATTTGCAGGAAATGCCACCAGCTTTCGGCGGGCTGCGGGGGCACCCGCCAGATGGCGTTGAATGAGTTTTGCAGATGGATAAAAACTCCAAGCGTGCCGAAAATCAGCGTCCCGAGCCCCAGCAGCGTGGTGAAGATTCCGGTGGTGGTGGTGGTCGCCGGGCTTTGCACCTTGGCCACCGCGGCACTGGCCTGGGAACCCGCGAGCCGGCCGATTTCTCCAATCACCTGTTGCCGCGCGTCGGTTTCCGTGAACACGAGGCCGGCCAGCGCAATCGTCAGCACGAGGAGCGGCGCGATCGCCACTGTGGTATAGAAAGCCAGCGCGGCGCCGAGCCGGGTGACATTGTCGGCAATAAACGCCTCCGCCGTCTTCGCCAATATCCGGCCGGACCGTTTCAGGATGCTGACCTGCTCCACTGCTGCGGCCGCGGCGCTTTCACTCCGGGGTGGAAGCTGAGTCTTGGTCTGGGGGGCGGTTTGGATCGTCATGATGGGTAATAAAAATCTGCGGAAAAAAACTGTCATCGGCGTAACGCTGCCATGAATGGAAGCGGGCGGATGAATTCGTGCCCCGAACCGGCATGCACGAGCAAAGATAGGCAACCTGGGTAAACACCGCTATAGGGCGTTCGCCTACTCGCTGTCCCGCAGTTTCCGGGCGGCATGCGCAAACCTATCGTCTTCCTTCACCTCCTCCTCAAAAACCCTCATTTAAGCCCACCGGAAAGACATTTGCTGACCGCTGCGGATCGCCTGTGTTGCGGTTTGACGCATCGGACTTGGCGTTAAGTGCGCACGGTTCTTCTTTGCAACCGTGCCGCATCGCTTTTTTCTTCGCCCCTGTCGAAATCGGCTTTGTTGGCACGTTATGGTTGTGAGCGCGATCGGTTTTGCGCTCATAACCTTCAAAAAAGTCACCTATGAAATACACGCTCCTTATCTACGAAAATTCGGCCGGATTCGCTCTGCGGAACGACCCGGATAAACAGCAGTCCTATTGGGCGGCTTGGCCAGCCTATACCAAAGCTCTCCAGGAGGCTGGCGTCATGGCCGGTGGGGCCGGCTTGGAACCGCCGGGCACCGCCACCACGGTGCGTCTGCAAAGTGGTAAGCGCCACGTGCAGGACGGCCCGTATGCCGACACCAAGGAACAGCTCGGTGGTTTCTACACCATCGATGTGCCCAACCTCGATGTAGCGCTCGAATGGGCGGCGCGGGTTCCTGCGGCGCCGGGCAGTTATGTGGAGGTCAGACCCAACCTTGTGGTGCCGGCCTGACGCGTGCCTGACGCAGAAACAGCCGCTGCGGTCGAGAAGGCGGCCAGAGACTCCTACGGTCGGCTGGTTGCCTATCTCGCCGCGCGTTCCCGTGATCTGGCGGCGGCGGAGGATGCGCTGGCGGATGCGTTTCATGCGGCTTTGGCGACTTGGCCTGATTTGGGCGTGCCGGAAAAACCCGAGGCCTGGCTGCTGGTGACCGCACGCCGCCGCCTGATTGATCGTGCCCGCCACGCCAAGGTTCACGCCGAGGCGACTCCCGCGCTCCGGCTCGTGACGGAAGAAGCACAGGCGCTCGCCTCACGGGCAAATCTGTTTCCCGACGAACGCCTGAAGTTGCTTTTCATCTGCGCGCATCCGGCAATCGATGTTGCGGCCCGCACCCCGCTCATGCTGCAAACCGTGCTGGGGCTCGACGCCGCGCGCATCGCCTCGGCCTTTCTGGTCAAACCTGCGGCGATGGGCCAGCGCCTGACCCGGGCGAAAATCAAGATCCGCGACGCACGCATTCCCTTCGAGATTCCGGAAGCCGCGGAATGGCCCGAACGCCTTGATGCCGTTCTCGAGGCGATTTATGCGACCTACGGACTGGGGTGGAACGCTGTGACCGGGGCCGAGTCGCGCGGCAAAGACCTGGCGACCGAGGCGCTCGCGCTCGGACGCTTGCTGTGGCAGCTCCTGCCCGACGAACCCGAGGTGCAGGGCCTGCTGGCGCTGATGCTCTATTGCGAAGCAAGACGCGACGCCCGTCTCGACGCTCAGGGCGGTTTCGTGCCGCTGAGCGGGCAAGACACCCGCCTCTGGTCCGAACCCATGATCAACGAGGCCCACCATCTCCTGCTCAGGGCGGAGCGCGCGCGGCACATCGGCCATTTCCAACTCGAAGCGGCCATCCAGAGTGTGCACACCCGCCGGGCCATCTTTGGCGGGAAAACCGCCTGGGAGGAGATTGTTGTGTTGTACGAGGGATTGGTTCGGCTGGCCCCGACCACCGGTGCGCTGGTCGGGCGGGTCGCGGCGACGGCTGAGGCGCGCGGTCCGGCGGCAGGCTGGGAGTTGTTGCGGCAAATCCCGCCTGAATCGGTCGTGACCTACCAGCCCTATTGGGCGCAGGCGGCGCATCTGCTGGGTCAGCTCGGCCGTGTGACCGAGGCGCGGACGGCTTACGAACGGGCCATAGGGTTGTCCGAGGACCCCGCCACCCGGGCCTTTCTCGTGCGCAAATTTTCCGATCTCTCGACTGGTTGAGCGCCGCATAATGGGGAAAGCTGTTTCGCAACCGGCCGGACGCGATGCATAATTATGCCGTTGCGTAAGATTTCAAACGATGGCCGGAGATTACCCTGATTTGACCGCCCCGATTGTTTACTGGTCGGTCAGGAATCAGGACGCGACGTCCCTCAGATCGGTCCCGTGTTAACTTCAGATCGGCCCTTCATTGTGGAATCCTTCGCTTGAGTCTTTTTTGCATGTTCATCACTTTGGCCTTCACCGCCAATGACCAAGACCAAAACTCCCGCCGTCCAGCCGACGCCTTCATTTTGGCTGCCCTTTGCCGCGATCGGGGTGGTCGGGGGCTTGCTCGGCGCCTCGATCACTTATCTCGCCCTACGTCAGAGTCTGCAGCAGGCCAGTACGGCGGTTTCCCCTGCGATCGTGCCGGTGGGTCCGACCCGCCATTTGCCGTCGCCCGAACTCACGGCCGGACAAAACCCGGCCGAGGCCGCTCGCACGCTGGGCAATTTCTATTACGATCAGCAGAACTGGCCCGACGCGATCAAGCAATACCGGTCGGCTATCTTGCTGGGTCTCGATGATGCAAATATCCGCACCGACTTGGGCAACGCCTACCGTTTCACAGGCCGCGCCGACGACGCTCTCGCGGAATACCGTCACGCCCAGACCCAGGATCCGACGCACGAATTCAGTTTGTTCAACCAGGGCGGACTTTACCTCGAGGATCTCAAGCAGCCAGAAAAGGCCGTCGAAATCTGGAATCAGTATCTCGTGCGTTTTCCGACCGGTCGCAATGCCGACGCCGCCCGTCAGTTGATCATCCAAGCTCGGTCGGGAGCCGCGGGCCCGCCGCCACCGGCCGCGGCCACAGCCGGAAGTTCCTCCGCCACCGAGGATCTGATTTTGAAGCAGATCAAATCCAGGCAGGACAAATAGAGGGAATACGGTTTCTAGCGTCCAGCGGTCTGACTCCTTCGAATTGGGCGCTTTTTTCGGCACGGCCGCATCAGGGCAACCGATGGAGCCAATAGCCTGGCTGCCGATGCAGCGGCATCACGGCGAGAATCCAGATATCGTCGGTACGATCGACGTAGATGATGCCATAAGGAAACTCCCGAGTGAAATGACGGCGGACGGGCGGGTGGATCATGCGGAAAGTGCCGGGTATCTGGCAGGCATCGGCGATCAAGCCATCGATGACATGATAAAAGCGCTGACCCAGAGTGGGGCTGATGCTGGCATAGTGTTTCGCGGCTTCTTGGTATTCCGCTCTGGCCTCGGGGTGGAGGATGTGCGGCTTCAGGGAAGGCCAACAATTTTCCGAATCTCAGCCGCAACCTGATCACCCGGAATCCCTTTCACTTTGCCGCTTTCCATTTCGGCGAGCCGGCGTATCGCTTCATCGCCCCAAGCTTTTTCGATCTGCGGATCGATGTCCTTGGCGGAGTCGGCGATGAGTTGTTCGATCAGCTCGGCGCGTTCACCGTATGGCATCTGGCGGGCCTCCTCGACGATGTCGCTGATTTTCCGTGGCATGGGAAGAATAAAGCCGAGGTGAGGCCCGCCGTCAAACCTAGGGTTGGTTGGAGCTCCCTAGAATTGATCGGTGGCTCCCGGGGATTGATCGGTATTATAACCATAGCAACCTGCCCCTGACCACCGCCCACACGTTTGCTTGGCAAAATGGCGGGGGGTGTGATTGTGGGAGCGTTCATGAAACGTCCGAATCTCACTCCTCGCGTGCAGGAAGCCTTGCGCCAGTTGCTGGCGGGGCCGCAGGACATGCGCGATGAGGCGCTGTTGGAACTCATCAACGAGGAGCTGAAGCCGGCGAGTATAGACGACATCACCTACGTCCGCGACCGCGTCCGCTTTTCCTGCCCGCCGTGCCCGATGGTGCAATCGGTCGTGCTGATGCTCGACGGTCTGCTCGAAGTGAAAAAACTCTCGCGCGAACTCTGACGCCTGCGTGCGGAACGTCGTCATCCGTTCAGTCGATACTCCGGGCATAGGGTTGCCCTGAATTGACGGACAAGGGACTCGACCAGAAGTCGGTGCCCGCGGCGGGGAGGGGAATACCTATCACTCCGGTTCGTGCCACACGCGAAATACAAACTGCAAAGCACCCCATCCGGCTGACCCCAAATTCCTCCCGCTGCCAGCATCCGCCGACGTGGGAAAAAAATTCCAACTACCCCACTCCCAGAGATGCTGAGAAAATAGAAATCTTTGGATCATCCGATCGTTCCGTTTTATTTGGTTACACTCAAATCACTTGAGGCATCAGCGCGCTGATTGGCCCTCCACCTGCATGTCGACCATGGATTTGATCACGAGAGACAAACCCGTCCAAAACCATGTCCAACTCCATCACACTAACCGGTTCCTCCGGTACAATCGCCCTGCCTGACGCAAGCACGCTGAGTTCCTACAAGAAAATTCAAATCGATCTGCAGTCGGTGGGCAAGGCACTGCAATCGGGCGACGTGGCCGGAGCCAAAACGGCATTCGCGACCTTGCAGAACGACGCACCGAATCTCGCGGCGCAGAGTCAGGATCGGCAGAGCACCAATCCCCGGGCGCAAGCGCTGGCCCTCTTGGGTCGGGCATTACAGGCGGGTGACGTGACTTTGGCGCAGAAGTCGCTCGCAGTCCTCAAACAGACAATGACAGGAGCCAATCAAGGCGACGCAAGTAGCAGTAGCCCGGACAATCCCCCGACGCTGGCAACGTACCTCAACGATCTGGACAATCCTGCCAGCAATTCTTCGACACAGGATCCCAGTTTGGTGGACATGCTGAACAGCGGAGCCACCGACAATTCTTCGACACAAGACCCAAGCCTGCTCGATAACGCGGGGAATGGAGCAACCAGCGACTTGAGTAACGGCACGCCGACCCCCGGATCATTTCTCAATACCTTGGCTTAATCCCTTGCCCCTTCGGCTGGCCTTTCTTCAACCAGCGACAATCCCCGCCGTGCCCGACGGTGCAATCGGTCGTGCTGATGCTCGACGGTCTGATCGAAGTGAAAAAACTCTCACGCGAACTCTGATGCCTCATCCGGCCGGACTGCCCCGAAACTATGCCAACCGATGGCTCAAGGGGCGAAGCACGAGTTCGGCAATGACGACTGTGTAGATGAGCGAAACGATCGGCTCGGAATGAAGACGTCAGGTTGGCTACACGGCGCTGCACCCGGTGGCGTAGCCGGTAACCAGAAACGGGGTCTGGCTGAAGTTGCCCTGAATTGACGGACAGGGGACTCGACCACAAGCCGGCTGTGAATGAGACCGGTATTGGTCGCAATTTCTCAGCAGGACCCCAACCCCCAAAACCAAACCCCGTCCGATTGTTTTTCGGATCGCCCCGATCACTCAAGCAGCGGTTCTTGTGCGACGTGTACGCAGGCGACTAACCGTTCCTTTTAGAGCTGGACGCGCAGTGGCCTTAGGTCGCTCGTTCAATGCTGGTAACGGAAGATGATCTTGGTTTGTAATCAAGAGTTCGTCTGCACGGCGTGCTTCACGGACCGTATACTGTAGCCAAATAGGTCTTACCGTCTGGTTTTTGAATAGATTAACTACAAAAGGAACATTGTCATAGCTAACAAGCCACGGAAAGTTAGCCGCATTTAGAAACTCAGCCAATCGGACGTGGTCACGGTCAACGAAGTGATGCCGGTACAGTCGCTTCCCCTGTAAGTAATAAGGTGGATCAACGTACACAACCGACGTGCCTTGCCCAAGGCGGGGTTCTGTACGTCGGAGATAAGCGACAACATCACCACGTATCACCGTCATCTTATTCATTACCGAGTGCGCTTCGACCATACGATCAATCACCGTAGCTTTGGTGAATCGACAATCGATGCTGTAATCTGATGACTGGCTCATTCCTCCGATTGGCTTTGCCCCAATAATTCCGGAATAATTTGTACGATTAAAAAACAAACCCGCTAGCGCCAATTCAATGAGTGGATACTTCTTAATGGCTTCTTTCTCGCGATATTTCTGGAATTTTTTCCATGTCTTGAGTGAGACCTCCAACTCGCGGACCATCTGACAAAGTACGGCACCATCCGTCTTCAGGCATTTCCAAAACGCATATATCAGGGGATCTTTTTCAACAATAGTCGCATGGGTGACCAAATTGCGTGCCAATAATGAAAGGGCGACAGAAGCCCCACCAGCACAGGGTTCAACCCATTCGCGATCTACAAAATTATTTGCACGAAGAAAACTTTCCACGTAATCGACAAGCGCTTGCTTGCTTCCGGGATATCGCAACGGGCTAATGATTGATTGTTTCTTTTCTGACATCAGAAGGTTTTTCCGAGATACGATTCAGTCCAAGTTCTTGCCTCGGCAAGATGTTGTGAACGAGATTTGCATGTAATATGGCTGATACGGCACCGATCAATAACAGTCCCAGCCATTATGGCTGTATCCTCCCATGCATCTTTTCCTATCTGTCTGGGGAGAAAATATCCACGGGCAACACCGTAGAGTCCATGAAAGGTTTGTTGGAAGTGTTTATGGAACCATTTTTTGGGATTACATTCAGCTCGTTTTGTCGAAAATAAATTATGTCCAGCTGCACAACCTCCGAAGAAAAAGAATTGAGCGCCCCGATCATCAGGGAATCCGCGACGCAGCAAAACGTCGAGTCCTCCATCGCCAGAAACTTTTCGATGTCCTGTATGTTCTGGTTTGTATCCGCCACCTTCGCGGAATTCAGCCGCAAGCACATCGATTTTCTCGTGAAACTTATGTGGTAACTTAGATAGCGATGGATCACCAAAATGATGACAAGATCCGAAACCGGCTAGCTCAGGGTAAGGTTTTCCAATGAAGCGATTCATCCCAACCCAAGATAGAGCTTCAAAAATATAGGCTCCCGTTTTAACCCCCTTTGGCTTTTTTGGTTTCGTCACTGGATTTGTGTAGCTCAGTGATAATAGGAAAAGGTATGGCCAGGGATTTCGATTCGTAAACTTCAGCACGCGCCCAGCAACATGGTCGCATTTGAACGGATAGCCACGAGCGCCATAATCCTTACCGCGCTGAGCAAGTTCAGCAAAAACATCCTCGGCGAGAAGGTCGTGATTCGTGGGAATGTCTTTGTTGGGTGATTCCCAATCGGTAATCTTGAGCGTAGCGATTAAAGTGGTTTTATCACAGCCATTGGCCAAGTGAAGCAATGCTTGGCATTCAACCCAATCGGCAAGGGCCGGTATGTACCCCTCAGGTTCCTGACTATACAGAAGAGCAGTTTTGCTGATCTTAGACCAGTTGGCGCGGCTCATTTTTCGTCGGAGTCCACTGCTGCCTTTTGGGCAATCAAGCCTTTCACGACGTCCCTGACTTCTTCAAAAGCAGCGACGATCTCAGAATTTCCAGGCTTATAGCCTGTCGAGAATTTCCGCTGTGCATTTTGTAGCTCGTCACGCGCACTTCGCAAATAACGAAGGACAATGGCATCATCTCCTTCTGCCATTTCTGCCGCGATTGAAGGTGCATAGCCGGACTGTAATGCTTTAACGCCCGTCGTGTTTTCTAAAGCTTGCGCCAGATAGCGAAGATCAGGGTTTTGTGATTTGATTAACGGGGCCTTCGACTGCTTTTCGCTTCCAAAGACCCAAACTAACAACTCACCAAGCTTCTTCTTCTTTTCAGTTTCGACGACATTCTTTTCGGACATGTCTTCGCCCAACCCTAGATACTTTCGCGTAGATTCATAACCAATCAAAGTGTACAGATGAGAAAAAGGAAACTCGCCTGATTTGTGGTTATGATCGTCTCTGTTATAAACCTTCCACGTTTCAGCTTGCTCGAGAATCTTAAGCGACTCGTACATTCGGATTATCGTTCCATTCCTATCGCCTATTGAGGTCGCTATCTGCTTCAACGGCTTTTTTAGAGTTTCATGAACATACTTAACATAACCAGCCTTTGCGAGGCTGTCCCAAGTCCTGGGTCCGTTGAGATGTTTTGTCGCAATGAAGGTCCAGACGTCTTCACGTTTACCAATCGCCACTGGAACCAATACACACGTGTCCCTGAGCTTATCTTTAATCGGAGGAATGCCCATGATGCCAAGTTTAGTGGCACGCTTGGGATCCAATAAAAGCTGCAATGCAGTAAGGCGTCGATTTCCTTCGATTACCACGTATGAACCATTTTTTTGTTCCTCAACAAAAAGTGGCTCAACGCTCTGGTAGCCGGTAATACTAATGGACTCTACGATTTCAACCACACCGAAGCTCCACATTGTTTTAAGCAACAAATCTTGATCGGTTGATTCGTAGGCTGGCGTTCCGAATAGGCGTGGATTGGTAGAATCAAACAATAGCTTAAGTGGATCCATCGTTGATCGAACGAATTTATCATTCTCATCCAAAAGTTTTTCAGTGTTTTTCGTGCGAGCCATTGTTCTGTAGGGTGGGGTGTTTTGATGAGGACCGCTAGGCGTTATCTGTTGTGCTAGTGCAGTATACAGGCAAGCGCCAAGTTTAGCGAAACTCCAAGGTTGCTGCGATCACCAACCGTAAGAACGTTTAATCCTCAGCTCCTCGTACAGTTCCTCGGGCAACTCATCCAGAAATCTAGAAGGGTTGAGCATCATCCCTCCCGGGCCGGCGCGGGACGCGACTTTGGGATAGCTGATGTAGAGCTCGTTCTTGGCTCGCGTCACCGCGACGTAGAAGAGGCGGCGCTCTTCCTCGACGTCGCCGGCTTCGATGGCGCGGCGGCCGGGGAATTGGCCGTCGGCGGCTCCGATCAAAAACACGACGTCGTACTCAAGGCCTTTGGCTTGGTGGACGGTCGTGAGCTTGATGGCTTCAGCGTCGGAAGCGGAATGAAGACGTCATGTCTTGACTCTTGACAGGCGGCTGAACGCGAGCAGGTCATGTCAAGAGTCAAGACATGACGTCTTAGATTGTAAGCGTCGTCGCGGGTGGTACGAGCCGGTGATAGGTTACAAACGATCCGGGGTGATAGGTGACACTTTGGTGGTGAGGGTGGAGGGTTGGTTTGGCGATAAAAGAATTTAAGGGGAGG
>Ga0265314_10005660_pt1 | contig 11224 bp, 7 predicted proteins | sample 4126metaG_FD_203106 | JGI IMG/M metagenome (GOLD analysis project Ga0265314, IMG submission 203106) | Rhizosphere microbial communities from Carex aquatilis grown in University of Washington, Seatle, WA, United States - 4-1-26 metaG | ecosystem: Host-associated > Plants > Roots > Rhizosphere >... | reverse complement strand
TGGACGACTGCGTCGATCACGACGGCCAACCAGCAGGAATTTCTCGGCTACGTCATCGATAAGTACATGTCCATCGTGAATGGCGCGTTGAAGAAATACGATCCGAACCACATGTATCTCGGCTCGCGCTTTTATGGCGATGAAAAAAGCATCGACGATGCGTTTGTCGCGGCCGGAAAATACTGCTCCGCCATCAGCGTCAATATTTACGGCGCGTGGGATCCGTACCTCGGAAATTATCTGAACTGGTCCGGCAAGCCGATCATCGTCACCGAATGGTACGCGATGGGTCTCGATTCCGGCCTCCCTTGCACCACCGGCGCCGGCTTTGTGGTCGAGACGCAGAAAGAACGCGGCTACTTTTACCAGCACTTCACGCTCGCCCTGCTGCAATCGAAAGCCTGCGTCGGCTGGCAATATTTCATGTACCAGGACAACGACCCGACGAACCTGAACACCGATCCATCCAACCGCACAAGCAACAAAGGCATCGTCACCAACAAATACGTCGAATGGAACACAATGCTCGCCGCGATGAAGGAAGTGAACACGCAAGTGTACTCGATCATCGACCATTTCGACGGCGTGACGACCACTCCGCCGACGACTACGTATTCACTCAACGTCATCAACGGTGGCCCGGACGGCTCGTACACCGCCGGCACAACGATCACGATCACCGCCAACGCCGCTCCGACCGGACAGGTTTTCGACAAGTGGACCGGCGCCACCGTGGCGAGCGCAACGTCCGCGACGACGACGCTGGTCATGCCCGCCGCCGCCACGACCGTCACCGCGACTTACAAAGCCGCGCCGCCGGCGAGCTACACGCTGATTGTCGCGCACGGAACGTTTGACGGCACGTATGTCGCCGGCAGCACCGTCACCATCACCGCCAACGCGCCGGCCGCGGGACAAGTGTTCGACCGCTGGACCGGAGCCACGGTTGCGAGCGCGACATCGGCAGTCACGACGCTCGTTATGCCCGCGGCAAACACGACCGTGACCGCCAACTACAAGGCCGCGAACACACCGCCGGCGATTTCCTCCGCCGCGAGCGCAAGCCCGAACCCCGCCGCGACCGGCGACGCGGTAACGTTCACGGTCGCCGCGAGCGACAAGGACAATCAGACGCTCACGTACACTTGGGACTTCGGCGACGGCACCAGCGGCAGCGGCGCTTCGGCCAAGCACAGCTACAGCGCGGCCGGAACGTACGCAGCGAGCGTGACCGTCAGCGACGGCCAGGCGAGCGTCAAAAGCACGCTCAGCGTCAGCGTCGAGAGCATTCCCGCGAGCATCAAGATCAATTTCCAACTCGCGGGCGGCGCGGTGCCGAGCGGCTATCTCGCCGACAATGGCAAGCCCTACGGCGACCGCGGCAACGGTTTCAGCTACGGCTGGAACATGGACACCAGCAGCGCCGCGCGCGACCGCAACTCGCCGCTCAGCGCCGATCAGCGCTACGACACGCTGATCCACCTGCAGAAGCCGGAAAATCCCAACGCGTCGTGGCGCATCAAAGTTCCGAACGGCAGCTACACCGTCCACGTCGTCTGCGGCGATCCGAGTTTCATCGACAGCGTCTTCAAAACGAACGTCGAGAACGTGCTGACCGTCAACGCCACGCCGACGACAATCTCGCGTTGGGCCAGCGGCACGCAGACGGTCACGATCAACGACGGCTACCTCACCATCACCAACGCCACCGGCGCGAAGAACAACAAAATCTGCTACATCGACATCACACACGTCGCCGCTCGCTCGCTCGATCGCGACGACGACGCTGAAGCCCCGGCGAACGATCTGAAAGTGCTCGCGCTCAAGGGTTCGATCAGTTCCGCCGGTGCGAAAGACGGCCTAAGCCTCACCGCGCAGTTGAGCGGCCTGCCGGCGGACTTCAAACCGGCCGACGCTGAAGGCGGCATCGATGTTCTCGGCGCCGTGACGAGTTTCACCTTCGACAAGAGCGGCCGCGCGAAAAACGCAAACGCGACCGCCGCGCTGAAATACAACGCCGCCAAAAAAGCGTGGACGCTCGCCGTGACGCTGAAGAAAATCGACTGGAAGCCGTCTTGGAGCGAAGAGGGCCTCAACGGAATCGGCAACAACACGCCGGTGAACATTCCGGTCGGCGTGCGCGTCGGCGATCAGACTTTCGGCGGAGAACAGAACGCAATGTACTCAAGCAAAGGCAAGACCGCGAAAGTGCAGTAAAGTAATGCAAATCGTAGTAACGACTTTAGTCGTTTCCTGAATTCCGGAACGACTAAAGTCGTTACTACAATCATCGGGGCGAACAATGCCGGACGAAGCGAAACTTATCGAGCAGGCGACGGGCGGTTCGGTCGAGTCTTTTTCCGAACTCGTCGCCTTGCACCAGGGCCGCGTGCGCGCGTACATCGGCCGCTTCGTCCGCAACCCGGACATCGTCGACGATCTGGCGCAGGAAGTGTTCATCGCCGCGTACAAAACGCTGAACACGTACAACGGCGACGCGCCGCTGGGAATCTGGCTGATCGGCATCGCGCGAAACCGGGCGCTGACATACATCCGCGACGAATCTCGCCGCCGCGCGCGCGAGTCCGGAAAATTCGAGACCGCGATGGCTGAATGGCGCGTCGAAGATGTCGAACGCCACTCGGACGCCGAGACCTGCGACCAGGAACTCTCCGCGATGGAATCGTGCATCAAAAATCTGCCCGAGAACAGCGCGCGCCTGATCCGCGAACATTATTTCAATTCGCGCAGTTCGGTCGAGCTCGCCAGCAGCCTGGGCAAAAAAGAAAGTTCCATCCGCATGACGCTGCTGCGCATCCGCCAGAGTTTGCGCGACTGCATCGAAACCCGCTTGAGCTGCAAGGGAGCTTGAGCGTGGACGAACACATTCAGGAACTTTGGACACAGTATCTCTCCGGCGAGGACCTCGCGCCAGGCGACGAACGCGAGCTGCTCGCCGCGCTGCGCGCCGATCCGGACCTGCGCGCGAAGCTGTTCGCCGACGAGCGACTCGATGGCATGTTGCACGCCGCCGGCCGGGGCAATGAAGACGCCGACTCCTTCTCGCGCTCGGTCTCAGATCGTCTCGCCGCCGAAGGATCGGGCCGCAAATTCATCAGCGGCGTGCGCAAAAAAGTTCAGGTCGAAGCGGAGCAGCGCCAGCCGGCGTCGTCGACGCGCACGACGCGCTCGCTACGACGATCGCGCCGCAGCATCGAAGCATGGAGTCCCGCCGCGCTTGCGGTGGCTGCGATCGCGGCGCTGGTGGTTCTCGGCATTGTCTTTCATGTGATGACGCAGAAACCGCCGCCGGACGTCGCTGAAAAGCCGCCTGAAAAAATCCAGCCGGTCCCCCTGCCCGCTCCACCCATCGCGCCGGTGGCCACCGGCAAAATCATCGGCAAACTCGCGAAAGTCGAGGGCGACGTCGTCGCGATCGTGAAGGAAAAGCGCTCTCCGGCGATCAGCGGCCAGGACATCGTCGCCGATCAGGGCCTGGAGCTCGGCGCGAATGCGTACGCGAACGTCGCTCTTCCCGATGGCACGCGCATTGACGTCAAACCCCGAACCGCGATTCGCCAGATCGCCGACAATGAAAACGGCAAGCGCATCGTCCTCAGCGCCGGATCGCTCGACGCATCCGTCGCAAAGCAATTGCCCGACCGGCCGCTGATCATTGAGACGCCGAACGCCGAACTGAAAGTCATCGGCACAAAATTCAGCGTGCTTGCCGCCGCAGCCAGCACGCGCCTGGACGTGCGCGAAGGGAAAGTACGGCTTACACGCACGGCCGACAATGCGGCGGTCGAAGTCACGAGCGGCCAGTACGTCCTCGCGGAAGGCACGCTGGAATTGTCGGTCCGAAAATTCGGCCCGCCCGGCGGTGTGATCACGACCAAGACGGGGCCTATCGACAGTCTCGCTTTTTCGCCCGACGGACGCTGGCTCATTGCCGGCTGCTACGACAACAACGCGCATTTGTACAACACCGAAGTCGACGAGCCGCCGCGCGTGCTGGTCGGCCATAACGCGCGCGTGCGCAGCGTCGCGTTTTCGCACGATGGAAAACTTCTCGCGACCGGAAGCTGGGACAAAAGCGCAATCATCTGGGACGCCGAGACGGCCAAGCCGCTTTTCACGTTGCCCTGCAGGGGAAATATCTGGGCGGTTGCGTTTACGCCGGATGACAAAGCGCTCCTGACCGGCGATTTCGCCAAACGCCTGCGCTTCTGGGATACGCGCACTGGCGACGAACTGCCCGCCGGAGCCGATCCGAAAGTGAACGAAGTGCTCGCCATCGAATATTCGCCAAGCGGCAAACTGCTCGCCGTGGGCGGAACGAAAGGGAACGTGGTTCTGTATGACGCGGACTGGTTGAAAGAGCGCCGCACGCTAAAGGGCGAACTGGTCATTGAAAGCGTTTCGTTCTCGCACGATGAAACCATGCTCGCGGTGGCGGCTGGCAACGATGTGCGCATCTGGAATGTTGCCACCGGCAAGCTGTTGCAAACGATGACCGGCCATTCGCAGTCCGTGCGCTGCGTGCGTTTCAGCCACGATGACGCGACGGTGATTTCCGTCAGCGACGACACGACCGTAAAATTGTGGGAGGTCACGTCCGGAAATTGTTTCGCCACATTGACCGGTCACAAGGACAAAGTGAACGGCCTCGCTATTGCGCCGTTCGGCGATGTTTTCGTCACTGCCGGCGCCGGTCAGACTATCCGCTTCTGGCATCTCGATAAGTTCCGCAAATAATCCATCCGCGCAGTTCATATCGAATGTTTCCAACTTCCCGCGAAAGTTTTTGCGCCTTGAGTCGTTAACTTATCGGCGCGGGATTTTTGAACTGCGGAGCGCGGACTTTCCAGACAGCGGTGAGGCAGACATTCGTGTCTGCGGGCCTTCGCCCCCAAGGCGAAAAGTCCGCCGGTTGATTTCGCCCTTTTGCTTTTTCGCGCGCGCAATTATGATCGTGCGTTGGTCCGTAGCATGGCACTACTAGGAATCCGCTGATGCCCAGGTTTCACTCCTTTTATTACCTCCTCGCGCTGCTTACCTTCGTCGCTCCGGCTTTTTGCGCGGAAGATGTAACGCCGGTTCAGCCCGACAAAGTTGAGAAGCCGGACAAGAAAGACAAAGCAGAAGTCGAGAAAAAGAATAACCCTGCGCCCGCTCCGGCGGCCGACGAGCGGAAAAAAGATGAAGCCGCGCCCAAGTCAGCGGCCAACGCCAAGCAGCCGAAATTCCCGATGACGTCGGAGTGGTTCGTCAATATCGGCGACACCATGCCCGATGACAACGGCCCCAACGACGAAGAGGACGCACAGCAGGTCGAATTCCATCCGCTGGAAGAAGCCATGCTCGCGCTGCAGGCCAGCACCGACGAACACCTCGCCGAAAGCGTGGACGACGAAGCCTCGTCATTTAAAAAACTGATCCGCGAGGCCCCCAAATACCGCGGTCATATCGTGCGCTTTCGCGGGAAGCTCGAGACATCGGAGCGATTTCCAATTCCGGATAACAAGACGGGCCTCGGCGAACTCTATCGCGGCCAGACCACCACGATCTACGGCGAGATGGAAACGTTTCTCTCGATGGAGCGCCCCGATCGCGATCTGATCAATCGTCCTGTGCGCATCACCGGCATTTTCCTAAAGCGCTACGCGTTCAAAAACCGCCTTGAAGGCGACAAGCTCACGTGGACGCCGCTGATCATCATCAAGAAAGTTGAAGCCTTCTCCGAGGCCGACGTCGCGCCCACGCCCATGTCCAATATCGCGAAACTGGCGATCGCGATGGTCGTCGTCCTGCTGCTCGGCCGCCTTGCCTACCGGGTGGTCTATGTGCAGGGCAAATCGGCGCGCGGAAATCCGTTCACAAAAATCAACAGGCGCCTGGCCGAAAGAAAAGAAAAGACTGTGCCGAAAAAGACACTGATGGGTGCGGCACCCGCGAAGCCCGCAACGCCGCCAGGTTCGTCCGCGCCGCCGGAACCTCCCGCGACGCCGCCGGTCCCGCCATCGGAATCCGCGGATGCGTCCGCGCCGAAGTAACGCCTGAATGAGCTCCGCGCCGAAAATTTCCGTGCTGCATCTGGTTGCGGCCGAAAGCATGCTCTTTCCGATTCTGCGCGAGCAGCTTCTGTACCTGCGCGAGGCCGGTTTCGACATCCACACGGCCAGCATCGACGGCCCGCTGGCGCGGCGCATTCTCGACGACGGCTTTCCCTGGACTGCGCTGCCGCTCACGCGCGAAATCTCGCCGCTCTCCGATTATCGCGCGCGCCGCTTCATCGAAGAATTCTGCCGCCAGAAAAAATTCACGATCGTCCATACGCACACGCCAAAGGGCAACGTCGTCGGTCAATGGGGCGCCCGGCGCGCCGGGGTTCCCATCGTTCTGCAGACGCTGCACGGCTTCTATTTCCATGAACGCATGGCGGAGTGGAAACGTCGCCTCTGGATTTCAATCGAACGCTTTTCGGCGACGCACTCCGACCATGTCCTCTGCCAGAATCCCGAGGACGTCGAGACCGCTTTGCGCGAAGGCATCGCGCCGCGCGAAAAACTGACGCTGCTCGGCAACGGCATCGATATTTCGCGCTTCCAGCCCGCAGGACCGGACGACGCGCGGCGCGCGCGCATCCGCCGCGAATTGAACATTCCCGAAAACGCGCTCGTCGTCGGCATGTGCGGGCGCTTCGTGGCCGAGAAGGGATTTCCGGAATTTCTGCGAGCTGGAGAGATACTCGCGCCAAAATTTCCGAACCTGCACCTGCTTGCTATAGGCCACAAGCTGGTCAGCGAGCGCGCCGGCGACGCCTGGCAGCCGCCACAGTCCGGTCCGCTTGCCGGCAAACTTACGATCCTGACCAACCGCGATGATATGTGTGATCTATATGCATGCATGGACGTGAATGTTCTTCCGTCCCACCGTGAAGGATTTCCGCGGGTGTTGATGGAAGGCGCAGCCACGGGCCTTGCTCAGGTCGCTACGCACATCCGCGGCTGCCGCCAAACGGTTGAGGACGCCAGGACCGGGTTTCTTGTCGAAGTGAACAATCCCGCCGCGCTGGCCGAAAAGATTGAAGCCCTTTTGCTCGACCCAACACTTCGCGAAAGCATGGGCCGGGCGGCGCGGGCGAAGGCGGAATCGGAGTTCGACCAGCGCAAAGTCTTTGAAAAGGTGGCGAGCTGCTATCGCACGCTGCTGAATGAAAAAAAGGTAACGACCGTTTAGCCTGCTTTTTTCAAACTGACGTACACTTCATACACGTTCGCATTTTTCCGGCTCCACACCCCCACTCGTTCGCGTTTTCGCGATGACTCCGCCACAACTGCCCCTTCTCCTGTGGAACGCCGCGTTTTGCTTCGACTTCGCGATGTAACCAAACTTGGCACAACGGTTGCCTTATCCGCGATTGGCCTGCCGCATTCGCCGCGTCCATATCGGACTCGGCAGCCATGGAAAATCCCTTGGCAGGGAAACGTTTTAGGAGAGGACAACATGCATAATCGAGGTTCGTTGTACGTGGCGATCTGCGCGGCGGTTCTGGTTTCCGGCGCGTGTTTCGCGGCGAGTGAAGTGGAATTCAGAGGCGGAAGCCGCCCGGCCGAAGCTCAGCCTGGCGAATGTTGGTGTCTGTTCACGATTCCGGCGCAGTACAAGACCGAGCAGTTCTCCTGCCTGGTCAAACCGGAAAGCTGCCGCTACGAAGTCATTCCGGCAGAGTACGAAACGCGGAGTGAACGCGTCTGCGTGAAGCCCGAAAGCAAGCGCTGCATCGCGATTCCGGCCGAGTACCGCACGGAGACGTACCAGAAGGAAGTCTGCGGCGAAAAGACGCGCAAGGAAAAGATCCCGGCGATCTACGAGGACCGCTGCGAAAAAGTCTGCGTCGAGAAGGAACACACGATCAAGCACAAGATCGCCGCGACCTACAAGACCGAGACGTTCCAGGTCTGCTCGTCGCCCGCCCGCAGTGAATGGAAGCGCATGGATTGCGATGCCCGCGACGTTTCCAACGGCAATATGAAGATGGAAAAGAACGAATGCTGGTGCCTCGTGGCGATCCCGGCCAGCTACGAAACCCGCTCGCGCCAGGTCGTCTGTGAACCCGAGCACTGCGTTGAAGAAATCGTTCCCGCCCGCTTCGAAACCCGCACGAAAAAGGTCTGCGTGCAGAAGGAAAGCTGCCGCGAGATCAAGATCCCGGCGGTCTTCGAAACTCGCGAACGCCAGGTCTGCGTGCGCAAGGAAAGCAAGACCTACGAAACAATCCCGGCCGAGTTCACCACGGTTGAGAAGCGCGTCTGCGTCAAGGACGAATGCAAGAAGAAGATCGCCGTCCCTGCCGTTTATGAAACCAAAACGCGCGACGTTCTGGTCTGCGGCGCCCGCCAGGTTTGGCGCAAAGTGGAATGCAACCAGCCCGCGAACGTGAACGCACCTGCCAACGGAGAAGGCGCTCGCTAAGCCTCTCCCAGCCCGTCCGCAAACCCGGAAAGCCGGCTCAAGGAAACTTGAGCCGGTTTTTTCTTACGTCAACAACAACGGTCGGCCGTCACCGTCTAATGAACAGATCGCGAAATTTTTCCTGATGACAGTGGAGCAGACATTCCTGTCTTCCGTGCTGCGTCCTCAATCTGTGAAGTCATCTCAAAAACGAAGCCCGCCGAAGCGGGCCTCTGACTCTCGACTCTCGACTCTAGACTCCAGACTACTTCTTCGCCGGAATCTGCAGTTCCTGTCCGACCTTCAGCTTCGCCGGATCGAGGCCCTTGTTCGCGGCGATGATGCGGCCGACGCTCTTTGGACCGGAAGCGCCATAATATTTCTGCGCAATTGTGCCGAGCGTCTCGCCGGCTTCGACTTTGTGCGTCGTCGCTTCGCCGCCGCCCGCGTCGCCTGCCGCGGCTTCCGGGGCCTTCGTGTGCGTCGACGCCGCGACCGGCGCATCGCTCTTCTTCGTTTCTTTCGATTCCTTCGCTGCTACCGCCGAACCGCTGTCGTGCTTCGCGGCCGAAGCTTCGGCGAACGAGGGCAGCTTCATCAGCACGGTCTTGTTCTGAATGATCGGGATCTTGATCACGGCGCCGGTCTTCATCTTCGCGGCGTTCAGGTTCGGATTCGCTTCGACGATCTTCTGCGTGAATTTTCCATCGCCATACACCTTGCTCGAAATTTTCCACATGTTATCACCCGCGGCAACGGTGTAACCGTAACCATCGGACGGCGGCGCGGTGTCGACGGACGGCGTCGGGCCTTCGTGGTCGAGCAGCAGGCTGTGATCAGCTTTCGGAGCCGGTTCGGCTGACACTGGCCCAGCAATCGGGCGCGTCGGTCCGACAACGGGCGTTTCAATTGTCGGAGCACGGTTGCCCGCGGGCTGAGCCGGCACCGGATTGGCCGGTGAGTTCTCAACGCCCAGGCGCTGCGTCTGATTGTTGATAAATTCGCGTAAGGCCGGGTTCGCCGCATCAGGATTTCGCGCGGCAGTCTCCGGCGCTTCCAAACCCGGCGCGTTGGAGGGCGACGAGATATTTGCGGTAGGCGCGCCGTCCACATGCGCCGCTTCCGCGCTGTACGGAGCCTGGCCGCCAGCGTTCTCGGCATCCGCATCGGCCACTTCGCCGCCGCGTTTCACCAGCGCCCGGCCGATCAGCAACGTGACCGCCAACCCCAGGACGAGGACCACCGCCAAACCAATTCGTGCGTCGCGCTTCATAACTCTTGCTTCCTCCAAATTGGGCGGAGCGATTCTCGCCGCACCCGGCGCGTCTAAGCGTTCTTGAAATGTCGCAGTAAGACCCGTACAAAAGTGATCGGCATAATAAGGAGAGGGGTTTAAGCAAAAAGATGAGCGATTTGGCATTGCCGATTCTGGCCTTCGATTTCGGCGGCACGCGCGGCCGCTGTTGCCTTGGCGCGACGGATGGAACATACAAGCACGTAGTCGGATTCGAACGCGGCCACGACGACGACGGCGCGAGCTGGCTTCGCCGCCTGGTCAGCGCCGGCCGCGAAATCCGCCAGCACACCGACAAACTCAGCATCGTCTCTGTCTCCTTTGGCGGCCCCGTAACCCCTGAAGGCCGCGTAGTTTCCATGCACGTCCCCGGCTGGGAGAACGTCGATCTGGTGCGCGAAATGACGCTCGCGTTCGGCGCCCCCGTCGTGGTGGAAAACGACGCCAATTCCGGCGCGCTGGGCGAACACCGTTTCGGCGCCGGCCGTGGCGCGCGATACATGGCATTTTTCACGGTGAGTACCGGCATTGGCGGCGGCGTCATTCTCGACAACAAACTTTATCGCGGCGCGCACGGCATGGCCGCCGAATTCGGCCACATGGTCATGCACCCCGGACCGAACGCTCCGCAATACGCCGCCGGAAAACCCGGCATTCTCGAAGCCCTCGCCAGCGGCCCCGCGATCGGCCGCGATGGCAGCATAGCGCGCGAAAAACTGGGCACCAAAATCAGCCGCAAGCCACAACTTTTCACCGAGATGGAAGCGAAACTCGGCATGCTCACCGCAAAAGACGTCTTCGACGCCGCTCAGAAAAAAGAAGCCTGGGCGCTCGAAGTCCGCGACAACGCTGTCAACAATCTGGCCCGCGGAGTTGCCGCCGTGATCTGCGCGTACGATGTCGAACGCGTCGTGATCGGTGGCGGAGTGGCCTCGGCCGGCGACACTCTTTTCGTCCCGCTGCGCAAAGCCGTCAGTCACTACCTGCCCACATTCCTCGACGGCAAAACCGACATCGTTCAAAGCTCGCTCGGCGACCTCGCCCCCATCCTCGGCGCGATCGCGACCGCCTCCGAACGCCTAGCCGTCGGCGCCACCCGTCCCATCGACCACACCGCCTTCGAAGATTAATTATGGAGCGCCTGAGCGTCCTATAAATCCTAGGCGGCCCATGGGCGAGCGTCCTATGGAGCGCGGGCGTCCCGCCCGCCCCAAGGCGATGCGAAGCGAGCCGTCCGACCCAAACCCAAACACCCTAACACCATTTCACACCCCAGAACCACTTTTCAGCCCCAAACGCCACCCCGCCCCAACGCACTCGTCTTGGAGCGCCTCTCATTTCTCAAAAACTTTTGCACAAGTTGAGGACAATCAGAACCGCGACCGTCAGGGAGCGTCAACACGTTTACCTATGAAATAACCCGCACCATTCTGTCCAAAAACGCACATTGTTCAGTCCGCCACCCGCAAATCC
>Ga0265314_10005659_pt1 | contig 11226 bp, 13 predicted proteins | sample 4126metaG_FD_203106 | JGI IMG/M metagenome (GOLD analysis project Ga0265314, IMG submission 203106) | Rhizosphere microbial communities from Carex aquatilis grown in University of Washington, Seatle, WA, United States - 4-1-26 metaG | ecosystem: Host-associated > Plants > Roots > Rhizosphere >... | reverse complement strand
CTCAATCTTTGGGCGCGCCCGCATCGGGGCGGCTGCCTGCGGGTCCGATCCTATCACGCCCCGGGTCGCACGGGGGCCCGATTAGGTCAAATGAGCCCTAAAACCGCGATTTAGCAACCAGATCGCAATCGTAGTGAATGCGTGAATGCGGCCGGTCGGAGCGTTTTCGAGCGAAGTGGGTACCGGTTCGCGTGAAGAAAACGCGTAAAAAAGAAGACCTCAGCCGGTCAGCACCGGGCCGCCGGCTTTCTTCCAGGCGTCGATGCCGCCGGCGATATGGGCGGTATTGGCGAGGCCCGCTTCCTTGGCGGCAGCTACCGCCATGGCCGAGCGTTCGCCGAACGCACAGAAGAACACGATGCGCCGGCCGGTCGCAGCCGCGACTTCGCGCAGCATGCCGCCCGGTTGCAGGTTTTCGCCGATCGATGGATAGGGCGCGTGCAGCGCGCCCGACAGCATGCCGTGCCGTGTCCGCTCGCCGTTCTCGCGCAGATCGACCAGCAGCACGTCGGGCCGGCCGAGGCTCTCGATCGCATCGCGTGCCGAAAGCGCCAGACCCTGCTTCTCCAGGTCCTGCTGATGCAGGCCGACGTGCATGTTGGCGGGGACCGCGACGTCCATCATTTTCGGATTGGGCAGGTTGAGGTTGCCCATCAGCGCGACATATTCGTCGATCGAGCGCACCTGCAGCCGCGGATTGTAGCGCTTCTCCTCGCCGATGGTGGAGACGGTGTCGCCCTTGTAGTCATGGGCGGGGAATACCATGGTCTCTTCGGGCAGCTTCAATAGCCGGTTGAAGATCGAATCATATTGCGCGCGCGCGCTGCCGTTCTGGAAATCGGTGCGGCCGGTGCCGCGGATCAACAGCGTGTCGCCGGTGAAGACGCGATCACCCATCAAATAACTGTAAGAATCGTCGGTGTGGCCGGGCGTGTACATCACGTCGAGGCAAAGCCCTTCGATCGTCACCTTGTCGCCGTCGGCAACCCGCATCGCCACCACGTCGGCCTTGCTCTGCTCGCCCATGATGGTGACGCAATGGGTGCGGTCGCGCAGTTCGCCGAGCCCGGTGACGTGGTCGGCATGCAGATGAGTGTCGACGGCCTTGACCAGTTTCAGGTCGAGCTCGCGCAGCAACTGGCAATAGCGATCGACCTTCTCCAAGACGGGATCGAGGATGAGCGCCTCGCCGCCGGGCCGGCTGGCGAGCACATAGCTGTAGGTCCCGGAAACGCTGTCGAAGAGCTGGCGAAAGATCATGGTTGCTGGCTACCGGTTTGCCAGTAGATATTAACTGATTTCCGGCGTGCAAGCAGTAGAGATTTTCTACAGGGACCAAATCCTCAGAAATCGATCCTATCCCGGATCGCATCCAGCCCGGCCTTGGCGCAGGCCTCGTCCTTGTCGCCGCCCGGCGCGCCGGAGACGCCGATGCCGCCCAAAAGCGTACCGGCGGCCTCGATCACCAGCCCGCCGGCCAGCATGGCGACATGGGGCAAGCGCGCCAGACCGGCGTCCATCTGGCCCGATTTGATCGATTTGGCGAGATCGCTGGTCGCGGCGCGAAAGCTCAGCGCGGTATAGGCCTTGCTGGTCGCGGTATCGGCGGCGGGCAGTCCGGCGTAGCGGTCGCGCAGCATCACCTGCGGCTGGCCGAACCGATCGACTACCGCAACGGCGACCTGAAAGCCGTCGCTGCGGCACTGTTTCAGCGCGGCTTGCGCCGCCTCGAGCGCGACTTCCGGCGACAGCGATTTGTAGGTTACGGTCGCGCTGTCGTCTGCGAATGCCGCCGGTGCGCCAAGCGCCAGCGCGGCTGCGACGGTGATCGTCCGCGTGGTCAGCTTGATCGTCACGGCTTCAGGTAGCTCCAGCCCTGCTCCTGCAGCTCGCTGAGGTGGACCGCGCCGGAAGGAACGACGGTCGCTTCCGGCAACATCGAAATCGCGTGGCCTTCGGTCTTCTCCATGTTCTGCTTGGTGTTGTTGCAGGCCGAGAACTGAATCTTGCCCGGGAATACCATGTCCTTCATCCGCTTGATGCGATCCGCGACCGGCGAGGTATCGGCGCGCAGCATGTGCAGGCCGGGACCATAGGCGGTGATGTCGATATCGACCTCCTCATTCCTGGCCCGGTAATATTCGATCACGTTGGTGGCATTGCCGAGCACCAGATTCATCACCTGCGGATCGTTCTGATCGACCTGGATCGCGAGATGGTGCGGTTTTGCGTCGGCGGCCAAGGCCGGCGAGGCGAGGGCGATCGAGAGGATGGCGGCGGTAGCGAGACGGCGAAACATCAAAAACTCCTTTTGCATTTTCTGCATTGCGAGGCGCGAAGCGACGAAGCAATCCAGTCTTTCTTTTTGACTCTGGATTGCTTCGCGGAGCTTGTCATCGGGCGGGCGTTCGCCCGACCCGTTGAATCGCAATGACGTTGGTGGCTTCGGTTACGTTAAGGCCTGACCAGTGTATATCCGTTTTCGGTGAGCGCGAGGATTTGCCCGACCCCGACCTGAACCGGCGTCGCGGCCGGGATGTATTGCGGCCGCTTGCCGGTGTCGCGCTCGATCGTATCGACAGTATTGAGGCAGATGTCGAATTTTACGCCCTGCGCGACCAGGCTTTCGACCAGCTTGCGGTTGGGATTATCGGGAAACAAGAGTTCGATGCCGGGTCCGAACGTCACTACCTCGATCGCGACCTTGTCGGGATCGTACAGTTTCAAGAGATTATAGGCGACGCTGATCACCAGGCCCTGCTTCTTCGCATCATTGTCCGAGAGTTGCAGCACCACACGATGCTCGGCGAACGGCTTTTCAGTCAGCGGGGCCGGTTCGGCCGCGCGCGCACGAGGCGCGAGCATCGCCAAAGCCAGCGCCGCGCCAACGATCGATCGCCGATGGATATGCAAACGCTTCATCCCTCGCTGGTCAGGCCTGGATTGTCGTCGACGCCTTTCAGCGTGACGTCGATGTGGCTATTCGCCGGCTTGTTGGCGCGCAAATGCTTGGCAAAAACGTCCCACACCGGCGGGCCCTTCTGTTCGTTGACGGAAGCCCAGCCCGCCACCTTGTAGCTCTTGCTGGCCTCGAGCGCGCGGCCATTGTCGAGTTTCAGCGCGGAAATCCTTTTGCCTGCGCCGTCATTGGGCGAGCAGACATACGACATGCCGCCGACCCGGACCATGTCGCCGCCCTGCTGGTAATAGGGATCGGCATTGAACAAATTGTCGCAGACGTCTTCGAGGATGTCCTTGAGCTGGCCGCCGGTCATGCTCGAGACATAGGTTTCCGGATAGGTGATCGCGGTCTCCGCCATTACGTCTTCCATCGTCACCGGCTGGCCCGGCATCACCGTGGTGCCCCAGCGAAAACCCGGCGACAGCGCGATCTCGGCATCGAGCTCGCCGCGCAGCGCGTCGCAGATCAGGCGGTCCATGCTGCCGCTGAAATTGCCGCGGCGGTACAGCACCCGGTCGGCGGTCGCGATCTTCTCGGCATCGGGCGTCGCAAACGGCTCGCGCGACTTGTCGATCAGCGCGGCCATCGCCGGATCGGGTTTCAGTAGTTCGGAAAACACCGGCAGCAGCCGGTAGCGCAGGCCGCTGACTTTTCCTTTTGCGAGGTTGAGGTCGAGCACGCCCAAAAATTTTCCGTTCGAGCCGGCGTTGGTGACCAGGGTGACGCCGCCCGGATTATTCACCGCGATCGGCTGCGGGATGGCATCGTGGGTGTGGCCGCCGAGAATGACGTCGATGCCGCTGACCTTGCTTGCAAGCTTGAGGTCGACATCCATACCGTTATGCGACAGCAGCACCACGGCATCGACCTTGTCGTTGTTGCGCAAGCCGTCAACCAGCTTCTGCAATTCGTCGTCACGAATGCCAAACGTCCAGTCCGGCGTGAAGCGCTTGGGGTGGGCGATCGGCACGTAGGGAAACGCCTGCCCGATCACCGCGATTCTGTGGCCGCCGATTTCCTTGATGGTCGCTGGCTTGAACACCCGGCCCGAGGCGGAATCGAACGCCTTGGCGTCGTTGAACGCAGCCTCCTCGGTCAGGAACACGTTCTGCGCCAGGAATTCGCCCTTGAAGCGTTCCAGATTGCTGCGCAGCGCCTTTTCGCCATAGGTGAATTCCCAGTGTCCGGTCATCGCCTCGATGCCGAGCAGATTGGCGGCGTCCACCATGTCGGCGCCCTGGGTGGCGTTGGCCTGTCCGGTGCCCTGCCACAAATCGCCGCCGTCGAGCAGCAGCGCGCGGCCGGATCCGGCCTCGTTGCGCAAGCGGTCGATCAGCGTCTTCAGATGCGCGAAGCCGCCGAGCCTGCCGAAGCGGACGGCGGTCTTTTCGAAGTCGAGGCAGGTAAAAGCGTACGCATCGGCGCTGTCGGCCTTGATACCGAAACGGTCGAGAAAGGCGCGGCCGACCAGATGCGGCGGCTTGCCCTGCATCGTGCCGATCCCGAGATTGACGCTCGGCTCGCGAAAATAGACCGGTTTCAGCTGCGCATGGGTATCCGTCATGTGCAGGATGCGGGCGTTGCCGAAACGCTCGAGGTCGTAGACGCTTGGGGCGTCGGCGCCGCGCGCGATCCGCGGCAGCCCGCCCGCAAGCGTGATGAGGCCCGTTGCCTTGAGGAAATCCCGGCGGCGGATGGTCATGCGATTTCTCCGCGCCTTCGGAACAACGCTAGTGAATGACTTCGGCCTTCCAGGCCTCTTTCTCGCTTTTCGCCTGGAACACCGAGGCCTTGGCCAGCGCTTCGGCTTCCTTGGCGGCCGCGACTGCCTTGTCGAAATCGCCGGCATCCGCGGCTTTTTTCGCGTTCGTCAGCGCGGTTGCGGTCACGGTCCATTGGTTGCGTAAGGCGCCCGCTTCCTTGTTGGCGGCGTCGGCGGCGGCATAGGCCGCCTTGAAATCGGTATCGGTCGCCGCCAGCACCGGCGTCGCCGCCAGCATGGTGAACAGCGGCAGCGTCACGGTCAGCTTGCGGGAAAAAATCGTCATGGCCGCGCTCCCGGGCCGGAGATCGGCAGCCCGTTGCTGACATAGGACAAATAATATTCGAGATCGCGGTATTCGTCGGATTGCGGCTCGAGCGGCACGCCGCGGGTCTGCGTGTTGCAGGTAACGAAGCGCCGGCTGATGGTGCCCATGCCGCCCCATTCGGAGCGATAGATCGGCATCGCGTTGAGGATCCCGAGCGCCGGTGCGAGGATTTCGGCGCGAATCCGTTGGCCGGGATTCTGCACGTGACAGCTGGCGCAGGAGAAATTGAGCTGGCCGCGCCGCGTATAGAAATATTCCTTGCCGTTTTCGAACGCCGCGAGGGCGCGCGGGTCGTTGGGGATCTTGATGTCGAACGGCTTGCCGCGCGAGGTGAACGCCATATAGGCGGTCAGCGACGCCATGTCGTCCTTGACATAGGAGAATGGCGCCTCGCCATTGGCCTCGCGGCAGCGGTTCAGCGCCAGCTCGAGCGTGACCACCTTGCCTTCCTTCTCGTCGAAGTAAGGATAGTTCTGCCGCACGCCGATGCCGCCATTAGCAAAGCAATCCGCGTAGCTCTTGCCGTTCTTGAACGGCTTTTCGAACATCTCCTTGCCGGCATCGAGCGCGAAGTCGTAGGGCGGGAATTCTTCCTTCTCGACCCACTGCCGGTGCATGTCCTCGTTCATCGAGTACGGCCCGTTGACGAAATCCGAAAGCTTCAGCTTGGGGAATTTGGCGGTAAAATATTTCTGGAACGCGTTGGCATCGGCAACGGGATCGACGCTGTCGGCGGCATGCGCCGGCGCGCCTGACGCCACGGTGACCAGCGCGAGCGCCGTTAAAATGATCTGGATCGCGGTTCGCAATGTGATGCCCTCACGCAATCTTTGCCGTCGTGGTGTCCGATTCGCCCTTGTTGTCGACCCAGCTGATCTTGAGGTCGTCGCCCTTGTTGCCGCCCTTGAAGCTGAACTTGACGTAGGGATCCTTGGATACCGCGGTGCCCCAGTCCGCCACGAACACGGCCTTGCCGTTAACTTCGAACGTCACTTGCTGGATGAAATGCGGCGGAATCAGATCGCCCTTGGCGTCCTTGACGAAGCCGGAATCCATCGGGTGCTGGATCAGCGCCTGCACTTCTGTCGTGTCGCCGTTGGCGGTAGCGCGCACGCGAATGGTTGATGCCATTTTATATTCCTTCCCAGTGATCGCGCGCGCTAGCCGCCGCAGCCGCCGACGGTGACTTTGACTTCCTTGGTGGCGCTATAGAGCTTGCCGCCGGCTTCGACGATCGCGGTGACGTTGCTGGTCTTGGCCATCTTGATGCGGTTGGCGACGCTCGGCATCGTGCCGGCCGGAATGATGTAGGACGCGGCCAGCGCATTGGGATTGTCGGCGACCAGGAACGAGATCGAGGTCACGTCGGTCAAGGTCGTGGTGACCGAAATCGGTACCACCGCGCCGTTCTCGGCGATCTCGGGCGCGTCGAGTTTTACCTTGTCGGATACCTCGGCGGTCTTGCCGTACAGCGCCTTGATCGCTTCGGGGGCGCCCTTTTGCTTGAACGCCTCTTCCGGCCATTTGTCGTTGGCGGCGGCGAACGCCGGCATCGCGCCGAAGCGCAGCACGCCGAGCCCGGCCAGCGCCACCACGCCAACGCCCTTCAGCACCAGCCGCCGCGTGGCCGAGAATTGATGATCGATGGGGGTCATTCGCGAAAACTCCAAATCTCGTCCGCCATCAGGCGGACGCCGTCACAAGGTCTGCAGGAAATCCACCACCGCATTGATCTCCTGTTCGGTCAGGATCCGGTTTCGTCCGAACGGAGGCATCACGGTCTGCGGGTTGCGTTTGGTTTCGTCGTTGAGGATGGCGACCAGATCGGCGCGATCGGGGAATTTGCTTTTGATGTCCTTTAGCTCCGGGCCGATGCTGCCGGGAAGGTCGCCGCCCTTGATGACATGGCAGGTCAGGCAATTGCCCTTGCTGCGATCGAACGCGATCTTTTGGCCCTCGGCGGCGGATTGTGCCTGCGCGGCGGAGACACTCAGGCTGCCGATCAGGACTGCCAACGCCAGCGCCGGGATGAAACGTGTTACAAGGGCCCGTTCTAAAGTGTGGTTCAAGGCGTTTCCCGCGGGGTTTTACGTATTGTCGGGATTATAGGCTGCCGAAAGTACAAATGCCAACGCCTGACCGGCCGACAATGTGATCGCGCGGCCTAGATAAAACGGTTAATTGTGGCGGAATAAACCGGAGCGTTGCGGTGGCGGAATTTGTGGTCGAATTCGGCAGGGATGGCCAACCGGTCGAAGCCGACGGCCGGCTCGATGCTGCGGCGTTTCATCGCAATCATCAGGCGATCTGGGCGGTGCTGCAGCGGTTTCTTGCCGGAAAATCCGGCGATGTGGTCGAGGCCGGCAGCGGCACCGGTCAGCATGTGGTGCATTTCGCGCGCCACACCCCTGAGATCGTCTGGTGGCCGAGCGATCTCAACGAAAAACATCTGCGCAGCATCGAGGCATGGCGCGCGCATTCCGGCCTGCCGAATATCAGGCCGCCGCTGCGGATCGATCTGTCGGATGCCGCGTGGTGCGATGCGATGCACGACCATAGCGGTCCTCAAAACCTGCTGGCGGTGTTTTGCGCGAACGTGATCCACATCGCGCCGTGGCGCGTCGCCGAGGGACTGTTCGCGGGGGCAGGGCGCTATTTGCGACCGAACGGGCGGCTGTTTCTGTATGGGCCGTTCAAGCGCGGCGGCAAGCACACCGCGCTCAGCAATGCGGTGTTCGATACCTCGTTGCGCGAACGGGACCCCGAATGGGGCGTTCGCGACGTCGAGGCGCTCGAACGATTGGCGGCCGATGCCGGCCTTGCGCTGGTCGAGACCTGCGAAATGCCCGCCAACAACCTGATTCTGGCGTTCGAACGATCAAAAAAGGGTGACCGCGGCGCATAGCGCGGCCCCGTTTGCGTCGGTTGATCGGCCCCGCGCATCTCTTCATAGTGCGCGCAATCGGCGAGTCCTCCAGGGATTCGGCGGGCCAAAATCCGGCGGGTGGAATCGGCGATGACGAGCGTGACGGCAAGCGGAGACACGATCGACGACGCCCGCGCGCGCTCCAACGTGGTTCGCCTGGCCGCGGCGCAGGCGCTGACCGGTGCGAATTCGGCCGTCATCTTCGCCACCGGCTCGATCGTCGGCGCGAGCCTCGCGCCCGAGATTTCGCTGGCGACGGTGCCGCTGTCGATGTACGTGCTCGGGCTTGCCGCGGGCACGCTGCCGACCGGCGCGATCTCGCGGCGCTATGGCCGCCGTGTCGCCTTCATCATCGGCACCGGTTGCGGCGTGGTCACCGGCCTGCTTGGCGCGTTCGCGATCCTGCACGCGTCGTTCTGGCTGTTTTGCGCCGCGACCTTCATCGGCGGGCTGTATGGCGCGGTGTCGCAATCCTATCGCTTTGCCGCCGCCGACGGCGCCAGCGCGCAATACCGGCCGAAAGCGGTCTCCTGGGTGATGGCCGGCGGCGTGTTCGCCGGCGTGCTCGGTCCACAGCTTGTGCAATGGACCATGAACATCTGGCCGCCTTATCTGTTCGCCTTCAGTTTTGTCGTGCAGGCGGTGGTCGCTCTGGTGGCGATGGCGGTCCTGGCGGGCATCGATGCGCCGCGGCCGGCGCCCGCGGACCTGCACGGTGGCCGGCCGCTGCTCGAGATCGTGCGCCAGCCGCGTTTCATCGCGGCGGCGCTGTGCGGCATCATCGCCTATCCCATGATGAATTTGGTAATGACCTCGGCGCCGCTGGCGATGAAAATGTGCGGGCTCAGCGTCGGCGATTCCAATTTCGGCATCCAGTGGCACATCGTGGCGATGTATGGCCCGAGCTTCTTCACGGGATCGCTGATCGCGCGGTTCGGCGCGCAGCGCATCGTCGCGACCGGGTTGCTGCTGGAGGCGGTGGCCGCCACCATCGGTCTCTCAGGGATCACCGCGATGCATTTCTGGGCCACGCTGATCGTGCTGGGGGTGGGCTGGAATTTCGGCTTTGTCGGCGCCTCCGCTTTGGTGCTGGAGACGCACCGGCCACAGGAAAAAAACAAGGTGCAGGCCTTCAACGACTTCCTGGTGTTCGGGATGATGGCGGTGGGGTCGTTCTCGTCCGGCCAGTTGCTGGCGAATTTCGGCTGGTCGGCGGTCAATCTGGTGGTATACCCGCCGGTGGCGGTCGGCCTTGCGGTGCTGATGTTCGCCTCGTTCGCGCGGCGGCGGGCCCGTCTGCAGGCCCTGGACGAAATTCCCGATCCCAGTATTTGATCGTTGGCGGAAAAATCCGGCAAGGTGCGCCGGGTTGACGAAGTCGCGCTGCAGGAATGGCGCGGCGACAGGATCTTTCGCGAGCGGTTCTTCCACGATCCGACGCCGCCGAAGACCTGATACTTCGACGAGCGCCGAAGCTTCGGCTTGCTTGGTCTGATAACGTTTAAATGAGTCGTCGTGGCCGGGCTTGTCCCGGCCATCCACGTCTTGGCTCCAAGAAAGAAAGACGTGGATGCCCGGGCAAGCCCGGGCATGACGAAATGAAAAACAAAACGAGTAAACGTTGGACGCCTCAAGCCCCATTCCCATCGACGAAACCTCGATCCGCTATGAAGGCTGGCGGATCGTTGCGGTCTGCTTCCTGGTCGCGACCTTCGGCTGGGGTCTCGGCTTCTACGGCCAGAGCGTCTATGTCGCCGAACTGCATCGGCTGCACGGCTGGCCGGCGTCGCTGATCTCGGCCGGCACCACCTTCTTCTATCTGTTCGGCGCGCTGCTGGTGGTGTTTGTCAGCGAGGCGATCCGCGGGTTCGGACCGCGCAACTGCCTGCTGGCCGGTATCTTCGCGATGGCGGCCGCGGCCGTCGCGATCGGCTACGCCAGCGAGCCGTGGCAGCTTTTTCTGGCGGATGCGATGCTTGCGTTCGGCTGGGCCGGCACCAGCCTCGGCATGATCACCAATACGCTCGGCCTCTGGTTCGATCATAAGCGCGGCATGGCGATCAGCCTGGCGCTGAACGGCGCCAGCTTTGGCGGCATCATCGGCGTGCCGCTGCTGGTCGCCGCGATCGGCGCGTTCGGGTTTTCCGGCGCGCTGCTGACGGTCGCGATCGTCATGGTTGTGCTGATGGTGCCGGTGATTTTGCTCTTTGTCGGTCAACCGCCGCTTCGCACTGCGACGCTAACGGCGGGAGCCGAGGCTCCGTCTTCGACGCGGATCCGCGCCCAGGCATTTCGCGACATCGCGTTTCTTTCGGTATCGATCGCTTTCGCGCTGGTGCTGTTCGCGCAGGTCGGATTCATCGTGCATCTGATCTCGTTCCTCGATCCGGTGATCGGCCGCTCCGGCGCGGCGATCGCAGTGGCGCTACTGACCGCGATGGCGGTGGTCGGGCGGCTGCTGTTCTCCACCGTGATCGACCGGCTGAATCAGCGGCTGGCGTCGGCGATCTCGTTTGCAAGCCAGGCGGTCGCGCTCGCGATCATCATCAACTCGCATAACCAGATTGTGCTGATCGCCGCCTGCGGCCTGTTCGGCTTTTCGGTCGGCAATTTGATCACGCTGCCGTCGCTGATCGTGCAGCGCGAATTCGATTCCCGCGCCTTCGGCGTGCTGGTCAGCCTGCTTACCGCGATCAACCAGATCACCTACGCCTTCGGCCCCGGGGTGATCGGCTTGCTGCGCGACCTCTCCGGCAGCTACGCCCTGCCGTTCTACGGCTGCATCGGTCTGGAACTGGTGGCCGCGATGCTGATCATGGTGCGGGGACACAAGAAGACATCGGCGTGAGGCGCGCCTGTTTTCCCCTCCCCGCAAGGGGGAGGGGAGCGCGCTTCTCGTCGTTGCGAAAAACGCTTGACGCCGATTCACTGATTTGCCCGTCGTGCCAAATTGTCGCAGTTTTTTCTTGTTGAACGCAGCGGCAAATCACCGGCTTTTAGTGTGCATCCCGTGCCCGCAAGAGGGGCGTGTCGACCGTCACGAAACGTTGGGCGCGGGGAGCGATGGGCGCGTCGCGTCACAAGGCGAGTGATGCTGGCGCGCACGGCGAAGTCGTGTGGTCCCGACGCCCGGATTGCTGGCGTCAAGTCCTCGAGAGGCTAACGCCTCTCGGGGGCGATGGCGGCAAGAAGCTCCGATTCACCAGGGAGAGCGCGATATAAGCCGTAAAGCCATTGCGCAGGGAAGG
>Ga0265314_10005657_pt1 | contig 11227 bp, 8 predicted proteins | sample 4126metaG_FD_203106 | JGI IMG/M metagenome (GOLD analysis project Ga0265314, IMG submission 203106) | Rhizosphere microbial communities from Carex aquatilis grown in University of Washington, Seatle, WA, United States - 4-1-26 metaG | ecosystem: Host-associated > Plants > Roots > Rhizosphere >... | reverse complement strand
TCCCGCCCTGACCGCCCACGTGGCGCGCGAGTCGGGCCCGCCCTCCGACGAGGCCGAGGAGGACGCCACCGACAGCGCCTTCGCCGAGCTCGAGGCCGACGTCGATCTCGACGAGGGCCCCGACGCGCCCGAGCCGACATGAGATAGTCAGATAGTCTGGTCGAGCCTCTTCAACAGAAGGATCCCCATGCAGCTCATGCAGATCGCCTTGTCGCCCGACGGGGCCTACATCTACGCCCTCGACGTCCAGGGCTGCCTCTGGGCCGCGCGCACGCGCATCGAGGGCTTCGACGGCGGCGGCATGGCGACGAATCCGGTGTGGATGCGGATCGAGCTGCCGCCCGCGGACCTTCCTCTGACCCAGTAGGTCGTCATGCTCAAGCTCCACGTCGTCATCGCCAGCGTCCGCCCCGGCCGGATGGGCCTGCCCGTCGGCACGTGGTTCCACGCCTTCGCCGAGAAGCACGGCCAGTTCGAGGTGAAGCTCGTCGACCTCGCCGAGGTCAACCTGCCGTTCCTCGACGAGCCCAAGCACCCGCGCCTCGCCGAGTACACGAAGCCCCACACCAAGGCGTGGAGCGCGACGATCTCGGCGGCGGACGCGTTCGTCTTCGTCGTCCCCGAGTACAACCACGGCGCGCCCCCGTCGTTGCTGAACGCGATCGACTTCCTCTTCAACGAGTGGCTCTACAAGCCCTGTGCCTTCGTCAGCTACGGCGGCCCCGCCATGGGCGCCCGCTCCGTCGGTATGATGAAGCAGAAGGCCGTGGCGCTGAAGATGATGCCCATGTTCGAGAGCGTCGGCATCCCGTTCATCATCAAGAGCGTCCAGAACGGAGTCTTCCAGCCCAACGAGCAGAACGAGAAGGCCGCGACGGCGATGCTCGACGAGCTCCACCGCTGGGCGGACGCGCTCAAAGTGCTACGCGCAACGTGATACCGTCGGGGGCGAGGACCCCGACGGTGAGACGCATTTCTGATTCGTGCCGGAGTCTCGCGCTCTTCGCGTTGCTCGGGGGGTGTCATCACGCGGCGCTGCGCGACATGACGCCCGCGGACGCGGCCGGCTCCGGCGGGGACGGCGGCTCGGCCTACCCCGTCGCGACCGGAGGCGCCGACGGGGCCGCCGGGGGCGGAGCGATGGACGCGCACGACGCCGGGCCGCCGGTCGCGAACGCGCCGTTTCAGGCCGTCGATCACTTCTTCCCCACCGCCATCAACGCCGACGGGACGGTGGTGGTCGGCTTCACGTACGTGCAGGTCGACGTCGTCAACAGGCTCCAGAGGCCCGCGCGCTGGACCGCCGCGATGGGTGTCGTGCTATTTCCCGGCTTCGAGGCGGACGCTCAAGGGGCGGCGGCGGCCGTCAGCGCGGACGGCAAGATCGCCATCGGCGGGGGCTTCAGATGGCCGACGCCCGACACGCAGGAGCCGCTCGGCTTCGATGCGGTGGCGATGAGCGCCGACGGCGCGGTGGTCGCGGGCACGTCCCAGGGCGCAACCTTCTTTCAGGGCCAGTCCTTCCGTCGCCTCGGCGGCACGAACACGCCCATCGCTCCGCTCGCCGGCGACGACGGCAACGAGGTCACGGCGATGAGCGCCGACGGCTCGACGATCGCCGGCCACTCGTGGAGCATCGCCATGCGCCAGGAGCATACCTTCGTCTGGAGCGCCGCGACCGGGCTCACGGAGGAGCTCTCATTCCCAGGGGTGGCGGAAGCCGACGTGCTCGCGCTGTCGGCCGACGGGAGCGTGCTCGCCGGCGAGGCCATCTTTGGCACGCCCGCCTTCCCTGGCGTTCAAGGCACCACCGCCATTCGCCCGTTTCGGTGGACGCGCGCGACGGGCGTCGTCTACCTGGAGACGGGGAACCCGCAGAGCATGGCGCGCTTCTCCGGCGTCAGCGCCGACGGGAGCACCATCGGCGCCGCCGAGGGCGGCAAGGCCTACGTCTGGAAGGGGTCGGGTGTCACGACGGCGGCTCCTCCCCAGAGCTACACCTTTCTTTTTGGCAGCCAGCTCGACCCGAGCGGGCGAACCCTGGCGGTCTCCATGCAGGAGACGTTCTCGGAGGGGGGCACCGGCGACCTCGCCGTCTGGCGGTTCGACGGCTCGAGCCTCGTCTCGATCGATCCCTGGGGACCGACGCGCCCGCGCTACCTCGCTCCGGGCCCGTTTTCGACCGATGGCCACACGATGGCGTCCACGTCGCACGCCAACGAGGGCGGCATGGTCCTCTTGACGCTTCCCTAGCGCGTAGTCCGCCGCGGGCGCGGCCCCCGTCGTTCAGAACGCGTACCCGAGCCCGATCCCGAAGTACGGGAAGCTCAGCTGATCGCCGTTGATCGAGGTCATGCACGAATCCGTCGTGCAGCCGTGCGCGTACCCCGCAAAGTACCGCAGCGCGAACCCGCCTGCCCACCAGCGCTCGACCCCGAGCTCGAAGTTCATCCAGAGCACGTAGCGCGTCGGGTAGTGGCAAGGCTGGTTCTCGACGCAGCCGGGAATGCCCATGCCGAAGAGTTGGATGCCGCCGTACTGGCCGCCGGAGACCCCGGCGCCAAACGTGTAGAGGTGGTGCCGATCGCCGTACATCGCCCGCGGCATCACCGACCACTGCGCGCTGTGGGAGAGGGGAGGGTGGTCCTCCGACTGCGCCGCGGAACCCCCGATGCCGACGCCAGCCGAGATCTCGAAGAGCTCGCCGAAGCGATGGACGCCTTCCAGTCCGGCGACCCCGGTGGGCGCTCCGAATCCGAACACGTAGTAGACCGCCGTCCCGCGCAGGGGATCGTCGACGACGACCACAGGGCGGGTCGGCGGCCGCATGACCGGAACGGGCAGCGGCGCCGGCGGTTCGGGCGCGGTCGGCCTCTCGCGATCCGCGGCCTGCGAGGCCTCCGCCGCGACCCCGGGACGCGTCGAAGCGCACAAAATGGTGATTGCGAACGCGTTCGCCCGCCCGACCGACATCCGGCCGGATTCTACCCGCGCTACGGCGCGACGCGCGTCTGCAGGTGCGTCGGCTCGACGATCTTCGTGAGCACGTCCGACATCGCGAGCGGCGTGCCGCCCTGGGCGTAGGACGCGGCCGGCGCGATGCAGAGGCCGTCGTTGACGCTCACGCCCAGCACGTACGCCGTCATCTGCGCCGCGAGGCACTGGCCGACCTCGGGCGCCGCCGCGAGCTTTTTCGCGAGGTCTTCCGGGCCCGTGAACGTCAGGTGGTTGAGGTCCGCGATGTAGCCGGAGGCGTCGATCGGCATGCCGTTCTCCTTCGTGCGGTAGACGCCGATGCCGTCGAAGTTCTCGAGGCCGAAGCCGATGTCGTCCATGTGCGTGTGGCACGCGCCGCAGCTGCCGACGGCGTGCTGGGTCTCGTAGCGCTGGCGCGTCGTCACGTTGCCCGTGGGCGGATTGATGACCGGCACGTTCGCGGGCGGCGCCGGCACGTCCTTGCAGATGAGCTGGCGCAGCACGAAGAGGCCGCGCTGCGTGGGCGACGAGCTGTTCGGCGTCCCGAGGCGCGCGAGCAGGCCGCCCTGCGCGAGGAGGCCGATGCCCTGGCCCGCGGGGCGCTGCTGCGGCGTGAACGTCGTGTCGGTGAGCCCCGTCGTCGGCCAGCCATAGAACTTGGCGAGCGTCGTGTTGACGTACGTCGTGGGCGACGTGAGCAGATCGGCGATGCTGTTGCCCTTCTGGTACGCCGTCTCGACCAGCGTCTTCGTCTCGGTGACCATCGCGTTCGCGACGTCGTTGCCGAAGGTGTACGTCATTGGATCCTTCGCCGCGTACGGCGCGCCGTCGTAGGCGAGCCACTGCAGGAAGAAGTCCTTCATGTGCTGCTGCCCCTGCGGGCTCGCGACCATCGCCTGCACGGCCGACGCGACGCCGGTGGCCGTGTCGAGCGCGCCCGTGCCCGCGCTGTCGAGCAGCGCCTTCGACGGTGCCGTGCCCGTGAGGCCGTACGAGAGGATCGACGCGAGCTCGTAGCCCGAGAGCTTGAAGGTGCCGCCGGCGGCCGCCGTGCCGAGCTCGCGGATGTAGAGCGCGTTCGGCGACTGCATGAGCGCCGCGACCGTGCCCGCGAGCGCGTCGCTGGGCGACATCTTCAGGGTCCCGACGGCCTGGTTGTAGAGGCCGACGTAGTCCGTGACCTCGGCGTCGGTGACGGGCCGGCGGAAGAGCCGGTAGCCGTACGTTTTCACCATCGCCGTCGCGCACGTCGCGTCCATCACCGTCGCCGTGCACGGCGCGACGAGGATGGACGGCGTCCCCGCGAGCAGCGACTGCGCGCGATCGAAGGTCGAGTCGATGAGGCCCGCCATCCACGCCTGGTTGACGCCGAGCGCGGACGACAGCGTCGAGAACGAGCCGGACTGCCGCAGATCGCCGACGAACTGGATGTTCTGCCAGCTCTTGCCGTCGGCGCCGAAGGCGTCGATGAGGGTGTTGTTGAACTCCGACTCCGAGAGCCGGCGCAGCATCTGGTAGGCGGGCTTGCCCTGCTGGCCGGCCGCGCACGTCGCCTGCGGCGGCGTGGTCGTGGCGCCCGCCGCGCCCGTGACGTTCCCGACCGCGCCGGCCGTCCCGCCGGCGACGCCCGCGCCGGAGCCCGAGGTGCCCGTCGCGCCCGCGCCGCCCGTGGAGACGTTCGCGGGACCCGCGCCGCCCACCGCGCCCTTGCACCCGAGCGCCGCGAGCCCGAGCGCGAGCATCAGCGCGCCGCCCTTCACGACGGACGTCACGCGACGAGCTCCTTGATGATGCCCTGGCTCGGGATCGTCCCATAGCTCGTCGTCGTGGGCGCGCCCATCGCGTTCGAGAGCGTCGCGTAGAGATCGCCCATGCTCCGGTTCATCGTCGGGTTCTGGTTCGGCGCGACGCCGCCGATGTCCCCGTACTTCAGGAACTGGCCCGTCTTGAGCGTGCCGCCGAGGCTCCCGACGAGCACCGTCGGGATCGACTGCACCGTGTGCGCGTCGCCGCCGTCGACCTCCGACGTCCAGAGGATGCACGTGTTGTCGAGCACCGTCTTGCCGGGCGCCAGCGGGTCCGGCACGTCGAGCGCCTGCAACAGTGTCAGGAAGCGGCTCGACATCCAGTTGTGGCAGGTCGCGAAGTCCATCGCCGTCTTGCCCATGGGCTCCGAGGGCACCCAGTGCGAGAGCTGCTGGTGGTGCGCGCCCGAGAAGCCGAGCCAGGAGAACACGTGGTTGCCCCACGCGTGCATCACCTGGATGTTGGCCATCGTCCGCTGGCCGCAGATGAACGCCTCGACGACGTTCTCGATCTGGGCGTCGAGCAGCAGCGGCAGGTTCGGCTGCACGGCGTCGCCGTTCGTGACGAGGCCCTTGGTCTTGTCGAGCGCCGTCGTCGACAGCATCGAGCAGCTCATCGTCGACGACGAGCTCTGCGTCGGGTTCTGGTCGAGGCTCATCTTGACCTGCTGCACGGCCTGGATGTGCGCCTGCACCTTCTGGCTCTCGAACGCCAGCCCCGTGACCTGCTTGCTCAGGGTGTCGAGCTCCTTCTGCGAGAGCCCGAGCGCGAGCGACTTGAACTGGCGGATGGCCGCGATGTTCGCGCCCTGCGTGCCGAGGGCGCCAGGGTTCACCGTCCGCAGCACCTCGGCGCGCGCCTGCGCCGGGTCGTAGATGCCGGGCTGGCGCACGCCGTTGACGAAGCTCATCTCGTTGCCGCCCGCGAGCGGCGCGACCGAGAGGTTGAGCAGGTCGGCCTTGATGTTCGTGGCGAGCGTCTGCTCGAACGAGTTCTTGGCGCCGATCGTGAGGCACCAGTCCATGCCGAAGCGGTGGTTCGAGCCCGGCCCGATCGTCAGGCCCTGGATGACCGACATCTTCGACTGGTAGGGCGCGAGGGGCGCGAGCGAGACCTTCAGGTCGTAGTTCGGGCCGACCGTCGTCGGCCAGAAGTAGCTGGCCGCCGCGCCGCTCGACACGTAGAAGGTGATGAAGCGCTTCACCGGCGGCGCCGCCGCGGCGAACGTCAGGCGCTCGATGGATCTCGAGAGCGCGAGCGCCGTCGCCCCGCCCCCGATCGTCGTCAAGAACTTGCGGCGATTCATGCCACTTCCCCTTCCCCGAATGGGTGGCTTCAAGCTAGACCCGACCCCCCGAAGTCTCAAGCTCCGCGCCGGTTTGAGCGAGGCACCGCCGCACGGTGTAATGCACAGGCCCGCCGCCTCGCGGCGTCGAAACCTACCGCCCCGTTCGACATGAGAAACCCGTGATCTCACGACCCTGCGATGCTCGCCTGGTTGGCCTCGTGCTGACCGCCGCCCTCGGGCTGGTCGCCTGCCGTTCGGGATCGCCGGCGGCGCTCGCGCCCGCCAGTGACGCCGGCGCGGCGGGCGCCGAGGTCGGCACCGACGCCGCGGCCGAGGTCTCGCAGTGCCCGACGCCGCAACCCATCGACAGGCTGCCGCCGACGTCCGAGCTTCCCTCTGGGCCCTGCATCGGCGACGTGCAGTGCCGGGTCGACACCCGAGACCCGGATCCAATCACCAAGGCGCCTTGCAACAGCCGCGAGTCCGAGTGCTCGTGTCAGCAGGGGCAATGGGCCTGCACGACGATTTCGTTGGGCAAGCTCTCCTGCACGCCCGACTACCCCGCGTGGTGGTATCCGCAGTGCGCCGTCGCGGACGGAAACTGCACGGATCCCGCGTGTCGACCCGCCCACCTGAAGGTCTCGGCGACCCCTTGCGGCAGCTACACGGCGATCGACACCGGCTGCGTTCCCAGGGACCTCACCACGACCGGCTGGCTCTGCGAGGTCGATCAATCGAGCATGGGTGACATCGTCGTCGTCACGCTGGACGCGCCGTCGACGTTCACGGGGATGCGCACCTGCGTCGCGGCCGGCTTGACCGCGAGCGCAGGCGAGCTCCCCCAGTGCCCCGACGGCGGCGGGCCCTGAGAGCGCGCTAGTTGTGGATCACGTCGCCGTGGTCGCCGACGACCCACACCTGACCCGGGGCGCTGCTCCACACGCCGGCCGGGAGCACGGTGAACGGCGCGCCGACCATCGTGTTCATCTGCTGGCCGTCCCAGTGGAGGATGACGTCCTGGTCGGCGAACCACGCGTCGTCCGCGCCGGTCGTCGCGACGGCGGTGATCTGGAGGGTCGCCTGCGTCAGGATCTGCGTCCACTCCTTGCCGTCCCAGTGGACGATGGCGTTGCCGGCCGCCCAGACGTCGTTCGTGCTCGCGCCGTAGATCGAGGCGAGGCGCTGCGCGGTCGCGCTCATCGTGATTTGCGTCCACGCCTTGCCGTCCCACTGGAGGATGAGGCCGGCGTTGCCGCAGGCCCACGCGTTCTTGTCGTCGGCGGCCCACACGCCGTAGATGTCCGTGTCAGTTCCGGCGTCGCTCGGCGTCCACGCGACGCCGTCCCAGTGTATGACCGTACCGATCTTGCCGACGGCCCACGCGTCCTTCGGGCCGCTGCCGCCGACGCCGAGGAGATCGGTGATGACGCCGCTCGCGACGGGCGACCAGCTCTTGCCGTCGTAGTGCTGGATCGCGCCCGCGACGTCGACGATCCAGACGTCCTTCGGGCCGCTGCCCCAGACGCCGGCGCCGCCGTGCGCGGACGCGTCGGGTGACCACGCGCTGCCGTTCCAGTGGTACGCGGGTCCCGTGCCCGCGACCCAGATGTCGCTGGCGCTCGTGCCCCAGACGCGCTTGAAGGGCTCCGTCGTCCCGCGCGAATGGTAGCTCCACGTCGTCCCGTCCCAGTGCGCCGTGAAGCCGTAGACACCGACGAGCCACGCGTCGTTGGCGCCGCTGCCCCACAGCGCGCGCACGTCGCCGCCGCCGTCGTCGAGCGTCCACGCCGTCCAGGCCGTGCCGTCCCAGTGGCGCAGGTTCTCGGTCTGGTCGACGATCCAGACATCGTCGCGCGCCGTGCCCCACACGGCCTGGAAGATGTCGGCCTTCGTGCTGCCGCCGACGCGCGCCCACGCGCGGCCGTCGAAGTGGAGGATCACGCCGCCGTCGCCGACGGCCCAGACGTCGTCCGCGGCGCTGCCCCACAGCGAGACGAGGTCCGTCGAGACGCCGCTCGAGACGAGCGACCACTTCGCGCCGTTCCAGTGCGCGAGCAATCCCTCGATGCCGGCGGCCCAGACGTCGTTCGCGGCGCTGCCCCAGACCGTGAGCGCGGGGGCCGGCGCGCCCATGTCGACGACGCTCCACTTCTTGCTGTCCCAGTGCAGCGCGACGCCGTCGCCTCCCGGAAGGCCGCCGACGGCCCAGACGTCCTCGGCGTTCGCGCCCCACACCGAGACGAGGTTCTCCGTGCGGCCCGTGTCGACGGGCGACCACGCGCGGCCGTCCCAGTGAACCGTCGCGCCGTTGCCGCCGACGGCCCACACGTCGTCCTGGCCGTCACCCCAGATCGCGAAGAGAGACTCGTACGTCGCGCTCGGCCAGCTCGTCCACACGCGGCCGTCCCAGTGGATGATCGTGCCGTTGCCGATCGCCCAGACGTCGTCGGCCGCGCTGCCCCACACGCCGTCGAGCGTGTCGCCCGACGGGAGCGGGTTGCTCCAGCACCACCCGGCGTCCGAGCACGGACCCGCCGGCGGCGGTCCGTCGGGCGTCGCGAACGTCGCCGCGTCGGCGAGACCGCCGAGCGGAGCGATCGCCGGCCCCGCGTCCACGTCCGCGCCCGCGTCGGACGACTCGGAGGGGAGGTCCGCCTTCGCGCCGTCGGATGAAGGAGGCCCGGCGTCCGGGGGCGCCGTCCCGTTCGGAGCGTTCGAGCTGCTCGAGCACGCGGCTGCCGCGAGCGCCGCGAGCAACATTAAGGAAGGCACCCGAGCGCGCCGCACGTCGGCACCATACACGCGGACCTCAATAAAAACAGATATTTGTGAGCACACTTCGTGCGTCCGGTCGGCGAAGGACGCACAAAAGTTGACGCCATTGTCGGTCCACGTAGTCTCAAGTGGTCTGATGTAGGTCTGGGTAAGCCTGGACCGGTCAGCCAAAACGAGGAGCCCCATGGCCGCCAAATCCAAAGCCGAGACCCCCAGCAAGGCCGCCCCGCAGGGACGCCGCCGCGAGATCGCCGGCATCTGCATGCTCGCGTTCGGCCTGTTCGCGGGCCTGTCGATGTTGTCGATGCAGATGGGCGCCCGTCAGATGATGGGGCCCGGCGGCGCCGCGACGGCCTCGGGGCTCTACGGGCTCGCGGGCGTCGCGGGCTACCTCTTCATCGCGGGGCTGCTCGTCATGGCCGTGCGCTGCTTCCGCGGCAAGCGCTTCGTCGACGGCCCGCTCGAGGGCGTCGGCGCGATCATGCTGTTCGTCGCGGCGGCGGTGCTGCTGCACCTGCCGTTCACGGGCGTCGCGACGGCGCAGCACGGGCCGGGCGGCCTGCTCGGGCAGTGGATGGGCGAGGTGACGGCGAGCTTCGTCGGCATCGTCGGCGCCGCGCTCGCCGCGACGACGGCGCTCGTCGTCTCGCTGCTGCTCGTGACGGAGATCCAGCTGCAGGAGGTGGTCGTCGTCCTCGGCTGGGCGCTGCGGCAGTCGGGCCGCGGCCTCATGGCGGCGCTGCGCGCCTCGTGGCGCGTCGCGCGCGCCGCCTTCCCCGAGAAGGACGAGTCGGAGCGCGCCGAGGCCGAGGCCGCGCGCGCGCGCAGCCTCGACATCAAGGTCGTCGAGGCCGAGCGGCGTGCCGTCGCGCGCGACGCCGAGCCCGAGATCGACGACGCCGGCAACGAGATCGGCGACGGCGCGCCGGCCGAGCTCGAGGAGCAGGTCAGCGAGGGCGTGCGCGTCGGCGAGGCGCGCACCGTGCGCGACGAGGCGGACGAGGAGCGCGCCGCGATGGCCGGGATCTTCGCCGAGATGGCGGCCGTCGAGCGCGTCGCCGCGGCTCGAGAGGAAGACGAGGAGGCGGAGGAGGCCGAGCAGGAGCGCGCGGTGGAGCCCGAGCGGAAGGCCGAGCTGCCGCTCGTGGCGATGCACAACCTGCCCATGCAGGCCGAGCCGGAGCACGCCGAGGCGGCTGACACCGACGAGATCGAGACGTCCCCGCCGGACGGTCCGGTCATCGTCGAGCCCGCCGCGAGCGATCGCATCTCGACGGCGCTCGTCAAGCCGCGCCCCGCGGCCGCCGACGGCCCCGGGTTCATCAAGCTCACCAAGGGCGACTACCAGCTGCCCGGCACGGAGATGCTCGAGTACATCCCGCCGCAGGCGCACGACACGGACAAGCAGGCGCTCTACGACATGGCCGAGCGGCTCGAGCAGGCGATGTCGAACTACGGCGTGCGCGGCAAGGTGAAGGAGATCCACATGGGGCCCGTCGTGACCATGTACGAGTTCGCGCCCGCGCCCGGCACGCGCACGGGCAAGATCGCCAACCTCGAGAAGGACCTGGCGATGGCGCTCGAGGCGCAGGCCGTCCGCATCGTCGCGCCCATCCCCGGCAAGGCCGTCGTCGGCGTCGAGGTGCCGAACAAGACGCGCGAGATGGTCTACCTGAAGGAGATCCTCCAGGACGGCTGCTTCACGGGCTCGACGTCGAAGCTCCAGATCGCGCTCGGCAAGGACATCAAGGGCGCGGCGGTCTCCGTGAACCTCTCGAAGATGCCGCACCTGCTCGTCGCCGGCACGACCGGCTCGGGCAAGTCCGTCGCCGTCAACGGCATGATCGCCAGCATCCTCTACAACGCGTCACCCGAAGAGGTGCGCTTCATCATGGTCGACCCGAAGATGCTCGAGCTCTCGATCTACGAGGGCATCCCGCACCTGCTGCTGCCGGTCGTCACCGACCCGAAGAAGGCGAACCTGGCGCTGCGCTGGGCCGTCGACGAGATGGAGCGGCGCTACGAGCTGCTGGCCAAGACGGGCGTGCGCGACATCGCCGGCTACAACGCCAAGGTCGAGGCGGCCGACAAGAAGGTCATCGTCGAGAAGCAGGCCGCGCCTGCCAAGAAGATCCGCGTCGTCGTCGCCGGGCCCGACGGCACCGAGCAGGAGGTCGACCTCGACGCCGACGCCGAGATCTCGCTGGAACAGAACGACGACCAGAACGGCGTCGTCGCGGCGGAGGCGCCGAGCGACGAGGATCTGTCGGACATCGCGGCGCGCGCGCAGGCCGACGCCGAGAAGGCCGCCGCCGATGCGCCGCTGCGCAAGCTGCCCTACATCGTCATCGTCATCGACGAGTTCGCCGACCTCATGATGGT
>Ga0265314_10005655_pt1 | contig 11228 bp, 9 predicted proteins | sample 4126metaG_FD_203106 | JGI IMG/M metagenome (GOLD analysis project Ga0265314, IMG submission 203106) | Rhizosphere microbial communities from Carex aquatilis grown in University of Washington, Seatle, WA, United States - 4-1-26 metaG | ecosystem: Host-associated > Plants > Roots > Rhizosphere >... | reverse complement strand
GGGCGTGCCGATCTTCCAGGAACAGGTGATGGAGATTTCGATGATCGCCGCCGGCTTCACCGCGACCGAAGCCGATTCGCTGCGCCGCGCGATGGCGGCGTGGAAGCGCAAGGGCGGCGTCGACAAGTTTCGCGGCAAGCTGGTGGGCGGCATGCTTGCGCGCGGCTATTCGCCGCAGTTCGCCGAAAAAATCTTCAAGCAGGTGCAGGGCTTCGGCGAATACGGCTTTCCCGAAAGCCACGCATACAGCTTCGCGCTGCTGGCGTATTCGAGCAGCTGGCTCAAGCGTCACGAGCCTGAAGCCTTCCTCGCCGCGATGCTCAACTCGCAGCCCATGGGCTTTTATTCGCCGTCGCAACTGATCCAGGACGGCAAGCGCCACGGCATCGCCGTGTTGCCGCCGGATGTGTCGCACAGCGATTGGGACTGCAAATTCGAGCCAGCCCCTTGTCACCCCGGACTTGATCCGGGGTCGTTGGCGGTGGAAGAAGCGCGATCGTTCTACGGTCCGCGACCCCGGGTCAAGCCCGGGGTGACAAGCGCACGTCCCGCTGTTCGCCTTGGATTGCGGCATATCGGCGGCCTGTCGGAGGCCGCAGGCAAACGCATCGCGGACATGCGCGCGCACGAGCCGTACCTCAACGTCGAAGACCTTACGCTGCGCGCGATGCTGGACACCGGCGATCTCAAGGCGCTTGCCGCGGGCGACGCGTTGATGTCGCTCGCGGGCCATCGGCGCCAGCAGGTGTGGGAAGCCTCCGCGCAGGTGAAGCCGCCCGAGCTGCTGCGCAACGCGCCGGTCAACGAAGCGCCGCTTGCATTGCAGCCCGCGCGCGAAGGCGAAGAGATCGTGTTCGACTACGCATCGCTCGGCTTCACGCTGCGGCGCCATCCGCTTGCGCTGCTGCGTCCGCAGCTTGCGCAGCGCCAGTGCCTCAACGCCGAACAACTCGCGAAGCTGCCGCATGGGCGGCGCGTCTCGGCGTGCGGCATCGTCACCGTGCGCCAGCAGCCGCAAACCGCGAACGGCACGATCTTCGTCACGCTCGAAGACGAGACCGGCCCGGTCAACGTGATCGTGTGGAAGTCCGTGCGCGAAGAGTGGCGCGACCCGTTGCTGCAAGCCAAGCTGCTCGTCGTGCACGGCACATGGCAGCGCGACGTGCAAAGCGGCGGCAACGTGTGCCATGTGATCGCGGAAAGCTTCGAAGACCTCACGCCGCTGCTCGGCAGGCTGGGGCGGCAGTCGCGCTCCGGCAGCCGCGACTTCCATTGAGGCGACGGATCGCGCCGCGCATTGCACAATGCGCGTCGATGCGAAGACTGCACGACACCAGCACCTCACTGCGCCGCGCGGCACGGATCGCGCTGAGCTCCTATGTCCTGAACGGCCTCGTTGTCGCACTGGGCATCCCCATTGCGTCGCTGATCGTGGGGCATTTCTTCGGCGCGGCGGCTGCTGCGACGGCAGGCGTGGGTGTGATCGTCGTCGCGCCACCCGACTTCGTTTCGCCCAAGCGCGGCAAGCTCGCGCAGCTGTTGCCTGCTGCGGTGCTGGGGATTCCGCTCTTCTTCGCCGTGCAATTGCTTCGCGCCGACGCGATCGCGCTGTCATCGCTGCTGGTCGTCGCGGCGTTCTTCGCTTTTCTCGGCGCGGCTTGGGGCAAGCGCGGCATCCCGATTTCGATCGCGGTGATCTTCTCGATGATCTTCGGCTTGGCCGTGCCGGAAGGGCAGGGCACGCACACGGCGCTCGCACCGACGCTGTACTTCGCGCTGGGCATCGGCGTGTATCTGGTGTATTCGATCACGCTCAATGCGGTGCTCAATCGCCGCTATCGCGTGCTGGTGCTGGTCGATGCGCTCCTGCTCGTTGCGCGCCTGATGCGGGCGCAGGCGCGGCAGTTTCGCGCGCAAGGCAACGACGCAGTGTTTCTCGCGGGGCTGATCAAGCTGCAAGCGGGCCTGGCCGACCAATTGCAGTCCAGCCGCAACCTGCTGCTCGAATCGCCGCGCACGCTTCGCCGCCAGCAACTGGCGGCGATGCTGATGCAGATACTGGACATGCGCGATCACCTCGCTGCATGTGTGCTGGATCTCGACGCGCTCAAGCGCGACCCCACGCAGCAGGATTTTCTTCGCTCACTGGGCGACCAAGTGGATGCGCTCGCGAAAGTCGTGGATGCGCTCGCCGACGCGCTGCTGTTCACGCGCACGCCGGAGCGTTTCGAGCGAACGCTGGCGGAGCCGCCCGAAGGCACGAGCCTGCTCGCGCGATCGCTGGCGGGGCGCGTGCGGCACATCCATGAAGAAGTCGAGCGGATCGTGGCACTGGCGCGCGGCGAGAGCGAACCCGACATCGAAATCGTGCGCACCGCTTGGCAAATGTTCGTGAGCCCGACCGACTGGTCGTGGAAGCCTTTCCTGCGCTTGTGGCGCTGGGATGCGCCGCCGCTGCGCCACGCGATTCGCGGTGCGCTCGCGATCGCGGCAGGGCAGGCGATCGGCGTGCTGCTGCCGTGGGGCACGCACGACTACTGGATCTTGCTCACGATCGTCGTCGTGTTGCGCGGCAGCTTTGCGCAGACGATCGAGCGGCGCAATAGCCGCGTCGGCGGAACGCTGCTCGGTTGCGTCATTGCGGGCGCGCTTCTGTATGTGCATGCGCCCGCGGGCCTTCTGCTGGCGATCGTCACGCTGGCGCAGGCGGTCGCGCATGCGTTCGCGATCCGGCGCTATCTCGTCACTGCGATTGCCGCGACGGTGCTTGCGCTCTTGCAGGCGCACTTGCTCAACTCCGGGCTGTCGCCTGTCTTTGAAGTCGGAGAGCGACTTGGCGACACGCTCATCGGCGTGATGATCGCGTGGGTGTTCAGCTACGTGCTGCCGTCGTGGGAGCGCGGGCAGATCCCCGCGCTGGTCGAGCGCGTGCTCAAGGCGCAGGCGCGGCATGCGCAAGAGGCGTTGGCGCTCGGCCAGTTCACGGCGATCGACAGCCGAGCGGAGCTTGCGTGGCGTCTTGCACGGCGCGAGGTGTACGACAGCGTTTCCGCTCTTGCACAAGCCACGCAGCGCGCGGTGTCCGAACCGCGCGCGGTGCAGCCGCCGCTCGAAACACTGGAGCGCGTGCTGGCGTACAGCTATCAATTGCTCGCGCAGCTGACGGCCGTCAAGACGATGCTGCTGCAGCGGCGCGACCGCCTGCGCATCGACGAGATTCGCGGCTCGATGGACGTTGCCGCGAAGAACATCGCATCGGCACTGACGGCGCAATCGGTTCAAGCCGAACAGCGCGTCGAGCGCATCGATCCCGACCCGGACACGGCGATGAGGCTGCCCGACCCTTTCGAGCAGGATTTGAGCCCGTGGCTTGTCCGGCGATTGCAGCTGGCCGAAGACCTCGCGCGCAACCTGCGTGCGGAAGCGGCGGCGGCCGTTGCCTAGGTCGCGAGCGGCTCGTTCACTTGCGCCGCGACGTCCCTGACGCACGCGATCGCCAGTTGCGCCATCGGCGACGGCGTGCGGTGCGCGAGCATGACGACGCCCATCTCCGAATAGACCGCGGGCAGGTCCGTCACCTGCAGGCAAACAAGCGCGCCGGCTTCGACGTCCGCGCGGCATGCTGCATCGGATGTGCCGATCACTGTGTCCGTCGATACGGCCAGCGAACGCAGCAAGTGGAGGTCGTCGCATTCGAACGCGGGCACGGCTTCTTCGCCGGGCTCGAGCCCGGCGAGCCCGTGCAGCAATGACCCGACAGCGGCGGGCAACTTGGTGACGGCCAGCCCGTACTTCCATGCATCTGCCACGGTGCAAGTCACGCCCGCGAGCGGATGGCCCGCGCGCACGAAGAAATGCCCGGCCTGGCGCCCGATTGTTTCGACGCGCACGTTCGGGTCATCCGGCAGGTCGCGAGTGTCGGCGACGAAGAACTCGATGTCCTCCGCGAGCAACCGGTCGTACAGCAGCTTCCAGTTGCTCACCTCGAGCCGCACGCGCACGCCGGGATATTGCGTGCGCAGGTGCGGCATCACGCGCGGCATGATCGTCGCGGCAGGGAACGGACCCGCGCCGAAAGCGATGTCGCCGAGCTGATTCTCGCGATAGAGGAGCAGGTCGCGTTCGAGCGAACGTGCGTCGAACATCAAGCGCCGCGCGCGCTCGACGATGAATTCTCCCGCGGGTGTGGGCTTGACTTCGCCCGTCTCGCGGTCGAAGAGCTTCATGCCGAGCTGGCTTTCCAGCGTCTGGATGCTGCGGCTGAACGCGGGCTGGCTGAGGTGCACGCGTTCGGCCGCGCGCGCGAAGTGACATTCCTCGGCCAGGACAAGGAGGTGGTGGAGGCGCCGCAGGTCGATCACGCGGCCAATGCTGTGCATGCATTGGCGTGTTGTCAACAATGCAATGGACAAGCCGGCGCGCCCGCGAATTAATACGGGTTACAACGAGGAGACAACCGATGAGCGCTCTGCTGCAGAACGCCCTGATCGTCACGCTGATCCTGGGCTTTGCCGTGATGGAGTTCGCCACGCGGCGTTACCAGGCAACAGTGAACGCCACGGCCAACGACACGAAGCTCGAGCTTCTGATGTTCGTCAGCCTTGTCGCCGTTGCGCAGCCGGTGGCGCTGCTCGGCTCGAACGCGCTGTGCAGCTGGCTCATGCCGCAGATGAGCGGGGCGCTGGTGGATTGGCCGTGGTGGGCGATGACGCTCGCCTTCCTCTTCGCCGACGACATGACGCAGTACTGGTGGCATCGCGTGTCGCACACGCCGCTTTTGTGGCCGCTGCACCGTGCCCATCACTCCGCGAAGTACATGAGCATCCGCATCACGTACCGCAACAATTTCTTCTACTACATGATGATGCCGGGCCTGTGGCTCGGCGGTGTGCTGGTGTTCCTCGGCATGGGCAAGGTGTACTTTGCGTATTTGATGGTGAAGATCGGCGTGATCCTCGGCGCGCATTGCGCATGGCGCTGGGACGAGCCGCTGTATCGCATCCGCGCGCTGCGGCCGGTCATGTGGGTGGTGGAGCGCACGATCTCCACGCCCGCGACGCACTGGGCGCATCACGCGCTCACCAACGCAGACGGCATCGGCCACTACAAGGGCAACTTCGGCAACCTGCTGTTCCTGTGGGACGTGATCTTTGGCACCGCGCACATCACGCGCAAATATCCGGGTGCGGTCGGCCTGCAGGACGACATGCTCTTCGGCGACGAACACTGGGCCGACCAGATGTTCTATCCGCTGTCGCAATCGACGCGCGAGCACAGCGCGCTGCGGCCGGGCGGCAAGCCGTACGAGGAAGCATCGACGCAGTCGCCGGTCGCGTCCTCGTCATAGCATTGGCAGCAGTCGCGCCGGTCTTATTCCGGCGCGGGCTGGCCCAGGCTGTCGCTCACAAGGCGCCGTGCGGCGCGCTGGGTTCGCTCAACGGAATCTCGCCATTGGTTCCAGCTCTGCACGCTGGCCGACCCGGCCAATTGATCGCGCGCAGCATGCCAGGCCATCAGCTCCGCCGAGGTTGCACGCTCGTACTCTTCAACCAGCGACGTCAGGTCCGCGCTTGCGCCGCGCGCTGCGGGTTCGACTGCGGTGGTGGCGTAGGGCTCCACGGGCACGGGCTTGTGAGTCGGGCCGGCGGCAACTTGCTGGACCGCGCGCTCTTGCGCTTCGTCGCGGTTGTGGCGGTCGAATTCGTCTCTCTTGGTCGATTTAGTCGATTTGGTCATCGGGTTCCTAGCTGATGCGCTTTGGCGTGCCGCGGCCGGTGGTCGCGGGGCGTGGCCCCATCTCCGCTTCGCTGAGCGCGGCGTTGTCGGTCGTCAGCGTCATCAGGATGTCGGCGTACCACGCGCAGTTGAGACCCAGGGTCTCGTCCTGTTGGATATCGCGGTCGCCCATGTCGACACGCGATGCGTGCACGCCCAGCAATCGCCACGGAAACTCGGCGTCTTTGTCGTCGTGCCGAAGCACCACAGGTGCGCCGCTCATGCCGCGGTGCATCCGCGCATCGGTAAGGAAGTAGCCTTGTCCCTGGAAGCGCACGCCGAACGCCGAAGCGATGATCGCGTGACGCATCACGGGAAGGTGATGGCGTGTGTCGTAGAAGCCCAGCGGAAAGCCGAGGACGCGCAGCGATGCGCCCATCTCGACCTCGGGCGTTGGGTATTGGATATGACTCGGGTCGAACGGCCGCAGGACAACGCCCTGCGGCAAGTTGTCGCGATCGAGCTCCAGCACTGCAACGTCGACGGGACCGGCAGAGTCTTTGCCCTGCCGCCAGATGGCGCGGCCATCGCGGTAGAGCAGGATCGAAAACACCGCCGTTTGTGTGAGGTCGGTCGCGTCCACATGAAGCACGAGCTCCACGCGATCGGGGAAGTGCCCCGTCTGCTCATCGTGAAGCACATGGCGGCACGTGACTACGTAGAGGCGGCTGTCGCGTTCGAAGAAGAATGCAGTCGCGGCCGTCAGCGGCTGGCGGCCACGGAACGTGGACACACGCGTCGTGGTGAAGAGAATCGGCTCTGACATGCGATGCCCTGCTATGCCCGGCGGCGCGCGCGACTAGTTCGGACGCGCCAGCGGAAGTGCCTTTGAATCGACGATCCAGCTCATCGCTTCCGCGTGGGCTTGTACTGCCGCTTCGGTTGCGCACTGGAAGCTGCGCGCCAGGCGCAGCACGCGATCTGTCGTTGCGGAACCGGAGCCGGAGCGGATGGAAACCGCGCTGGCGAACCGGCCGTCGCCCAAGGCCTTCACCAGCGGGGACACAAGGTACCTGCCGATGCGCTGTGCGCCTTGGGGTGAATGGTGAGTAGCGATGTTAGGCAATTGTGCGAATGCTGGAAGCTTGCGGGCCCTTGGCACCTTGTGTGACGTCGAATTGCACACGCTGATTTTCGGCGAGTGTCTTGAAACCGGTGTCGGACTGAATCTCGCGAAAGTGTGCGAAGAGGTCTTTTCCGCCGCCGTCGGGCGTGATGAAGCCATAGCCCTTGTCTTCGTTGAACCACTTCACGGTTCCGGTCTGGGTTGCGTTTTGAGTTGTTGTCATGTCGATCTTTCGATGAAAAATGCTCCGGCCAGCACGAAGCCGCGCCGTGCGAACGCCAAGAAAATCATCGGAGGGAGAATCGACTAGGTTCGCCGCGAGAGCGGGAACGGTGAAAGAGAAACCTTGAGATGCAGACTCTTGTGAAACGTCAGCTGCACGCATGGTAACACGCGGGGCTAACGTTATGGCTCAGCTTGCGGGCAACAATTTCTGGTCGAGGAGGAGCTGCACGATCTCTGCTTGACGCAAGTCGCGCCGGCGCTTGACCGCTTCCCGCGTGGGCGCATGGGCGGCCATCCACCGCTTGAATTCCACAAAGGCGGCCGGCGCGATCGTGCGCATCAGTGCCATGCGACCTGTCGCCGACACAACCACATGATCGAAGCGTCGCGCGCTGGTCAGCACGGACGCACGCACGGCCTGGACGGGCCACAAGTCTTCTTCGTCGTCGGAGAATCGGAAAGGATGCGGGTCGTTTGCTTCGGGTTGACGCCGCAGGAAATCCACTTCGAAGCCGCGGCTGTTGATCGCGGTTTCGTTCTGGCCTTCCTTGCGGTGGAAGGTCGGGTCCGCGCGTTGCAGCACCTGCAACATCGACACTTCGAGCTTTCCCAAGTCGGTGATGAAGCGCACGCGCTTTCGCGCATCCCAAAGAAAGTCCACATCCTGCGTGGCAAGCGCGCCTTGGACGATGCGCACGCCGGCAGCCGTTTCGTAGGCATAAAGCGCGTGTGTTCCAACCACGACGAAGTGTTCGCCGAGCCCGGCATCCTCGACGGCCTGCAGCACGTCGATCACTGTTGAGGGCACGCGGCCCACCTTCATGGCCTTGTTGAGGCGTTCCGAATCCTTGAGCGCGCTGCGCAAAGAACGCAGGCGGTCCTCTACTTCGAGCTTCTTGCGACTGAACTTGTCATGCGTCGCCTCTGTTTCGGTGGATCGGGGCCCGACGCGGTGCTGACGGTTGTCCGGATGCGTCTTTACGAGGTATTCGTAGTCGCCCTGACGCTTCCAATACATGCCACCGGCATAGGGGCGCGCCTGTTCGCGCACGCGGCGGTACTCATCGAAGACGGTCGTCGAGTCGATCAGCTGGCGGGCGGCGCCGTCGGGGAGGGGAAGGAAGTCCATTGGCCGTATATTTTGCGATTTTGCATTTTATACGGCCAATTTCGAACTTGGCGCGGAAACGGTGCGGATTCGCGCTGGAGCGGGCGATGGGAATCGAACCCACGTCTTGAGCTTGGGAAGCTCAGGTCCTGCCATTGAACGACGCCCGCGGAGAGTGGGGGAATTCTAACTTGCGTGACGCCATCGGCGGTATTTCGAGTTGCGGGTGCGATGATGGGCGAGTGAGAACTGCGCGGAGGAGCCTTGCCGTCATTCTGCGTTTCTGAGACGCTCCTGCTCGTGGACGACGCTGAATCAGCGGCGAATTCGTCGCCGGCCGAGGAATGGGCAAACTGCAGTGGAGCGATGCGATCCCACTGCACAAAGGATGAACAGGCATGAGTTCAGACATACGCGCGCTGACCGACAAGATCATCGCTTTTCGCGACGAGAGGGACTGGAAGCAGTTTCACAACGCGAAGGACACTTCGCTGTCCCTGCTACTTGAAGCATCGGAATTGCTGGAACTGTTCCAGTGGAAGCAAGGTGCGGAGATTGAAGAGACCGTTTCGCAAAAGAAGGAAGACATCGCGAATGAGCTAGCGGACGTGCTTTATTGGACTTTGCTGATGGCTCGGGACTTGGACATCGACATTGCGAAAGCTCTTGAGTTGAAACTGGCGGCCAATGAGCGGAAGTATCCACGTGACAAAGCGCGTGGAACGAGCAAGAAGTACACGGAGCTCTAGGCAGTGATCATCTACCAGGCGGAGAAGAGCGAGTTCGTCGATCACGTGCAGCATCACGACATCGAAGAAATCGTGCTTGACTCCTTCTGGCAACGAACCGGACGCCGTGTCGGCAGGGAAGAAGTGCGCTCGTGGGCCAGTTCGCTCGGCTACATGGCAAAGGTTCTAGACCACGCTTCGGTGCCTGACGACTGCGGTGTGGCAATCGAATACAACATCCCCCAGACGTCAAAGCGCATCGACTTCTTGTTGACGGGAATGATGGCGGACCAAAAGCCATGCGTCGTCATCGTAGAACTCAAACAATGGGATTCAGTGCGCAAGACCCCATTGGATGGCATCGTCGCCACTCGCTATATGCGTGGGGAAGCCGAAGTCAGTCACCCGTCGTATCAGGCATGGTCATATGCCGCGTTGCTGACGGGCTTCAACGAAGCCGTGTACGACGGCGGGATCGAACTACAACCATGCGCCTATCTGCACAACTACCCACTGCCGGGCGGCGATCTCGTTGATGCGTTCTATAAGAGCCATCTGGACCGCGCGCCTGTCTTCTTGAAGGGCGAACCAGAACGGAAACGCCTGCGCGAGTTCATCAAAGAGCACGTGAGATATGGAGACAAAGGCGAGACTCTCTACAAGATCGAAGGCGGGCGCATTCGACCCTCGAAGAGTCTCGCGGATGCGCTCGCAGGCATGTTGAAGGGGAGCGATGAGTTTGTTCTCATCGATGATCAGAAGCTGGTGTACGAGTCGGCGATGAGGCGGGCAAGGAAGGCGGTCGAGCAAGAGAAGAAGCTCGTACTGATCGTCGAAGGGGGGCCAGGTACCGGTAAATCGGTCGTCGCAGTCAACCTCCTTGTGGGACTTACCAGCGCCGGCATGACTGCCAAGTACGTTACGAAGAACGCCGCGCCTCGCGCGGTCTACGAGGCGCGCCTTACTGGGCACTTCAGGCGCACCGAGATCTCCCATATGTTCACTGGATCCGGCGCGTTCACAGAGGCAGAGAGCAACTCCTTCGACGCACTCATCATCGACGAAGCCCACAGGTTGAACGAAAAATCCGGCCTGTACGGAAATCTGGGTGAACACCAGGTCAAGGAACTTATAGGGACCGCGCGCTTCTGTGTGTTCTTCATCGACGAATCCCAAAAAGTAACGCTGCGGGACGTAGGCACCAAGGAAGTGATTCGCTCATGGGCCAAGCACTTTGGTGCTGGCGTGCATGAAATGCGGCTCGCTTCGCAGTTTCGATGCAATGGGTCTGATGGCTACTTGGCCTGGTTGGATCACAACTTGGAAATCAGCGAGACTGCAAACGAGTTTCTCGATCCCTCCGAGTTCGATTTTCGCGTTGTTGAATCCCCGACGATGCTTCGCGACCTGATCGTGGAGAAGAACAGGGAGCGCAACCGTGCACGCATGGTTGCAGGCTATTGCTGGAAGTGGCCCAGCAAACGCGATCCCTCTGCATTTGATGTCGTCATTCCCGACTACGCATTCAAGGCGAGGTGGAATCTCACGCAGGACGGCGGCCGATGGCTGATATCGCCGAATTCCGTTTCGGAAATCGGGTGCATACACACTTGCCAAGGTTTGGAGGTCGACTACATCGGCGTGATCATTGGAGATGATTTGATCGTGCGCAATGGCAAGGTCGTCACGCAGCCAAGCAAGCGTGCGACTTCCGATCAGTCGCTTCGCGGACTACGCCAGCTCGCCAAGCGCGATCCGATGGGCGCCGCTCGACAGGCCGACGAGATCATCAAGAACACCTACCGTACGCTGATGACCCGCGGCATGAAGGGCTGCTACATCTACTGCACCGACACGGAAACTGCCGAGTATTTTCGATCCAGGTTGCATCCGTCGCTCACACCTCAGATGAAAAGCGCAGCGGGCTCGCTGGATGCGGTGCCGATTGCCTCTAACGTGATTCCATTTCGGATCGTTCGCAAACCCGAGCTTCAACCCTTTAGGAATGCTGTCCCTGTGATCCCGCTCAAGATCGCAGCGGGTGCATTTGCAAAAGGGGAAACGTCGGACCTGACAGACGGCGATTGGGGCGCGCCGGATGCCTTGCCTGTTGGCCCCGGCATGTTCATCGCGCAAGTCGTGGGCGAGTCGATGAACAAGCGCATTCCGAATGGGTCGTGGTGCCTGTTTCGGGCGAATCCAACAGGCACGCGACACGGCAAGGTCGTGCTCGCACAACACCGGGACATCTCCGATCCTGAGACGGGTGGGAGCTTCACAGTAAAGGTCTATTCGAGCGAGAAGCGTTCGGATCCGGACAATGATT
>Ga0265314_10005654_pt1 | contig 11228 bp, 8 predicted proteins | sample 4126metaG_FD_203106 | JGI IMG/M metagenome (GOLD analysis project Ga0265314, IMG submission 203106) | Rhizosphere microbial communities from Carex aquatilis grown in University of Washington, Seatle, WA, United States - 4-1-26 metaG | ecosystem: Host-associated > Plants > Roots > Rhizosphere >... | reverse complement strand
ATGGCGACCTTCGAAGAAGAGCCGCTCGGCCCGCAGCTCATCCCGTTGCTCGGCGCCGACAACTTCATGTGGGCGTCCGACTATCCGCATCCTGACAGCACCTTTCCGCATTCGGCCCAGGCGATCGCCGCAGCCTTTGCCGGCCTCGACGACGCCGTGGTGCGCAAAGTCACCGCCGACAACTGCGCCGCGCTCTATCGATTCTCGAATCCGGGAGAGGAGACCGCCCAGCACCGATGACCACCGAGCACATGGAAGCCGTCATTTTCGAGAGGTGCCGCCGCGATCTCGGTCACCATCTGTATTCCACCGCGCAGCGCTTGGGGCGTCGATGACGCAGGCGCCCGTCATCATCGAGGCGGCGATCAACGGCATCGCCAACAAGACGCGCAATCCGCACGTGCCGTGTACGCCGGCGGAGATCGCCGCCGACGCGCTGGCGTGCTTGGCGGCCGGCGCGGCGATCGTGCACAACCACATCGATCGCGTCGGCGACGGCGCCGCCGCGGCGGCGCGCTATCTCGAGGGCTGGCGGCCGGTGCTGGCGGCACGGCCCGACGCCATCATCTATCCGACGATCGGCTTCGGCCCTGATGTGCAAGCGCGCTATGCGCACATCGAACTGCTGGCGCAGGCCTGCGCGATGCGGCAGAGCGTCTTCGATCCGGGCTCGGTGAATCTCGGCGGCGTCGGTGACGACGGCTTGCCGGGCGGCGCAATCGACTTCGTCTACGCCAACACCTTCAACGACGTGCGCCACATGGCGGCGCTGTGCGAGGCGCAGGGGCTGGGGCCGAGCATCGCCATCTTCGAGCCCGGCTTCTTGCGCGTCGTCTTGGCGTATCACCGCGCCGCTCGCCTGCCGCGCGGCGCCTTCGTCAAGCTCTACTTCGGCGGCGACTTCGACTACCTCGGCGGCGCCGGCAAGGGCGTCAGCTTCGGCCTGCCGCCGACGCGCGCCGCGCTGCAGGCGTATCTCCAGATGCTCGACGGCTGCGACGTGCCGTGGGCGGTCGCGGTGATCGGCGGCGACGTCGTCGCCAGCGGCGTGGCGCGTCTGGCGCTAGAGCGCGGCGGCCATCTGCGCGTCGGCCTCGAAGACTATGCCGGCACGCGCCAGCCGACCAACGCCGCGCTGGTCGAAGAAGCCGTCGCGCTGGTGCGCGCTGCCGGCCGCCCACTGGCCGGCTGCGCGGAGGCGGCGCGCCTTTTGGATCTGCCGCCGCGGCACCGCGCCGAGCCCGCCTGATCGAACGGCGGGCTCGGCGCTCGCCTCACGGGACTTGGAAGTACGAGCCGAGGAGCAGGAACATTTCGTCCTCGGTGGTCACGCCGCCGTTCAGCGTGCAGGCGTCGCAGACGCCGTCGCCGGCGCCCGGGCTCGAATCGCACGACGCATCGCGGGCCGCTTTGCCGGTGCCGCTGCACGGCGCCTTCGGCTGGCCGGCCGTGCAGTTCGTCGCCACGGGACAAGTCGACGCGCCGTAGGGATTCAGCGGTGAGGTCGACTGCTTCTTCACCTTGTCCGGATCGGTGAAGCCGTTGTCGTACAGCGCGCAGTAGGTCAGCGAGCGATCGGCTTTCTTGGTGCCGAGCACCATCGGCGGGTTGAACACCAAGTGCACCGGATCGTTGTAAAGGAAGTTGGTGTAGATCAGGCTCTGCATCGGATCGCGGCCGGTCGGATCGGTGCACGCCTTGCCGTCACCGCATTGGCGCGGCTCGAGCGGATCGCAGGCGACGCTTTGGCCGCTGCCGTTGTCGCAGGTGAAGGCGCCGGTGAAGGTCCGCCAACGCTTGCCGCGCTGATGCATGTGCGAGTTGAGCTCGAAGAGATGCGTCGCACCGCCGTTCTGCGGGAAGACGTGCACATTGCAGACTTCTTCCTGCTGGAAGGCCGGCACCGACATGGCGAAGATCGACGACAGATCGAAGATGCCGTCGGCGAGATACTTGCGCTCGTCGGGTTTGGCGAACTTGAAGTTGATCCACGCCTGCAGCACGCCGTCGGTTTTGGTCAGGTTGAAGGCGTGCGAGTTCCACAGAATCATGCCCTTCAGCGGCACGCAGCGGAAGGAGCCGTCGGGGAAGTCGTTGGTAGCGTTGGGCTGTTGGGCGCCGGAGAACTGGTAGCTGTTCTGCGATGGATCGGGCGGACCGAAGCCGCTGCACGTCACCTGGATCTTCGGCGGCGTAGCGCACTCGTAGCCGGTGCCGCAGAAGCCCAGCTCGGTCGGCGGGCACGCCTGGCCGTCTTTCGGGCCGCCGGCGCATTGGAACGGTCCCCAGCTCGGATCGGTCGGCGCGTAGGCGCCGATGTACTCGTTGACGATCAGATGATGGCTCAGCGGGTCCTGACGAATCTGCTCTTCGTTGTAGCAGAACGAGTTGCCGTCGGCGCCGCGCATCTCGGTCGGCACTTGGTCGGTGAGGTCGTAGTAACTGGCGAAGCACACCTCGTGCTCGCTCTCGGCCTGGACGGTCCATTGCGGCATGTGCAGCTGCACACCCTCGCCGGCCGGCAGCGGGTCGAGCGGCTTGATGGCGACCGGTTCGGGCTCCGGCAAGCAGGCCTTCAACAGATCGCCGACGCCTTTGACCGAGCCGGTGTCGCTCGCGGCGTTGTAGATCCACAGCCGTACGGCTTCGAGCTCGTCTTTGCTGAGCGCTGGAAGACCGCTCGGCATCGGCGTGCCGAGACCCAGCTCGTCGGCAGGATACTGATCGGGTGACGTTTTCGCGGCGAGCTTGAGATAGAGCAGACTGGTCAGCGGCTCGCCGGGATTGATGCGTTTCATCGCCGGATTCAAGCTCGAAGGCACATCGAGCAGGTTCTGGTATGAGGCGCCGGCCCGCAGGTCGAGACCGCCGTTCATCAAGGAGCCGTGACAGGCGTCGTTGGTGCAGCCGTGATTCTCGAAGATCGCCTTCTGGATCAACGCATAGGTGGTCGGGAAGGTGTCGCAGTCGGTGCTGGTGCAATCGCTGCGGCAGCCGTCGCCGTCGAAATCATTGCCGTCGTCGCAGTCTTCGTTCTTCTCTTTGACGCCGTTGCCGCACACGGGAGCCGGGCAGACGACGGCGTTCTGGACGTAGACGAAGCCGGCCATGCAGCGCGCCTGCGCGGCGATGTCGGAGAGATAGGTATCCGCGCTGCGCCGATACTTGGCGGCGAACTCGCTGCTCGAGCACGCCTCGCCGATCTTCGCGACGCTGGCGGCGCGGGCGCGCGCCAGGCGCTCGTTCGTCCACTGGACGAGGCGGTTCTTTTCCGCCGGCAGCATGTTGGTCGAGCCGGCGATGCGGTCGAGCGACTGCTGATAGCTGCGCATGGCGAAGCGCAGCAGACGCGTCGACTCGGACGCGGTGGCGCGCACGCAGGTGGCGGTGGTGTCGTCCTGGCTGGCGACGCGTCCGCCGACCATCACCGGGCCGAACGCGGCGCTGGCGGTCGCGTCGTCGAGCTGGCGACAGGCGTCGCTGACGTCGCGTTGCGCGTCGAACAAATCGATGTACCCGAGATTCTGCAGCTCGGTGACGGAGCAGGCGCGCTCCAAGCGGTCGAGGGCGCGCTGCTTGGCGGCGCTGACGGTGGCGGCCAGCTGGGTATCGTCGCAGGTGCCACCGGAAACAGCGCGACCCAGGCAGGCACTACGCGTGGCGGCGACCTGACTGATGCACAGCGAGGTGGCGCGGCTCAGCTGTCGCTGGCAGCGCGCCGCTTCCGCCGGGAAGCCGCCCCAAAAAGCGAGCTCGGCCGGCTGCCCATGCGCGAAGGCAGCCCCCCCAGCGGCAGCCACGACGAACGCCGTCATCAGGGCGCTCGTCGCACTACGTCGACAAGTCTTCAGCATCAGTTCCCCCAAGAGCCGTACTGAAGCAATGCTTATCGGGTGATCAAAGGTGTGACAAGGCGTGGCGCGCCGAACGGTCGGATTGGCCCGCTGAATTCAACGCCGAACCGAAGACCGCGGCGCGAAGGCGCGTCAGGTTACTGAGCCGCCGGGACGATCTTGTAGATCTGTCCGGTGAGATCGGCGATGTAGGTCTCGCCGCGCGCATCCTCGCCGAAGCTGACCAGCGACTTGAACGCGTGCCCCGCAGGCGGTGCCAATTCGGCGCTGCGGTCGCTGAGATTGGCGACGACGCCGTCGACCAGGCGGAAGGTTTTGATGGCGGGAACGCAGTAGTCCGTGAAGAAGTATGAACCGCGCAGATCGGGCAGCGCGCAGCCGCGATAGACGTTGCCGCCGGTGATCGAGCACGACCCGTCGTCATGGCTGTACTGAAGCACCGGCGGCGTAAACGCCGGCGGCACCTGGTCGGGGCAGGTCGGAGCCGGATCCGGCTCGAAGCATGTGTCGGCCTCGAAGATGTCCCAGCCGTAGTTCTCGCCGCCGTGGCTGGCGGCCGGCTGCACGTCGACCTCTTCCCACTTATCCTGGCCGACGTCGCCGATGTAGAGATCGCCGCTGCCGCGATCGAACGAGTAGCGCCACGGGTTGCGCACGCCCTTGGCCCAGATGAGCCCGAGCCGAGCCCCGTCCGCGGCGCGCGGGTTGTCAGTCGGCACGGCGTAGAACGGCGCGTCGTCCACGTTGACGTCGAGGCGCAACAACTTGCCGAGCAACACGCCGTCGTTCTGCGCGTTCTTCAGCGGATCGCCGCCGCCGCCGCCGTCGCCCATGCCGACGTACAGGAATCCGTCGGGCCCGAACGCGACCAGGCCGCCGTTGTGGTTGGCGAACGGCTGTTCGATGGTCAGCAGGATCTGCTCGCTGTCGCGATCGGCGAGGTCGGGATCGGCGCTCACGTGATAGCGCGCGATCACCGTGTTGCCGTCGTTGTTGGTGTAGTCGACGAAAAAGCGGCCATTGACCGCGTAGCTCGGATCGAAGGCGACGCTCAGCAGACCGCGTTCCTGGCAGCACGAGGCGCGGTCTTCGATGGCGAGGAAAGGCGTGTCGAGCAGCGCGCCGTCCTTGATGATGCGGATGCGCCCCGGCTGTTCGACGACGAAGACCCGGTGCGTGTCCAAGCGCGGCGCGGTGATGTGCAGTGGGTCGATGAGGCCGTCGGCGATTAGCACGGTCGACGGCTCCACGCCGGGAAACGACGCGACGCCGGCGCAGGGATCGCCGCCCGGCTCCAGCGCACATGCGGCGCTGCAACCGTCGCCGTCGATGCGATTGCCGTCATCGCATGCTTCGCTGCCGTCGACGACGCCGTTCCCGCAGGTGGCCGCGGCGCAACCGTTCAATGCCGCCTCGACGCCGGCGACGAGCTCGTCGACGGTGATCGCGCCGCTGCTGTCGACGTCCGCCGCGGCACAGCGCGACAGGTCGCCGCCGTCGAGCGCCAGCTGCACCGCCAGCACCAGCTCGTCGATGCTGACCTGCGCGTCGCCGTTGCAATCGACCGGGCAGGCCCGTGCGGGAACGGCACAGACGAGCAGGGCGATGGCGGCGAGGCGAGCGAGCGGCACAGACCAGACGCTGCGCCGCGTCGCGAGGTATTTCAACGTGTGGCGCACACTTCTTCGCCGCCATCCGACCGCGCCGCGGGATCGACGGCACACCTTGTGTCAGACGCAGACGCCGCCGGCGACAAGCTCGCGGACGTCATTGGCCGACAGCCCGAGCAGGTGCGTCAGCACGTCCTCTGTGTCCGCGCCGAGCAGCGGCGCGGCGGCCGCGCTGCGGCGTTCGGTGCGGCTGAAGCGCAGCGGCGTATCGATGTGCCGCTCGGCCCCCATCTCGGCGTGCTCCACGGTGACGATGGCGCCGCGCGCGAGGAGATGCGCGTCGCCGCGCAGCTCATCCGGACCGAGCACCGGCATTGCCGAAACGCCGGCGGCCTGCAGCGCCGACGCGGCGTCCTCGGCGCTGCGGGTACGCGTCCACTCGCTCAGCCGCGCGTCGATCTCGGCGCGGGCGGCGCGGCGGCCGTCCAGCGTCGTCAACGCCGCGTCGTCGTTCCAGTCGAGGGCCCGCACCAAGCGTTGCCATGCGTCGTCGCCGGCGGCGCTGACCGCGACCCAGCGATCGTGGCCGGCGGACGGATAGACGCCGTGCGGCACGGCGTTGTCCGACTGGTTGCCGCGGGCCGGCCCGCGCTGTGTGCAGGCGGTCGCGAGGTAGGCCTCACCGACGAGAAACGCGGCCGCTTCGGTCTGCGCCATATCGATGAAACGCCCGACGCCACTGCGCCGGCGCTCTTCGATGGCCGCCAAAACGGCGACCGCGGCGAGCTTGGCGGCGACGTGGTCGGGATGGTTGAGCGACGTGCCGGCCGGATACGGCGTTTCGGCTTCGCTCCACAGCCAATGCACGCCCGCGAACGCGGCGTTGAGCGGCCCGAAGGCCGGCATCTCAGCCAGCGGGCCGCTGGCACCGTAGCCGTGCGACGATAGATAGATGATGTCGGGGCGCACCTGGCGCACGGCCTCGTAGCTCAGCCCGAGATCGCGCAGCGCGCCGCCGCGATAGTTCTCCAACACGATGTCCGCGCGCGCGCACAATCGCAGCGCCAGCTCACGGCCGCGCGGCTGGCGCAGATCGAGGCAGACGCTTTTGTGCCCGCGTGAGGCGTCGTTGAACGTGAAGGCGCGGTTCGGCGTGTCCGGCTCGATGGTGATCTGGCGCAACAGATCGAGGCCGCTGTGCGATTCGATGCGCAAGACCTCGGCGCCGAGCTCGGCGAGCAGCGTCGCTGCCTCCGGTGCGACCACCGCATAGCCGAAACAGACGACGACGGTGCCGGCCAACAGTTGCTCGGGCTCCGCCGACGCGCTGCGTGGTGCGCTTGGGCTCGTTGTCGAGGCCGCCGCGCCGCCGTCGAGCGCGAAGCGCGCGAACGGTGCGCCTTCGAGGTGCGGGACCGCGGCCGGTTGGAAGAAGCGGCGCGCGACGCTTTGTTCGGAGTGGACGAATTCCTCGGGCGTCAGGATCGGTGCCAGCGGCACGTTGCGCTTTTGCGCGTCGGCGAAGACGTCGGCGCGCGAGCGCCCGGCCAACGCCTCGGCGGCGATCAGCCGGATGACGTCGTGGTTGATCATCCTATAGAGCGCGAAATCCCACTCCGGACCGGCGAAGGCATCGGCGCGGTCGAGCAGATCGACCAGCCCGCGCCAGTGCCGCCGGCCGGCGGGCAGAATGCGCACGTGGCCGTCGGCGACCGGCAGCACCAGGTAATTGCCGTCGGCGGCGCGCGGCGGCGCGCTTGGAATCATCGCGTAGGTGCGTTGGTAGTCGGCGAGCGGAATCGCCCACGGATTGAGGCCGGCGATGGCCGCTTCCTGCACCGATACCTCGACCGTCTGCCCGCTGCCGTGCCGGGCGCGATCGAGCAGCGCGATCAAGGCGCCGGCGACGCAAGCGGCCGCTGCACAGTCGTGCGCGACGAAGCCCGGCACGCCGCACGGCGGGCGATCGGGAAAGCCGCTGGCGAACAGCGCGCCGCAGCCAGCCAACGCCACCAACGGCTCGGCGTGCCAGCGCGCGCGCGGTCCCGACAAGCCGAAATCGGCGATCGCGACATGCACCAGGCGCGGATGGCGCGCGCGCACCGCTTCGGGCGCGAGATCGAGCACCTGGCGGCGATTGGCGCCGTAGTTTTCGATCAGCACGTCGGCCGCGTCACACTGTGCGCGAAACTGCGCCGCCGCGCCGGCATCGTGCAGATCGAGTGTGAGGCAGCGCTTGCCGGCGTTGCGGTACAAAAACGCCAGCGAACGGTCCGCCGCCGCCACATCGCCGGCAAACGGCGCATGCCAGCGACCGCGATCGCCGCCCGGTGGCTCGATCTTGGTCACCGTCGCGCCCAAGTCGGCGAAGATCCGTCCGGCCAGCGCGCCGCGCAGATCGGTACAATCGATGACGCGCAAGTGCTCCAGCATGCCGCGCCAGTACCGCGACGAGAACGAAGACGGAAGCGGGATTCACCACGCAGACACGCAGACGGTTCAGCGAGTCTTCCGCATCGTTTCGATGGATTCTCCTCCGTGCCTCCGTGTCTCTGTGGTGAATTCTTTTCCGCGCCGATATGGCTGGCGGCTCAATTTGCATCAGGAGGACGATGATGGCGATCGAAGAAGGCAAAGCGGCGCCGGCATTCACGTTGCCGGATGGTCAGGGCAACCGCGTCTCGTTGAAGGACTTCGCCGGCAAGGACGTGATCCTCTACTTCTATCCGAAGGACGACACGCCGGGTTGCACGAAAGAAGCGTGCGGCTTCCGCGACGATTGGAAGACGCTGCAGAAGCTCGGCGCCGTCGTGCTCGGCGTCTCCGCCGACAGCGCCGAGTCGCACCAGAAATTCACCGCCAAGTACAAGCTGCCGTTCCCGCTGCTCTCCGATGCCGACCGCAAGGTGATGGAGAAGTACGGCGCCTACGGCGAGAAGATGATGTACGGCAAGAAAGTCACCGGCGTCATCCGCTCCACCGTCTGGATCGGCAAAGACGGCAAGGTGAAGAAGCACTGGGCGCGTATCGCCAGTGCCGAGCAACACCCGGCCAAGGTACTGGCGGCGCTGCAGGCGGGATGAAGGAAACTACGTGCGGAGGTGCGGAGGTGCTGACGTGCGGAGGTGTGAAACGGTCTGAAGCCGCTGCGCGTACCCCACCTCCACACCTCCGAACTTCCGCACGCCTTTCCGGTTTGACAAACATTCGTTTGGCGCAGTAACTGCCGGTCGCGTGCGGCGCCGCCGCGCGTCAATCCAGCACAGCGACGGAGCATGAAATGAGCGCGCCAGGCACGGTCGAGCCGATGTACCAGGAGCTCGTCATGGAGTTCCCGTACAAGCACTCCACGGGCGAGACGGTCGGGCGGTTTCTCGCCGGACTGAAGGAACAAAAGACGATCTGGGGCCGGCGCGTCAGCGGGCTCGGCGTCGTCGTCCCGCCGATGGATTACTCGGAAGCCGACGGCTCGCCGGCCGGTGAATGGGTGGCGGTTGAGGACAGCGGCACGGTGACCGCCGCGGCGATCGTGCGCGAGCCGCTCGAGCGCTTGCATCCCTTCAGCGAGCCGTTCGCCTATGTGTTGGTCAAGCTCGACGGCGCCGACACCGCCTTCGCGCACGTCGCCAAGGGCGATTTGACGCGCGTCAAAGTCGGCGCGCGCGTGCGCGCGACCTGGGCGGCCGACGACGCGCGCACCGGCACGCTGCGCGACATCGACTATTTCGCCCCGATCGACTGAGTGAGGAACGCATGACGACACCGAGCGCGCCGCCTGCCGAGGGCATCAAGTACATCGAGACGCACGTTTACCTGCCGTATCGCTACATCGCTGGCGACTACCGCGCGCGCGCCATGCGTGGCTTGAAGAACAAGCAGTTCATTGGCTCTAAGGATTCCAAGACCGGCAAGGTCTTCGTCACGCCAGTCGTGTGCTCCCCCGAGAGCTTTGCGCCGTGCAACGAGTTCGTCGCGCTCGAAGGCCGCGGCGTGGTGACGACCTTTTGCATCGTCAACATTCCGGTCATCGGCCGCGACCTGCAGCTGCCGTATGTCGCCGCCTCGGTGGCGCTCGACGGCGCCGACATCTCCATCTTCGCCGCCATTCAAGAGTGCACCGTCGAGAACGTGCGCATGGGGATGCGCGTCGAAGCGGTCTGGAAGGCCGATGGCGAGCGCACCGGCTCGTTCGATGACGTGCTGTACTTCAAGCCGACCGGCGAGCCCGACGCCGCCCCGGAAACCTACATCAACCGACTCTGAAGCACGGATTCACCACGGAGACACAGAGGCACGGAGAAGGACGGAAGAGCTCACCACACGTTCCTCTGAGCGTCTTCTCCGTGTCTCTGTGGTGAAAAGGACCTGAACGCATGACTGATCTTCGCAACGTTGCGGTCGTCGGCTTCGCGCAGCTGCCGATCGTCGCACACGATGCGCACCGCATGGCGCCCGAGATGCTGTACCCGGTGGTCAAGCAGGCGCTGGCGCAGTGTGGCGTCGAGCGCGACGCGATCGACTATCAGACCGCCGGCTCGGCCGACTACATCGACGGGCGCCCGTTCGGTTTCGTCGCCGCGCTGGATGTGATGGGGACCTGGCCGCCGCGGCAGGACTCGCATCTCGAAATGGACGCGGCATTCGCCGCCTACTACGCGTGGGTTCGCATTCAGGCCGGCGAGGCCGACACGGCGATGGTGGTCGGCTACGGCAAGGTGTCGGAGGGGCAGCCGGAGCGCGTCTTCAATCTCGAGCTCGATCCATATTACTTGGCGCCGCTTGGGCTCGGCCCGATCACCACCGCAGCGCTGCAGGCCAGCGCGTTCATGGCGCGCACCGGCGCCAGCGACGGCGACCTCGCGGCGATCGCGGCGAAGCGCCGCACCGCGGCGGCGCGCAATCCCGACGCGCAGCTGCGCGAGGCCGCCAGCGCGGCGGCGTTGCAGGCGACGCCGTGGGCGGCCGAGCCGCTGCGCCAGGGCTATATGCCGCCGATTGGCGAGAGCGCCGTGTGCTTGATCCTCGCCGTCGAGGGCAAGGCGGAAAAGATGTGCAAGCAGCCGGCGTGGATTCACGGCGTCGACCAGCGCGCCGAGTTGCAGAGCTTGGGGGCGCGCGATCTGACGCGCAGCGCCAGTGCCAAGCTGGCGGCCGAGAAGGCGCTGGCGATGGCGGGGCTGAAGAGCGCCACCGAGGTCGATGTCGCCGAGCTGTTGGCGACCAATCCGGTCGAGGAGCTGATCGTGCGCGAGGCGCTCGGTCTGTCGACGACCGATGACGCGAAGCCCGTGATCAATCCATCCGGCGGGCCGATCGCCGGTCATCCGGTGATGATGACCGGCTTGATCCGCCTCGGCGAAGCGTTCCGCCAGTTGAGCGGTACGGCCGGCGCGCACGCGGTGCCCAACGCCAAACGGGCGCTGGCTCATGCGGCACAAGGACACTGCTTGCAGCAGAACGTGGTCTACGTGCTGGGCAGCGAGCGGAGGTGGTCGTGAAGCGTCCGGTAGCAGTCGTCGGAGTCGGGCAGACCAAGCACGCGGCGCGTCGCTCGGAGCTCAACATCGCCGGGCTGGTGCGCGAAGCAGTCGACCGCGCCCTGCTGGATGCAGGGTTGGAGCACAAAGATATCGACGCCGTCGTCATCGGTAAGGCGCCGGACATGCTCGAAGGCGTCATGCAGCCCGAGCAGTTTCTGGTCGGCGCCGTCGGCGGCCACCTCAAGCCGGTAGTGCGCATTCACACCGCCGGCTCGGTGGGCGCC
>Ga0265314_10005652_pt1 | contig 11230 bp, 13 predicted proteins | sample 4126metaG_FD_203106 | JGI IMG/M metagenome (GOLD analysis project Ga0265314, IMG submission 203106) | Rhizosphere microbial communities from Carex aquatilis grown in University of Washington, Seatle, WA, United States - 4-1-26 metaG | ecosystem: Host-associated > Plants > Roots > Rhizosphere >... | reverse complement strand
TGAAAAGAGGCCTCAAAAGAAAGCCGACTGTACGTGCGTTGAAAGCGGCGGAGCTGTTAATAAACTCCGCGTCATCCGGCGAAACAGACGCGGTGTCCGGTGGCGACCGGTCCGCTGAGGGATAGCCGGTGCCGTGAGAGAACGCGGGCGGAGGAGTGCTCGTCGTACCCGAGTCCTCCGCCCGCATTATCGTTCTTCGTTCTTGAATGGCCCATGCCTTTTTAAACGCACTAAAAAGAGCGCGAAGCGCAGCCAGCAAAAAGGAGAACCTGACGTGTCGAGGGGGCGTCCACCCAAAGGTGCCGGGCTGGTTGACGGGCTGGAAAGCTCTGCACTGGCCAAAGAGCGTCTGAAGATCATTTTGCAAACCATTGCCGGAGAGCTGAGCGTGGTCGATGCCTGCGCCAGACTCAGCGTGAGCGAAGCGCGCTTCCACGAACTGCGCGCCGAAGCCTTGCAGGCGGCTGCCGCTCAGTTGGAGCCCAAGCCCGCTGGCCGTCCCGCTGCAATCATCTCTCGCGAAGCGCAGGAAGCCGCGGCACTGAAGGCGCAGATACAGGAGTTGAAAATCGATCTCCGCGCAGCTCAGATCCGTGAAGAGCTGGCGCTGGTGATGCCGCATGTTCTCAAACCGCGCAAACAATCGACGGATCGGCGCGATCGGCTCGACGCCATGCAGCAAGAGGAAGAAAAAAAGGGGCCCACTCGTCCCATAACTTCCCATACTTTACAATACAACGACGTGAAGAGCTCCACGTCGAACGACTCAAGCGAATCTGGGAAGCCATCCACATGAAGTCGACCCGGCCGCAGCGCGGCGAAAAAGCCCAGGAAAACCGGCGCGAACTTGAACGTTCCGTGCGCATCGACACGCTGGCGTTCGCGCATTGGGTTCAATGGCAGGGCTTCTCGCAGCGCATTGCGGCCGACAAGTTGACTCTGCACTCCGGCACGCTCGCCGAATGGGAGCGCCGCTGGAAAGAAAATAAGCTGGCCATCGAACCGGTCGGGCGCCCCACGCGCGACTCAGACTGGGAAACGCGTCAGCTTATGATCGGGCTCTTCCATCTCGTCGGCCCCGGCATCGGACTACCGTGCCTGCGAGCGTTCTTCCCGGATGCGTCGAAGGGGGAACTGGAGTACATGCTCGAACGCTATCGCCGCGTTCATCTGCGGCGCAATAAAGTCGCGCTGCATGTGTTGCGCTGGCACAAGCCCGGCTCAGTCTGGGCCATGGACTTCCATCAACCGCAACGCCCGGTGGACGGCATCTATCCTTATGTCTTCCTCGTCCGCGATCTGGCCACCGGCAACAATCTGCTATCGCTGCCCGTGCCCAGCCGCCAGTTCCATCACGTCACCGCTGCGCTGTCCGCGCTCTTCCAGAATCTCGGCGCGCCGCTGGTCCTGAAATCAGACTGCGAGTTCGATACGAGCCGCTTCGCTGCGGCGGATGATGACTCCAAAAACCAGGCTCGTCAGGTGCTGGCCCAACTGCTGAACGATCATCGCGTCTTCCACCTCTTGTCGCCGCCCTACACGCCCGAGTACAATGCTTCCATCGAAGCTGGGATCGGTTCGTTCCAGACACGCGCACATCACGAGGCCGCCCGTCATGGTCACGCTGGCGAATGGAACTGTGAGGACGTCGAGGCCGCTCGCCTGCAGGCCAATGAACTCGCGCGCCCCTGGGGCCACAACTCAGACACGCCGGACACTGCATGGGCCACACGTCCACCGCTCAGCGCCGAAGATCGCGCCGCGTTCGCAACGACTGTGCAGCAGTTCGAAGCCGAAGAACGTCTTCAACGTCAGGAGCAGTTGCTCGAAGGAATACCACTCGGTCAACGGGACATTGTGTCCTGTCGCCGCGTGGCCATCAGCCGTGCGCTTGTTGCTCGCGGCTTTTTATCGTTCAGGAGAAGGCGAATTACTCTGCCAATTAACCGCGCCGTTTGGTCAAACGTTAGGTAGGGGGCACACGCAATGGACAAAATGCGACCAGGTATCCTTTGGACGAAACTGCAAAAGCCAAGAGCTGCGAGGTGTCCTGAGACATGCCGTTGACTGTGGTATGGAGAATGGAGTTTAGATGTACTATTCCTATTGATTTATTATCAACCTGTTGAATTATCTTTCTACAGCTCTCAACGCGTGACGGGTTTGGAACTTGGCAATCATCGCGCAGCTTTGCCAGTGCGGGTATTAGAGCGGATGGCAGCCGAATTGGCGCAAATGACTTTTCCACTTTGTCGAGAAGACCAAAATGATGAGCCAGCAAAAGTGACGTTAGATCGACATTGAGCCGCCAATTCGGCTTTTTATCAGGAAATCCACGAAGGAATCCACGACCACCATACCTGATGCGCAGGGGGAATTTCTTTTTGGGTGTCGAGAAGTTGAGGTTTCGCATCAATCGCTGATGGTAAAGGTCTGCAAAATTCCCATTCAGCCTCGAGAGGATAAAATGTAAAGGCAGCGCACCTTTCCGATAGAGATCACCAAGTTCTTGCTCTGATTCTCTTCGCTGCTTCGCGAATTCAACCAATTCTTCTAACGAACCGGTTCGGATGCCCCCTTTTCCATCTTTGGCTAACATTTCCATCCTGGCAAAAAGGGGCTGAAGTTCTGCTCGAAGGTCGAGTTGGTAACCTAATGCGATTGCGTTTCCGACTAGATCGTCAGAAAGCGATGCAATCGCCAGAAATCGCGGGCCAAATTGTCGTTTTCATTCAATACCCAGTGGCATATTTGCAAGAGTTGGGTATCGGTTAGATTCTCGGAAAATTGCAAGAGTTTGCGTGCGGTTGCTGTTATGGATGGAAAATCACCCTTTGAGAGATAAAGTGTAATTAGTGCAAATAGATGCTCTGCAGATGGTTCTTCAGTTGCGAGTGCCTCGGCTTCTGCGACAGCCCGTGACAGTGTTCCTAGCGCTTCTTGACATCGGATGGCAATGCGACGCAAATCGCTCGGCACTTTCGAGCGAGGAAAGAACGACTTATTACTAAATATAATGTCCAAACAGTCCGCATGGTGGGACGAGTTATACAACGCAACTGCCGACAGGCGTAGCGCCTTTGGCGTATTAATCGACTTCACTAGCTCATCAGTCCACTTTGCGATAAAGGCCCAATCTCCCAATTGTGCTTTTAGTTCACATAGAGTGAGCAGAACTTTCGGATCTTTGTTCGAGAGATATCCCGTATGCAAATGTTGAACCAGCGCATCCCAATTATTGGTTTTCTCCGACTCGCGCAGCAATTTAATTGTCTTCGCATTGAAGAGGTCCTCTAATGACTCTTGAGAGGTGTCAATGCCAGCCGTAGGCGAATTGTCAGGCAGCTCCACTTGAGCCTTCCACACGGTCCACGCATTAAGTTTTCCAGCAGTCTCAAATTGTGGTTTGGAATCCAACAATACTTTCTGTGCTTCATGCTTCTTGCCCACCAGCAAGTACGATCCTGCCAACGCCACGATATGTGGAATTTCAGCCTGCTTATCCGCTCGAAGTTGCTCGATGGCTGCAATGCTTGCCTCGAAATCCACCTCAATGTGATATGCTTGCGCCCACATGAGCGCCTCATAATGGTCTGGCTTGTCATGTAGGAGTTGTTTGCAGAACTCCTCGCCCTTTTCTTTTGTGTCTGGATGCCCAAGCAGGGACGCCAGTAGCCAAGTGTCCGCAAAGTCGACCTGCTGGGAACGAGTCAGATTGCTTGAACGTAGTTGGCTAAATATTTTCTGTGCGTTGGCTAATCTACCTAAGCTGATGTCGTCGCGGCGAATGAGTCCTCGATCTATGGGCTGCGGCCAAGCAACAAACGGAGGCGGGATAGCCGCCGGCGATAGCGCACTAAGGTAATCGATCATCGCGCATGCATGAAGAATCATGGTCCATTTGGGTTCGAGTTCTAAAGCCTTTGTAATATAAAGGCGAGCTTGGGCTGTATCCTTATTGGCAATATGGGCTAAGGATTTAATACGGAACGATTCCGCAGTAGGCGATTTTATAGAGTCCAACAACTTAATTGCATCATCAGCCTTGTCCAAATGAAGAAGAAGCGCCGCTCTCAAATTAATAGTTTCAATGTCCTCTTGTTCGCCAAGAATTGTTAAAGCCTGTTCCGTATCGCCCAAAACAAATGCGATTAGCGCGCGAAGTCTCGAATCATTTGCCTCTGGGCAAATAGAGTGCGCTTCATTTGCCAAGTCTTTTGCCCTTGGAGTATCACCGTCATCCAGTGATATCGTGGCTTCAAATCTGACTACTTTGGCTTTTGTGGCGGGTAATAATGCAGACCAGCGCTCTGCGTCGTCTTTAAGCAATTTTATGCCATTGACTGCGCCGTCTCTATCTCCCTCGCGCCAGGATTGCCGAAGTTTCTCAAGTTCCCCGTCAGCAAATTTGCTAGTGAGATCTGCAAGTCGCGATACAAGGGCTGAATTGACTACTACTGTTGTTGAATCACTTACACGTGGGAACGCATTCTGCTGACGTAGCGAGATTTCAGCTTCGGTGCTGGTTCGCCACGTCTGCAAGAGGTCCGCAGGGAATCGCGCTTCGTCGGAGTCGACAAGTTTGGAGCAGTCTCCGCAGAGCCAAACACCATTGCTGATGCTTTTACGCTCTTCAGGTGTAAGCGTAGGATCGTATCGGGGCCCCCCGAGCGCCGCAGCGGTAATATGTGCGGCGATTCCAGTTTTTACGGATGACAGTCCGTCACTCTTTGGGCCGATGGTCAATTTCCGACATATTGGATTTGAACAAAGGTACGCAACGCGCTCTGCAAGTGCTTTTCTTATCGGCGCTGAAAACTCATCACGTACTGCCATTGAGGCCCACTTCCATAAAGTTAAACGATACTTCTGTAGCGGAATGAGCACAGTTTCACGGTTCATTAACAAAAGCGCCAGAAACTTCTCCGCGTAATAATTTGACCCAATTGCGCCATTAGGTGCGTTATGGGGCTAATCCGAGCACAGATTCGAGTTCTCGGCGGCATACTCCTGGTAATGCAAGATTTTCAATTATGACATTCTTTGCCGGAAGATTCACTCCCTGAAGAAGTGTGCTCGTACAGCAAATAAAATGTAGTTTGCCACGTTCGCAAAGCTCCTCAACCCGCGCTCTCACGATTGCCGGCATGGAGTCACTGGTTCGATAAGTGGATAAGTAAGCCACGACGCGGCTTATGGACTCTTTGCGTTCATTCCCTCCCCAAGCGGTAACATATGTGGCCGCGGCGTTCTCGTAGGGATCTTGTAGGAATCTCGTAGCGATTCCGTGAAAGGAACCGTCGCCCTTTCGCTTTCTCCGAATGTGCTCGCCAGTGATCGCCTGTCCGCAGTGCTTGCAGCGGAACAGGCCGCCGGCGAGTGGCATCTCAACACTGGCCTTCGCTGTCCTTCGGTTCTTGCCCGTAAGAATGTCTTGGCACGCCTGAAACGTCACGGCATCGACAAGCGGACGGTGCTTACCTTTGAACACCCGACCATGCCAGTGAACCTCGCCGATGTAGAAGCGATTGTTCAGGATGAACGACAGGTTTCGCCTTCCAAAGTTCGGCTCGCTGGGCTTGTACGTGTGTCCTTCTGTCTTGAGTTTCTCAGCGAGGGACTCGAACGTCATGTCGCCGCGGGAATACAATTCAAAAATCCGACGGATGGTGTCGATCTTTTCAGGCCCCGGCTTGATCGGCTCGGCGTGATCGGTGGGATCATTACGGTATCCGAGAGAATTCACTATAATAGGTGGGCTGTGACCAACGAAACGAATCAAATCTCCTAAATTATCCCGCCATAAGACGATAGCTTGTCGTTGGGACTCGTTGCCCCGACAACAGAACGAACGAATGGAGGCAATTTGATGCCAAAGTATACCGGCCCCCATTACCAAGGGCGCAATCAGCAGGATTTCCCGAGTTCATTCTCTATATCTTCCCGTCTTTTTACTTCACAAACTTCCCCTTCGATTACTGCTCGAAATCATGTGCTGTACGCATCCGCCCCAAAAGTACCATGCACAAAGATAGGCAATTCGCTAATATTCAATAAACCAATACTCAGGAGATCCAACCAGATCATGCCGCGAAAAAAGAAAGATACTGCCCCCGAGTCCGGCGCCGCTCCAGTCGAGTCCGCCCCGGCTCCAACCGAGCCCAGCGCCTCCACCCCGGCAAAGAAGAGTCCGGGCAAACCCAAAGTCCGCAAGAAAACTGCCAAGAAGCCCCGCAAGTCGGCTAAAGCCCCGATGCGTTACGACGCGGCTATCAAAGCCAAGATTCTGGCCGCAGCCAAAGGCAAGCCCCTCGCCGCCGCCCACGCTGCCGCCATCGGCGTCGGGTACATGGGAACGCCCGCGAGCCTGTATCAGATGCTCCGAAACGCTGGCGTCACCGGCAAGAAAAGGAAGAAGCCGGGCCGTCCCAAAAGCTCGAAGAACGCTCCCAAGACCGCTCCGACAGTCCGCCGCGGTCCAGGTCGCCCGCCGAAAGCTAGTGCTCAGTTGAACGGTAGATTGTCGGCCATCGAACAAATCGTTTCGCGCGACGTACAGCGCCGGGTGAACGCGGCGGCGCGTGCTGCGATCGCGGAATTGAAGAAACTGATCAAGTAACGTGTACCCGCAATTGAAAGGGCCTTCCCGGATTGGGCAGGCCCTTTTTAATGGAGTCTTCCGTGCGAATATGAAGAAGCCCACGATGATGCCCGGCGATGAGAAAGAGCACGAGTATTGGCGGCTCAGGAAGCGAGTCTGCGCGACGCCGGGCTGCAAAACGAAATTGCGGACGGGGAATACTTCGGATCGCTGTTCGAGATGTGAAAAGAAGAAGATTTAAGCTGTCGGTGCTGCACCATCCAGCATAGATAATGCCTGTTCCAGGTTCGTCTTCGCGACACTAATATCGGTCTCTAATGCTTAAGTTGACTGTTGTGTTGCCATTATCGGGTTTGCCGTGGCCTTATTGACATAGGCGACGATAAGACTTTGAATTGCGGAAGCAATATTCTGCGAGGGCGTCATGTCATTTCCTTTTCAAGGAGGATGATTACCGTTTTTTCTCGTAAACCTTGTTCCCGCTCTTCGAAATGTGGTACATCCCGCCTCGAGGCCCCTCATACAGCGGCAGTCCCGTCGCAGTCGTGCTCCCAGTCGCCGTTCCCGAGCCCGTGCTGGCCGAACGCGTCGATGCGCTCGGCGGTGCCACAGGTATCGGTGTCGCCGCTGGTGCGCCGCCGCAGACAGAACACGCCGAATACTTTGCCTTCGCTTCGCTTAGGGTTATCGGGATCGAACTCTGCCGGAGGTATTGGCAACCGGCGCAGTGATACTTACTGCCGGTCTTTGTCACATAGACTGTGAGCGCATCCGCAGCGGTCGCTGTTGGCGTGGCATCAATCGTCGAGTGCGATTGAACCAGGCTGTTATCGGACTGCGCGGGCGGAGCGATGGGCACCACCGCGGTTGTAGTTTCTAGTGCGTCTTCGTTACCTCCGTTTCCCTAAAGGCGATCAGATGCCGATGGCTAAAATTTTCCGCGACCGCAGAGTGGTGCAACTAGATAACGTGGTAATTGCTCCACCATGACGGCATTCAAATGGAAGCGCAAGAAATATAGACGCCTCAATGCAGGAATCAAAAAGAACCAAGCATACTTCACCTTGGATCCGAGCAACCTTAATCTTGCAAAAGAGATGATCGAAAGAATTGAACGTGATAATGAGCTTCGAATGCAGGTAGTCAATGGCTTCAACATTTTTCAATGACTTGGCTCGTGAATACGGGCGATACTCACCGATTCGAGCTATGAGATCCCATTTTGCGCCGTAGGCTGTCAATCATGCGCGTTCACCAGTCACACTTTTCTCCTTCGCCCGCTCCAGCCTCTCCTCCGCTTCCCGCACCCTCTGTCGCGCCCGTTCCACAATCCGCGCCACCGCTCGCTTCAGACAGGCCTTGCAGGCGTCTACTTCAGCGTTGGTCCCGGCAAGGTTTTTCACGTAGCTTCGAAACCGTTTCACGGCCGCGTCGATCTGTTCAGACTCCGAAACGGCCAGGTTGTCGAGCTTGATGTGACAGCCTTGCCGCTGCGCTTGCCCGGCTCGCTTTTTTGCTTGTCACAAAATTTGCCTAACCAATCAGCGAGAACGATGCATTCACAGATCCAGAATATCCGCCGAGATTCACGACAACATACCAATGCCCAGCATGAGGGATTCCGATTCGAACCGGTGATCTAGCCGCGTAACCACCGTAATATCGGTACGCGCGCCGCGCTTTGTAGTTGTTGAATTCGGACCAGTCCATCAGCAACACGTTGGCCGGAGCGGACAGCGCGACCTCCACCGCCTGACCAGCCTCAGCGTGAAAATCCGTATGAAGAAATCTCATTCGTGCTCCTTCGTCTTTCCTGTATCAAAATCTCGGCAGCGCCAACAAATTATCCGTCCAGACGCCGTCAGCGTAAGTTCTCAAATATGGCGGATTCGCCTTCACTACGCGTACTTCGACAGTACGGATTCCATCAGTCACGTATGCTTGATTGCCTTTCTGTAACCAATCCACCATTTGTGCGGGTGAGCACTCCCCGGACTGGCCATTATTGGAATCGCGCCATTTAACGTCAGTGATGTGCTCGTGCAGATGTCCACCGTGAGACAGTCGGATATGGGTAATGAAAACCATTGTGCTCTCTCCATTTCTAGTGTCTTGAAGCAAGGTCTATCTGACGATGACGCCGATTCGGACTCCTACTCCAAAATGCGCCATCTCTTCCAATGATTACATGATCGAGCAATGGATAGCCCAGCAGCCTGCCAGCGTCCTGAACAGCTTGGACAAACTCAATGCGGTCCGAAGAAAACTTACTCGCTCGGTTCTCAACCAGGATCACGCCCTTCGCCTTCGAGCGGATTGCTCCTATGATCGCGTCAATGGGGTGCACTCCTGAGAATTTATCTCGTCCCACGGCCAACAGGCTCCAGCGAACGATCCGGAGTTTGTCGTCCACCGCGCAGGCGACAACCGCATCGCCATCTAAATGGGTCATGTCTTCGAAGACGGCGGCGACGTCATCAGCGGAGCGAGCGACCGGGCAGCGGCTCAAACCAACAGTCTTGGTGAGATCACATCGTGTAGAACGTTGAATGTGATCTCAACGGCCGGTTCATCAATGGCATACTTGGAAATGCGATTCATGTTGCCTGCCCTCCAAAATGTCTTCGTCGCTTCAGAGGCAAAGCTCATGCCGCGTAAAATATCGTCGCTATAAGCGATGCTCGCGCCGGAAAGAGAACACGCCGCGCTCATCACTGAAAGTGCCGTTGCACCAATCTAGTGCAAGTCATCGCGCCAATTTGGTGCGGCGAGCGATCGAACGATGTTTCCAGTTGCGTGATCAGATTGCCGATGCCATCATCGAGAGACATCGATATTGAAAGAGACAACCATGCCGACGATTCTGATCGCTGACGACAGCGAAAATATCCTTGAAAGCCTGACCCGCATTCTGGAGAAGCGAGGCTACAAACTGCTGTTCGCGCAGACAGCCGCAGAAGTGAAACACCAGCTCGCCGACAACCAGACTGAACTGGTCCTGCTCGATCTCATATTTCCAGACTGCAACGATCTGAGCCTCCTACGGCACATCAAGGCGGCATCGCCAGCAACGTCGGTCATCATGCTCAGCTCGAACACCGAAGATCTTCGGCCGGTCGTCGAGGCCATACACGCGGGCGCCGACGACTGGATACCCAAACCTCCGGATCGCCAGAATATTCTGGTCCGCGTTGAGAAAGTGTTACGGGACCAGGCCGATCGGCAGGCTCAGCAGTTCTATCTGCGAGAGCGCCAAGAAGCCGCAGGACTACACCGTCTGATCGGCGAGAGCGAAGCCATGAAGCGTGTTCGCAATACGATTCAGAACCTTGCGGATAGTGACTGTTGTGTTTTGATCCAGGGCGAAAGCGGTACTGGCAAAGAACTGGCCGCGCGGGCACTGCATAACCTCAGCATTCGGAAGAGCCAGCCGTTCATCGCCATCAACTGTGCAGCGATCCCCGAGACGCTGTCGAATCCGAGCTCTTTGGCCATGAGAAGGGCGCATTTACCGGCGCCGACAAGGCAAGAAAAGGTGCTTTTGAAGAGGCTGCTGGCGGAACCATCTTCCTCGATGAGATCGGCGAGATGCCACTGGGACAGCAGGCGAAGATGCTGCGCGTGCTTGAGAGCAAGAAATTCAGTCATGTCGGTTCAAGCGACGAAAAGGAATTCCAGGCGCGGGTGATTGTGGCGACAAACGCGGACCTACAGGCATCGATCAAAGATAAGAAGTTTCGGCTCGATTTATTTCACCGTATTAACGTCGGCAAGTTATCGATGCCTGCATTGCGAGATCACAGCGAAGACATTCCCGCTATCGTGGAGCAGTGCTTGTTGGGCCTGACGGCCAAGATTGGTCGTCCAAAGACCACAATCCATCCCGCCGTCCTGAAACTCTTCTTGGATTACGATTGGCCGGGCAACGTCAGGGAAATTCAGAATACGTTGGAGGGCACCCTGGCGGCCTGTGCCAAGAGCCAGACCGAGATTACGGTCCGCGATCTGCCTGTGGAACTTCAGGGAATGCGGCTAGGTGATTGCGCAAACGATGGCGACCTGACAGAATTGGAGCGTCAAGAGAAGCGTTCAATCCTGAAGGCTCTCCAGCAGACAGGTGATAACCAAACGAAAGCCGCTGAACTGATTGGAATGAGCCGCAATACAATGACCCGGAGAGTGAAGTATTACGGCATCAAGCCGAGCTCAACTTACAGGACGGTCTTCTGTAGTGGTGCGGCGAACAATTTGGATTCAAGCTCTCCGGCCCAATCCAGCAAATAGAGTTCCTCGTCCATCCCCATCAATGATTCGTGCGTGGTTAGTGGTAGCAAACGCGGCGCGATTCGCTGTCTTGGAAAGTTCCATCCAAAGCATTTTGGACAGAACTATTTGACCTGGCTGTGCGGTGCTGCGCACGGCAATGGCCCACTGCGCGCCGGAGCAGGGCAGTTCGATTTCTGCATTCAGGTCCGGATACTTCACCAAGTGGTCATGATGAATGGCAACTCGGACTCTGCCGTCCAATTCGGTGTGCCGCGTCAGGAGCATAATCATCGTCGCGAGATCTGCGATTTCGGTGGAGTCCGTCCGATCGTGAAGCCGGAGCATTGCGTGGTGTTCATATCG
>Ga0265314_10005650_pt1 | contig 11232 bp, 13 predicted proteins | sample 4126metaG_FD_203106 | JGI IMG/M metagenome (GOLD analysis project Ga0265314, IMG submission 203106) | Rhizosphere microbial communities from Carex aquatilis grown in University of Washington, Seatle, WA, United States - 4-1-26 metaG | ecosystem: Host-associated > Plants > Roots > Rhizosphere >... | reverse complement strand
CCCGACGCTGACCATGCGGGCCACGCAAGCCGGAATGATCATGGGAACTGCCGGATAGATGAGTCCGGAATAAGCGAGCGGGAAGCCGGTAGACAGGCGGGCAGATATCTGGTCGTTCGGCGTCGTACTATGGGAGATGCTGACCGGGAAAAGACTGTACGAAGGGGAAACGGTCTCGCACATCCTGGCCTCGGTGCTGAAAGACGAGCCGGATTTAACGCAAGTTCCGCTGAAGTTGCGCCGCCTATTGCAGCGCTTTCCAAGGGCGACAACCCGCCGCCAACAAGTGGCTGGATCGTGCCGGATACCTGCGCCTACGCGAACAGCCGCGCCTTGAACCACTCCTGCAGTCCGCGATTCACGCGCGGACCCTGCTTGCTGCCGCGGCCCATGTGCGCTCCATCGGCGATGATGCGTACCATCTTCGGATCTCCCGTCTCAATTAATAGCGGAATCTCCTGCGGCGAAATCCACGGATCTTTCGCACCGTTATACGCAAACATCGGCGCGCACGGTTTATCGAGCAGTCCCTGCGCATCAAGCGACATCGCCGGAGCCGTCTTCACCAACTCGGCGTAATCCTTCACGCCGTTCGAATAAATCATCGATTCCAAAAACGGCCAGAAATAATCTTTCTCCGTGATCAAGCCTTTCAGCCACGGCTCCTGGAACGTGTAATGGATCGGGCCACCCGCCATCACCGACGCCTTCAAGCGCTTCGCTTCCAGATACGCCATCTTGCCGCCCCAATATCCTGCGTAGCTGTTTCCCCTGAAGCCCATCCGTTTGCCGTCCAGATCCTGCCGTGAGAGCAAATATTCGATCGTCGCGATGTACAGCTTCTCCGCGTCGGGCGTGTTAAATACCGGGCATTCACCCGCGCCCGGCATGTCCATGGAAAACGCCGCCGCGCCGATGCTCAAAATATCGTTCGTGTTGCGCTCTTCCTTATATACGTCGACGCCGCCTGTTGCGATCACGATCGGCGGACGCGTCACATCCTTCGGCTTGCGCAGGTAGCCGACGATCTCTTTGCCTTCGAATGGAATCGCGACGCGCTCCATCGGCGGATCGAGCGACCGCGCGCCTTTCAAATAATTCTCAATGGCCTTCTTGTACGCGGCCTTCTTTGCCGAATGATTGATCACCGGAAATTTCGCGATGCCGTAATACGACGCGGCCTTGAGATACGCCTTGTTCGTGTCGGCCATCTGGCCTTTCTTTTCGAGCTCCGCTGCCTGATGCTCGAACGGCTCGGCGAGCTTGGTCCACTCCGCGACCCACGGCTCAGCATCCAGTGTTGTTAGCGTCTCGAAAATTCGCGCCACTTCTTTCGGATCGGCACCGCGTCCAATGAACTCCTGCGCGCGCATCTTAGCGCCCGCAGCATACGCCGGATCTTTGAACGGATTCACGCCCACGGGCCTTAGCACGGGGTTCGGTGCCGTTTGCGCGACACTCTTCTGCGCTGCGGCCAGCGCGAGACTTGCGCCTGCGGCGAGTTCGATAAATCCACGGCGTGAGGGAGATTCGTTGGTAGACATGGATGCAGCTCCTCACGGATTATGCCATATCGCCTCACTACGCATGCTTCCGGCATTGCTATGGATGGCTTCCAGCCATCGCCAGAAGTACCATGTCGTAGAGCAAACAACGCCCATCACACATAGCCATGGCCAAAAAACAGGTCCACTCGCGGAAATGGCAGTAGAGGTTACAACGGATAAGGCGTTTCAGGCTGGACTTCCGCGGCGGCTCTTTAACTCTGCCCCGGACGTGAGTGCGGATGGCAAGCGGTTTCTGTACGGAGCGATCGGCGGTTCAGGGACCACTGCCCAAACCCCGTTCACCGTCGTGCTGAACTGGCAGGCGGCGCTAAAGAAGTAATGCAAAAGTCGGCTGATCATGGATGGCCAGTTAGCTTCCGGTTGGTCGGCTACTCGGAAGTTATATACTCCCTGGTAACCGGAAAAGTGCCCGATATGCAACATTATCGGAAATCGTGGTCATGCTGAATTGCTCGCTGGCATTCAAGAACTTAACTCGCCCGGTGCTGGTCTGTTGCCCACTTCTACAAGTTTTCTAAGCTCTTAGGAAACGGAATGCCGAGCGAGCGACTCCCTTGCACAGGAGGTCTGGTAGCCGTGCCTACTAAATCAATGGAGCAGCCGTCAGCGAAGACATCAAAGCTTGCCAAGGCGAGGGCTTTTTCTAGTTTTTCTGTAGATGACCTCGAAAGAGCAAAAGGATTTTATGGCCAGACACTTGGTCTCAAGCTTTCAGAGACGCCGGAAGGGGTCCAACTTCACATAGCGGGAGGTGCAGAAATTTTCCTCTAGGGAGCGCGTCAAACTCGCCTAATATCCCGATGATCGGCGAACCCTGGCCGTAAGTGGCAACGAAGGCCGTAGGCTCATCGGCACCGAAGCTTGGATGCGAAATCCTGCAGTCGTCAACTCATTTTGTAAGAGAGCCGAACTCTTCTCCTCTTAATAACCTAGTTCTGCATATTCCCAAATCGTCCTCGAAGTCGCCGAAAAATGTTCTGCATGTCGATCCAGCAGTTGCAGGACCTGTTTATGCTGCGCAGTTTGCTGCCCGAAGACGACTCCTGAAAGTAAAATCGCTATTGCGCTGATAACCGGAATCTGGATCGAATACGAACCTGCAGGTCTTCGTTGCATGCCTCAGAGTACTAGATCTGGTTGCATCGGGGTTCATCTTAGCCCGAAACTCTGCCTTGTCGCACAGTAAAGAGTGATCCCTCAACTCAAAAGTCCCCTTCGGGATAAGCGGCCGATTACACCCGATCAACAACGCACCGTGAATTTTGAGCTGGCCCGGGCGATGGAAGATCAGGGTTCAAGGGCTCTCTCCGGCGCTCGGACCAATTTACGGTCGTGTGTCGCGCTATCCGGAAGTGGTTGGCCCGAAGTCGGGTTGTGGGAAGTTGGCGGGAAGTTGGCCCAGGCAGTTCTTTGACAAACCCGTTAATCATCATTATCGCTGCTTCCCCCGCAGCGTCGCCTGTCCGGGTTGCGCGTTTGACGACCTAGTGCGATAGCTGCCGGGTGCGCCGTCAGACACGCGGGCCTTGGCAGGAATCGTCAACCCATCAGCACCGCGTGCTAGCCCTCCCGATATAACATTGCTTTGGGTGCGCCGGATACCGACGACCCATTATTCGAACAACTGACATGCAAAGCACCCGAGCCGTCCGCATAGCCTGGAGTTTTTTGGTGGGCGTCACCGCTATCGAAGGCGGGGCGCTCTTATGGATATTTGAACCAGTGCTCGGGAATCCGCAAAGGTTGGAACATTACTTTTTCATGCCGCGATCAAACCCCGTCGCATGGGGCGTAAGTTTCTTGACGGCGGCGCTTTACACGGCATACGCCGCCCGCAGGAGTCCACTAATCGGCGAGTTCATCTTTTCTCCTTTGAAGTGGTCACCTTATTTAGGTCTCAGGTTTGTCGCGCTGGCTGAGGCATTTGTGACTGGAGTCTTCGAGGAAGTGTTTTTTCGCCGATTTGTGATGGACTGGGCGTTGCAACAAGGGTTCAGCACAGGGGTTCAGATCGCGCTCAGTGCAATTGTCTTCGGACTAGCGCATGGTTGTTGGGGGTACTTCACTGGCAAAGTTCGCGCAGGTGCGGCCGCAAGCATCGCCACAGGCATCCTTGGCGCATCGCTCGGCATTGTCTACATCGTCGGCGGCCGCAGCTTATTGCCGTGTATAGCAGCCCACGTCGCGATCAATCTTCTTTTGGAGCCCTGGCTCATTTTGGCCGCCGCATCAGGCAGCTGGGGGCAACGCACTTTCGGCACAGCACCCCGATAACAGCCATTATCGGAACTCAAACTCCAACGCAGGTTCCTGAGTCCTTCGCCGCCACATCGGTTGGCGCGACCGAATACGATCTTGCAATGCGGCGCCAGGCTTATGATCCTCCGGTGCTTCACCGCGGAAGAGCTACGCCATCTCTTCTTCGATTCCTCATGATGCCGCACCTGCATCCCGGCTTGGCTTCGATCAGATAGTGTGCCCGCGACGCCGCGTAACGCGCTTCGCGGTGCCGCGCGCGCGGCTCGTTAGCGCTGGTTCGGGTAGAGCCCAGCCCAGAATCTGTGCTCGCAACTCCACCTGAAGCCAGATAGCGAGGACGAAGGGTCCGATATACGGAAGCACGCTTACGACCAGATAATCGGACAGATGCAGAAACCACCCCAACAACGCGTCATGGGTCTGGGACAAATTCGCAATCTCGCGATGGGCGACGATTTGGGCCTCAATTAACAGGAGCACGATCTCCGCAGTTCCGCAGATGAGCGTTCCCCGCAGCAGGGCTTGCCGCGTCCGTGCCGTCCATCCCGCAGCCAAAATAACCGCCCAAAACACCGGAAGACTAAACGTAAAGGTGCTGACGTCTGCGCGGGCCATATCGAAGGTGATGGAATGAGCTCGTACCGGAGCACCGTTCTGGGACACGGTGAACTCGATTGGCAACTCGAACGTCCAGTCGCCGTTTGGCGCGGTGCTGATGAATTTGCTCGCGGGATAGTTGTAAAGAAACCCTCCGGCAAAGCGCACCCCGCCGTTCAGCACAACGAGCATAGGCTCCTTCAGGGCGAACCACCAAGCCAGGAGCAGGAGGATGAGGAGTGCAGAGCCTCGTGCCAGGAAACGAGCATGGGCACTAAGCGCCGGAAATTTGAGGATTTGCTGCGGCTGTCCCACGGTTTACCCAGGTGACCCACCACCAGAAGATGACCACTGTATCGAGGATGATTAAGATCTCCCAAAGATAAATATGGGCGAAGTCAAACAAGCTGGTGCTGTATTGGCCAAGATAAAACAACGAAATGAAGCGGAGGAGGTTCACCACCTGGATGAGCAGCCCTCCGATCAGCCCGCCAAAAATCTTCATCCGCTTGGTGGCGGGAAAGGCGATTAAGGCGGCCCAGAACAGAATCGTGACGTTGGCCGCGTTGCAGCCATCTTTCATCTCGACGCCGAATCCGTTGGGCGCCCAAAGAATGGCGCCGGCGGCGAACGCACTCCCCCCGCAGACGTGGATCAGGGAGTGGGCGACTTGGACCAAGGACTTCGTGACGTTTTCGTCCACTGCCTGCACGGCCGGAAGGAACAGCGCTCCGAAGCCAGCGAGCAGACAGACACCAAATGTGATGGCGAAACGGGGAAGGGCGTTCCCAACTGGCCGGGCCGGAGTTGTCAGCCTCTTGTCAGAGTGGTTAGGCTTGGGAACAGGCATCGGTTCCTCTTCGGTAAAGAGCCATTCTCAGGTTAATGCGGTGCCTTGAGGTTTCAACCGCCAAAGCCCCAGCCACGCCATTAGTCCTGTCAGGATCAACAACCCTACGTTTGAAAGTGTGGGAACGGTCACCAACGGCGGTTGCGTGAAGGGCGCACATCCGGTGGAAAAACAGATGAACCCAGGAAATTCGTTGACCACCGCGGTGCTGAGGAAGTCCGTGCTGCTGCCGGGGCTGATCGTGACGTTCGTGAATCCGTTTGGAGTCGGTTGAAGCGGCGCCCCGGAACCGGTAATGCAGAAGAATACTTCGGCATTCAACGGAACTCCCGGAACGGAAACACTGCTGTAGTTCACTGTGCCGTCGACCAGGGGATGCAGGCAATCCGAGGTGGACGAGGAGAAAACCCGTGCGATTCCGCCAAAGTCTCCAAACATTGTGATGGTGCCGGTATCGCCGCTCGATAGGCTGTTAGGGGTGCCGTTGGGGCTCAGGATAGCAACACTTTGCGTAGCGGCGTCGACTATCTGGACTTGCAGCGCGGTAGCGCTGATGACGGCGGTGAGGCTATCGGAAGGGCCGCCGGTACCGAACTTGGTGGAGTTCGAGGGAGGACTGGCATCAATAAACTGGATGGCTCCCACAAAGATCGCAGACAACCCCGTATCGCTGGCGAAAGCGCCGAACGAAAGCGGCGTGGGGTCCGTACCGATTGCCTGCATGGTCACCGGCAACGCGTTCGCCACGGGCGTTACGGTTTGCAGAGCCGTTACGCCGGCCGCCGAAAAGGTGGCAAGCGAAATCGTCTGGCCAGACGTCACCGCTGCCGTTGCTATGGTAAATGTGGCTGACCGCTGCCCTATACCGCCACCGGTGAGGTTAAATATAGTTGTGCCCGAGGTCGTGAGCGAAGGAGTCGATCCGAAGCTGAAACCAGTGGGCAGTATCACCACGAAGGTAGATCCAATGGCGAGTGTGGCACTGGCGGTGTAAGTTACGAGGTTAGCGGGTACTGTGACCACGCCGCTCGCGAGCCGCACCTGTGCCGCATTGTAGTCCGCAACGTTACCGGATATGCTGGCCGCTGACGCCGCAGCGGTGCACAAAAGAAAAACGGTCAGGCAAGCAAGCCATGAACGCGCAGACTCGTGCAGGAAAAGACAGAGACGCACTGCGGCGACCCCCTTTTTCTATGGAAGAGCCTAATTGGTACTTAGCTTTAATACCACGACGCCATAATACTGTCAATCAAACAAATGGAAATTAGCACGTTATTAATAAAAAGGGGCCCATAAGTCTTGGTGTTACGGTTTGCAGAGCCGTTGGGCCGGCCGCCGAAAAGGTGGCAAGCGAAATCGAGAAGTGCCTGAAATTCCATTCCTGCACGATACTCAAGTATTCCCGTTAATACTCATTATCGGAAGTCTAGTTTCTATCTGAGGTATTACGACGAAGCCGATGTTAGCCGCCACCGATTAACGGCTTGACTGCAAAATGCCGAAGATTTTTCAGAAGCTGGGAAGCATGTCCGATAACACCGTCAAGGCTACAGAAGAACGCCAGGTACGAGCGCGCTCCACGGCCGTCTGGGATGGTCGTTTCTGCACCAAAGAATATTGGGACTATGGGATGTCCATTATCCCGCCCGATGCCGTCGGTGCCGACATGACGAAGCATGCGGATCACGGTTCTTATAGCCCCAGGTTCTGGTATCGGGACGAAGATTTTGCCTGCAAGGACTGTGGCATCCGACAAGTCTGGACTGCTCAAGCGCAGCAATGGTGGTTTGAAGTCGCGAAGGGGCAGATAAATTCCAGGGCCAACCGCTGCCGGTCTTGTCGACAGGCTTGGCGAAAGAAAAGTGGTAAGTTGAGCCACGCGACAAGACGGGGCGCCATTCCCGACGTGCTGCCCGAGTGACCACGAGGGGTGGCGCCCACGCATTCCGTGCGAACTACGTTTCGGCAATGGGGCCAGATCGCACAAAGTCGGCCCAGCCAAATGTTGGTCGCTTTCATCTCCTTCTCTCGAACGCTCTACGCGGTGACCAAGGCAGTCGCCGCCTGTGGGCAGTGTTGTCCCCGCGCACTTCGATTATCCTGTCCTCATGGCCCACGCAAGTCATGCGAATTATCATCGCTGGTTCGCCGCTCGGCGGCGCGAGGTAGGCTTCGAGGCGCTCCAGGCGTCGCGTGAGGGTCCGAGTGGTCATGGTGACCGTCGTACTGCAGCTTCGGCGGCGCGCTCCAGCGCGGAAACGCGAGCTTCAATCTCTTCGTTTTCTATCGCCTTGATCGTGTGGTTGAGAATACTATCCGCGGCTCGTACTTTGGTGGATGGTGGCGTTCCCCCCCTCAAGCATTACTTTTCCCAAAGTCGAAACCGCTGCGCTGGACAGATGATGGAGCCGCCCAATCGCCTGTCCGTTTGTCAGTAACGCGACGATCGCTTCCTCCTTCTTGCGCCCGCCATGCAGCCCGGGGATATACGCGAATGTGTAGACATTCTGGCGAATATGCACCGCCCTAGTTGATGGATCCTTTTCTGACGACGCCATGGATCGGCTGCGTACCGAAGTGGGAGGTTGCCGGTCCGGTGTATACCAGAGTCACGTTCGAATAAATGACTTGCGACCCTCCCATAATGCACACCTGAAGCGTGGATGCACCCTTAGCCTCAAAGGCCGCTGGCCCGCCATTTCCCGTTGTCGTGGCCGTACCGGTGACTACGAGACCGGAAAAGGTCGTAGGAGGGCTATTGGCGGGGCACGAACTGGTGTCATAGCTGACCGTCGCGTTCGTCATACTGACATGGTGAGTGTGTGGGCTCCGCGTTGCCGGATTCGCCGGATCCACCTGGGTGGTGCCGGTAATCCCGTAATCGGAAGTCTCCATGTCAAGATCCGCAGAAAAATTGGCTGTGGCCCCTCTTTGAATGTCCAGAGACCATTCGCCCCGAATTTCATACGGACCGCCGGCAACCGTTGAAGGCGAATAGTCGTTGATCACGCCGCTAAAGCGAACAGGCCTGATGTCCTGAGCCTGAGTTCGCACCAACCCTATCGCGGCCAGTGCGATCACAATCCCGCAAATTCCCGTTTGGGCTAGGGCGCCTCGGACTCTTTGGCTGCCCCATGGTTTCTGAATCATGTTCTTCATTTCCTTTCTCTCGAAATTTTCCTGCGCTGCGGCACAGCCGCTTGCTCTTTGAGATGGAAGCATCGTCGATTTCGGCAATTCGCACAATGCACCGCAGGGGAAATAGAGGTGACATCAGATGACGCTGATTCTTCGGGAGTTGTAGAGACAGATGACTTGTTATATCGTAGGACCCGAGATGGCGACAGGACGTCCCACGCCCGGGCCCGGCGCTGCTGGTCGAATTGTCCGTTTCGCGGCTTTCGAGTTGGACATCAAAACCGGAGAATTACGCAAGAATGGGCTAAGAATAAAACTTCAGGGACAGCCCATCAGCGTACTGGCGATGCTCATTGAGCATGCCGGTGAGACGGTCACACGCGAGGAACTGCAGAAGCGCCTTTGGCCGGCTGACACTTACGTTGATTTCGAACACAGCCTCAATGCCGCGATCAAAAGACTGCGGGCGGCTCTGGGCGATTCCGCTGACGCACCGCGCTTCGTGGAGACGCTCCCGCGCCAGGGTTACCGGTTCGTAGCTCCCGTCAGTAAATCGGAAGTGATCTATTCCGCGGCTCTACAGATTGAAAGCCCACTAGCGAGCGACATCCCCCCACCCGAAGCCGCAACGACAGAAGCGCCCCCCTTGCGTGCCGTAGGTCGGCGCCCGCTGTGGCCGTGGATGATAGTAGCGTCCGCCTTGGTATTAGTAGCTGTAATCCTCGGGTCGGGTCAATGGGGGAGCCGAATGCCGGAGAATCCCCTGGACGGCGCGACTATCACGCGTCTGACAGAGTATGAAGGAGCGAAGGACGCCGCCATTTCACCAAACGGGGAGTTCGTCGCCTACCTGTCCGACCAGGGCGGGAACTTTGCCGTCTGGCGAATCCTGTTGGGATCCGGCACCCCCCCCGTTAACCTCACGCCAGGCCCCGAAAATCAAAGTGCTCCGTTGCGCAGCATCGGCTTTTCGTGGGATGGATTGGAGATCTGGCTAGCTGGAACGCCAACAAAAAGGGTTCGGATGTTGCCTCTGATGGGCGGTGAGCCGCGTGTGTTCCTCGGAGAGAACGCTGTGAATCCTGTGTGGTCTCCGGATGGTACGCGGCTGGCGTATCACACTTCCGTCTCTGGTGATCCAATCTTCGTAGCGGATCGCGATGGCGCCCACGCACGTCAGGTGTTCAGAGACCGCGCGGATAGGCATAACCACTACCTCGCGTGGGGAGCGGACGGCGATTGGATTTACTTTGTTCACGGCACGCCTGCCAAGAAGGAAACGGATCTGTGGCGTATTCGCGCTTCTGGAGGCGATCCTGAACGGCTCACTCGGCAAAACAGCGAAATGCGCGATCCCACGCCGCTTGGGAAGGGAACTATCCTGTACCTGGCTAGCGAGAGCGACGGGTCCGGACCTTGGATTTGGGGCTTTGATATTGCGCACAAGACTACCCGCCGAATTACGATTGGGGTCGAGCAGTACACATCGCTGTCAGCCTCCGCTGACGGGCGGCTGCTCGCTGCCACCGTCGCCAATCCAAATGTAAGCCTGTGGACTGTTCCAATTCTCGATACAGTCGCAGGGGAGCCCGACGTAAAGCCTTTCGAGTTGCCAGCTAAGCGAGCCTTAACACCTCGCATCCAGGGAAATGCACTGTATTATTTGTCAGCTCAGGGCGCAGGAGATGGGTTGTGGCGATTTCAGGACGGCAAGGCAAACGAGATCTGGAGGGGGAGCCAAGGAGGATTGCAAGATCCTCCGGCCGTTTCACCTGACGGACGTCGCATCGCGATTGTAATTCGCGAACGGGAGAAACGGCGTCTGCGCTTGATCACGGCCGACGGCGCAGAATCGAACGCTTTTGCGCCCGATATTGACGTCGATGGCTCCGCCGATTGGTCTCCGACCGGGGAATGGATCGTTACCGGCGGCGATGATGGGAACGGTGAAGGATTGTTTAAGATTCCCACTTCTGGCGGGAGGCCGGTCCGGCTCACAAGCGGAGTGGGGCGAAACCCCGTTTGGTCACCGGATGGGTCGTTGATCGCCTATTCTGGTGAGAACGTATTCACCTCCGCACCCCTTCTCGCTGTGCGGCCGGACGGAACTCCTGTCAAACTTCCCGAAATCAAAACGCGTCGCGAGGGAGAGCGGCAGCGTTTTCTCCCCGATGGCCAATTGGTTTACATGCAGGGAGACGAGCAGGGGGCCGACCCAACCACCTGGCAGGATTTCTGGCTTCTAGATATGCGGTCGATGAAGACGCGGCGCTTGACGCGATTGAACGATCACGCTAAGATGCGCACCTTCGACATTACACGCGACGGCAAGATCATTTTTGACCGGCAGCCAGAGAAAGCTGCTGTCGTGTTAATCGACCTAAGGAAACGACTCTGAGCTCGGCCGCGCTTCCCACGCAAACCTATCTGCACTCATAGAAATTTGAGACCGCAAAGTAAGCCCAGATTCGAAAATGTAAGCGTAAGCGTCATGGCCGCTCAGTTTGTGCCCGCGCGGCCGGCAGGTAGCAATATGTCGCGCAGTGTAGAGCAATCTGTTTGGTTCCGCCTGAATGACGGCGCATCCGGAAGTTTTCGCAAGTTAGAGAGTAACGCTCGAATCGTCCAAGTGGGCATAGTTCCCACTCGCAAAAGGTGGCTGTAAGCCCTGTTAATGTTCATTATCGGAAACTGTATTTTGCCGTATCTGGCTCGAGGATTATCATCCGTCTTCGAGTCGCTCAATCTTGCCGAGATCGTCCGCTCTGTGCCCAATACATCTGGTTCTGGCACAGTTTCACCTCCACTTATTTCCCACCG
>Ga0265314_10005649_pt1 | contig 11233 bp, 9 predicted proteins | sample 4126metaG_FD_203106 | JGI IMG/M metagenome (GOLD analysis project Ga0265314, IMG submission 203106) | Rhizosphere microbial communities from Carex aquatilis grown in University of Washington, Seatle, WA, United States - 4-1-26 metaG | ecosystem: Host-associated > Plants > Roots > Rhizosphere >... | reverse complement strand
GAACCATGTCGGGACCATTCGGCCAACTTGTACGTCGAGTTGCGTTTATTCCAGAATGGAATGGCATTCATTACCTTGCGACCCCCGAAACAATTGAGGACATCTGTTTTTTCTTTCAGTCCCGTCACGAATTTGAGTTGCAGCGTGCCTTCATTGAAGCGACACGACCGTGCATTGTGAAATTCGTCGTTTCCGGAACGGATCGGGACGCCTTGAACGAGGCCTTACAGTTTATCTACCGCAACGAACGAGGTTTTGGTCCCGCGCCCGATATGCTTTGTCATGACGCACGCGGTTCCCCTATCGATCCTTCGCGGATTCTGCGGGTAGAGTTCGTTGAAGATATTTATGGGCAAATGCGGCTCCAACAACATGCAAAAAAGTTCGACTCGAACTTTGCCGATGGGAGCGACTGGCTCACGTTTCTTTGAAGACCACTGACTCTCGTAATCGGTCGGTAAGCTTGTTTCTGTCGGGGATTCTCTTCAAAGCCAAACCCAACCTGACCTTCGGGGCCAATGGGGAATTGAGCTGATGCCATCTTCCCGTTGAGTTCTTGTCCGAGCGTCGGGTTTCAGTGCCGTTCGTATTTTACGCCGAGGAAGAAGGAGAGGGTGAGGGCGCAGCAGGCGATGATGATCAGGAGGGGGCGGAGGGATTTGCCGGTGGCGAGTTCGAGCATGGGGTTCATGGGTTTGACGGCTGCGGGGGTGACGGGGTGGAGGCTCTGGGCGAGGAGGGACTGGACGGAGCGGTCGCGCGGGCCGGTGGGGTCGCTTAGGAGCACTTCCTGGTCGGGGCGGTTCACGTTGAGCTGGCGGGAGGCGAGGCGCTCCATGAGGACGGGATCTTTGGTGGCGTCCTTGGCGAAATCTTTTTCGAGGGCGATCTGCTGATCGAGCAGGTCGAGCGTTGCCTGATATTCGTTGCGCTGGGCTTCGGCGGACTTGGCCTCACCCACGGCCGGGGCGAGGATGACCGCGGCGAGGAGGGCTGTGCCGACGATCAGGAGGGCCCAGGAGATGGCGCCGATCGAGAAGACGAAGGGGAGCCAGAGGAGTGCGGGGGTGCGGGGGCGCATTTTCAAAAACTCAAAACGCGAAACTCAAAACGCAAAACGCAAAACGCAAAACACGAAACACGAAACACGGAACACGAAACACGAAACACGAAACACGAAACACGAAACACGAAACACGAAACACGAAACACGGAACACGGAACACGAAACACAAAACACGAAACACGAAACACGGAACACGGAGCACGAAATGTGCGGCAGTGTCTTGCTTTAAGTGATTATCGGCGAAATGGGGGTCGGGGGTCCAGCGGAAGGGCCGGCAGGATGGCTTATGGTTTTCCGAGGGTGATCGAGTGTTTGCCGGAAGTGGGGAATTCGAGTTCGAGGGTGTGGTTTTTGATACGAGGGATACCTGGAGCGTTATCCGCGATCGCGGCGTCGCCCCAGTCCCGGGGAAGCCGGACGGTGGTGGCCGTTCGCGGCGGCAGATCGATGGTCATCTGGAGGCCGGCGCTGGATTGGTGCCACTCAACCGTGACAGGGCCGTTGATGGTGGGGACTTTGCCCCGGGCCCAGGAGAGGGATTTTGCCGCGGCTTTTCCGGCGCCGCGCGGCCAGATCAGGGTTTTTGTATATCCTGGTTCCAGCGGCTCGACGCCGAGAATCATGCGCGGCAGCAGGTTCGCCGGCGCGGCGGACCACGCGTGGTTCCAGTCTTCGTTGGGTTTGTCGGAGGGGTCCCAGGCTTCGGCGGTGATCGTCAGGCCGAGGTCTTCGGTCATGTGGCGCCAGCTTCGGTTGCCGGGGGCTTCCATCAGGGCGAGGGCATCTGGGCCGGCGCCGTTGTTGAAGAGGCCCTCGAGGAGGAATTGGGCGGCGTAGGGGCTGCAGGCCATGCCGCGGGATTTGATGAAGGCGAGGACTTTGTCGCGGCGGTTTTCGGGGACCAGTCCGAACGCGAGGGGAAACATATTGGAATGAAGGGAGCTGTGGGCGGAGCCTTCGCCATCGACGTAGAGGCCGGTGTCCTGGTCGAAGAGCCTGGCATTCAGGGATTGGAGCGTGCGCTCTCCGGCGGCGCGGAAATCGGCGGCGTCTTCGGTTTTGCCCAGCGCGGTGGCGAGGTTGGCCATCGCCTGGAGCGCCCGGCAGTGGAAAGCGTTGACCACGGTGTTGATGGGAAGCATCTGGCAGCCGTCGCGCTGGGATTCGGGCCAGTCGACAATGTCTTTGAGCTGGCCGTTGAAATGGACGGATTGGGTGACCGCGCGGGGCACGGCCGGCTGGACGGTGCTGATCAGGCCATCGTCGCGCTCGAGGGCACGGAGGGTTTTGGCTTTGAGGTCGTCGTACTGGCTGAGGAGATATTTGCCATCGCCGGTGTAGCGGTAATCCAGATCGGCGGAGAGGACGGAGAACATGATCCACTCGGTGGGCCAGGTGGGGTGCGTGATGAGGTAGTTTTGGGTGAGTCGGGGAAGGAACGTGTCGGAAGAGGTGTAATACCAGCCAAGGGCGTTGATGAAAGCGTCGGCTTCGTAGGGTTTGCGCTCGCGGTCGCCATCGACAAACAGGCCGGCGAAACTGGTGGCTTTGATGGTGTTCCTGGAGAGCGTCCAAATGGCGTTGAGTTTTTCGTCGGAGCAGGCGAAATCGGCGGCGGTAGCGTCGAAGCGATAGTGGACGGCGATCTGGCGGACGGCGGCGGCGAGGGATAGTTCGGTGATTTCGGGCGGGAGATTTTCCAGTTCGACATAGCGGAACGGCATGACCGGGCCGATGGATTCCGGCATTTGCCGGGCGTCGGCTGCGGGGAGCGCGGGGCGATAGATTGTTTTGCCGGGCTCAGGCGTGACGGTGGTTTGGAGGAAGCGGATCGAGCCGCCGGGATGGCGATCGATGTGCTGGTCGTCGGTGCGTTTCTCTCCCATGCGGACGGCGATGCTGGTGTTGATTTGGTGGTTCGCGGGAAATTCCAGCTCCAGGTAGCCGAAGGCCTCCTCGCCAAAATCGAGGAAGAAGACGCCATCGGGGCGGTGGATGATCTGCCGGGGGGGAATCGTTTCGCGCACCAGATCGGGACTGTTCTGGCCAAACCCGCGCTGGCTGGCCCAGAACAGAGCCGATACGCAGATGGCGGCGATAGTGCGGCGGCGCTGGTTCATGATTGCTCCCTGTGTGGATCATACCGGAAGCATATGCACGACGGCGGATGGATCAGGGGCGCCCCGGCGGCCGGGCCTGGTCGGCGAAGGCGCGGAGGGCTTCTTTTTGGCTGGGGGGGAGTTTGGGGCCCTGGAGGTCCATGGGGAGGGCGGCGGATTTTTTCTGGTAGATCGTGTCGTAGAGGACGGCGGCGGCGAGGTAGGTGGCGGCGTCGCTGGGGTGGCGGTCATCGAGGAGCAGGGCGATGTCGGGGCGGGTGGTGTGGCAGTGCTCGAAGGCGTCGCCGATGGGGGCGGGGATGCCGGCGGTTTTGGCGAGGATGTTTTGATAGGACTGTGCGAGGGCGGCGGCGTCGGAATCGTGGCCTTCCCGGGGCCAGTTTTCGAAGATGATGACCTTGGCGCCGTTGGCGTGGGCGAGGTCGGCGAAGCGGGTGAAATCATTGAGGGAATTCTGCGGATCGGTGACGGGGCGGCGGGAGAAATCCTGAAGGATGACGTAGTCCCAATGTTTGTCGCGGATGCGGGCGGGCGCGACGCCTAAGTTCCAGTGGAACTGCAGCGAGGCGAAGGGGGTGGTGATGCTTTCGATGTAGATGGGGGTGGCCTCGCGCGCGGAGAATTGCTGCAGCAGGCCGGGGAGATCGTTGTAGTAGGTGAGGCTGTTGCCGATCATGAGGACGCGCGTGGCCGGGGCGTCCGGGGGGAATTGAAGGCGGGAATAGCGCGGGGGGTCGTAGAGTCGGCAACTCGCGAGGGAGAAAAGGGAGCCGAGCAGCGCGGCGGCACGGAGAAATGCCCGAACGGGGAGTGAACGGGTGGTTGCCATGTCGCGATGCTAAGGGTGGGAGCGGTAGAGAAGCAACGGGGGTGGCGAGATTTGAAGGACGATGCCCGGGGCGGGGACGAGAAAGGGCCTCTCGCCGAGTTTCATCAATGGGGCTTTTTTGTTTGGATAAAAGGCACTGTTCGGGCTTCTTCATGTGATCCAAATTGGGGTTTATGAAGCGGTGGGGGGTTGTCCGATAATCTTTTGGGAATGGTTTCATGGAGGAAACCGGTGCGGCGATTGAGCGGCAGAGTTGTGTTGGTGGCGGCGTTCCTCGTGCTGGGCGCGTCGGGGGGGTGCAGCTTTTTCTCGGGGGAGAAAAAGGAGAAGCCGCCCTCTCTGGAATTTTCCCTGGAATCCCCTTACAGCACGGTGCGGACGCTGGCGGTGGCGCCGGCGATCAATCTTTCGCCGAGCCGGGATTTCGATGGGCTGAAGGTATCCGACACACTGTATGAAGAGATGCAGCAGGTGCGGGATCTGAACGTGCTGCCGTTGAATAAGACGCTGGTGGCGATGCGGCGGCTGGGAATGCGGGACATCAGCGATCCCAAAGCGGCGCAGAAACTGGCCGAGGCGCTGGGGGCGGATGGCCTGGTGATTCCGGCGGTGACGGCATATGACCCCTACGACCCGCCGACGGTGGGGATGATTCTGCAGCTTTACACACCTGCGTCGGATCCGTTGAAGAATGATGCGGACGGCCCCTTATCGCGGCCGGAGACGCTGCATTCAAACCCGGCGAATCCGACGGTGGTGGCGGAGGCGGCTGGGGGGCCGGCGCAGCCGGTGTCGCAGGTGTCGGCGGTGTTCAACGGGGGGAACCAGACGGTGATTGCGGAATTGAAGGTGTTTGCGGACGGGCGGGCGCCGTATGACTCGGCGTTGCGGGAGCGCACATTTTTGCTGGATACGGATGAATACATGCGGTTTGTGTGCCACGCGATGGTGCGGCGGCTGATGGATGTGGAGAGGACGCGGGTATCTGACCGATAAAACAGGGTTCAGCGGAGGGACGGCTGGAGTGCCGGCCCGATAAATGGAAGTACCCGGGGCGCAGGAGTTCCGGGGAGTCATCAGGGAAATAGATTCCCGCCTTTTCGCCGACACGGAGTGCCGCGGAAAAACGGACCTAGGTTCTTAACACGCCCGAGAAATCAGTCGATGGGTGTGTGAGACGAAAGGTAGACGCATGGCAACCGAAGCGCGGCAACTGACGCTGATCAAAAAGGGACATTACTACCTGTTCCGGTATCAGCCCGGCGAGGAAGCGTCGTTGATTCAGACGCTGATCGACAAAGCGGAAGATCCGCGGTGTTCGCTGGACTGGTTTGATGCGGCGGTGTTGTCGCACCAGATGGGCCATCGGATGGCCGCGGAGATGCAGGCGCTATTGAAGAACAAACTGGGGATGGCCGGGGGTTACAAGAAGGCGGCGGATGCCACCTGAAGACCAGATGGAAGCGGCTATGTTCCGCGGCGCGGCGAGATGGAGCTTTCGCGGCCGAGGATTGCAGCCACCGAGGCATTGTTATGGATCACGTAGCGCATCCACCGCGGGTTCTGCAGTTCTTGAACTATCTGCAGTTTGAGCGGCACTTTTCGTCGTACACGAGCCGGTGCTATGGCGCCGACCTGCGGCAGTTCTGCCAGTTTCTGCTGGGGGTTCCGGCGGAGATCATGCCGGACGACCTGGACATTTCCGGGAATGGCCATGCGAATGGTCATGCCAACGGGAACGGCGCGACGGCGGTGATCGAGCAATTGCCGAAGGTGGACACGACGCCTGCGCATGCCGAGGAGCTGCTGCTCAACGCCAATGCGGAGGATGTGCGCGGCTACCTGCAGTTCATGCGGGAGAACAGCTACTCGAAGGCGACGATGGCGCGGAAGCTCGCGACGCTGCGGAGCTTTTTCAAGTTCTGCAACCGCCGCGGGATGACGCAGAACAATCCGATGATCACGATCCGCACGCCCAAGCAGGACAAGCGGCTGCCGAAGTTCATGTCCGAAGAACAGATGGCCAAGCTGCTGCAGACGCCCAAGGATGGCGATGTCCTGGGCGCGCGGGACAAGTCGATGCTGGAATGCATGTATTCGACGGGCATCCGCGTGAGCGAGCTCGTGGGATTGAACATGGAAGATGTGGATTTCACGGGCCTTGTGATCCGCGTGCGCGGCAAGGGCCGGAAGGAACGGCTGGCGCCGATGGGACAATCGGCGGTGGCGGCGATCCAGAAATACCTGGCGATGCGCGGCGGCGTGGTGAAAGATGCCCTGCCGGTTGGCGCCCTGTTCGTCAACAAGCATGGCCAGCGGCTGAGCACGCGATCGGTGCGGCGGAAGCTGGATAAATACCTGATCGAAGCCGGCCTGGATCCGGATATCAGCCCGCACACGCTGCGGCACTCGTTTGCGACGCACATGCTGAATCACGGCGCCGATCTGCGAAGCGTGCAGGAACTGCTGGGGCACCAGAGCCTCTCGACGACGCAGATCTACACGCACCTGACGACCAGCCGGGTGAAGCAGGTGTATGACCAGGCGCATCCGCGGGCGAACTGATTCGCTCGTTCAAAAGACGTAAAAAAAGAAAGCCCATGGCATGCACGCCACGGGCTTTTTTATTTTTGCGGGATGGGAGCGGATGATCAGACTGGCTTTTTCTTTTCATCGAGGAAGATTTCACGCAGGTTCTGGCCATCGACGCTGCGGCGCAGGAGCAGATAGATGATGGTGTGGCTGGAGAAGTAGTAGGAGATCACATAAGCGCCGATGCCGGTGATCAGCAGGTACATCCAGAAGTGGAGCAGGAGGGAGCCCAGGTATTCGCCCCAGCTCATGGCCCACCAGTTGGGCGCGGCGGCGAGGTTGAGGAAGACGGGGCTGGGCCAGAGGGTGTTGATTTCAGAGAAGCCCGAGTAGGCGCCGTATCGCGTGCCGAAGAAGTTGATGCCCCAGCCGGCGAAGGTGTGGGTGAGCATGAGAATGATGTAGACGGCGAAGGAGACGAAGAGCAGCGTGATGGCGCCGTAGATCAGGGCCATGAGGCTGTACCAGAGGAGCCGCCAGGGGCGGGAATAGACGTAGGCAAAGGCACGGCTCATGGCGTCGAAGGCGTCGGCGCCTTCGACGGCGACGGCGGGGTAGAGGAGGTGAAACCCGCCGAGGATGCCAAGCACGAGGAGCATGAGGACAAAAGCGACGGCGAGGAAGAGGAAAAAGAGGGCCCCGACGATGATCGGGCCGACCCAGGGGATCGCCCCGGCGACGCCGACGAGGGTGAGGATCAGGCCGAGGCACAGGAGGATGGCGAAAGGCATCAGCGGGGTTTTGACAAAGGAGCCGAGGCGGCGGAAGGCGAAGATGAAGACATCCTTGAGCGGGGCGCGCTCAATGCCGGCCATCTCCAGGGCGGAGAGGCGGGTGATCGCGGCGCCGGTGAAGGCGATGAGGATCAGGGAGAAGAGGGCGAGGAGCCCGAGGCTGGCGAGGTAGAGGCCGCGGTAGCCGATTTTTTCGATCCATCCGGCGGCGCCGGTCTTTTCGGGCTTCCATTGCATGGGGCCGGCGGAGGAAAAAAGCCAGGCCGGGGCGGTGATGGTCATGTTGGCGAGGCAACCGGCGATGGTGTCGGAGCGGTACCAGTTGGCGGCGTTGCGGGTGAAGAGGGTGCCGGAGACGGTCTGCTCCTGGGCGGCGGAGATGTCGGTGGGAGCGGGGGCCGGGGCGATGCGGATGAGCGAGAGGGTGTTGCCCATGAGGCGGTCAAACTCGGTGGTTTCGTAGGCGAGGAAGGTGTCGAAGATGCCGTGGCCGGTGATGTCGTGGAGGGAGTGCATGCTTCTGGCCAGATCGTTGGAAGCACTCTGGCGGGCGAGCTGTTCCTGCTGTGCGGGCGTCGGGGAATCGGTGGTGATGGCGTGGTCCGTCGAGCGGGTGGACTGGAGCTTTTCAACTTCCTGGCGATCCTTGGCGGCCTGGGTCACATCGTCATGGAATTTCTTTTCATAGGCGGTCCGAAGCGCCCGGTAGGCCTCGCGCGGGTGGGACTTCATCGCCGTGGCCTGGTCGGTGGATAGCGCGGCGTCGCTGGCGAGGTGCAGCTCAAGAAAATCGCTGCGGAGTTCATTCTTCTGGGCGCGCTGGGCGGCGAATTCATCGCTGGTTTTCGTCGCGTAGTCGGTGATTTCATCGGCGTAGGCCTGGGGGCCCCAGGCGACGTCAAACAGGCGGCCCGCGGCGTAGATCAGGAAGATGGCCATGAGCGCGAGGCCGAGCTTGGCGGGATTGACCGCCAGCCGAAACCCGCGGAAGACGTTGACGAAGTCGAAGACATGCGGCCAGTTGACTGCGTTGACCGTGGCGAGGCGCGGCGAGGAGAGCGGCGCGGCGGGTGGCGCGGCGGGCATATCCGCGGGCGGCGGCAGGAGGGGAATGGAAGCTGCCGAATCGCCGGCGGGTGGAACGGATGCGGGGGATGGGATGTCAGTCATGTGCCTTCTTCCGTAGTGGGCCATGGTCCGGTCGGGCGTCCCGAAATGCCAGTTGCCCCGGATGCACAAAGTATTTCGGGAGAATCACTGTATCGCAAGCAAGGGCGGGGGGCGAGTGTTCGGAGGGGCAAAAAGCGGGCATCAGTGACGGGGGTTCTGGGCCCAGTGCATTTTCTGGGCGAGCATTTGCCAGTGGGTGATCTTGGGATTTTCGATGAGGGTGAAGCAGGTTTTGGCTCGGCGGACCAGGACGCACTCGTCCTCGGAGATGGTGAAGTTCATCTGGCCGTCGAAACTGACGCGGCTGCCGGGGTTGAGGCGATGCGGGCAGACGAGGATCGCCGAATCGGCGGGGATGACCACCGGGCGGAAGGAAAGGGTGTGGGGGCAGATGGGGGAGAGGACCATCGCGGCGAGGGAGGGGGAGATGAGCGGGCCGCCGGCGGAGAGGTTGTAGCCGGTGGAGCCGGAGGCTGTGGAGATGACCAGGCCATCGGCGCGGAAAGTGGTGGTCCGCTGCTCGTCGATCTGGACTTCGAGTTCGATCATGCGGAAGGGCTCGCCGGCGTTGAGGACGATGTCATTGAGCGCGACGCCCGAGGCGCGAGGGGGCATGAATTGCAGTTCGGCGAGAGGCTGGACGGCGGTGGTCCCGCGGCGCGGCCAGGTGTGGACGGCGGCATGGAGCATGAGGCGTTCGGTTCGTGGCGCCCGGACGGTGAGGATGAGGTCGAGATGCTCGAGGAATTCCTCGGGGGTGAAGGCGGCGAGGTAGCCGAGCTTGCCGAAGTTGATGCCGACGACGGGTGTGCACATGCCGGCGATGACCTGAGCGGCCGAGAGCATTGAGCCGTCGCCGCCGAGAACGACGATGAGATCGGGACGGAGTTCATCGAGCACATCGCGGCGGAGTTCGGGGATGATCGAGACGGATCCAGCCGGGCCGGCGGCGAGGCGCTGGGCGATGATTTCGCGCAGGCGTACGGCGGCTTCGATGGCGTCGGACTTGCCGCGGTTGGGGATGAGGGCGATGTTCATGGAGGAAAGGATACTGCATCAGGGCGGGCGATGACCAATGGGGCGAGCAGGCGGGGCTTGGCGGGGTCAGGACGCGGGTGGATGGGCGGGAGCATCCCCAGGCGGCGCGGAGGGGCGCCCGGGGAGTTCAGGGAGCGTCGCGAGGAATTGCGCGGATGCGCCGTAGAGATACAGGTAGCCATCCTCAATGCGGTCGCAGGAAAGCGTTCGGGTGCGGAGGGCGAACCAGAACAGAAAGAGGATGGTGCAGGCGAAACCGGCGATGACGAGGTCGATGCCGTCGGTTGCGTAGAGAGGGATCTGGGAAGCCTCGGAAGATGCGGCGATCAGGACGCCGGCGATGGTGAGGGCGGAGGAGGCGATCGCCCCGATGATGCCCACGGCGCGGCCGCGGCTCCAGCGGCGGCGGTGGGATTTGCAGAGGCGTGCGAACAGGCGGGCCTTGCGGGCCATCTGAAGGGTGGAGGCTTTGGTGATGCGGAAGGAGGTATCCCAGGAGAAGCTGAGGCGGAGCGGCGGTCCGAAGGCATCGCCGGCGCAGAGGACGCAGCGCGGCGGCAGCGACGCGCCATCGGTCGCGACGAGGGTCTCGCCGAGGCGATAGGTTTCGCCAGGGTGGGCGGGGTCCGCGGCGGACGTGGCCGCACCTGCCCGGCGCGGGCCGGAGGCATAGGCGAGCAGGGGGGGATCTTTGCCGGAGGTACCTTCCACGACTTTAGTGTAGGGGATTTGAGAGCGCGGAGGTACGCTGGCGGTGCGGGCGACGGGATCGCTTCGCTGTTACCGCATCTGGGGGAGGGCGCGTTTCGGGGTGACGGGGACAATGCCGATGGTGTCTTCGTGGGGTTGTTTCATCGCTTCAATAGCGGCGCGGACGCTTCTGGCGATGCCGGCGATGTCGAGGCCCACTTCGGTGAGCTGTTCGTTGCGGGTGGCGTGTTTGATGAAGCGGTCGGGGAGGCCGAGGCGCGTGACCAGGCGGGCGTCGTAGCGTTTTTCCTGGGCGTGTTCGACCACGGCGGTGCCGAAGCCATTGACGATCGAGTGATCTTCGATGGTGAGGATCGGCGAGCCGGCTGCGGCCGCGGCGGTGAAGACGCGCTCCAGCATTTCGCCATCCAGCGGCTTGCAGAAGCGGGCGTCGATCACGGCGACCTGGATGTTTTCATTTTCGAGCAGTTTGGCGGCTTCGAGGGCCTGCCAGGCGAGGGCGCCGTAGGCGATGATCGTGGCGTCGGCGCCGGTCTTGAGGGTGCGCGATTTGCCGCCGGTTTTGGTGATGGCCCAGGGGACATCTTCGCCGAGGGGTTCGGGCGGGCAGTTGTCGCGCGGATAACGGATTTCGGTCGGGGATTCAAGGGCGATGGCGAGGTCGAGGCAACGGGTGAGTTCGCGCTCATCGGAGGGGGCCATGAGGACCATTCCGGGCTGGCTGCGGAGGAAAGCGAGGTCGCAGAAGCCGTGGTGTACCGCGCCATCATCGCCGACGAGGCCGGCGCGATCAGCGCAGAAAATCACCGGGAGGCCCTGCAGGCAGACTTCCTGGAAGATCTGGTCAAAGGCCCGCTGCAGGAAGGTGGAGTAAATCGCGACGATGGGGCGGAGGCCGGCTTTGGTCATGCCGGCGGCCATGGCGGTAGCGTGGCTCTCGCAGATGCCGGTGTCGAAGTAGCGCTCCGGAAAG
>Ga0265314_10005645_pt1 | contig 11236 bp, 11 predicted proteins | sample 4126metaG_FD_203106 | JGI IMG/M metagenome (GOLD analysis project Ga0265314, IMG submission 203106) | Rhizosphere microbial communities from Carex aquatilis grown in University of Washington, Seatle, WA, United States - 4-1-26 metaG | ecosystem: Host-associated > Plants > Roots > Rhizosphere >... | reverse complement strand
GGTTCCTACCCGTCCGGGGGTGTGACTGTCGATTGCGGATATCCGATGGTCAGTGGAGAAACCGCATAGTGCCTTGCAAAATTTTTCAGTTGCTCCCTCCCCCGGCTGCGGTTTTCCATGGGGAATTCCGCTGACCCAAGGATCCAAGCATTGCCCTCGTCCGCCCCGCCTGCCGCGTCCGCCATGTTGGGGCGAGTGGTCCTGCCCTTTGCGGCAGGGTATTTCCTGTCATACCTGTACCGGACGGTGAACGCGGTGCTGGCCCCCGAGATCGGCCGCGCCATCCATCTGGACGGCTCCGACATCGGCCTGATGACCGGCATCTACTTCATGACCTTCGCCGCCGCGCAATTGCCGCTGGGCATCCTGCTCGACCGCTTCGGCCCCCGCCGGGTGGAAAGCATCCTGCTGTGCTTCGCCGCCGCCGGCGCCTTCGTCTTCTCCCTGGCGGACTCGGTACCGGCCCTGGTGCTGGGCCGCGCCCTGGTCGGATTCGGCGTGTCGTCCTGCCTGATGGCGGCGCTGAAGGCCAACGTCCAGTTCTTTCCTCCGCCGCGCATCCCCCTGATGAACGGCACCATCCTGGGGGCCGGCGGACTGGGGGCCATCGCCGCCACCGCCCCGGTCCAGGCCGCACTGCACATGACCGACTGGCGCGGCGTCTATGCCGGCGTGGCGGTCCTGACCCTCGGCGCCGCCAGCTTCCTGTGGCTGACCGTCCCCGACCGTCCCCAGCCGGCCGGAGCCCGGGGATTGCGGGTCCAGATCGCCGAGGTGGCGGAAATCTACCGTGACCCCGGCTTCTGGCGGGTAGCGCCGGCCACCATGCTGTCCATGGGCGGCTTCATGTCCATTCAGGGGCTGTGGGCCGGGCCCTGGCTGCGCGACGTCGCCGGCTTCACCCCCGACCAAACCGCGACCGGCCTGACGGTGATGGCCGCTGCCATGGCTCTCGGCTATCTGTCGGTGGGCGCCATGGCGGAAAAGCTGGAAAAGGCGGGCATTCCCCCCGTCACCCAGGGCGCCATCGGTATGGGCCTGCATGTGGCCGCCCTGGGCGCCATGGCCATGGGCTGGAGCGCGGCTCCCCTGGCCCTGGCGGCGTTCTACGGCCTGACCGGCACGGCGTGCTCCATCAATTACGCCGTGCTGACCCGGCGCTTTCCCCTGCGGCTGGCCGGACGGGTCAACACCAGCCTCAACCTGACCATCTTCGTGGCCGACTTCACCATCCAGTGGGGTCTGGGCGCCCTGATCGGCCTATGGGACAAGGTGGATGGACGCTGGCCGCCCGTCGCCTGGGCGGTGGGGCTGGGCGTGCCGACCCTCTTGACCCTGCTCGCCCTGATCTGGCAAATCCCCGCCTGCCGAGCGGAAAAGCCCTGATGCATTCCCAGACCATGAACCGGCGGGAGATAGCCGCCCTTGCCCTGTCGGCCCTGTTGCACCTGCTGGTCACCCTGGCCCTGCAGATAAGCGATCTGTCGGCCCTGCTGCCCCAGCGGGAGGAACGGACCATGGAGGTCGAGGTGGTGGCCGAGCCGCCCAAGCGCCCCCCCGTACCCCAGCCGCCGCCACCACCGCCGGAGCCGCCGCCGCCGCCAAAGATCCAGCCGGCCCCCCAACCGCCCCTGCCGGTGCAGCGGCCGCAATTGCAATCCGCCCCCCTGGCGGAGAAGTCGACGGCGCCCCGCCCCTCCGCCCGGCCCGAGCCGGCCATGCCGACGCCGGGCCTGTCGTCGGATACCGGCCCGTTCTCGCATGCCGCCCCGGCGGCCGGCGACCTCGCTCAAAGCGCCCAGGACAAGGTTCTGGCCCAGGTACTGCGCATGTGGCACTTCAACGCTGCGTCGCTGCGGGGAAGCAACATCGTCTTGTCGGCGACCCTGGTCGTCAATCGCGACGGCACCCTGTCCGGCCCCATGCACAAGGACGCGCCGTGGAATCCCGACGCGGTGATCAAGGGCTATTCCACCCTGCCCGACGGCACCAACCGGCGGATGCTGGAAACCTTCCTGCTGGCGCTGCGCATGGCCCAGCCGCTGCAATTGCCGCCCGACGACGGCAAGCCCTGGCCCCGGCGCATGCTGCTGCGGTTCAAGCCGGGCGATCTTTGAGGGCGAATTCCATCCGCACCACCAACCCCGGCTGATTGTCGTCCAGCGACAGGCGGGCGCCGTGCAGCCGCGCCACCGCCTGGACCAGCGACAGTCCCAGACCGTTGCCCGGCGTCGAGCGGGTGGCGTCCAGGCGGACGAAACGTTCCAGCACGCTGTCGCGCGCCTCTTCCGGGATGCCGGGACCGCTGTCGGCCACCGACACCGTCACCGAGGCGGCGGCTCCCACCACGGAAACCGAGACCTCGCCGCCGGAAGGCGTGTACTTGACCGCGTTGTCGACCAGATTGGCCAGCGCCTGGAACAGCAGATGGCGGTCGACCGTCAAGGTCAGGCCGGTATCCGCCACGCAATGGAGACGGATGCCCTTCTCCTCGGCCAGGGGCTCGTAGAGTTCCACCACGTCGGCGGCCAGGGTGGCGGGGTCGATGCTCTCGAAGCGGTCGAGACGAGCCGCCGATTCGGCGTGGGAGATGGTCAGGATGGCGTTGAAGGTGGCCAGCAGATGGTCGGCCTCGGCCAGGGTTTCCTCCAGCGTGCGGCGGTAGCCGTCGCAATCGGGGGAGCCCAGCAGCGTCAGGTCGATGCGCGAGCGCAGGCGGTTGAGCGGCGTGCGCAGGTCGTGGGCGATGTTGTCCGAGACGGTGCGGATGCCCTCCAGCAGGCGCTCCAGTTCGTCCATCATCTCGTTGAAGCTCTCGGCCAGGGAATCGAACTCGTCGTCGGTCCCGGAAAGCTGCATGCGCTGGCTCATGTCGCCGCCGAAGATGCGCCGCGCCGTGCGGCTCATCTCCTCGACCCGCTGCAGCAGGTGGCGGCTGGTGAAGTAGCCGCCCACCACGCCCAGCAGGATGGTCAGCGCCAGACCCCAGCCCAGCGCCCGGTTGATGGCCGACTTCACCCGCTTGGCGTCGGCCAGCGAGCGCCCGACCAGCAGACGGTAGCCGTCGGCCAGTTCGTAGACATGGGCCAGCACCTCCACCCCCTGCCCCACGCTGCCCAGCGGCAGCAGGCGGAAGCGCACCCAGCCCAACTGGCTGGACACCTCGGCCGGCCAGGATTTGATGTTGCCGGCCAGGAGATGGCCCGAATGGCCCATCAGCAGGTAGGTGTTGCGGCCCTCGATGTCCTGGCGCATGCGGCTACCGATGATCTCGGCCAGACCGCCCAGCTCGCGCGAGTGATAGACCTCGGACAGGCCGGTGGCCTCGGCCTCCACCGTTTCCTGCACCTGCCACTCGATGAACATGGTGGTGCTCCACGACACCAGCGCCAGCAGCGCGATGGCGGAGACCGTGAAGATACCGAGATAGCTCAGCGCCAGCCGGAACGTGGTGGTGCGGAGAAGGCTAGCGGGCCGCACGAAGGGTATATCCGGCGCCGCGAACCGTATGGATCAGCGGCAGATCGAAATCCTTGTCCACCTTCTGGCGCAACCGGCTGATGTGCACGTCGATCAGGTTGGTCTGGGGATCGAAATGATACTCCCAGACGTTTTCCAGCAGCATGGTGCGGGTCACCACCTGGCCGGCATGGCGCATGAGGTATTCCAGCAGCCGGAACTCGCGCGGCTGCAGGTCGATTTCCTGTCCGCCGCGCACCACCGTGCGGGCCAGCAGGTCCATCTCCAGATCCTCGACCTTGAGGCGGGTTTCCGGCTGGGCGGTGGACACCCGGCGCGACAGCGCCTCGATACGGGCCAGCAATTCGGCGAAGGCGTAGGGCTTGACCAGATAGTCGTCGCCGCCGGCCTTGAGCCCCCTCACCCGGTCGTCCACCTTGCCCAGCGCCGACAGCACCAGGACCGGCGTGGTGTTGCCGGCGGCACGCAGCGCCTGGATGATGGCCAGACCGTCCAGGCCGGGCAGCATGCGGTCGATGATCATGGCGTCCCAGCGTTCGGAGGTGGCCAGGAACAGACCGTCGGTGCCGGTGGCGGCGTGGTCGACCACGTGGCCGGCCTCACGCAGGCCCTTGGCCATGTAGGCCGCCGCTTCGCTGTCGTCCTCGATCAGAAGGATGCGCATATGTCCAATAACCTTGTTGTGCGGGGACCATACAATCAACGCCCCTCACGGAAAAGCCCCCGCGCCAGGGGGGAGGACGCGGGGGCCTTTTTCCGGTGTCCGGCAACGGGGGGACGCTGCCGGTCGTTTGACGGTGCCACTCGGGGGGACAAAGCGGCACGCCAGAGTCGGCGGGGAGTTCGAATTCCGCCGGGTTCGAGAGGCTTTGGCGAGGAGCGCAAACTTGCCGCCGACCACCGTCTCCAACCTGATGAAGCGGATCATGGCAGGCCCGAGGTTACCGCAGCATTTCGCCGCGATTAACCTTTGGTAACAATCGTCGAACCCATTCACCGCGCTCATGGCCGATATACCCAATCGACTGATTTAAATGAATAAAGCCACATTGACGAGGGGGAATTCCACCTTACATTCATTACTGGGGAAAGGCGTTCGAACGAAGCCTTCCCTGCGCGTGCCGCAAAGCGGGCGCGGGTGTATGCCGACCCCTTTCCAGGGCCACGGCGTCGAGCCGGCCATCGGCAGCCTTTCACCCGTCCCAGGCAAGGCGGCATGCGGGCGCGCAACCTTCCGATGGAGGACTGCCATGAACCGCACGATGATTCCCAAGAGCCACATGCCGGTGGCCCCGCGTGAGGGGCGCATGGACCCGTTCTTCGCGCTTCAGCGCGGTATCAACCGCATGTTCGACGACCTCTGGCACGGCTTCGATGCGCCGACCGTTTTCGCCGGTCACCGCTTCCCCAGCCTGGAAGTGCGTGACGAGGAGAAGGCGGTGCGCGTCATCGCCGAACTGCCCGGCCTGGGCGCCGAGGATGTGGAACTGAGCCTGCATGACGGTATCCTCACCCTCAAGGGCGAGAAGAAGACCGAAACCGAAGAAAAGACCGACCACGGCGTGGTGTCCGAACGCTGGTTCGGCCACTTCGAACGCGCGGTGGCCGTGGGCGACGTGGACGAGACCGCCACCGAGGCCAAGTACGAGAACGGCGTGCTCACCGTCACCCTGCCCAAGGTCGAACGGCCGAAGGAAACGGGACGCAAGATCCCCATCGCCACCAAGTAGCGTCATCACGCGGGGCGCATTCCATCCGGGATGCGCCCCGCTTCCATGGGCCATCGCCATGCTGGACCGTCGATCATTACAAGACCAGTTGCGGCGCAACCGCCGCGACACGGGTCTCATCCTGATGGCGATGGCCCTGCTGATGTCCCTTGCCGGCTGGCTGCTGGCCGGCGGATCAGGCGTTGTCGCCGCCCTGGCGGCGGCCGGTCTGGCCCTGGCTGTCAACCCGCACAACTCCGTGGCCATGCTGCGGGCCCTGTACCGGGCGGTACCGTTGCCGGTAGCGGCGGCACCCGGCCTGTGGCGGGGGCATGCGGAATTGTGCCGCCGTGCAGGGCTGGCGGCGGTCCCCCCCCTTCTCATCATCCCGTCTCGCGCCATCCTCGCCCTGTCGACCGGCTGGGGCCGCCACTGCGCCGTCGCCCTGTCGGAGGGTGCGCTCGCCCTCCTTCCGCCAGACGAAGTGGTGGCAATCCTCGCCCACGAAATCGCCCATATCCGGGCAGGTGACCTCAAGCTGTTGCGGCTGGCCGACGCCGCCGGCCATCTCACCCATACCCTGGTAGCCGCCACCCTGATCCTGCTTGTCTTCTTCTGGCCTGATATGATGGCGGCGAATGCCTTGCCCGACCTTTGGGTGGTAGGTGCCCTGGTCCTGGCCCCCGTCGGCTGCGATCTGCTGCGCCTCAGTCTGTCGCGCACCCGCGAATTCGCCGCCGATGCCGGAGCGGCCGAGCTATGCGGCTCTCCCGAAGCCCTAATTTCGGCCCTAACCCGCCTTAGCCGGGATCACGGCACCCTGTCGCCGCTCGGTTGGCTGCGGCTGGTCCGCACCCATCCTACCACCGAGGAGCGCATCGTCCGCCTGCGTAACCTGGCACCGCCGTCGTTCCGGCTGCCCGAGATCGTCGTCCTCGGCGGCCTGCCGTGGCTTCACCGGTAAGGTACGCAGACCGGCCACGCCCGGGTCGCACGCCCCTTTTCGGGCAATCTGTGGTAGTCTGTTTGCTTATCCGGTCCCGGAGCAAGGGGAGGTCTGCCATGTTGAGCCTGGAAGACTGTATCGCCTTCAGCGGATTGACGGCCGAGCAACTGGACGCCGTCGCCTGTCACGAGCATCTGCCTCTGATCATCGTCGCCGAGTGGGCGGAAACCGTCCTCGAGGCCGAGGAGGGCTGCATCAAGGTCGCCGCCATCCTGGCCGAGGAGGTGGAAGCCGCCGCCATCCATCACAAGGATCGCCGCGGCGAGTGGGCGCATGGGCTCGAGCAGTTCCGGCGCGAACACGCCATGATCTGATCGCCGTCAGCCGAACAGGTCGCCCTGGGCGGAGGGCTTGCCGGGCTCGGCGGTGATGGTGAACGGCCCGGCATGGGGCCGCAGCAGCGGCGCGACCGCGTCGAACGGCCGGGCACCGTCGATCCAGACGGCCTCCGCCTCCGGAGGCAGCACCACCGGCATGCGGTCGTGCACCGCTGCCAGATCGTCGGCCGGCGCGCAGGTGACGATCACCACCCGCCGCCCGTCGCTCAGGCCCGCCAGGGCGAACAGGGGCTCGCCCGCCAGGGCCAGTCGGGTCTTGAGCCGGCCCCGCCCCGCCACCTGCCACTCCCACCACGCCGAGGCCGGGATCAGCACCCGCCCGCCGGCCAGCAGCGGCCGGAAGGTCGGCTTGACGGCCAGGGTCTCGGCCCGCGCATTGATCAGCAAAGCCGCCTGCCACTCCACCGTCAGCCCCCATGGCAACAGGTCGCCGCCGTCTTTGCCGATCACCAGGACGGGATCGGTGGGGCGCCGCTCTGCCCCCAACGGCCAGGGCGGCGGAACGGTCAGGCCGAAGCGCCGCATCAGGGCGGCGGGATCGGCCTTCAGTTCGAAGCGGGAGCACATGGAGCGCCCTCGAACCGTCCGACGATGAGGAATTCCTTGTTGCCCTCGGGCCCCAGGATGGGACTTTCGGTGATGCCCTCCACCCGCCAGCCGGGCAAGCCGCCCAACCAGGCATGGATGCGCTCGCACACCTCGGCGTGCAGTTCGGGCTCGCGCACCACGCCGCCCTTGCCCACCCGCCCCTTGCCCACCTCGAATTGCGGCTTGATCAGCGCCGCCAGCCAGGCACCGGGGCGCACCAGGGCCAGGGCGGCGGGCAGCACCGTCTCCAGCCCGATGAAGCTGGCGTCGCACACCACCATGTCCACCGGCTCGGGAATCTGCTCCGCCGTCAGGTGGCGGGCATTGGTGCGCTCCAGCACCACCACGCGGGAATCGCTGCGCAGCTTCCAGGCCAATTGCCCGTGGCCGACATCCACGGCATAGACCCTGGCGGCCCCATGGGTCAGCAGCACGTCGGTGAAGCCGCCGGTCGAGGCGCCCACGTCGATGGCCACCTTACCCGCCGGATCGAGGGCGAAGGCCTCCAGCGCCTTGGCCAGCTTTAGGCCGCCGCGCGATACCCAGGGATGGTCCTGGCCCTTGAGCTCCAGGGCGCAATCCTCGGGCAACGCGGTACCCGGCTTGTCCACCCGCCGGTCGCCGCTATAGACCAGTCCGGCCATGACCAGGGCCTGCGCCCTGGCACGGCTCTCCACCAATCCCCGATCCACCAGTAATTGATCGACCCGCTTTTTTGCGCTCATACGCCGCCGTCCCATGCAAAAATCAGGGATGGAAATTGCCCCCCCTTTCCCCGAGAATACAGAAAATTTATATAAACTCGGGACGTCCTAGCCAGAATGACAACGTTGCTGTTCACGCACCCCGTCTGTCTGCAGCATGACACGGGCGATTATCACCCCGAATGCGCCGATCGCATCAAGGCCGTCCTCGCCGCCTTGGAGAGCGAGGAGTTCATGATGCTGCTGCGCGACGAGGCGCCGCACGCCACCATGGAACAACTGATGCGGGCTCATCCGCTCAGCCATATCGACTACGTGCTGGACTCGGTGCCCGACAACGACGGCCACCATCATCTGGACCCCGACACCATCCTGTCCCGCTATTCGGGCGAGGCGGCGCTGCGCTCCGCCGGGGCCGGCGTCGCGGCGGTGGACGCCGTGGCCAAGGGCGAGGTGCGCAACTGCTTCTGCGCCACCCGGCCGCCGGGCCACCATGCCGAGCGCGACAACGCCATGGGCTTCTGCTTCTTCAACAACGCCGCCATCGCCGCGCTGCACGCCCGCGAGGTTCACGGCTTCAAGCGGGTGGCCATCGTCGACATCGACGTGCATCACGGCAACGGCACCCAGCATATCCTGTGGGACGAACCGGGCATGCTTTACGCCTCCACCCATCAGGAGCACGCCTACCCCAATACCGGTCTGGCCGACGAGACCGGCGGCAAGGGCATCATGGTCAACGTGCCGCTGCCGGCCGGCACCGGCTCCGACGACTACCGCATGGCGTTCTCCGACGTGCTGATGCCGCGCCTGCGCGAATACGCCCCCGATTTCCTGATCATCTCGGCCGGCTTCGACGCCCATGCCGCCGACCCCCTGGCCCATCTGCGGCTCACCACCGCCGATTTCGGCTGGGTGACCCGGCAGTTGCTGCAGGTGGCGGAGGAGACCGCCGGCAACCGGGTGGTTTCGCTGCTGGAAGGCGGCTACGACCTGCGTGCCCTGGCCGCCAGCGCCCGCGAGCACGTCCGCGCCCTGATGGGGCTGTAACCCCCATGGCCGCCATCCGTTACGTCACCGGCGTCGATTCGAACTATTTCCATATCCTGTTCCCGCTGTTCGCCTCGCTGGCCATCACCGATCCCGGCCTTAGACTCCATGTCTGCGATTACGGCCTGACCGAGCCGCAACGAGCGTTCCTGCGCCGCAAGGAGTTGTTGCTGGAGACGCCCTCCGACATGGTGGGCGTTCATCCCTGGCGCGCCAAGACCGCTCTCGGACGCTATGTGGCCGCCCTCGACTGGGATGTGATCGTCTGGATGGATGCGGACATGGTCGCCCTGGCGCCCATCACCGGCGCGATGGAGGTCCAGGCGAAGGCCTTGCTGGACAGCGGCAAGCCGCTGGCGGCCTGCCTCGACCCCGCGACCGTCACCCAGATGCTGGCCATGATCCCGGCACCGCATTTCGAGGCCATGGCCCCGGCACATAACATCTTCCCCGGCACCCATTACCTCAATTCCGGCTTCTTCGCCTGCGCATCGCGGGAGTTTCTGGACGCCTGGGAGCGGCTGAGCCGCGGAATGCCCGATGAAGGCCTGTTCGACCAGAACGCCCTCAACCTGATGGCCCACTCGGCCGGATTTCAGTTGCTGACCAAGTCGGAATGGAACCTGTGCGCCGCCGACATCGCCGACGCCCGGATCGAGGCCGGAGACGGCCGCCCCCGCGTCAGCCATGCCGGATTTACCGCACGCATCCTGCACGCCACCTCGTTCCGCTCCGAGGACGTGACCAAGCGGACCGTCACCGTGACCGCCGGGGGCCGGGTATTCGAGGCGCTCATCAAGCTGGTCTGCCATTCCGAACTGATCAACTGGCAACTGGAGATGCTGCGCCGGGGGCTCGAGGCCGATGCCGCCCTGCTGGCCGAATGCGGCCTGGGAAGCCCCGACACGGGGGCGGCGGGCGACGCCGACGCCGAGGCCAAGGCGCATTTCCAGAAAGGCGGCGAACTGTTCCTGACGCGCCGCTTCGAAGCGGCGGCGGAGCAGTTCCGCGAAGTGCTGCGCCTCAAGCCCGATCATCCGCGCAGCCTTTACAATCTTGCCATGACCCTGATCGAGCTTAACCGCCGGACGGATGCCCTGCCCCTGCTGCGCCGGGCCGTCGGTGTCGATCCTGACTACCGCGAGGCCTATTGCAACCTCGCCCTGCTGCTGAGGGAAACCGGTGCCCCGGAAGAGGCCGGACGGCTGGTGGCGGCCATGGCGGGCAGATGGCCCGACGACCCCGCCGTGGCTCGGATCGTGGATGGCTTTCAATCCGAAATGCAGACACGGAAGGAACTGGCCCTGCGCAGTCGATTGACCTCCGCCCTGGTCGATGACCTGGGAATGGAGGTGCGCGGCGGACCGTTTCGCGGCCAGCACCTGCGGCCGTCTTCGTGGTGGGGACACGACGGCGACCTGATCGCCAAGCTGCTCGGCAGCTATGAGGAGGAACTGCATCCGGCGGTGGAACGAGCCCTCGCCCGCCACCCCGACGTGGTGGTCAACGTGGGATGCGCCGAAGGCTACTACGCCGTGGGGCTGGCCCTTCGCCTGCCGGCGGCGACGGTCTTCGCCCACGATATTTCCGAGGAGGCCCTGGGGCTGTGCCGGGAGGCGGCGGACCTCAACGGCGTCGGATCTCGGCTCATCACCGCCGGTGCCTGCACCCACGCCATACTGCGCAGCCACCTTTCTGCCTCGGCTCAGGCGTTGGCGGTCATCGACTGCGAAGGCGCCGAACTGCAGTTGATCGACCCGGACGCCGTTCCCGAACTGCTTCGATGCGATCTGCTCATCGAATGTCACGACTTCGTCGATCGAAACATCACCCCCACCCTGATCCGCCGGTTGTCGCCCACCCACGAGGTGGAGATGATCCGGGAAACCCCGCGAAATCCGGAGAAGTACCGCGAGCTTGCGCGGCTGTCGCCGCACGAGGGAAGGCTCTTGCTGGACGAGGGGCGAGGGGTGGCCATGCATTGGCTGGCCTGCTGGGCCAAGACGGGAACCTGAGGGCCTCGGACCCAGGGTTCAAAAATTTCACGCCTGCCTTGCGGTATTTTCAAAACGTTCGCAGTGGCGCTTGCGTTCAGGAACACACGCCCGTAAACTTCCGCGCTTCGTTGGAAGACCCGATACAGGTTGTTAAATCACGAGTTCCCATGGCAGACATCCCGACCGACATCGCCGCCATGAGTTTCGAAGAGGCCCTGGCCGAATTGGACCTCATCGTGCGCCGCCTGGAGGAAGGCAAAGGCCGCCTTGATGATTCCATCGTCGCCTACGAGCGCGGCGCGCTGCTGAAGAAGCATTGCGAGGCCAAGTTGGAAGAGGCGCGAACCAAGGTCGAGCGGATCGT
>Ga0265314_10005643_pt1 | contig 11238 bp, 7 predicted proteins | sample 4126metaG_FD_203106 | JGI IMG/M metagenome (GOLD analysis project Ga0265314, IMG submission 203106) | Rhizosphere microbial communities from Carex aquatilis grown in University of Washington, Seatle, WA, United States - 4-1-26 metaG | ecosystem: Host-associated > Plants > Roots > Rhizosphere >... | reverse complement strand
GTTTATCGCCGTTCATCGGCGGTTCCATTGACAGTTTACTTCGCCAGCAGCTTTAAAATCCCTTCCTTCAGTTTCACGAAGGAATCGCCGTTGAGGCCCTTGAAGGTTACGGCGGCGGCGTCGTCGGTGAAGGCCTGCTTGAATTCGGATTTCAGTGAGAGGGCCTGCGTGACCAATTGGGCACTATGCGTGCGGCCCCAGCCGTTTTTCAGTTCGAGCAGGCGCAGCAATTCGCAGATCTGCGCGGCCTGGCGGAAGGCGTGGATGCGGAAACTAGCGACCGAGTTGATTCCAAAATGTTTGCGCGCGTCGACGATCAGCGCGTTGCCGTTGTCGAGATTTTCGGCGTGGTCGAGATTGTCCTCGCTGCCCAGCGCCTGCCAGGGGACAAATCCGTCGCACTCGAAGATGTAGCCTTTCACGCACGTCGCCACGCTGTCGAGATTCGCGCTGGTCTGCTGGTTTGCTCCGCCGTAGACGATCAGTTGCGCGGGCATGCGGCGCTTGTCGTCGCGCGCGATGGCCTGCAGGTTGAAGACGTCGCCGCCGACAACCATCACATCCATGAATCCATCGCTCACGTTGCCTTGCCACTGCGGTCGGCTGACGTCGCTGCGCGTGACCATCTGCGCGTTTTTAATGCCGGCCTGCGCCACGCCTTTCTTGAACAGCGCGGAATAAAAATTCAGCGCACGCCAGTCGAGGTATTCGTTGGGCTCGTCCATCATCCACGCCGTGCCGCCGGGGCCGTTGCTGGCATACTGGTGCTTGTTGTTCTGAAAACATTCGGCCTTCGTTTTGGTCCAGCCCTTTTCTTCGAAGTGCTTCGCGAAATCCATCGAGCAGCGAACGAACGCGTCCGTGTATTCCTTGGGCAGCGATTCTTCGATCGGCTTGGCCTTGATGTCGTGAACCATCTTCCAATCTTTACCGCTCGTTTTTACGCCGGGGTCGTAGTACTTCAGGAAATTCAACGGCCAGTGTTCGTGCAGCGGAAGATAAATGTAGGGCACGGGCACGCCTGCGCGCGGGTTGTCTTTGAACGCGCTGCCGTCGAGTAGCGGGCCGATATTTTTGTCGAATGTGGACCAATCGGTGACGTGGCCGTCGGCCGCGACCTGCGGGGCCCAGTCCGCATGGATGTTGCCCTGCTGCGAGTAGGGCACGCGGTTGATATGACAGCGGTTGTAGTGCGCGACGCGGAATGAATCGAAGAAGAAATCGGTGCCGGCCGTGCCCGGACCACCGTAGCAATTCAGTTCGGGCGCGAAGTGGATTTCTTTCGGGATTGCGACGTCGTAGACCTGCAGTTTCAGATTGATTTTCGTCGATCCGCCGGCGCCGCTGATCGTGATCGTGCCGCTCTTGTCGCCGGCGGATGCGTTCTCCGCGACGATCAGATCGATCGAAACAACCGCTGCTTTCTGGTCGGCGATCTTGTTGTCGGCAGCGGGAATGGCGATCGACTCGCCGGTTTTCATCGGGATCGCGTATTCGGCCTGCCAGGTTTTTTTCACCGGTACGAACCACGTCCGCCACAATTTCGGCTGCACGCCGTCGAGTCCCGCGACTTCGATTTTGAGATCGTCGACCGGCGCGCCGGATTCGAGCGCCAGGTTGAACGCCGCGATCTCACCGCGCGCGGCGGCAATGCGCACGGTCGCCGTGCCGCCGTCCCAGACGCTGTTTTTATCGGCCGCGTGATCGACGCCATCTTCCAGCGCGATTTTTCCGCTGATCGGATCGAGCTTCGAGCCTTCGGGATAGGCCCAGATTTTCACTTTTCCACCGAGCATTGGCGCGGCGCCGCCTGAGGGCTTCCAATCGCTCACAGGAAGCTGCGGCACTGTCACTTTTGCGCTCGATTTACCCGTGCCGCTGGCGAAGGGTGAAATATTTCCAGCGGCGTCAATCGCGGCGACCTCGATTTTCAGGTCAGCGTCAGGCGGCAGATGTTCGAGCACAATCGTTTCGGTGCTGCCGGCTTTTCCGGCGAACGGTACCTGCCAGCGCGGGAGTTCCTCGCCATTGATCTTAATCGTGAATGCGAATGTGTCCTCGGGCACAGTAAAGGAGAGCACGCCGGCGCCGTCGGTGGGAGAGGCGTCAACGAGCGAGGGCACGAGCTTGATGTTTGCGGGCGCGGAGGGCGGCGAGGAGTCGTCGCCGGCGAGGGTCACCGTCAGGTAGGGCGCAAACTTTTTGTTCTCGCGCGTGTGAATGTAACTGTTGCAGTAGACGCCGGTCGAGCCATCCATGATCAGCCAGCCGTATCCGGTGCCGCTGATCAGCGCTTCGACCAGGCGCTTGTCGACGGGAATCGTGAACCAGCCGTCCTTCGGATCGCCGCCGTCGGAATCACAGCGCAGCGATTTACCGTTGCCGAGCGTGCAATCGAAGACTTTCGATCCCGGCGTGGTCCACGGCCGCGTTTTGTAACTCGCTTCATTAAATGTTGCACCGTGGCCTTTGTCATCTTTGGTGTAGCTGGTGCCTTCGCCTTCGACCCAGGGACTGCTGACGGTCGAGAGCGTGAACCAGCGCAGATCGGTGCCGCGATCTTTTCCCGCGACCGCTCCGCCGGCAGGAGCCACATGTAATTCGGCCTTTTCGATGCGCTTGCCGCGGAGGCCGGAGACGTCGAAATCGAGCAGGCCGAATTCCTGGTAGATCTTCAATTTCATTTTGTCGGCCTTGCCGCCATTGCTGTCCTTTTCGTCCGCGACGGCCGAGGAGAGCCAGACGTCTGCCTTATCGACGCACTTCACGACTTCGCCTGCGCGCGCGAGCGGCAGGGTTAAAGACGCGATGAGCACGGCGAATTTCATAGGGGAAAAGCATGCCGACATGGGGGCCTCCTCAAACGGATCGTTACGCTTGTATACCCCTGTTTTCGGAGATCGGTCAAAAGAAATTGTAGAAAGTGCAAGATGTTTTGAACAGCATTTCAATAGAAAGAACCGCTTGAACGCCGGCTTACTCCGAAATTCGAACTTCTTAATGGCAAGAAAATCATTCTCAGAATTCGCAAACACAGCGTGGCCTCGTTTTGAAATCCCTGATGACGACATGGTTTTCGTTTTCCCAGCAAGGCATGCCGAATGCTCCCAATATGGTTAGTGAACAGTACTTGAGGTGCAACATGGACGAAAACACCGGGATTCGATATCGAGAACTTTTCAATTGCGCTCCGGATGCGACGTTTGTTGTGAACGAATCCGGAAGCATTGTGCTGGCGAATGCGCAGGCAGAAAACTTGTTCGGTTACTCGCGAGATGAGTTCATTGGAAAGAACATCGATTCACTGGTGCCCAAACACGTCCGCACAAAACATCCGGAAATGCGGGCTGCCTTTTTCCAAAATCCGTGCGTTCGTCCCATGGGCTCCGGTCGCTGCCTGCGGGCAGAGATTAAAGATGGAACGCTGATCGATGTCGAAATCAGTCTCAGTCCTCTGCGCACGCCCGAAGGATTGTTCGTCTCGTGCTCGGTCCGGGATATCTCCGCGCAGCGCAAACTTGAAATGCAACTGCGGCAATCCCAGAAAATTGAAGCGATCGGCCGACTCGCGGGCGGCATCTCGCATGATTTCAACAATCTTCTGACCGTCATTCTGGGCCGGACGGAGATGATGATCTCCGATCCAACGCTTTCGGAGAACACGCAGAAAGGGCTTGTGCTAATTCACGAGACAGGCAGGCGAGCAGCAGAATTGACCCGCCAGCTGTTGCAGTTCAGCCGCCAGCAAGTCATCGAACCGCGCATTGTCGATCTCAACCAGGTGATTCGCGATACCACAGAGTTGCTGCGGCGCTTGATCGGCGACAACATCGATTTTTCCATCAAATTGCATCCGGAATTGGGCAAAGTCAGATGCGATGCCAGTCAGATCGAACAGGTGGTTATGAACCTGGTCATCAATGCGCATGATGCGATGCCCACTGGCGGAAGTCTTTCAATTGAAACAAAGAACGTGGTTTTCGACGAAACATACTGCAGCCGGGTTCCTGATGCCGCGCCGGGTCCGCACGTGATGATGTCCATCTCCGATACGGGAATCGGAATGGACGAGAAAACTCAGACTCGAATTTTTGAACCCTTCTTTACCACCAAGGAACAGGGCAAGGGAACCGGACTCGGACTGGCCACGGTCTACGGCATTGTCAAACAAGCGGGCGGCCATATTTTTGTCTACAGTGAGCCCGGACACGGAACGACGTTCAAAGTTTACCTGCCGGAATGCATGCAACGTGAATCAGCCAAGCCCGCCCGTACTGCGTCGCCGAAGGGCACTGGCGAAACGATCCTGATCGTCGAAGACACTGATTACATCCGGGATCTGATTCAGGAGATTCTGTCGTCACATGGGTATAAAGTCCTGATTGCCAAAGATGGCGAAGATGCTCTACGCATCTGCCGCGGGTTTCAGGAACCCATTAATCTCCTGCTGACTGACGTGGTCATGCCACGGATGAACGGCCGCGATTTAGCGGACCAGGTTGTCCGGACCCGTTCGGGAATCAAAGTGTTGTTCATGTCCGGCTATACGCGCAACGTGATCATTCATCACGGGATCGTCGACGAGGGAGTCAATTATCTGGAGAAGCCGTTCACGCCGACGGCTTTGATCGCCAAGATCCACAGCGTGCTGGCCGAAGAGAGTTCTTTAAAATCCGCTCCTGGATCCAGCGGACCGGGCGGAATCTGAGCGCGCAACAAGACAAGTCGTCGATTCAAAATCTCAAATTTCCTCAGCGTTCGCGTGTACATGCGGCCCGACTGCGCGTTTTCGCCTTACAGAGAGGCCTCCATCGCCGGCGTGTGCCGGGCCAACGGAGCCCTCGGCACGCAATGCAGCCGGAGGTGGGCCATGAGGAAACGCGTCGCAGGACTGATTTTTGGAATTGCCGCAATCGGTATGCTCCACGCATCGTCGCGCGCGGCAGAGATGCCGCCGGAAGCAAAAATCGGCGAGCGGCTTTTTCTGGAAACGCGTTTCGCGCAGGCTTTCTTCGCTCAATCCGGCGGCAAGGTGAACGCAACGGATATTTCGGGCGATCCGGTGATGGATTCGACGCAGACCCTGCACGGCCCGCTGCCCGGACCGTTCGCGGGAAAGACAATGAACTGCCGCGCGTGCCATCTGGAAGACGAACAGCGCGATGTTCCCGGCGGCGGCATGCGGACGTACGCTGATTTTGCGCGACGCAGCCCCATTCCCGCTCGTGAGGACGGCAAATTGACGACGGTACGCAACTCGCCTGCGCTGGTGGATGCGTCGCTGCCGAATCTCTCGATCTTTCTGCACCTGGATTGCGAATTTGTGAACGCGCCGGACCTCGTGATCGGCGGATTCACAGGACGCAATTTCGGCTGGCTGGCCTCGGAGAAGGCGCAGGCGGTGAAACACGTGGCCAAAGTCATTCGCGAAGACGATGGCAGCGGCGATCTTGCGAAGCAGTTCGGTGGATCGTACTCGAAAGTTCTTGCGGGCGATCCGAGCGTACCTGCTGCGTTCCTGATCCCGAAGGAATTCCGGCTGAACGTTGCGACCGCCAACGACAAGAAAGTTCTCGCCGCGATTGGAAAGCTGGTCGGCGCGTATATGAAATTTCTGCAATTCAGCCGCGATGACGCCGGAGCGTACAACGGTTCGCCCTACGATCTTTTTCTGCGGCGCAACAATCTGCCGCTGAAACCGAATGTGGGGGAAACGCGCATTGATTATGCGCACCGTTTGCGCGAGGCCGTCAACGCGCTCAGCGCGCCGGTGTTTGTCACGCCTAACGACGGGCATTTCGAGACGCATCCGGTGCCGTACGTTTTCGGACCGGATGAACTCGCCGGCTTGAAATTGTTCCTCGCCGAAGCGGCACCCGTGGACGCGTCCAATTCTCGGGCCACCACTCCGCCGCCACCCGGAACACAGCCGCCTCCGCCCGGAACACAACCACCGCCAACGGGAACGCAGCCTCCTCCGGCCGGAACGCAGCCGCCACCGACCGGCACTCAGCCTCCGCCAGCCGGCACGCAGCCGCCAGCGAACGGACAGCAACCGCCGGCGCCGCGGCCGGGAATCGGAAATTGCGTCGCTTGCCACGTTCCGCCCGAGTTTACGGACTTTCACTTTCACAACACCGGCGTATCGCAATTGGAATACGATGGCGCGCATGGCGCAGGCGCGTTTGCGGCGCTGAAGATTCCGTCTTTCAAAGAACGCGCCGCTGATCCGACGGTGTTGCCGGCGAACGCGAAGCATCCGACGTACAGCGGCACGTTCCGCGCAATCGCTTCAGCGGATCATCCGGGCCAGGCAGATCTGGGCATCTGGAACATCTTCGCGAACCCGGATATCCCGACGCCGCAGCGCGCGCTGAAACTCGCGGCGCGCGATCTCTTCGGTCCGTTGCCTGTCGCCGCGACTCTGGACAAGACGATCGCGACGTTCAAGACGCCCGGACTGCGCGACCTGGGGCATTCGCAGCCCTACCAGCACAACGGTTCGCAGGACGATCTGCGGCAGGTAATGGGGTTCTATGCTCGCGTCGGAAACATGGCGCGGCAGGGGCTGATCCGCAACGCGGACCCGAGGCTGGCGGCAATCGGCTTCTCGCCGGATGAAGCCGAGCAACTGGTGAAGTTTCTTAATGCGTTGAACGAAGATTTTGAAGATTGAGCGTGAGGCACACTGCGAATTAAAAAGCGGCCGGGACTTCCCGGCCGCTTTTGTTCCGAATCGACCTCACAACATCCACACAACGACTTTGCATAAGCAGAAAATAATTTACAAAATGAGTCGCAAACGCAAATCTTACTGCCCCTTGGCCTGCGGCGCTTCGATCGTCATCGTGCCGTCGATCTTGATCATGAAAGGGCCCGTCTTGGCGATCTGGTAGTTGGCGCTCTTTTTCTTCAGACCGTTGATGAAGTATTCCAGTTTTCCTTCTTCCACCGTCACCGTAATCATGTTCTTGGGATTGGCGTCGGGCAGCGGGTCTTCGCGTTCCATGTACGAGTAAAACTTGCGATCGCTGTAGCCGCCGGAGGGCGTGAAGATTTTGGCGCTGCTGCCTTCGACCACGAAACCGTAGCCGCTGCCCCACGAGGAATACGTACCTGAGTATTCTTCCTGGCTGTTGCGAACGAACGCGTGAACGCTTCCGGTGCCGCCCTTCTGAATGATGACCTGGATGGCGCCGTTCAATTTAGCGGTTTCGAGTTTTCCGTCGGTGACTTCATAAACGCCTTCGCTCTTTTTCTTCCACGTGCCGGTGATCTTTTCCCAGCCGCCGGCTTTCAACGCGCGCTCAACGTCCGGCGTGATGCTGTTGACCGGCTCGGGCTTTTTCATGCGACTTACAAATCGGGAGACTTCGTCTTCCGGACCAGCTTTTTTCTCGGGCTTGGCCGCGACCGTGGGGCGCTCGAATTTCGGAGCTTTGTCCGGCGGAAGAATGGCGCGCAGCTTCAGCGAATCGGCGCGGTCGCAGGCTTCTTCCAACGTGAATGCGTCGGTCGATTTTTTCGTGATCAGATTCAATTCGGCGGAATAGTCGGCCATCGCGCTGGAGAAGCGCGCGGAGAACGGATTGAGCTTTTTCGAGCGCGTTTCGGCTTCCAAACGCTTGCTGGCGAACGCGGGCTTGGCGGCTTCTTCCTTGCCGTATTCGCGCGCCGCGCGTACGAGAAAATCACCGGCTGCGGTCAGGTTGTTTTCCTTCTCAAAGATTTTGCCGAGTTCAAACAGCGCGTCGGGGCAGTCTTCATCGTTGGCGAGGGCCTTGTAGCAGAGATCCTTGGCTTTTTCGGCCTTGCCTTCGGAGGCGAGTTTCGCGGCGCTGGCGGCGAATGCTTCCGCCAGCTGCTTGTCCGCGGCGCGCGCCGAAAAGCCGATCAGACTGAGTGCCAGGATGACGGTCCATACGCGTTGCATGACGTTCTCCGTATTGTGGACTGCTATTTTCGAGGAGCGGGCGGGACGCCCGCGCCCCATAGACTGCCGCTGCTTACTGGCCTTTCGCCATGGGTGATTCGATGGTCATCGTACCGCTGATTTCGATCGCGAACGGGCCTTCTTTGTTGATCTTGTAGTTCGATTTGTGTTCGCGCTTGGCGTTAACCATCATTTCCAGCGCGTTGTCCATAATCGTGATGACGAACTGCGTCTTTTCGCCGGCCGCCGGAATTTCGCGCTCCATGTATGGGCGATAAATCACGCCGGAGTAATTGTACGGCGTGAACATCTTCGCGGCGGCGCCGTCGAGGACAAAGCCGTAGCCCGTGCCGTACGAATACGTGCTGCTGAAGCTGCTGTAGCTGTCGCGATGGCCGTTGCGGACCAGCGCGGAGACTTTACCCGAGCCGCCCTTGTCCACGATCACCTGTATCGCGCCGTTGATCTTGGCGGTTTCGAGTTTTCCATCGGTGACTTCGTAGACGTTGTCCTTCACTTTTTTCCACGTGCCGGTGATCTTGTCCCAACCGGCTGCTTTCAGCGCGCGTTCGACATCGACCGGCACATTCGTGACCACATCTTTCTTCGGGCGCATGCGCGCGGGAAGGTCTTCGTCGTCGCCGTGCGAGGTCGTCTTAGCAGTCTTCGGTCCGGTGCTGGGACCGGTTGCTTTCGGGGGCGCAGGGGTGTCGATCTGGGGCATTTTGTCCGGTGGAACGATGCTGGCCAGGCGCAGCGACGAGACGCGGTCGCTGGCTTCTTCAAGCGTCAGGCTGTCGGTCGATTTCTTGGTGATTCCGCCGATTTCCTGAGCGTAGTCGGTCATCACCGTGGCAAAGCGCGTCGCGTATGGATTGAGGCGCTTGACGCGCGATTCGGCTTCCAGGCGCTTGCTGGCGAACGCGGGGTTTGCGGATTCGCCCTTGCCGAATTCACGTCCGGCGCGGACGTAGAAATCGCCGGCCGCGGTCATGTTGTTCTCTTTTTCAAAAATCTTGGCGAGTTCAAACAGCGCCTCGGCGCAATCTTCGTCGTTGGCGAGCGCCTTGTAGCACATGTCCTTGGCCTTGTCGTTCTTGCCTTCCCCAGCCAGTTTTCCGGCGCTGGCGGCAAAGGCCGACGCAAGTTGCTTGTCCTCGGCGCGAACGGCGCCGGCGAACGCGATACTGGCGACAATCAGTACGGACAGAATACGCATTTCATTTCCCTCTTGAGTAAATAACGCTTTATCAGTGCGACAGGATCGTCATCTTCATGCACGCATAGCGCAGCATGGACGCCTGCTTTTCCATTTGAGCCACGTCGTCGTTCGCCAGCTTTTCATCTTCAATGCGCATGAAGAAACTTTCGCAGCGGATGAACTGTTCCAGCGCGCCGGCGACATTCTTCTGATTGCCTTCGGAGCCCGGCGTGGCTTTGGAGTAAAAATCCTTGCCCTTCGTGTAGCTGTCTTTGAACGTCGAGACGAGCGCGTCCTTCGCGCACTTCTTCGCGTCGTCCATCGCAACTTTTTCCATGCCGTCGACGTCCACGCCGGTGGCCGGCGGGCGCGGCCCTGTGGCCGGACCGCCAACGGGCGGCTTGGCGGAGATCTTCTTGGCCCTCTCGGCCTGTTCCTTCATCTGCTTCTTGGCTTCGGCGAGCTGCGCGTCCATGTCCTTGGGCGGCTCAAAATTATTGGTCAGGAGCTGCTGCGCCTCCTTGCCCGCCGCGGTATCGCCGTGTTTGGCGACGATTTCCTGCGCCATCTTCGTGGCTTCGTCTTTCTTGCCAACGCCGAAGTTGTAGAAGACTTCCGTCAGCATCGCCGCCGCGATGCGACCTTTGACCGGATCGCCGCGCGCTTCGATGGCTTTCTCTGTTTTTTCGAGTCCCGCCGCGGCTTTGTCGTGCGTGGGCTTGAGCGCAAGAATCGAAGAATACGCCGAGCGCGCCGTTTCGAGCTGGTCGTCGGCAAATGCTTCGTCGGCAAGCGGCAGCAGTTTGTCGACCAACTTCTGGTCCGCTGCCGAAATCTGGATCGCGCCGCCGCCCAATTTTTCCGCGGCGCTCATGGCTTTGCGCGAAAGCACTGCATCGCTTTCCTTCTTGGCCAGGTCGGACGCGGTCTGGTAGCTGCGGAAGGCTTCTTTGTTCTGGCGCAACTGTTCCTGGCACTGGCCGAGTTTAAAATGTGCCGCGGGACAGGCGGCGTCTTCAGCCAGCGCGCGCTTACACATGTCCGAAGCTTTCTGGTATTCCTGAGCCGTGTACAACGAATCGGCTCCCGTCAACAGAGCCATGGCTTTGTCGCGATCGCCTTTTTCAGCCGCGCATAGCGCGCCGGAAAAACCCAGCATACCGGCAAACAAGACACATAGAATCACACGCAACATCGTTCGTCATTCCCCCTCTATTATGGTCTTCGTGGATCAAATCAGCGTTACTTTGCTCTAAGAAGCCTCAGTTTTAACCATTCTGATGTAACGAAGTCAATCTTTAACCCCGCTATTTACAGATTCGTTACAAAAACCAACTCACCTGTGCAGAAAACGCTTTTCTCTTGGACTCTCTTAAGACGAAAATGATGCGCAAAAAATTTCATTTTTTAGCTAAGTTGCACGTTCATTGTAAGTTATCGGTGTCGGGAACTCCAGTTTTAAGGTCAATACGCCCGGACAGCCTACGTCCTAGCGGTGCAATTCAGTCAAACCATTCATCATGTTCGTCAAACGGTGGAGTGACAATGTTCAAGATTTTCATTTTCCCCACGGCACGGTGGCGTGTGCCCGGCCGAATCATTATGGCCATCCCGGGCTTTACAAGATGCAGTTTGCCATTCAATTCCATGTGGCAGGGCCCGTCGCACTCGAGGAAATAGTAAATTTCGGTTAATATCTTGTGGTAGTGCGCACGTGCATCGACCGAAATGTCTACCTGATGAATGGAGGCCAGCGTATTATCGGACCGCATGAAGCCGCGGTGAGAAGTGCCGCACGGGCATTTCACGCCGGGAACGGTGTTCAGGTCGACGATGTCAAAGGGGACACTCAAGCCCGTATCGATCGGCTTGTCATCCGGACCTGGACGCAACGCTTCGCGAATCATGGTTTCTCCATTCCTTAGACACCTGAGTGTTCAATCTATTACCGTTTTTGTGGCGAAAATATTAGGCACGTGTGCATGATTTCGTAACGCAATCCTCTGGATTGCGAGATTTTACGACCGGCAGTAACTGTATGGCCAGTCCGACCATTGTTTTACTAAACCGGCTTTAACGGGATTATTCGGCACGTAAGTGATAA
>Ga0265314_10005642_pt1 | contig 11238 bp, 10 predicted proteins | sample 4126metaG_FD_203106 | JGI IMG/M metagenome (GOLD analysis project Ga0265314, IMG submission 203106) | Rhizosphere microbial communities from Carex aquatilis grown in University of Washington, Seatle, WA, United States - 4-1-26 metaG | ecosystem: Host-associated > Plants > Roots > Rhizosphere >... | reverse complement strand
CACATCAGTGCGCGACTTCCCAGTTCGCGCCGGCGCCGATCTCCGCGATGAGCGGCACGCGCATTTGCGCGACGCCGGCCATGAGCTTCGGGATCTCGGCCGTCACCCATTCGACTTCAGCGTCAGGCACTTCGAACACGAGTTCGTCGTGCACTTGCATGATCATTTTCGTGGCACGTTTCTGCTCATCGAGCACGTTCTGGATCTTCACCATCGACAGCTTGATCAGATCGGCGGCCGTGCCTTGCATCGGCGCGTTGATCGCTTGCCGCTCGGCGCCGCCGCGGCGCGGGCCATTGGGCGAATTGATCTCGGGCAGATACAAGCGGCGGCCGAACACCGTCTCGACATAGCCGGTGCGCTTGGCCGATTCGCGCGTCTCGTCCATGTATTGCTTCACGCCGGGATAGCGCTCGAAGTACCGCTGGATATAGTTCGCGGCCGCGCTTTTTTCGATGCCAAGGTTGCGCGCAAGGCCAAAGCTCGACATGCCGTAGATCAGCCCGAAGTTGATCACCTTCGCGTAGCGGCGCTGTTCGTTCGTCACCTGATCGGTCGCGACGCCGAACACTTCGGCCGCGGTTGCGCGGTGCACGTCCAGGCCGTCGGTGAAAGCGCGGATCAACGCTTCGTCGCCCGAGATGTGCGCCATGATGCGCAGCTCGATCTGGCTGTAGTCGGCGCTGGCGATTGCGTGCCCCGGCGCAGCGATGAAGGCTTCGCGAATGCGGCGGCCTTCTTCGGTGCGCACGGGAATGTTCTGCAAGTTGGGGTCGTTCGACGACAAGCGCCCCGTGATCGCGACCGCTTGCGCGTAGTGCGTGTGCACGCGGCCCGTGCGCGCCAGCACCATCAATGGCAACTTGTCGGTGTACGTGCCCTTCAACTTCGACAGGCTGCGATGTTCGAGCAGCTTGGCGGGCAATGGAAAGTCGTCCGCGAGTTTTTCGAGCACTTCTTCGTCGGTACTCGGTGCGCCGCTCGCGGTTTTCTTGACCACAGGCAAGCCAAGTTTCGTGAAGAGAATCTCGCCGATCTGCTTGGGCGAGCCCAGGTTGAACGGCTGGCCCGCAAGGTCGTGCGCCTCGCGTTCGAGCTGCACGATGCGCTGGCCGAGTTCCGCGCTTTGCTTCGCGAGCAGCGCGCTGTCGATGAGAACGCCATTGCGTTCGATGCGAAAAAGCGCCTCGCTGCTTTTCATCTCGAGGTCGTAGATGAATGCGAGCTTTGCGTCGACTTCGAGCTTGGGCCACAGCGCCAGATGCACGTCGAGCGTCTGGTCGGAGTCTTCGCACGAATATTCGGCAGCCTTGTCGACCGCGACTTGCGCAAACGAAATCTGATGCGCGCCCTTGCCGGTGATCGCCTCGTAAGCGATGCCGCTGCGGCCCAGGTGACGCTCTGCAAGGCTCGCAAGGCTGTGCGGCTTGTGCACTTCCAGCACATAGCTTTGCAGCATCGTGTCGTGTGCATAGCCGCGAAAGTCGATGCCGTGGTTCGCGAACACATGACGGTCGTACTTGACGTGCTGGCCGAGCTTTTTCTTGTCGCCGTTTTCGAGCCAGGGCTTGAGTTTTGCGAGCACTTCTTCGCGCGGCAATTGCTCCGGCGCGTCGGAGTAGTTGTGCGTGAGCGGGATATACGCCGCCTCGCCCGGCTTCACCGAAAACGAGATGCCGACGATCTCGGCGACCATCTCGTCGAGCGATGTTGTTTCGGTATCGACCGCGACAAGGTCCGCGGCTTCGATCTTTGCGAGCCACTCATCCAATTGCGGCCACGTAAATATCGTGTCGTAGTGCAGCGTCGTGGCTTTCGACAGGCCCGACAGGTCCGGCTCTTCGAAGAGCGAGCCCGAACCGGGCCCGACCTTTTTCTTGCTGCGTTGCTCTTCGATCAGCTCAGGCGACACGTCGTGCGATTCGAGCTGCTTTACAAGCCCCTTGAAGCCGAACTTTTCGTAGAAGACTTTCAGTTCATCCGTACGCTGGCCGTCGGTCACCGCGATGTCGTCGAGCGCAGGCAAGGCCGGCATATACGACGTGAGGTCGCAGTCCACCTTCACGGTGAGGATCTGCCGCGCTGTGGGAATCCAGCCGAGCGCCTTGCGCAGGTTGTCGCCGACGGCGCCTTTCACATCGGCCACATGCGCGACGATGTTGTCGAGCGAGCCGTATTCCTGCAAAAGCTTCACGGCCGTCTTTGGCCCGACCTTGTCCACGCCCGGCACGTTATCGACCGAATCGCCGACGAGCGTCTGGTAGTCGATCATCAGCGACGGCGGCACGCCGAATTCGCTGGTGACGCCCGCGATGTCGCGCTTGCGGTCGTTCATCGTGTCGATCACCGTGACGTGGTCGTTCACGAGCTGCGACAGGTCCTTGTCGCCGGAAGAGATGATCGTGTCGCAGCCGTTCTGCGTTGCAAGGCAGGCGAGCGTGCCGATCACGTCGTCGGCCTCCACGCCCGGCACGTTCAGCACCTTCCAGCCGAGCAACTCGACAACTTCATGGATGGGTTCGATCTGCGCCCGCAAATCGTCGGGCATCGGCGAGCGGGTGGCCTTGTAGTCGGGAAAAATATCGTCGCGAAAGGTCTTGCCCGGCGCGTCGAAGATGCATGCGCAATAGTCGGCGCGGACGTCCTTGCGCAGCTTTTGCAGCATGTTGATCATGCCGCGAATCGCGCCTGTTGCCGGGCTTGTGGGGTCGCCGGGCACCACGCGAAGGTCAGGCATTGCGTGGAACGCACGGTAGAGGTAGCTCGACCCGTCGACCAGCAAAACGACCTTCGGGCCGCCGGTGTCGGGCATCACAGGATCAGTCATATATCGATTGTGCAGCAGCCTACAATGCAGCCATGCTCTCGCGCATCCTCATTGCCGCTGTCCTTGCCGCTTCTACTGCCGCTTTTGCGCAAGCGCCGCAAGTGCAGGAGCCGCTGCCTGTCGATTCGGCCAAGAGCGAGAAGAATCAAAAGAACCAGAAGGTCGAAAACCTTCACGCCGAGGACAACGCGGTCGTGATCGACGAGAAGCGCTTCGCCGGCCAGTCCGAAAGCGTCACTGTGCAACCCAAGGACGGCATGCCTCGCTACGAGATCGTCCCGTCCAATGCGTCGCGGCCTCCGGCCTTCGACGATCGCCGCAACCCCACCCCGGGTGGCGAGCGAGTCTGGAACATCCTTCACTTCTGATGGCGGTCTTCACCGAGGTTCCGCATGCGGATGCCAGCGCACTGCTGCGCAAGCTAGATATGGGTGAGCTGGCTGCGCTGCGCGGCATCCAGGGCGGCATCGAAAACACCAACTACTTCCTCACCGCGGACAAAGGCGGCGCGAAGCACGAATTCGTGCTGACGCTCTTCGAGCGCCTGTCGCACGAACAGCTGCCGTTCTATCTGTACCTGATGAAGCATCTCGCGCGCAAAGGCATTCCCGTGCCCGAGCCCGCAGCGCAGCCCGGCACCGCTTCGGCGGCGCACCCGGAAGGCGAATTGCTTTTCACGCTGCAAGGCAAGCCCGCGGCGGTCGTCGAAAAATTGCGCGGGCACAATGAACTTGCGCCCACCGCCGCGCACTGCGCCGCCGTCGGCGACATGCTTGCGCGCATGCACCTGGCCGCGCGCGACTTCACGATGTCGCAGCCCAATTTGCGCGGCCTCGCGTGGTGGAACGAGACGGTGCCCGTGGTGCTGCCGCATGTGGATGCAAGCCAGGCGGCATTGCTGCGAAGCGAGCTCGCGTACCAGAACCACATTGCTGCAAGCTCGCTCTATGCCGCGTTGCCGCGCGGGCCGATCCACGCCGACCTGTTTCGCGACAACGTGATGTTCGAAGACGGCAAGCTCACGGGCTTTTTCGATTTCTACTTCGCGGGCGTCGATGCGTGGCTATTCGACATCGCGGTGTGCCTGAACGACTGGTGCATCGATCTCGAATCCGGCGCAGAGGTGGAAGAGCGGACCCGCGCCTTCATTGACGCGTACGCAGGGGTGCGCCCGCTCGCAACGGCCGAGCGCCGCTTGCTGCCCGCGATGCTTCGCGCGGGCGCGCTGCGCTTCTGGATCTCGCGCCTGTGGGACATCCACCTGCCGCGCGAAGCGTCGATACTCAAGCCGCACGACCCGTCGCACTTCGAGCGAGTGCTGCGCCAGCGCGTCTCGGGAACGGGCCGCGCGTCAAGTTGAATGTGTGTGATGCAATGTGGATGCATCCAAACCCGCTCCCCCTGCGTATAACTGATGAAACTCAAGATCGTTCCCGCCGCGAAAGGCATCGAATGGGTCAAGCTCGGAATACGCACTTTCCTCAGGCAGCCGCTGGCGCTGGCGGCGCTGGTCTTCATGTACGCCGCGCTCGCGCTCGCAATGATGGTCGTGCCGTATGCCGGGCCCTTCCTCGCGTCGGCGCTCGTGCCAATTGCGACGTTGGGCCTCATGGCTGCGACGCGTGTCGCGGAACAAAGCGGCTATCCGCTGCCGACAGTGATGTTCATCGCCTTTCGCGCCAGCCGCGAACGCATCCGGGCGATGCTTTTGCTCGGCGTGATGTATGCAGTCGCGGCGTTCGGCATTGCCCTGCTCGCCGCGTCGCTGTTGCCGGCCCCGGTCGAAGGCAAGACCATGGAAGAGGCTCTCCAGTCCGGCGAACTGGCCACGTACATGATGCTGTCCGCCGTTCTCCACATTCCGGTCTCGATGGCGTTCTGGCATGCGCCGGCGCTGGTGCACTGGCACGGCGTCCCGCCGGTCAAGAGCCTCTTTTTCAGCTTCGTGGCCTGCGTGCGCAATGGGCGCGCTTTCCTTGTTTACGTGCTCGCCTGGGCCGGCATCACGGCCGCGATCGTGACGGCCGCCATCCTCGCCGCCGTGATCTCGCCGTGGCTGTCGGGTGTCGTGCTTGGCTCCACGTTGATGATCGCGACAATCGCGTTCTACATCTCGATCTATTTCACCTTTCGTGATAGCTTCGTCGAAGCCGAAGACACCCCCGGAGAAACGCAATGACCCGACACATCCTGCAAGGCCGCACCGAAGGCGAGGTGCTCTGGTGGCAGCGCCGCGGCTTCATCCAAGGCGCGTCCGCATGGGTCGCGATGGGCGGCTTCGCCGCGGCGCAGGCGCAGCAGCGCAGCAACATCGTCGATTTCACCGGCGACGCGACGGTCAACGGCGAAAGGCTCACGAAGGACCGCTCCATCGTCAGCGGCGACAGCCTCGAGACCGGCCCTAATTCCAACCTGATCTTCGTGATCGGCGATTCATCGTTCCAGGTGCGGCAGAACTCGCGCCTCACCGTCGAGCGCGGTGCGCGGCTTTTCGCCGTGAGCGTGCTGCGTGTGCTCACGGGCGGCATCGCGGCGGTGTTCGGCAAGGGGCCGAACCGCCAGATCGTCACGCCCACGCTCACCGCCGGCATTCGCGGCACGGGCATCTACACCGAAGTGTTCGAACAGCAGGACTTTCGCAGCTACTTCTGCAACTGCTACGGCACGATCGACATGGGCGCGGGCCAGGACCGCGCGGTGTCGCAATCGTCGTATCACCAGTCGTTCTGGGGCGAAGTGCAGCCGAAGAACGGCCACTACCTCACTGCCGCCAACGCGATCAACCACACCGACGAAGAGCTGGAAAACCTCGCGAAGCTCGTGGGCCAGCGCACCGAGTGGGAGATCGAAGGCCACAAGGGCATCAAGGACGGCAAGGGCTACATGAACGAACAGCCTGCAAGCATGCACCCGGCCAACCAGCTGAAGTGACGCGATGAGTTCGCACGCGCATCACGCGAATCACGCGCATGGCCACGATCACCATCACGATCACCACGGCCACGACAACCACGATCATCATGACCACCATGGTCATCATGGCCATCACGGTCATGGCCACCATGGCCATGCACTGCCGCCCAACCCGGGCCGCGCGCTGGCGATCGGCATTGCGCTGAACCTTGTGTTCGTGGTGCTCGAGTGGGGCTTCGGCGTCTGGTCGCATTCGCTCGCCTTGCTGGCGGACGCCACGCACAACCTCGGCGACGTGCTGGGACTCGTCCTGGCCTGGGGCGCGACGCGCTTGTCGCAACGCGCGCCGTCGCAGCGCTTCACCTACGGTCTGGGGGCAAGCTCCATCCTCGCGGCGCTGGCCAATGCATTGCTGCTGGTGCTCGTGACAGGCGGGCTGGTGTGGGAAGCCGTGCGCCGCCTCGAAGACCCGCAGCCTGTCGTGGGCAGCGTCGTGATCGGCGTGGCCCTCGTGGGCGCCGTCGTCAACGGCTTGTCCGCATGGCTATTGCATCGCGGGCACGAACACGACCTCAACATGAAAGGCGCGTACCTGCACATGCTCGGCGACGCCGCCGTGTCGGTGGCCGTCGCCATCGCGGGCGCGATCATCATCGCTACCCACTGGCTGTGGCTCGACCCGGCGATCACCGTTGTGGTCGGCCTGGTCATCGTGTGGAGCTCCCTGGGCTTGCTACGCGATTCCGCCAAGCTCGCGCTGCAAGGCGTGCCGCACAACATCGACAGCACCGAGGTGCGCGACTACCTGCGGTCGCTGCCGGGCGTGACCGAAGTGCACGACCTGCACATCTGGGCGATGAGCACAACGGGCTCCGCGCTCACGGCGCACCTCGTGTGCCCCGGCGGTCACCCGGGCGACGATTTCATCGAGCACACACGGCGCGAGATCGGCGAACGGTTCGGCATCCGCCACGTGACCCTCCAGGTCGAGCTCGGCGACTGCGGCGAAGGCTGCGCCTAGGCAGAAGCCTTCGATCGCGCTACTTCTTCGTCTTGTAGTCGGCGATCGCCTTGTAGAGCTCCTGGTACTCGTCGCAAGTCTTATTGCCGCAGACGGTCTCCAGGCGCGCGAGCAGCTTTTCGGCTTCGGCGGGCTTCTTGTCCATCAGGTAAGCCTCGCCCATGTACTCCAGCGTGCCCTTGTGGTTGGGGTTGTACTTCAGCGCCGTGTTGTAGTGGTCGAACGACTTCGGCAGGTCCGGGTTCGGCTGCATGCGATACGTGTAGCCGATCAGGTTGTGCACGTCGGGGTTGCGCGGCTCGTCGCGCTCGGCGGCTTGCAGCTCGACCATCGCCTTCTTCCAGTCCTTGGCCTGGATCGCCTTGTGCGCGGCCTCCAGCCTTTCGCTGGCCGTCGGAGCGTCGAAGCTGTCCTTGGCTTGCGCCAGGCCGCATGTAGCAAGGAAAGCTGCAAGGAATACGAAACGGTTCATGGCGTCGCCTTCGTGAAGTGGTTGACAGGATCGCACGTGCATTCGACGGGATTCATCGGATTGCTGGGACAAAGCGCAAGAATAGATGGATGTCCACTCCCCCACAACGCCCCGAAGACGACCCGACCTCGTTTTCGGATCTCGATCGGCCCAAAGTGCCGCATGGAGACGTCTCCGAATCGGACAGCGCTTGGGCAGCGTGGGAAGCGGCCAACAAACCTCCGCCCGACACAAATTTCGGTTCGTCCCAGCCTCCATCCGCGCCGATGCCCCTTTCAGGCGATCAGCGTTTCGCACCCACAGTGCCCCAATCGCTTGCGAGGGAGGCCTCCGCTGCGCCCACGCCCGCGTCTTCGGCCAGGAATTCGACGCGCGTGACGGTGGCGCAAGTGCTGAACCTCGCTCGCAAGAACAATCGCGTGTGCCCGATGCCCGGGCCGTGGCAACAGCTGTACGACATGCTGCCCAACAAAGAGCAAGTGGGCCGCGACTGGCGTCCGCAGGCCCCGCTGACAGGCGGTGCATGGTCTGCGACGCCCGCGATCAGCAAGCGCATGTGCCTGCGCGACCACATCGAATGGGCCGACTCTCACGGCATCCTCGACGATGTCTATCTTTTCCTGAAGGCCCTGCCCGACGACGAGTGGCTCCACATCGAGTGATCAGTCCACGGGAGTGAGCTTCGCGACGGCAAGCGCGAGCCACTTGATACCGTGGCGAGGAAAATCCACCTGCGCGCGCGCATCCGTGCCCTGCCCCTCGATTGCCTTGACGGTGCCTTCGCCGAATTTGGTGTGGAACACCTTGATGCCCGCGCGAATGCCGTGAGCGGGCGGCGTTTTCTGTTCGGGCACCGGTGGGCTTGCGAAGCGCTCGCCGCTGCCGGATGCGCCGCGCGTCGTCGGGTAGCCACCGCCGTAGCCGAACATCGATCCCGAAAATCGCTGTTCCTTCGGCGTGAGCCACTTGAGCGTTTCCTCGGGCAGCTCGTCGAAGAAGCGGCTGCGCACGTTGTAGCGCGTCTGCCCGTGCAAAAGGCGCGTCTGCGAAAGCGACAGGTACAGGCGCTTGCGCGCACGCGTGATCGCAACGTACATCAGGCGGCGCTCTTCCTCGAGGCCATCGATGTCGGACATCGACCGCTCGCTGGGGAACAAGCTTTCTTCAAGGCCCGTGATGAAGACGCAATCGAACTCGAGCCCCTTGGCCGCGTGCACGGTCATGAGCTGCACGGCGTCCTGCCCTGCTTGCGCCTGGTTGTCGCCGGATTCGAGCGCGGCGTGAGTGAGGAACGCCGTCAGCGGTGACAACGTTTCACCTGTCTCCGCATCGGGCGCGATGTAGTCCGGAGCCGGCTCATGCACTTGCGGCAAATTTGGATCGAGCCCCTGGCTCACGGGAGATTGCGACAACTCGTCGACCGGCAACACGATCGCGTCGCGCCCGAAGCCTTCCTGCGTGACGAAGCTTTCCGCCGCGTTCACCAACTCTTCGAGGTTCAGGACGCGGTCGGCGCCTTCGCGCTCGGCCTTGTAGTGGTCGATCAGGCCCGACTCGTGCACGACGTGTTCGATGATCTCGCGCAGCGTGAGGTCCTGCGTGGCCGCGCGCATTGCATCGATCTTCACGATGAATGCTGCAAGCTTCGCGCCCGCGGCGCCGGTGGTTGCGCGCACCGCGTCGTGCAGCGAGCCGCCTTGCGCACGCGCCGCATCCTGCAGTTGCTCCACGGTGCGCGCGCCGATGCCGCGCGGCGGGAAGTTCACCACGCGAATGAAGCTGGTGTCGTCTTGCGTGCTTTCGAGCAGCCGCAAGTACGCCAGCGCGTGCTTGATTTCGGCTCGCTCGAAGAAGCGAAGGCCGCCGTACACACGATACGGCACGGCCGCGTTGAAGAGCGCGGTTTCGATCACGCGGCTTTGCGCGTTGCTGCGATAGAGGATCGCGACTTCGTGGCGCGGCACATCATCACGAACCAGTTGCCGCGTCTCTTCGACGATCCACTGCGCTTCGGCCAGATCGGTCGGCGCTTCGTACACGCGCACGGGCTCGCCGGGGCCGGCATCGGTGCGCAAGTTCTTGCCGAGGCGCGTCTTGTTGTGGCCGATCAGCGCATTCGCTGAATCGAGAATGTTCGAATGACTGCGGTAGTTCTGCTCCAGCTTGATCTGGTGCTGCACATTGAACTCGCGCACGAAGTCCGCCATGTTGCCCACGCGCGCACCGCGAAACGCATAGATGCTCTGGTCGTCGTCGCCCACCGCGAACACGGCGTTGTGTTCACCGGCGAACATCTTGATCCACTGATACTGCAGCTTGTTCGTGTCCTGGAACTCGTCGATCAGGATGTGATGAAAGCGCCGCCGGTAGTGTTCGCGCAGCGGTTCGTTGTCGCGCAGGACTTCGTAGCTGCGCAGCATGAGCTCGCCGAAATCGACGACGCCTTCGCGCTGGCACTGGTCTTCGTACAGCTGGTAGATGCCGACCTTGCGCCGGTCGTCTTCGCCGCGCACTTCGACCATGTTCGGGCGCAGGCCATCCTCCTTCGCGCCCGAGATGAACCACTGCATTTCCTTGGGCGGATAGCGCTCGTCGTCAACGCTGTTGGCCTTCATCACGCGCTTGATGGCCGACAGCTGATCTTGCGTGTCGAGAATCTGGAAGCTCTGCGGCAGATTCGCGACGCGCCAATGTGCGCGCAGGAAGCGGTTGCACAAGCCGTGAAAGGTGCCGACCCACATGCCGCGCACGTTGATCGGCAGCATCGCCTGGATGCGCGTGAGCATTTCCTTGGCGGCTTTGTTGGTGAAGGTCACCGCCAACACGCCACCAGGGCCGATCTGTCCGGTGGAGATCAGCCACGCGATGCGGGTGGTGAGCACACGGGTCTTGCCCGAGCCCGCACCCGCGAGAATGAGGGCATGCTCCGCTGGAAGCGTGACGGCCGCGCGCTGTTCGGGATTGAGGTTTTGCAAGAAGGGAGAATCGGCCGCGACTTCAGGAATCATCCCTGCATTGTAGAAACGCGAATGAACGTGAAGCCTGCTTCCTCCACATTTCTTCTTTTATTGCTGACGATTGCATCGTTGACGGCAACGTCGACTGCCGCGTACGCGCAGGTGTCGTCATGCTCGAGCGACGGCTTCGCCGCGCCGCGCGCGCTGCTGGAGCGCTTCATCAACGCCGATTGCGAACAGTGCTGGGCCGATGCCCACACGCCCGAGCCCGCGGCGGGCACGCTCGCGATTGATTGGGTCACGCCCGGATCGCGCGGCGACGACGCGCCGATGTCCGCCGTTGCCACACGCGATGCGAGCGACCGGCTCGGTGCGCTCGGCAAGAATGCGCCTGCGCAATCAACAACGCAATTCACGCAACGCGCGGGCGACGCGCCGATCCGCATGCGCGTCGCGCACGGCTTGCCGTTCAACGACTATGTGGGCGCGTCGATCGAGATGCAGCCCGCGCCCGGCGGGCCGTGGAAAGCGTGGCTGCTGCTCGTCGAGACGATTCCTGCGGGAAGCGAAGGCAGCCCCGTCGAGCGCAACCTCGTGCGCAACACGTTTGTGGCCGAATGGCCCGCGTCGAAAGCGCCGCCGCGTAAGCGAGGCAGCAAGTTGTATGAAGTGCGTTCGATGCACATCGCGGAGGGAACGAAGTTCGAACGGCTGCGTGTCGTAGGCTGGGTCGAAGACGCGAAAGGCCGCGTGCGGGGGATTGCCGAGTCGAAATGCGCGGGAAAGTGAACATCCCGGCAGCGCAAGGCACGCGCACAGTTACTCCCTCTCCCTTCGGGAGAGGGCTGGGGTGAGGGCAAGGAAGGGCGAGTTCTGCCGCATCGCTTTGCCCCATCCCCGCGCGTCGGAACACATGACCTTCACAAGCTCCGGCGTGGGCAGCGCGAGCCACTGTCTCCAACGATCGATGTAGTCGCGACTGCAAAGCCCGCGCGCCTCCCAGCGGTCAACGTCACGATTTGCAGCGGCGATCCGGCAACGCACTTGC
>Ga0265314_10005641_pt1 | contig 11239 bp, 9 predicted proteins | sample 4126metaG_FD_203106 | JGI IMG/M metagenome (GOLD analysis project Ga0265314, IMG submission 203106) | Rhizosphere microbial communities from Carex aquatilis grown in University of Washington, Seatle, WA, United States - 4-1-26 metaG | ecosystem: Host-associated > Plants > Roots > Rhizosphere >... | reverse complement strand
TGCGGGCCAAGGATTGGCGGCTGATTCTTGTTGGGGTTCTTGTTAGGACTCTGGGCGCTCACAAGCGTTGAGGCGAGGAACACCACGGCAAGGGCAAAACGGGTCATTCGGAATTTCCTCCACGACAAAATGTCCCAAAAGTTTACAGGCGGCGCGGTGTGTGGAGCAAGCGAATTGTTGGGAGCATCGGGCCATCGGGTGATCGGGTGATCTGGCCATCGAAAGTCAAAGGCCCTTGACCTTAGATGACCCGATCACCCGATGGCCCGATCACCCGATGCCGTTACGGATGCGTCATCTTTTCCGGCTTGACGAGCGAATCGAATTCCTCACCTGTCAGATGTCCCAGCTTCACGGCCGCCTCGCGCAGGCTTGAGTGCTCGACGTGCGCCGTGTGCGCGATTTTCGCAGCATTGTCGTATCCCACTTTTGGAGCGAGCGCCGTGACCAGCATCAGCGAATTTTTCACGTACCAGTCCACCTTGGCGCGATCGACTTCAATGCCCTTGACCATGTATTCCACGTAGCCGTGGCAGGCGTCGGTGACCAGCGTGACCGAGTGCAGGAAGTTATAAATGATCACCGGCTTGAACACGTTGAGTTCAAAGTTGCCCTGCGACCCGGCGAATCCCACCGCCGCGGTCGCCCCGTGAACCTGGGCGCAAACCATGGTCATCGCTTCGCACTGCGTAGGATTGACCTTGCCCGGCATGATCGACGATCCCGGCTCATTCTCCGGAATCACCAGTTCGCCAAGCCCACAGCGCGGACCGGAAGCCAGCCAGCGAATATCGTTTGAGATCTTCATCAGCGAAGCCGCCAGGGTTTGCATCGCGCCCTGCGCAAACACAATCTCATCGTGCGCCGAAAGCGCGGCAAACTTGTTGCCATGCGAGCGGAAGGGAAGTCCCGTCAGTTCGGCAATCTTCGCGGCCGCCCGCTCGGCAAATTCCGGATGCGTATTCAGCCCCGTGCCCACAGCGGTCCCGCCGATCGCCAGATCGTAAAGCCCATCCAAAACCAGCTCCAGCCGCCCGATATCGCGATCCAGCAGACTGGCCCAGCCGCCAAATTCCTGTCCAATGGTTAAAGGCACAGCATCCTGCAAGTGTGTGCGCCCAATCTTCACCACCGAGTCAAATTCCCGAGCCTTAGCCGCGATTGCGTCGCGCACCGTTTTGATCGCCGGAATCAAAGCGTTCTTCACCCGCTCCGCCGCCGCGATGTGCATCGCCGTCGGAAACGTGTCGTTCGACGACTGCGACATGTTGACATGATCGTTCGGATGCACCGGCTTCTTCGATCCCATCATTTCTCGTCCACGCGGGCCGCCCGCAATTTCGATGGCGCGATTCGAGATCACCTCATTCACGTTCATGTTGGTCTGCGTGCCCGAGCCCGTCTGCCAGATGCGCAAGGGGAACTGGTCATTCAGTTTCCCCGCGATAACCTCGTCGGCGGCTTGCGCGATGAGTTTGGCGATATCGGGCGGAAGTTTGCCCAGGTCCTGATTCACCAGCGCGCAGGCCTTCTTGAGCGTACCAAACGCCCGAATCAGCTCCGGAGGCATGGTGTCGCGCCCAATATTGAAATGCAGCAGCGAGCGCTGCGTCTGCGCCCCCCAGTAAACATGCGCCGGGACTTCGATCTTCCCCATGCTGTCGGATTCAATGCGAGTTGACGAGGCGGATTCGGTAAGCGTAGACATTAGGAAACTCCTGTGCGCGGAACCGAAACCAGGCGGAAGCCCGGTTTCTGCTGGAATCATGAATCCAATATTATACGGCGCGGGTTTCGGACAAGCACTGGGCAGAACAGATCAATCGTCTTCGCAGAGCCCAATCGGCTGTACTGCGGGGCGGACGCAACTTATCTCCGGCTGCTGGGTTAACAGAAACGGGTTCGCATCTCAATTACTACAGGAGTGATCATGATTTTGAACAACCAAAGAATGTACAGCCTGCCAAAATGGTCCCTATTGCTGGTTGTTCTCAGCCTAACCGCGGTTGCGTCGGCTGGCGAACCGCCAAAGAAGTCGGCCCCATCCCACAGTTCCAATTCGAGTAGACCGGCGCAGCACTCGGCGCCAGCGCAGCATGGGGGGCCGTCCGGCCACGCCTCGGCGGGTGCACGCGCGCCCTCAGGTGGACACGCAGCGTCCAGCGGGCGCCCGGCATCGGGTGGCGGGCGCTCAGCCCCCACGCAGCGCGGGGAGGCGACCAGCCATGCGCCGTCCGGTGGACGCACGGCCGGGAACGCGCACACTCCGATGGGCGGACACGCGTCGCCAGGCGGACATACCGCAATGCCCGGGCATGCCACGGCGGGTGGACACGCACCAGAAGGCGGACGCGCAGCAACAGGCGGGCGCATGGGCGCGGGCGGACACACTCCAGCAGGAACCAGGAATGTTTCGTTGCGGGGCGGTGGTTCCGCGAGCCTCCGCAAGAATGGACAGATTCGTTCGGTGGATCGCAACGGCATGCACATCGACCATGGGGTTCGCGGCGGGCGGACGGTGGTGGGCATGCGTAACGGAGCGCGCGTGGTAAACACGGGACGCAATGGCGGATTCGTGCAGCGGTCCTATGTCAATCGCGGCGGCCATTCCTATTATTCGCGTACCTACTATAGCCACGGCTCCTACCACGTTGCCGTCTACCGCGGCTACAACTGGCACGGTCATGCCTACTATGGCTATCGCCCGGGGTATTGGTATCACCCCGGATTTTATGCCTGGGGCTATCGTCCCTGGGGCTCGCCGGTTTACTTCGGCGTCGGGCTGTGGGGTTGGGGAGGAGCGCCGTGGTATGGCTTCTACGGCGGATGGTTCACACCTTATCCCTATTATCCTTCGCCGGCATTCTGGCTGACGGATTACGTAGTTGCGGCCGAGTTGCAGTCGGCGTACGCGGCGCGGGCAGACGCAAATGCGGATGCTGCAGCCAACTACGACGACGGCGGTGGAAATGCTCCGCCACAAGCTTCGGGTGCGGCAACCCTGACTCCCGAGGTCAAGCAGGCGATTGCCGAGGAAGTGAAAGCGCAGCTAGCCGCGCAAGAGTCACAAGCGGGACAGGACGGCGGCTCAGGCGGCCAAGCAACGCCAGGTCCGGCCAACAATAATGAGGAAGTTCCACCGGCGCTCGATCCAGCCCGACGGACCTTCGTCGTCGACAACAATCTCACCGTGGTGGCCAACGGGCAGGAATGCGCGCTGTCGGCGGGCGACGTAATCACGCGGCTCACCGACACTCCCGATGCGGACAACACCGTGAACGCCAGCGTTTCGGCGAGCAAGCAATCCGAATGCGCCGCCGGCGAAACAGTCGCCGTGAAAGTGGACGACTTGCAGGAAATGCAAAACCACTTTGCGGAACAACTCAACAATGGTCTAGGCGAACTGGCGAAGAAGCAGGGTACAGGCGGCATTCCCAAGGCGCCCGACACCAGCACGGTGGCCTCGGATATACCGGCTCCTGAGCCCGATAAGACGGCGGAAAAGACTCTGCAAGAACAGCAAGAGGCAGCCGATCAGGCCGAAGCGCAGGTCAAGCAGGAAGCTGCATCGGGTGGAGGACAGTAGAGCAACTCTTGCCAGACGGCGACCGTCGCTTCGTTCGCAATCGCGGTGAGGCCCCTTCTCGAGAAGCGCGAGAAGGGGCGCACCGCCAGTTTGTTGGTCGGTTTTCAAACGCAAAACCGAGTTTATTTCTTCCGTCGTTGACGGGGGCTTGGCCTTTCTCTCAAGGAAGTCAAATCCCTGCCCTGGTCTGCAAAGAACGCAGACAAAAGCACGGGGGACGGGGCACCGTAGGACCGTAGGATTGAGACGAGGAAAAGGGTGGGCAGAGCCCCCCGTCCGACTGCACCTTCCGCAGCCAGGCATCCCCAAGTGTTTGACAACTTTTTTGTGTTTGACAACTTCCCCCCAGGGGATCATACTCTCTGCTCCCCAAAAGTCTGCGGCGCCTTCCGCAAGCTGCCGACATCGTTTCCGAGTAATTGGTCAGGTCTCTTCGGGCTCCATTTCGCTTTAGGAGGTCTTCGTGACCCGCAAACACACGTCCCGCAGCCCGCTACGCAGAGCTCCTTTTTCTGTGATGAGCATCGTCATGATCTCGATTGCTCTCGTCGCGCTCACCGCAACAGCCCAGATGCATGAGTCGAAAGCACAGGATGGACATGCCTCCGGGCAGCCTGTGCCGGGGAACGCTAGCATTGCGGACAATTCCGTGTCGAACGTCCCCCGAGATGGCGCACGCGCTCACCCCGTCCCGGCCCAGGGCGCGCGATCTGGCAACGACCTCATCGTCCCATCCTTGCCCATCTTCCTGCCGATCGTGAGCTACGGCGCGGGCGCAAGCGTAGTTCGGGCGCTCGCCGTTGCCGACTTAAACCATGACGGTTTTCTCGATGTGGCCGTCGCGAATGAGAATGGAGTGGGAGTCCTTTTGGGCAACGGAGATGGCACGCTGCAAACCGGTGTAACCTACGATTCGGGTGGGATCTATGCGTTTGATGTGAAGGTCGCGGACCTAAACCGAGACGGCAAGCTCGACATAGTGGCGGTGAACGAATGCAGCCACGACGACGTAAACTGTAGGACGCCCACAGTTGGTGTGCTGTTAGGCAACGGGGACGGCACCTATCAGCCAGTAGTGGCTTATGACCCCGGTGGCTCTGGTCCGGGCGCGATCGCGGTGGCTGATGTGAACGGCGACGGCAAGCCCGATCTCATCGTTGCTTTATGCTCGGGATGTAATGCCAATCCGGGGGCAGTGGCCGTATTACTCGGCAATGGCGATGGCACATTCCAACCTGCCGTGACCTACGCGTCCGGCGGGGACGGGACAGGTGGAGTCACGGTCGCCGATGTCGACGGCGACGGTAAGATGGACATTATGGTCGTGAACCTGTGTACGCAGTACTGTCCGACGGGCCAAGCCGAAGGCTCGGTCGGCCTGCTGCTGGGCAATGGCGATGGAACCTTTCGGTCCGCGGTGACTTACGATCCGAACGAGTATGCCCCGCACGCCGTTGTCGTCGCGGATCTGAACGCAGACGGGAAGCAAGACTTGGCGGTGACGGGCTGCCGCGGCTCGGACGGCCAGGTCGGCTGTTATTGGTCGACCGTGAGCGTTCTACTCGGCAGTGGCGACGGCACCTTTCAACCAGCTGCGCCTTACTACATCGCGTACGCGGGCAGCACCGCTGCACTGGCGGTGGCAGACCTTAACGAGGACGGCAAACTCGATTTGGCGGTGGCCGGGGAACTGTTGTTGGGCAATGGTGACGGAACTTTTCAGGTAGCGCAGGCTGCGGGATACATTGGCGATTTTGGCGTCTCCCTGGCAGATATGAACCGCGACGGCAGGCCCGACCTCGTAGCTGCGGATCTTTGTGTCGGGAGCTGTTCGAGCAGTGGAGTCGATGTGCAATTGCATGTCGGAGATACAGTCACCTCTACAAGTTTGACCTCCACGCCGAACCCAGCCGTATACGGCCAGACGACCTTCACCGCTACGGTAGGTTCCGGCTCAGGTACACCAACGGGAACCGTCATCTTCTACAACGAATCGTATGGAGGGGAAATCGGAAGCGCCACCTTGGCCGGTGGGACTGCGGCACTTTCCGGCGCGTACGCGGGGGTAGGGACAAATCCCATTGTTGCCGTGTACCAGGGCTCACTAAAGTACCACCCTAGTATTTCCACCGTTCTCGACCAGGTTGTGACCAAGGCCACAACCACGACGTCCGTGACCGCATCGCTCAATCCCGTCATGGTTGGTAAGCCCGTGATCTATACGGTGAGCGTGACGAGCCAGTATGGAGGAGTGGCGGGCGGGACTATAACCTGCCTTGATAATGGCTCCTACCTGCGGCCAGTGAAACGGCATCTTTCGCAGTTCCGAGCGAAGTACACCACAGCTGGAACGCACGCGATTGCCTGCACCTATTCTGGCGATGCCAACACCTTTGGGAGTACGGCGCCGACCCTCACCGAGCTGGTTCTCTATCAGACCACGACTGCCCTGACAACGTCCGGGTCTCCGTCGCACGTGGGCCAGCCAGTGACTTTTACGGCAGTGGTGACCTCGACGTTTGGCGCGATCCCAAATGGTGAATTGGTAAAGTTCTCCTATGGCGGTAAAGTGCTAGGCACGGCACCCTTGTCGAGTGGCACGGCGGCTCTCACAACCTCGTCCCTTCCGAAAGGAACACACATCGTTCTAGGTAAGTACCAAGGAGATGCGGCTTTCAAAAGCAGCCAGGGAAAGATCACTCAGGTGGTCATCCCATGATTGCAAGGGCGAGCTACCCTCCGGTTTGTCTGGGAGTCTGATCGCAGTACAAGAATGTGATGGAAGAATGGGCCGCGCTGCTCGATTGCTCGGGCATTTTCGCACCCTGCTCCTTCTCGAACTGCGCGAGAAGGGGCGCACCCCTTGTCTTTGGGATCTATGCTCGGAGAGAAACTCGTGTTGTTCGGGGTGAGGCTCGTGGTGAGAAGCAGAAGGCCAGGGCTTGTGATCTTGTTGGCATCACCAATCCAGGGGGTGCTCTAACCTTCGCCCGCAACCTGTGAAGCCGTGCCCTTCCCAATAGCGAACGGAGGTTATGATGCCAGCAACGCACGACCACAGGCTGATCGAGGCGCTGCTGGACTCCTGGGATCGGAACAACACCATCCTGCTCAACCTGCTCCGCGCGCTGCCGGAGGGTGGACTGGAGGCTAGGGTGATGGCGGGCAGCCCGTCCGTCGCGGAGTTGTTCACGCACATTCACTATGTGCGACTTGTGTTCATCTCCGAGGATGCTCCCGAGTTTGCCAGAGGCGTGCCCAATCCCAAAGAGGAGTGGGTGGACGAGCGCAACTCCGCTCGCCTCACGCAAATGCTGAACGACAGCGCCAAGGCGGTGCGCGACGCGGTCCAGAGCCGAGTGGAAGCAGGCCAGGACATGAATCTCCACTACGACCACCCGATCCTCTTTCTTCAGCACATGATCTGGCACGAGGGCTACCACCACGGCCAAATCAAGCTTGCGCTCAAGGCGACGGGCCGCGCGTTGGCGGATCGGGAAGCTGGATCAGTGACGTGGGGTGTCTGGATGCGCAAGAAATGAGTGGTCAGCTGAAGTGCTGAAACCTGTGCGTCGCGTTTTTTGCGGTGCAATAATTTGGAGGCGGAGTAGGGCCGCTCGGCCACTGGGACGGGGGACGGGGCAAAGCCCCGTCACCACACAACCTATACTCGGCGGCCCCCAGCCTCCAATGGACCGCGCGGGGCGTCAGTAATTACTTGCAGGTCGCACTCACCATCTTCACGCTGGATACCTGTAGATCGCCGTGTTGCTTTTTTCCGATTTCCTTTTGTTCGGAGGGCTGGCTTTTTTCTTCTTGTGCTTTCGACCGGTGCGCGACAGTGCCGGTTACAGTAACGGTGTGGCCGACATGATCGGCAAGGGAGACATCGGGGTTGCTGTAGAGTTCCCAATGTTTATCGTCGGTGCTGATGAGAAAAAATCCTCCGGCTTCCGAACCTTTCTGCAGGCAACCGGTTGCCGTCTGGGTCGCAGCCGCCTTGTCGCCCGCCATTTGCGGCGCGCCGTACAACAACACTGAACTCAGGCCCACGAAAAGACACAGCCCTGCGAGTTTCCGAATCATAGTTTACGTCCTCCTTGTAGAGAGGCAGTGTGACCCTGATTACTGGAGATGGATGTGATCTGCGTCACAGGTCGCTAGTGACGAATTCTGGGCTTTTCTTCCTTTCCCCGTATTGGCCCGTTTTCGGTGAGAGTTGTCCTTGGAAGGCAGGCACCTGCCCAGCCGCTTTTCAAACTCTAGTTCTCTATAAAAACTTCAGACCAATTCATGCCGTCTCCATGGACGTTTGAGCGGTTGCGATGCAAGATGGCTCGCGTGGTGGACGTGAGTGAGGCTTTCCCGGGTAGTAAGGACACCACAAAGGAGAAGCGTTATGAAAAAGTATGCAATTTCCCTTGTCATTCTGACTGTGGTTGCACTCCCGGGGTTGCTGAGCGCGGAGAGCGCTTGCTTTATGGACGCTCAGACTGGCAACCAGAACGTGTTGATCGTCAGCGGCGGTCAGGCGCTCACGCAGATACAGGCAGACTGCGCGCTCGAACTGATTGACTTCATGGCTGCAGCGGTGCGGGGAGTGGACCTGATTCAGGTGGACGACCCGATGCGTCAGATTTGGCGAACGTACCTGGTGAACCTCTACCCGAGGCTTCCTGCGGGAGACCGCGAGTTTCTGGCCAATGCGCCGTCGATGTTTTACAACGTGAACATGATGTGGCCGCAATTGACGCCGGCCGGGCAGAATAGTTGCCGGCAAGCGTGGGGGGCCGCGATGCCACAGGTTCTACAGTTTATTCAGCCGGTGGTTACGGCTGCACGGCAGCAACAGTCGTGGCAGACGGCGAATGGCGCAGGTTATGGGACGAGTTATGGGGCCAGCCATGGCTCGAACTATGGATCGGGGGCATCACAAACGGCGGATCCGGCCGCAGAATATCGGCGGCAACAACAGATATCAAATAGCCTGGCGGTTCACAATTACCAGATGAGCATCAACACTATTGACTTGATGCACTCGATGAATCAAATGGGCGGGCACTGAAGAATCTGACACTGACCGGCGATTGCGGTGGAAGCCACTTCTCAGCATCCCGAGAAGTGGCGCACCCGCAGATTGATTCGGTCGAGGTTGAAATAGAAAACCCGCGTCTTAGTTCCAGCCTTGGTCTTTCCCACCGGCCTCGAAGAGCAAAGTCCATCGTGCGATCAGTCGACCCATTCAAGTTCGGACCTCTAACAAACAATTGTTCATCGATTCCATGAGGGAATTCCGCCCGGAATGTCGCTCTTAGTGGTGAGCAGTAACAACTGCACAAATCAAAACATGGAGGTTACATTATGGGATGGGAGCAAACAGCTATCGGCGACAAAAGTTATCGGCAGGACACCACTATGGGCTGTCCCTTCGCCTGCATTTCAACCGTGAAGTACTGGATTCAGAAGATGGAGAGGACGGAAGCCGAACTTCGTGAGAAGCTCACGTCAGAAGGCATCGAATGGGGGAAGAAGGAAGAGGCAATGACCGCGGGCCTGAATCTTGACATCGCGCGGAAGCTCATCAAGGGCGTGGGGCTTGATTACCTTGAGCTCCCCGATGGAATCAGCGCGGATGAGTTTCAGAAGAAGATGCGGGAGGCTCATCCGAACGTTCCGCTTATTCTGGGCGTCGCCTGGTCAACCGGGGAGAAGCACCTGGTGGTTTGCGCGGGGAAATCATCCGATGGGAAGGTGTGGATCTTCGATCCTGGAGCGGGACTCGGGGAGCATCCCGTCGGCACGACCTATGAGTCAAGCGGGTATAAGGGTACCTTCGATCTGAAGGGCATCGAAGTGCTCTGTAGCTCATAACTCGGGCGAGTAGGGCACGCGGGTTTGTCTCTACAATGACCCAGATTAACTGACGGGGCCCCTTCTCGAAAAACACGACAAGGGGCGCACCCGCAGCTCGGTGAAGGGGGAGATCGATTCAAGTTCAAACAAGAGCACGGTTCGCTTCATGAGGGAATTACTCCGGGAACGGCGCATCTGGTAATGAGCGGCCCAAAACGCCGACAAATCAAAACCAGGAGGTGCCATCATGGGGTGGGAAGAAACCAGCATCGGAGGAGAAAGTTACCGGCAGGACAGCACTATGGGATGTGCTTTTGCGTGCATTGCAACCGCAACCTATTGGAGGGAGTCCGTAAAGAAGACGGAAGAGAGTATTCGGTCAAAGCTGACGGGCCAGGGCATCCTTTGGGAACCGAAGCAAGATGCAATGACCGGAGGCCTCAATATTGAGACCACCATCAAGCTGCTCCACAGCCTGGGAATTAAGTCAGAGGCTATCGAGGGGCTCAGCGAGGACAAGTTTCTGGACAAGATGAAGGAAGCCTCTCCGGAATGTGCTCTTATTCTGGGCGTAACTTGGTCGACCGGGGAAAAACATCTCGTAGTTTGCGGGGGGCCATCTTCCAACGGAAGTGTGTGGATTTTTGATCCTGGACTTGGCCTCGGGGAAAATGCGGTCAGCGCTACTTATGACCGAGGTCTCGTCAAGGGCACCTTTGATTTAAAGGGGATTCAAGTAACCGGAAGCTTTTGAACTCGGCTCAACGAGGTTGGGCTGCCCGCCCGCGCCGCAGTACTGGCTCGGGTTGCCGGCAGCCCTTCCTTACGCACTTTGTAGAGATATGATTACCTTGCCTCGAGCGTGACCTTCTTCGAGATAGCGGATCGCCTCAGGGACCTGACTCAAGGTGTAACGCCTGTCGATGACCGGTGTTACTTTTCCTGACTTCATGAGCTCGTGCATGATGCCCAGGTCTTCTTTGTTTAGTTTCGCCAGAACCATGAAGAGCTTCTGGGTCACCAGCAGCGACAACAGAGGCGACGCGATCGCGCGGGCGAAAGGACCGATCATCCAGCGGCCGGTCGGCCCTCCGACTGCGACGTATCTTCCCTTAGGATTTAACATACGCCTGTTTGCCAACAGCGAGTGGTTCCCAACGCAGTCGAAAATCAGGTCGTAATGTTGGTCGCCATCGGTAAAGGCCTCTTTTGTGTAATCGATGACGTGATCTGCGCCGAGGGATCGGACCAAGTCCAGATTGCCGGTACTGCAAACTCCGGTGACATGTGCGCCGAACGACTTGGCGATCTGGATGGCGAAGGTACCCACCCCGCCTGACGCACCGTTAATTAAGACTTTCTGCCCCGACTGAATTTGTCCCTTGTCGCGTAGACCCTGCAGTGCGGTGATGGCCGCGATGGGCACAGAGGCGGCTTGCTCAAAGGTCACGTTGGCCGGCTTCACGAACAGTGCTGACTCGGAAGTACAAGCGTATTCGGCAAAGGCCCCACGGCAGGAGCCGAAGACCTCGTCGCCTGATTTGAATTGCGTTACGTTCCTGCCGACCGCTTCGATGTGGCCGGCCACATCCACGCCTAGTCGTCTGTCTTTTGGCTTGCGCAGTCCAGCCATCAGGCGGAGGAAGTACGGCGTGCCTCTCATGAAGTGCCAGTCCAGGGGATTGACGGACGCGGCGCGGACTTTTATCAAGACCTGGTTGTCGCCGGGGGTTGGCTTTTCAATTTCTTCACACTTGAGAACATCCGGTGAACCATAGTTCGAGTAGACAATTGCTTTCA
>Ga0265314_10005638_pt1 | contig 11242 bp, 6 predicted proteins | sample 4126metaG_FD_203106 | JGI IMG/M metagenome (GOLD analysis project Ga0265314, IMG submission 203106) | Rhizosphere microbial communities from Carex aquatilis grown in University of Washington, Seatle, WA, United States - 4-1-26 metaG | ecosystem: Host-associated > Plants > Roots > Rhizosphere >... | reverse complement strand
TTTCAAGGGCTTTCTCGATCTGCTCAACCAATATTCTCGCTTCGGATTCGTGGCGGGAGAGCCATGCAAGGGTAAGGCGGTCGGATATGAACTCCCTGCTTGCTGACAACTCACCCGGCAGCGCCGAAAAAACCTTCTTCGCCCATTTGCTGCCGGTAAGACCCAACCCGCTCGCCTTCGCTCTGCTGAACGCATCGGTGATGCCGCACAGTACTTTCTCTGCGTCAAGGACATTCTCATCGCTCAACAGCAATTCTTCAGGGGCTTTCTCGCCAGGCAGCGAAAGCAGTCCGGTCTCTTGGTTCGCCCCGATGTCGGGATCACGAACTCCGACAGCCTTGACCTGCTGGGTTTTGAGCGACTTCACCATCCTGCTCACGTCGTCAGTATTGCCAACCGGGACTACACAAGCGTTGTCAAACAGCGAACGGTTGTACCTTCGCAGCATTTCCTCAAGGAACGCCTTCGCAACCTCGTCCTCCACCAGAATCAACGACTTGTTCGTGCGGATCGTCCTCGACAGTTCTCTCGCAGCACGCAAGTGCGGGACTTTGTGCAGCGCCTCGACGTTCCCGCCGCTGCGCACGAGCAGAATTCTCGATCCTTGGGGCAAAGTGTCGAAAATGTCGGATGAGTGAGTAGCAATAATGATCTGATGGCCCTTCCTGGCGCTCAGAGCCATAAGATACCAAGCCAAACCCCTTTGAGCGTCAGGGTGCAAGGTGATTTCGGGCTCTTCGAGGAGAATCATTGCCTTGTCGGGTATCGCTTCCAGCTTTTGGACGAGGCGGACGACCTTCTGCTCACCTGCCCCCATGTGCGGCTCGGTGTAACTCGATCCGAACCGTTTGATCTGAGGCAGGATGTCAGTCCACTTCGCCTTGGCACTCCCGACCGTATGAATCTGTCCGGCCTCGTAGGAGTAGCCGAGGATGCGGCTGATACTCTGGAGTACAAGCGGGTCGATATTCGTTGTCTGCTTCACTTCAAGTTGGGACCGGAAGGCATGGATTCGCCCCCTCTGTTCAATTCGAGGAGCGAAAGCTGCAATACCCACAAACTCCACACGCCGAAGCGGAGCCTTGGCGGGGTACTGCCAGCGACGGCGTGCCGGGGTGTGCGGGACTTGGTAGCCAGGGGTGTTGTCCCAAAAAGTGAACGAAATGGCTGCATTCGTTCCAACTGCCGGCGTCTCGCCTGGCAGAGCCGTCCGAACCCAGTCCCCGATCTTGTAGTACCTACCACCTTTGGCCTGAGTGTATGCGGCAGAACAGATTTGCAAGACGGTACTTTTCCCACTACCGTTGACACCGCCTATAACACACACCGGCCAGCTTAGCTCGATAGACACGTCCATCGAACGGACGTTCGTGATCCTCACACCTTTCAGGACGTTCCCGTAGAAGCCGTTGCGAGCAGGTGGGTTGTCCCACTTCTTGGCAATGTTGTCGATTGCTTGAGCGATGTCTTCGGACGTTGCCATGTTGTGTGATCCAGTCCAGATTCCGTAGCCAGATGTTCCGCTCAATTACGAGATTCTTGCCTTCGAGATTCTCCGGTCCTGCCTGTTGGCTTACCTCTGCCGCCCTGCTTTCAGGTCATCCGTCGTCTCCGTCTTGATGGCACTGCCGGCTCATCGCTACAAACTCCTGCGGCCTTACGCTGATCTGCCACAATGTTTTCGGATAGGCGTTTGGAAACATCCATTCCTCACCGAGCAGGCACCCGAGGATCGCCCGAAAATCATCCCTGACCTGGACCGCCCACAGTTCCCGGGCGCATTCCTGGCGGATCTGGTCGGGTTCTCGGATGGGGGTGTTGGGGGTCACGATTGGAGTGTGCTATCAAGTGCCGGGGCAATAGCGTTTCACGACTTCATCGATTGTGCTCCAATGGTCCGCCACTTGACCCGTTGTTGGACTCGATTCACGTTTGGTTACGTCAAAGCCCAAACATTGTCCGTTCGTGGTTACGCCGAAGAGATACCGATATACATTGCAATCCGGTTCATTTAGCTTCGGCTTTGATTCCGTGCGAACCCACTCGACGGCAAGCTGTCGTTCCCCATGTTGAAACACGCCGTGCTGCCCAGTCAGGCATACGCCACTGCAAGCCGTGTAAAGTGTCTCAGGGTGTTTCTGAATGTACGGTGCAATGAGTGATGCGTCTGCTGGACTCAGTTCAACGATCTTGCCGATCCCAACCTCATCTTGAAGTAGTCTGAACGAATCAACATCCACCGTAAAGCCGTCACGCAGTCTCATACACGCTCCTCCCCTCGCCCTGGTATGCGTCGAAAACGTGCCGGTAAACCAAGTCGCACTTCTCCTGGTAAAGCTCCGGCGTGTAGATCCGGGGCAGGTCGTCCAGCACCGTCTTCACCGTGGCGAACACGTCGGCACGGGTCCGTAGCTTTTTGCGCCAATCGAGGACGAGTTTCGCCTCCGTCAACGTTTGCAGCAGCTTGCGGGCGATCTGCTTGACCTCCTTCTTCTCCTTCGGCGGCAGGTCGGGCGTGGGCTTGGTCAGGATGTCGAAGATCGCCAGTTGCTCTTCGTTCAGTTGCTCGGCCACGCCCCGCTGGTCCTCTTCGCTGAGTTCCCGGACGAAAACCACTAGGTTCTCGAAGAACCCGTCCACGTCGAGCCCCTTGTTGTACTCGTCGATCAACTTCTTGAACTTTTCCACCAGGTCGATGCGGCTCTTGTTCAACTGAACCATCTGCTGGAGCTTGTTGCTGATCGCTGCCTTGAGCTTCTCGGCCTCGGTGTGCTTGCGCCCCTTCTGGAAATGGGCCTTCATTGTCTCGAAATCGATTTGGCTCAAGTCGATGGTGGCGGGCTTTTCGTCGATATGATAACCCCCAGCAGCGACAGATTCGTCCAAGAGGTGGCCGACCTTCTCCATCAGATCGTCGATGGTGGCCTCCTCGGTGAAGGATCGAATCTTGTCTGCCAGCACGGCCAGGCAGGTCTTTACCGGAGCGAACTCGTTAGCTGACTGATCCGGCAGGATTGCCTTGTAGAGTCGCACGACCTGACCAGCGAGCGACAGGTACTTCTTCTTCAAGTCGTCGTTGACGATGACCTTTTCCACGGCATCATCGACGGCTTCGAGCACCTTATCGACCAGGTGGGTGGCGGCATCGTCCAGGTGGGCGATCTTTTGGAAGCCCGTGGCCTGCAAGATCGTCTCGATCACCACGCCCCGCTCGGTACAAAATGCCGTGGCCTCGGCGATGGCCCGCCGCAGTTCGGCCACCAGTTCGTCCTTCTTCTGGATCGGACATTCACCCGGCTTCACGTTGCCGCCGGAGGACGAGCCGTAGATCGCCAGTGCCTTCTGAAGATCACGGAACACGCCCACGTAATCAACGATCAAGCCGTTGTTCTTCTCGCCGAAAACCCGGTTCGCCCTGGCAATGGTCTGCATCAGGGTGTGGTTCTTCATCGGCTTGTCGAGGTAAATCGTGGAGACGCAGGGGGCATCGAAGCCCGTCAACCACATGGCACAGACGAAGACGAGGCGGAATGGATCATCGGGGCTCTTGAACTTCGTCTCCAGGTCTTCCTTCACCATCCGTTTTCGGATCGGCTCGATGTCGAAACCCTTCTCCTTGAAGAATTCGACTTCGTTCTGTTCCTGCGACACGACCACGGCCATGTCGGTCTCTTCCATGTACTTGATCCGCTTTTCAAGGGCGGGGCGATCCAGTGAGTCGGCCAGCGGCCATTTGGCCTTCAGGTCGGCGAGGTATGCCTTCCAGTGCTGCCGAACCTTGTCGAACATCTTCACCGCCGTCAGTTTGTCGATGCAGATCACCATGCCCTTGCCGCCTTGCTCACGGCCCATGAAGTGATCGACCAAGTCCTCGGCGACCTTCTCCAGCCGGTCGTCACGGGTAATCAGGTGGTATTCCCTGGCGAATTCCCGCTCCAGCTTCTTCTCTTGCTCGTCGTCCAACTCCGCCTGTTCAATCAGGTTTTCGAGATCTTCCTTGAAGGTGTCGTTGGCAAGTTGCAGTTCGGGGATGCGGTTTTCGTAGAACAGCGGGACCGTCGCCCCGTCCTCGACCGACTGGCTGAAGTTGTAGATGCTGACGTAATCGCCGAAGACCTCCTTGGTCCGTTCCTCACCGGCCATGAGAGGCGTGCCGGTGAAGCCGATGAAGGCCGCCTTCGGCAAGCCGTTTCGCATATTCAAGGCCAGCGTGTCGTATTGGCTGCGATGGGCCTCGTCGGTCATCACGATGATGTCCGCCCGGTCGGAAAGCTTGGGGTATCGCTGCCCCGTTTTCGTCCCGAACTTCTGGATCAGCGTGAAGATGAAGCGGTGGTCCTCTTGCAAGAGCCGCTTCAAGTGGTCTCCACTGTCGGCCTGGCACTCCTCGGTCACGACCTTGGTGCTGCAAAAGGTCTTGTAAATCTGGTTGTCGAGGTCGTCCCGGTCGGTCACGACAAGGAACGTCCAGTTGCCGGGGATTTTTCGCAGCACTTTTTGGGAGAAGAAGATCATCGACAAGCTCTTGCCGCTGCCCTGCGTGTGCCAAAACACTCCGAGGCGACCTTGGTTGGCCTTGATCTTCGCCAGGGCGGCGACGGAATTGTTTACGCCCAAGAACTGGTGATTCTTGGCAACCACCTTGACCAAACCGCCCTTGGTGTCGTCGAACGCCGTGAAGTTTTCGACCAGATCGAGGAAACGGCCCTTCTCGCACGTTCCCCGGATCAGGGTTTCCAGGCTGATGACGCCCTTTTCACCCTCGCTGTTGATCCGCTTCCAGTCCGAGAAATGCTCCCAGCCCGCCGTCATGCTGCCGATCTTGGCTTGGCTTCCGTTCGACAGGATGATGATGGCGTTGTACCAGAACAGTTGGGGGATGGTGCTCTTGTAGTCCTTCAGGTTGTTCTTGTAGGCGTGTTCGAGCCGCCCGTGGCTCTTCTTGAGTTCGATGAAGATCAGCGGCAGGCCGTTCACGAAAACGATCAGATCGCCCCGCCGCTTGTAAATGCTGCCCGTTACCCAAAACTGCGAGGCCAGGAAGAAGTCGTTGTTTTCTGGCGTGTTCCAGTCGATCACCCGCAGAGTTTCGTTGGCCTCGCCACAATCATCGTCCTGGAAGCTGACCCGCACCCCATCCTTGAGCAACTTGTAGACCTCCCGGTTGGCGTGGGCCAGGCCCATCGCACTCCGGTCCTTGGTCAGTTCCTCAACGGCCAGCCGGATCGCATCGTCGGCAACACCGGGGTTGAGCGTTTTTAGGGCTGCCCGCAGTTTGGGAACCAGCACCACGTCGGCCGTGGTCTCCCGGCCCAAGGTGGAGTGGGTCATGCCAACTTGCTCGTTGAAGCAGTTGGCCGTGGCGTAACCGAGTTCGCCGAACAGGGCGATGGCGGGCTGCTCGACCAGGGTGTTCTCAGAGAAGTCGGTATTGGTCATTGGAGGTCAGTCCGTCACCGCCTCGCCATTCTCGATGTCGAGGTCTTCCACGTCCAGTTGGCTGGAAATTAGCTTCGGCAGCAGGAGGTCACGGGTCTTGCGAAGTAAGCGGTTTCGCTTTGTTAAGTTGTGATACGACTGGAAGCCTGCCCCCACTGCGTCCTCGAAGGCGGCGAGTATCGAAGGTGGCGGGCAAATGAAACCAATCTTCTGCATGTCCTCTTTGGTCACGGACTTAAAAATCGTCCCACCCCCCATCATGTCCTCGTCCTTAAATTGCTCCTTCAGTTGGTGAAAGAGGAAAATCTGATTGCCGTCTTTTCTCCGAATTGCACTGACTCCTCGCCCCACGACGATTTTCGTGTCTGCAATGTTGAGCCGTCCCACTGGTGCTCTTACGCTAAAAAGTACGTCACCTGATTCCGCAAGCCGATTCAATGCAGTCGTAAAGACAGAATGCGTTGGGTATCTGTCACCGAAGTTCGTGACACCCTGATGAAACGGCAACCCTTCACCAGTTTCGTTGTATAGAGTCGAACTCGGTGATTGGCCCATTACGAGATCGCAACACTCCGAGAGACATTTGGCCTCCCACCCATCTGGAATCTTTCCCAGCGTCGAATCCACGAGCTTTACCTTTTTGTGGCCTGGAAAACGAAATTCCACGAACCACTCCCGATAAATCGCCTGGGCCATTGTCTCCAGAATGGCGATGCGGTGGGTGTTGTTCTCGATCAGGTCGTCGTAGGTGGAAAGGACCGAGGCGATTTTGCGTTGGGCTGAAAGTGGCGGGAATGTGAACTCAAGCTCACGGAGGGCGGTTATGGGAAGCTGCGGTTGTGCCGACCCTGACCTGAAATTCTGAAGCTGGCTTTGAAAGGGTGGATTACAAAATGAGTAGTATAGGAATCCGGGGTGCAGATGCTCTTGATCGGGTCGGATGATAAGAAGCTGTGCATTAATCAAAGCTGGCAGCGTGGATGAATAGAATGCCGGTTTACCGACGCCATTTCCCCTTGTTGTGAGAATGAGGTCGCCACAAAGAAGTCTCCCTTTTGTTATTTCAGCGAATTTCTCCTCAGGGATATGGTTTGCTTTGCTTGCATCTAACCTGCCGTTGCTGATTGACTCCGCATTTAGGAACGGGATACCCTTGGCGACGAATTCGGCTCGCTTTGGATACTTGGCCGAGCGGTCGCCGTCAACAAAGGTCACCGGGGCTAATCCTAGTCTGCACGAATGCCATTTGGTCAAGCGGCTCATCAAGTGGTCGCCTCCAGCAACTTCGCCACGTTGCCAGCGATTCGATCCTCCAGTTCACGAGCCTCGCTGTTGAGAACTTCCAACTCCTCGTTCAGCTCCTCCAGCCTCTCGGCAAAGTCGAAGTCGTCGGCACCTTTCTCGGCCACTCCGACATAACGACCTGGATTCAGGCTCCAGCCCTGGGCCTCGATCTCGGTTAGGGTCGCCACCTTGCACAACCCCGGCACGTCGGCGTACTTGAGCTTTGGGAAGATTCCCTTGAGATCGGGTTCAGGACCGGGATGTTCCTCATCTTCACCCGCCACGAATTCCGGCTTGTCGCCTCGGTAGAGCCGGACGATGTTGGCGATGAATTCGATCTGCTTCGGGCTGAACTTGCGGTGCGCCCGGTCCATCTGCCGAAAAATGTGCCGAGCGTCGATGAACAGCACTTTGTCCTTACGATCCGTCTTGGCCTTGCCCTTGTCGAAAAACCAGAGCGTACAGGGGAGCGTGACCGTGTAGAAGAAATTTGGGCCAATGGAGATCATCACGTCGACAGCATTGGCTTGGAGCAGTTTCTTGCGGATCTCCATCTCCGACTGCCGTGCATCGGCAGCGGAATTCGCCATGACGAACCCTGCCCGTCCTTTGGGGCCGAGCGAACTGTAGAAAAGCTGAATCCACAGGTAGTTGGCGTTGTCGGTCTTGGGCATCCCGAATGGGAAGCGGGGGTCGTCCTTTATCCTCTCCTTTTCCACCTTATCCACGTTGAACGGTGGATTGGCCATCACGAATTCGAACTTGCCCAAACTGCTGTGCAGGTCTTCGTAGTAGCTATTTCCCTGTCGAATGTCGCCGGAGAGGGCATGGACGGCGAGGTTCATCAGGCACAGGTGTCGGGTTTCGTCCACCCGCTCCTGGCCGTACACTGAAATCTCGACACTGGGATTGTTCTTGTGGGCCTTGATGAAGCTCGCCGACTGCACGAACATGCCGCCCGAACCGGAGGCCGGATCGAAGATGCGCCCGTGGTACGGCTCGATGACCTCCACGATCAGCTTGACCAGGGACGTGGGCGTGAAGAACTCGCCACCCTTTTGGCCCTCGGCACGGGCGAAGTTGCCCAAAAAGTATTCGTAAATCTTGCCGAAAGTGTCCCCCTCGACATCCATCGGGATCTGCGAGAACGTCTTGAGCAGGGAGACGAGGGTCGAGTTCTCGATCTTGTTGTAGGTCTTGGGGAGAACGCCCTTCAAGTCCTCGTTCTGGGTTTCGACAGCCTTCATCGCCTCGTTGATGGCTTTACCGATGTTTTCGCCTTCGGGCAAATCCAGCAGCTTGGCGAATCGGGCCTCGGGCGGCAAGTACATTACGCCCTGGGCCTGGTAGTCCTCCTTGCCGATGGCCCGCCGTTTGGAGCCCTTGCCCCACAGTTCCTTTTCGACCAGGGAAAACTTGTGGTCGGCGTAGCGAAGAAAGATCAACCCAAGAACGGGAACCGAGTATTCCGATGATTTCAGCTTCGAGTTGGCCCGCAATTCGTCTGCCGAAGCCCAGAGACGCTTTTCGATCTCGCTGTGATTGTTGGCCATCTTGGCTCTCGTCACCCGGAAGTAATGTACAGGCAACCAGTTTAGCGGCCTCCGTGGCGAGGAGCAAACATATCCCGAAGGGCGGGAAACCGGCAGAATTTCGCCCAAGAAGGCGGCTGGTCGCCACGGCGCACATATATAGCTGTCAAACCCACGGCCGACGGCTGGTCCAAAAATGCCGGAATTCGATGCTTGGCCCGGTGGGCAACCGGCTCAATCTCGGTCGCCCCGCCAAGAGCATCGCCATTTGGTTCAGCGGTATGGCGGCTTCATCTCGGCCACGGGTTGGTCGGCTAGGAACCAACCCCAAGATCAACCTCCAGCCTGGGGTAGATCGATTTGAAGCAGCCCAGCATCTGGTCGAACGAGTGGTTCTCGACGATGTGCCTGATAGGGTCTGCCGAAGCTGGACTCGTGCGACGGAAGGCCGACTCCCCTACACGCCATGCACTGGAGCGGATGACGGTTGAAAGATGTGCCGCTCGAATGCCTGGCACAGACGGTCCATTACGGCCTTCAGTTGGCACAAGTCAATCCACATCTCAATGTAACTTCCGTGCTGAGGGGCACGGTCGGCGTACCGGAACAGGTCCGACGTTGGGTCAATGTCATTGAATTCGTGCAAGCGTGAACGTGCCCAGTCGCTGGCCTTCCCGCCGAGCTTTTTCTCAACGGCGTTGATGAGCCGTCCTAGATCGTGGCCCACGTCCTTCGCCTTCTGCAAATCGTCAAGTATCAATTTCAGGTAAAGTTCGAGCGTATGTCGGTATGTGAAAAAGATCGGATAATCGAGCAAGTGCGGCTCTTGGCAGGAGAGAGCGTCGTTCACGAGTTGGTCGGCGGCGTACTTGTAGGCCCGAGCCACTTCGATCTTTGGGCGAAGCCACATACTGTTTAGCAAGACGCCGTGTGTCCACGTCTCGTCGAGATCGTCGGGCGTCTCTTGAAAAATCGGCGTGTGCAGATGCACGAATTCAACGAACCGATCCGAGTCTTGCTCTCCACAGTTGAGCATCGCATGAATGTGTTCGAGATCCGGTTCCTCCTCCCAGAATTCGCTGACGAGGGCAAGCGCTCGGGCATCCGATTCCGTGAAAAGTCGAGTATGGCCTGCCTTTGGGCGGGTGAATTCGCTGAGGTGGTCGGCGAACTCCTTCATCCATGCCATGATGCGGTCTCGGTCCACATCGAGCAGCCTCGCCATATCGCCAATTTTTCGCATCGTACTACCGCCTCCGCCGAATGCTCACCGTCCCATTGTCGCCGGTCTTGCTGATTTCGGTCAAGGACGGTTAATCCAAGAAGGCCACGTTCCGCATCGCCTTCGCATGGCCCTCGGTGTTCATCAAGACCTGGTGCCAGCCATGCAACGTGATCGTGGCGTGGTCGGCGTGCCGCACTCGGCCCAGAACGTAGACACCCAGATTCCGTCGCATCGTGGTCCAGCCCCAGTTTTTCGCAGCCGAGTTGCGGGCAATGACCTGGTGGTACTGGGCCTCGGTGACGCCATTTGGATAGCGGTTACAAACGTAAACCGTCTCGCCACCCGTGCGGTAGCAAAACTCCATCCAATTTGGCTTGCCGCCATTGCCCCGTCGCAACGGCTCATTCGGCAGGACCAACTTCTCGTCCACGGCGTGGCCAGAGACAGGTAAGAAGAACCACTCGCCCTGGCGGACATAGGCGGCATTTTTGCGGCGACCCCGAGCTTTGGCACCGAGCCGTTTGCGGGCTTGGGCAGCTTGAACATCCCCTGGCTTCAAGGCTTCCTTGGCCTGACGCACCGTGCCAACGGGCGCAGATTCGGGAATGGCGGCGACAAACCAATGTCGCTCATCGTGGCCGCAGAGGAATTTGTGCTTCTCGCCCGCCTCCCGAACCAAAAGCAGCAAGTGCCGGTCGGCGGGTTGCACATCCAAGACGGCGACCTCGGCATCGGCCCCACGGATCTCGAAGAACTCGCCCTTGCGGTCGGCCCGCACGTCGAGCTTGATGTTGCCCGCCGAGTCGGCGATCTTCAGCCTGGCCCCGATGCGGGCAAATTTGTCTTGGGTGTTCATTTAATCCAAGACACCTCTTGGGCTTGGGAGGTTCGCAGGGGCACGGCCGCCAACCACTTGACCCAACCGAGCCAACCGCCGAACATCAACAGTCGATCCCGACGCCGGATTTGGCCGACCCACCAGACAAGGGCCATCAATGGTCAACGCTAATCGAAAGCCGTGGGATGAATACCGTCACAGCCGTAACATTTACATGGGCCTGTCTTTCGGATTTTTACCGGGATGTACAGTTGGTGTGTCCATTTTGTGGCTCGTTGGCCTACCAGAAGAATGCGGATTTGCGTTCGCTTTTGCATTTATGGTGATTTGGTATATTTCGGCACTAAGGCTAGGAAACTGGCCCTGCCCAAGGTGCGGGAAGCCGTTTTGTCGCCGACGATCCATGAACAACCCATTCGCTCGAAAGTGCATGAACTGTGGTCTCCCAAAGTGGTCCGACGATTCAAGTGCGGGCGAGACGTGACCGGACCCAAACAAAAACGATGAGCCCTTCAACCAACCTCGACCCACTCCCCACGTTGGACCTGCTCCTTGCTGTAGCTGACCTTGTGCCAGCGGCCATCGGCAGAACGCAGGATCAAGTCGCCGCCATTGAGGTTGAACGAGAACTTTGAACCGGCCAGGTTGACGACTAGATTGCCGCCAGGTGGGACTTCACCAGTGAGCCGAAGCTCGTTGTTCATTCGTCCGTCGAATACCCTCCAGCCATTCAGGTTCACGCTTTGATCCGTCAAGTTAGCGATCTTGATCGCCGATTCAGGCCAAATGGCAACGATCTTGATCTCGTTTTGCTTGCCGGTTGCGACGAGCATTACCACTGCTACTTTGGGAAACAACCGCTTCAGGCCGTCCTTCCTTGCGACCCGTCGGCTGATGCTCGTGAGCAATGCTCGCCCAGTGTCG
>Ga0265314_10005637_pt1 | contig 11242 bp, 8 predicted proteins | sample 4126metaG_FD_203106 | JGI IMG/M metagenome (GOLD analysis project Ga0265314, IMG submission 203106) | Rhizosphere microbial communities from Carex aquatilis grown in University of Washington, Seatle, WA, United States - 4-1-26 metaG | ecosystem: Host-associated > Plants > Roots > Rhizosphere >... | reverse complement strand
CTGGAGCCGCTCAAGGCGCACCGGACCGATGCCATTGCGCGCCGCCCGCAGGAACAGACCGACCTCGGCCTCGCGGAAGCGGAAGATCGATTGCATCGGATCGCCAACCAGAAACAGCGTGCGGCCGTCGCCCGGTTCCCAACCCGCAAGGAGCTTCTCGATCAGGTCGAACTGCGTGACGGAGGTGTCCTGAAACTCATCGACCAGCAGGTGCTGGATGCGATAGTCGAGCGCCAGCGCGAGGTCGGTGGGATCCTCGTCGTCACCGAGCGCCGTTTGCGCAGCGAGTGCGATGCCGGTGAAATCGGACTGCCCCTTCTCGCGGAAGACCGTCGACAACTGGGCGGCGGCGAGCTGGAGCACGGGGATCAGCGCGGCCAGCACCTCCCACTGTTCTTCGTCGAAAGCCGCAGGCGGGAGCGAGCGGAGCGCATCAAGGCACTCGCGGAATTCGTCTTGCCCTTCGAGTCTGATCCGCAGCTGTTCGAACCGAGCCTTTTCGTGCGAGCCCCGCGGGAAACCATCCGCGACATTCGGGGACTTACGCCAGGTCCCCGTCTTGGTGAGGAGCAGCGTGGCGATGCCGAGCCAGGCGGCCAGGTCGTCGATTTCGCAGCCGGGCAGATCGCGCATTCCAGCGCAGGCGCCGATGGCGTGGTCGTCGGTCAGATTCGTCGCGGCGTAGCGGGCCAATGCACAAAGCTCCGCCGACAGGAATCCCGGCGTGGCGTTACGGACTTGTGCGAGCGCCTCCTCGATCACGTGCCGCATTCCGCGCTCGAGTATTGGACGCGCCGCCGCGGCGTCCTCCACACCGGCCAGATGACGCAGCCACTGGTCGCGCCGGGCGAGCATCGCCGTCAGGAACGCGGTGAGCGCGGCGTAGTCATTATCGAGGTGCAGAAGGACGCGCGCGAGCGAAGGCCGGTGAACGCTGTTTTCGACCTGATCGATGGTCCGGCGGGCGGCTTCCTGGTAGAGGCCGTCGGCAATCTCGACGATCTCCGGCGGCGCGCCCAGACGCGATAGCCACGGCATGCGGCGCACCAGCGAGTCGCACAACGAGTCGATGGTGCGGATGCGCAGCCTGCTGGCGTTTTGGAGCAGGTTCCAGCCGCGCGCGGCGTCGCGTTCGCTCACAGCGCGGGCGAGGCGCCAGGTGTGGGCGGCGTGCGCCTGCTCCGGCTCCGGCCCGCAGGCGCTCCGGATGGCCTCCAGGACGCGCCGGCGCATCTCACCCGCCGCCTTGCGCGTGAAGGTGATGGCGACCACGGATTCCGGGTCCTCGACGCGAGCCAGCAGCACCAGGTAGCGCTGGATCAACAGCTCGGTCTTTCCCGAGCCGGCCGGCGCCTGGACAATGAACGAGCGCGTAGCGTCGAGCGCACGTGCACGCTGGCCGGCATCGCGGATCTCAGGCATCGCCGTCCTCCGTTTCGAACGCCGCCGCGGGCGCCTCGGATTCGGAGAAGCGGCACAAGGCGAGCAGCGTGCAATGGCGGCAGGTGGCCGGCTTCTTGGGGTCCACGTTGGCGACGCCGGCGCGGAAGTCGGCGCCGAGGCGGTCCAGAACGCGGCGCCATTCATCGATCTCGGAGCTGAGATCGCGAGCCTTGACACCTGGAACGATGCCATCCGCCGCCGCATAGCCCTTGAAGACCGTCTCGCCGGCGCGGAGCTGGCCGAAGAGCACCGCACCGAGCGGGCCCTGGTGGCTTACAGCGTAGAGCGGTAACTGCGGCTCGTCGGGCCTCTCGCCAAACCACGAATTGGGCGTCGGCTGGCTCGATTTGTAGTCGATAATGACATGGCGGCCGTCGTCCAAACAGTCGACGCGATCGACTCGCACCTCGCAACGAACTCCTCCCGCCTCCGCGGTACCTTTCTTTTCGGAGGCCAGGACGGTGAACGGCGTGCGCCGCTTTTCGAGTTCCAGCCAATCGCCGAGGAGCCGCTCCAGGCGCTGCCGCTCGATCGCCGCGAACGCCTGGGGGAGCGCTTCGCTGCGCCGGACTTCGATCGCCGCGAGCGCGTCCGATACCGCCGCTTCGACGACCGTGCCCAGTTCGGCATCGGTCGCGGCGCAAAGCCGCGCGTGGCTGCCGAGCCGGTCCCAAACGGTTTCGAGCGCTTTGTGGACCAGCGTGCCGCGCTCCATGGGGCTGAGCCCAGGCGCTGGCGAGTCGAGCGGAACCGCGCCCAGGCGCAACTCGGCGAAGGCGCGAAACGGGCACTGCGCCTGGTATTGGAAGACCCGGGTTCCGCCCGGCGCCGCCTCGTCCTCGTAGCGCGGCGCGGTGCTGTCCTGGATCTTCTCCAGCGCGGCTGGTGAATGGGGCGCCTGGCAAGCTGAAGCTTGCCCCACCTCCGGCAACCCTGCGATGAGCGGGCTCGGGCCGAGCTCGCAGTCGCCTTCACGGACGGCGTGGCTCACGACAACGTCGGGCGCGCTCGCCAGGAGGCGGCCGGTGATCCGCTCGGCGTAAGCGAGCTCTCGCTCAGGCGAGGCATGCGGTAAGCCTCGCACGCGCTGGAGCGCCGGCGGCAAAAACGCGGCGGGGCTGGGCGGACCGGGCCAATGCTCATCGTCGAGGCCGGCGATCCACAGGTGCTCGAACCGCATCCCGAGCGTGTCAAGCAGCCCCAGGATCTGGATCGGCGCGGGCTCAGATTCCGGCTGGAAGATCTGCGCCGCAGCCATGCGGTTCAGGCGGGCAAGCGCGTCGCCGTAAGTTAGACGAGACAGAACCGCGCCCAGCTTCGCGAAATCCGAAAGCAGTGCGCGCCACGCTTCGATGGTCTGATAGTCCGCGCTCCCGAGAGGCGCCTCGCCCGGCCAGCCGAGGCGGGCGAGCAGCGTCGAAAACGCGCGGGCCCACTCGGGCGGGCTCGCCTCCGTAGGTAGCGACTCTCGCTCGCTCCGCCAGGAGGCAATCGACGCCCAAAGATCCGGACACCGATCCGGGCCGGCAAGCCGCTCGATGCGCGCCACCGAAACCCGATTGGCTCCCCGTCGCAGGGCAGCCTCCAGCGACGCGCGTTGGCTCCATTCGCTCCGCGCGGCGCCGAGGAAGGGCGACCGCAGCAGCCGGCTCACCAGATCGAACTCGTTCGCACCGGGAGCCAGATCGAGGGCCAGGAGCGCGGCGTGCACCAGCGGAAAGGAGGCCAGCGCGGGTCCCACCGATATGTTGAAGAGAGGCCGATCGATCAGGCCCGCGAAGGTGTGCTCGACGCGGTCGCGCACTTCGTCGAGGTTCCGGATGACCACCGTCATTCCCGTCGCGCCCTCGTCGAGCAGCTCGCGCGCCCAACGCGCCGCAGCCTCAATCTCCTGCCGGCTGTCGGGGAAGGATGTGCGCACCGCGGCCTGCGAAGAGCCGGACGCCTGGCCTGCCTCCAGCACGTCGCAAGGGCAGGCAGCGAGGAACTCCTGCTGCTGCGGAGTGAACTCGTCGAAGCCGGCCAGGATGATCCGTTCCGGCAGCGGCAGGCTCGCCAGTCGTGCGGCCAGGTAATCCGTGGCGCCGGCCCGGTCGATCCAGCCTTCCCGCTCGCAAGCCGAGGTGAACGCGCGCGCCCAGGTCAGGAACGCCCGCGTGTCGTCCGTCGCGGCAGCCTCAAGGGCTGGCGCATCCAGCCGCCAGGAGCGCACCAGGTCCCACGTCTCGCCGGCAGCTTTAGCCGTCGGGGCGAGTTGCAGCAATCCGTCGCTCCCGGGCGAGCCGGCGATGGCCCGCTCCCAGACGGCCGCTTCCTGATGCTCGTCGAGCCGCAGGGGCGCCGGACTGCCTGAGTACACCAGCGCGTTCCACAGCTCTCCCAGCCACGCGGACCAGTGCAGGATGGCGGGCGCCTCCCACGCATCGAGCCCGGCGGCGCGCTGGTTCGCGTTCGACCGCTCCTGGAGCGTGCGCGCGAGGCGGCGGCTTGCGGTGACTAGCGTCGCACCGCCGCGCGCCTGTTCGAGTGCGTCGTCCAAAGGGATCTTGGACAAGATGGACTATTGTAATGCCAGCTCGTACCCCTGCGCGGCCACCTCGGTCCAGCAGATCTCCGAAGCGTGGCCGTGGAGGGCGAACACTTGGCGCGGAAGGTCGCAGACCTGTTCGCACCCGCGCTCGTAGAAGACCAGAATCGACGGGCCTGCGCCGCTCAGCACGCAGCCCAGAAGGCCCGGGGCGCGCAGCTTCACGATCTCATCCAGGCCCGGCACCAGCGGGCTACGGTAGGACTGGTGCAGGCGATCTTCGAGCGCGGTGGGAAACGCGCTGGCCGAACCGGCGGCAATCGCGGCCACCAGCAACGCGGCCCGCTGTACGTTGAAGACCGCGTCGGCGCGAGCGTAGCATTCCGGAAGCACCGAGCGCGCCTTGGTGGTGGGCAGATCGAAATCCGGCACCACAACCGCGACGCCGAACCGCGCCGGCATCTCCAGCCGCACGGCACGCGCGGAGCCGCCGGAATCGATGGCGCTGGCCACGATGGAGCCTAGCACGCAGGCCGCAACGTTATCCGGGTGGCCCTCGATGCGCGCCGCCTCGTTCAAGATACGCAGCGGCTTCCATCCGAGATGGAGAAGCTGATCGGCGATAACGACGCCCGCGGTGAGCGCCGCCGCGCTCGATCCCAGTCCCTTGCCGATGGGAATATCGTTGCGGATCTCCAGCTCGACGGGCGGCAGCGCGCTGCCCACGTCGGCGGCCACGGTGCCGGCGGTCTGCCAGATCAGGTTGGTGGCATCGAGCGGAATGCACTCGGCATCGCGTCCCGAAGCGCGTATGATCAGTTCTGTGCTCGGCCGGAAGCGGCACTCGAGATAGATCCCCAGCGCCAGTCCCAGGGCGTCGAAGCCGGGACCGAGGTTCGCACTCGAGGCGGGCACTCTTAGAGTCGTCCAGTTCATTCCTAGAATTGGAAAGTATAGCAGGGCGGGCCTGAGCGGGGCAGAAGCCAGCACGCTAATCTTGTAGCTTGCCCGAGAAGAGGAAGCACGAGGCCACCGGCCGCTCCGCCTTCCTGGTGGCGGCCGGGATTCTGCTGAGCCGCATCGTGGGCTTGGTGCGCGCGCGGATCTTCTCCCACTACTTCGGCCTCGAATCGGACGCCGCTGACGCTTTCTACGCCGCCTTCCGCATCCCCAATTTCTTACAGAACCTGTTCGGCGAGGGCGTGCTTTCTGCCTCGTTCATCCCGGTCTACGCCAATCTGCTGGCGCGCAAGGACGAGGAGGAATCGGGCCGCGTGGCCGGCGCGGTGTTTGCGATCCTGGCGCTTACGGCGTCCGTGCTCGTCCTGGTCGGGGTCCTCGCCACGCCGTATCTGATCGACGCCATCGCTCCGGGTTTCCGGGGCGCCAAGCGCGAGCTGACCATACAGATCGTGCGCGTCCTGTTCCCCGGCGCGGGGCTTCTGGTGCTTTCCGCCTGGTGCCTCGGAATCCTGAACAGCCACCGCAAGTTTTTCCTCTCCTACACCGCGCCGGTGATCTGGAACGTGGCTATGATCGCGACGCTGGTGGGTTTCGGCGGCCGCATGAGCCTGGACCGGCTGGCGGTCACGCTGGCCTGGGGATCGGTGGCAGGCAGCGCGGCCCAGTTCGCCGTGCAACTACCTTGGGTGCTCCGTCTGGTGCGCAACCTGCGAATCTCGCTCGACATCGTGTCGGGCAACGTCCGCACCGTGATCAAGAACTTCCTCCCGGTGTTCATCAGCCGCGGCGTGGTCCAGATCAGCGCTTACGTGGACGCGTTGCTGGCGAGCCTTCTCCCCACCGGCGCGGTGACCGGCCTCACCAACGCGCAGCTTCTCTATACGCTGCCGGTGAGCTTGTTCGGGATGTCGGTGTCGGCGGCCGAGCTGCCCGCCATGTCGAGCGCGCTGGGCAGCGACCAGGAGGTGGCCGAGTATCTTCGCCGCCGCCTCAATTCGGGGCTGCGCCAGATCGCCTTCTTCATCGTGCCGACCGCGGTGGGATTCCTGACCCTGGGCGACGTGATCGCCGCCGCGCTGCTTCAGACCGGCCGTTTCACGCACGCCGACTCGCTTTACGTCTGGGGAATCCTGGCGGGCTCGACCGTTGGACTGCTGGCCACTACGCTTGGACGGCTCTACTCCTCGACTTATTACGCGCTGCGCGACACGCGGACGCCGCTGCGCTACGCCATCATCCGCGTGGCCCTCACCACCGCGCTCGGCTATGCCATGGCGATCCCGCTGCCGCCCGCCATCGGTCTCGATCCGCGCTGGGGGGTGGCGGGATTGACGGCTTCGGCCGGCATCGCGGGCTGGGTGGAATTCGCGCTGCTGCGCCGGACGCTGAACCGCCGCATCGGACAGACCGGCCTCGCCCTGGGCTACACGGCGAGGCTATGGATCGCCGCGATCGCCGCCGCAGCGGCGGGCTGGGGCGTGCGCATCGCCATCGGCCACCGCAACCCGATCCTGGCGGCGGCGCTCATCCTACCGCCGTACGGCGCCGTCTACTTCGGCCTTGCCGCGGCGCTGCAGATCGAAGAAGCGCGGACGCTGCTTGGGCGCTTGCGGGCGATCATTCCTCGATCGTGAAGGGGAGGCGCTCCCGGTTGTCGTCGTTAAGCGCTAGGTTTCGAGACGGGTTCCCCGGCTTGAAGCGAACAACGACGTGATCGCCAGGCCGGATCTCGGACGCCCGTCTGGGGGCGTCTATGCCGGGTGTGCCTTGAAGGTTTCCGCAATACTCGCACGAATTCACGGCAAATGAGTAGAAGACGACCGGAGTCCAGCCCTCGTCCACCTCGGTCGCAACCGCTCTGACGATGGTCCCGTCAGCCGAAGGCCAGCGCTTGGCGCGCCAGACTCGAAGCAGGCGAATCAGGAACTCAAGGAAGACCCGAAACAGGAACCGAAAGAGGTCGCCCATCGGATGTTAGCTTATCATCGGCGCGCTTGGCCCTGTCTGGGCGTCGGCGTGGTCACGTCAAGCGCGCGAAGCGGCGGTTCGATTCCGGGAAATCCACGCCCATGGCGAACGCCGTTGCCAATCCGAAACACGCCGCAGGAATCAGCAGGCCCCAGTGAAACTCGGGCGCGGGCGCAGGCCGAGTGGGTACCGTCGTGATCGCGATTCCAGCCAGCACTGTGGCGATAGCGATCCACTGATACAGGCGCAGCCGCGCGAGGATCGGCGTTTGCGGCTCGCCGCGATAGGCTTCCTCGACGAAGCGCCCGAGCCCGCCGAGGATGAGGTAGAGGCCTGCAATCAGGCTCAGCGGCGCGTGAATCGCCCATAACCGCAGCGTTGCGACCGCCACCAGGGCATTCCAGAGAATCGAATACAGCGCCGTCGGGTGAAGCGGCAAACCTCGCCACTCCGTCAGGCGGCAGACGCGCGAGCGCGGATGCTTGTGGCGTATGCCGATCTCCTTCGCCGCCGGCCGCCCGTGGCAGCAGCCTTGTACCAGGCACCTCAGCCTTCCAAGCGATTGCACCCACGGAGCCGCCACCGAAAACGCAGCCAGTGGGAGCCACGGGCTCACGAAGAACATCGGGGCCGCCAGCGAGACCAACACCACTCCCAACACACCCCCGTAGTAGCCGAAGGGGCGAAGGAGGCGCGAAGATCCCTCGATGTACTGCGCCCAGAGGCCCGCGAAGAGCAAGCCGGAGAACGCGCACAGGAGAATGAGGCCGCCGTCCCCGCGGCCCGCGAGCGCTCCCGCGATCGCCAACCCGACGCTGGAACCTAGGCCCACGTAGAAGCCGTGGTTGATCAAGCGGATCGGACCGAAGCGCCACTCTTTCCACGAATTCGCGAGCGCTTGCGCAGCGGCGCGCAGGCGCCCCCATAGCGCCTCGGCGCGCATCACCAGGGCTGCGACCACAAAGCCTGCCGCGACGTCCGCGATGCCGTGCATCCCTGTCGCGACGCAACTCGCGGCGACCGCTGCCGCCCACGCACGCCAAAGAAGCTTCAGGCGGGGCAGGCGCGATACGAAGACCTCCGCCGCTAAGACAGACAGGATCACGTGGAACGACGGGAAGGCCTCGGCCGGCGTGTCGAGGGTCCTCTCCCAGGCCACCAGGAATCCGAGGGGCGTATGTGGGGAGAACGGGCGTGGCAGCGCGATCAGCGGCAGCGCGAGATAGATCGGGAAAACCACCGCCATCGCCAGCAGAACACGCACTGAGAAGCGGCGAAGATCACGGCTCGTGCCGGCTACGAGCGGCGCGAGGGCAGCCAGGGGATAGGCGCTGGCGTAGAACGGTTCGGTCCACTCGATCACCGAAGGCGGTGTTCGAAAGGAAGGAACGCCGAGCGGGCATCCGGCGGAGCGCCGAACGTGGCGATCGCCTCGTAGAGCGCCAGCCACGGCCCAAGCACCAGCAGGTAGCAGGAGACGCGCGCCCACGCGGAAGGGGCGGCAGCCTCATTCCCTGCGAGCCGCAGGCGCGGTTTTGGGAGCGCGTCGCCGAAGCGTGACCTCAGGTCCTCGTGCTCGTAGCCGAGCACCAGCGCGGTCGCGCCCAGCGTCACCAGCGGCGCGATCAGCCACAGCCCGCTCCCCGAGCGCGCCAGAATGGCCACGCCGGCAACGAGCGCGCAGAAGCCCACGTAGATAGGATGCGCCAGCCATGCGTAAACGCCGCGACCGACGTATCGGGGCGGCGGAAACGCGTTCATCGGCAGCCCGCCACCGTGGAGCCACAGGGCTGCCATACCCGCCAACATGAGAAACGCGCCGGCCGGGGCCAAAGCGAGACCGCAAACCCAAGGCAGAAGCGGCAGCCGTACCACTGCTTGCGTTCCGCGCGCCCAGAACGCCAGCACCGCTGGCAGCGCAACGACAAACAGGGAACCATACAGCACCTTCTTCAAGGCCATCGCACTACCTCGTGAATCGCCCATCCGCTCACGCCATCGAGCAAGCCGCGGCTGCGCCATTTCGTTTCCCGGACGCGAAGGATACGCCACGGAAAGAGCCGCTCAACTTTGGGAATGATGGACAGCGCGGTTTTGCCCAATGAGCCATCGCGAAGCACCAGGCCGCGGTCCAGCTCCAGCCGCGTCAGAAGCTCCGGCTCCGCCGCCACGCCGTTCCGAAGTACCAGTTGTTTCGAGTGCGATCCGCGCCAGTCGATCCACACCACCGAGCCGGCCGCGGTCAGAAGCCTTCCCCAATGCAGTTCCTCGATGGGCAGGCGCCACGCCGGCACCGTCATGTCCAGCCGCTCCACGTAACCCAGGCCGCGCAGGCGCTCGCCTCCGACGCGCACCTGCGCCCATCCCCGCGGCTGGAAGCAGTTCCACTCGACCCTGCCGTCGGCATCGTAGAGCGTCTCGCGCACGGGCGCCTCGAGCGCCAGCCAGGTGCCTTCGACGCCGATCTCCGGCGCGCACCACTCGATGGCATCGCCCGAGCATTCGGGCGGGGGACACGGCTTGAGAGAACTCGCGCCGCCGAGCACGGTGGTGTAGTCGAGGCTCAGGGCGTGCCACTGCAGCCTGGCGGTGTAAGCCACGAACACCCGACCTTCCTCGGTAACGCAGTCCAGGTACCACTTCGACAAGTGGAACATCGCGGTGAGGAGAATCATACCGCGAACGGGCTATTCGAAATTCCTGTAAGGACTCTGGCGATTTCCGGACTATCTGAGCAGAGGAGCAGAGATGATCAGAATCCAAGATCTTCGCAAGAGCTTCCAACGCCGCACGGTGGTCCAGGACCTTTCCCTCGAGGCCACCGATGGGGCGATCACGGGGCTGCTGGGCTCGAATGGCGCCGGAAAGAGCACAACGCTGCGGATGATTTGCGGAGTGCTCGAGCCGGAGTCGGGCTCCATACAAGTGGACCATCGGTGCGAGGCCGAAGAGCGGCAGAACCGCCTGGGAGCGCTGCTCGACCACAACGGTCTCTATGCCCGCCTGACCGTGCGCGAGAACCTCGCGTATTTCGGCCGGCTCCGTGGAATCCCGCCGGAGTCTCTGCCAGCGCGCATCGACAACACGCTGGCGATGCTGGGGCTTGAGTCGATTGCAGACCGGCGCGCGGCCGGCTTCTCGCAGGGAGAGCATATGAAAACCGCACTGGCTCGGGCCATCCTGCACGGGCCGCAGAACATAGTGCTGGACGAGCCGACCAACGGGTTGGACGTGCACAGCGTGCGCTCGCTGCGCGAAGTACTGATGCGGCTGCGAAACGCAGGCAAGTGCATTCTGTTTTCGAGTCATGTTCTGGAGGAGGTTCGCATGCTGTGCGATCGCGTGTTCATCATCTCCGCCGGGCGCCTGGTGGCGCGCGGCACCCCGGAAGAACTCTGCGCGCAAACCGGCGCGGCCTCGCTCGAGGAAGCTTTCGTGAGGGTGACGCTATGATGAGCCACCCGCTAGTGATCGCTCGCAAAGAGATTGTGGACGGGCTGCGCGACGTCCGCTCGCTGGTCAGCGCGCTGGTCTATGCATTGATGGGGCCGGTGGTGGTAGGGTTGGTGTCCCTCTCGGTCCACCCCGGAACCAAGGGGGGCACAACCGTTCTGGCGGGGATGATGTCGGTGTTCACGCTGGTGTCCGCGTTCGTCGGGGGCATGAACGTGGCCATGGATACGGTCGCCGGAGAGAGGGAGCGCCGGTCGTTGGTCCCACTGCTGCTGAACCCCGTGCGCCGGGTGGATGTCGTGATCGGCAAGTGGCTGGCCGTGTGCTTCTTCGCAGCGGCTGGCCTGGCGATCAACCTGGCCGGGTTCGCTGTTCTGATCGCCCGGGCTGGGATGGCGCCGCCGTTACGTCTCGCGCCCGCCGCGGCGCTCGGGCTCATTTCCCTGCCCCTGCTGGCCGCCTCGCTTCAGTTGCTGATTTCGACCACGTGCCGTGCTGTCAAAGAAGCCCAGACGTATCTTTCGCTGAGCGTCTTTCTGCCGATGGGCGCAGGGATGTTCGTCGTTTTCGCGCCCCCATCTGCCCATGGCTGGTGTGGTCTGCTGCCTCTCGCGGGCCAACAGCTTCAGCTCGAGGCATTCATGGCTGGCTCCGGAACTCCCACCGTGCAAGCCCTGGCGGTCGGATGCCTGACGGCGGCGCTGGCTGCGGTTCTGCTGCTCGTCGCCGCAAAGCGCCTGGAGAGTGATGAAATCGTGTATGGGAATTGAAGCAGCCTGATGATGCGCAATGACGCTTTGGAACGCGATTTCGATCGTCTGCTCGCGGCGAACGGGCCCGCGCTGGCCCGTCTCGCCAGGAGCTACACGAACACGATCAGCGATCGCG
>Ga0265314_10005636_pt1 | contig 11243 bp, 8 predicted proteins | sample 4126metaG_FD_203106 | JGI IMG/M metagenome (GOLD analysis project Ga0265314, IMG submission 203106) | Rhizosphere microbial communities from Carex aquatilis grown in University of Washington, Seatle, WA, United States - 4-1-26 metaG | ecosystem: Host-associated > Plants > Roots > Rhizosphere >... | reverse complement strand
GACTACGCGGTGAACATCATGGCCCGCTACGTGGGAGATGGCGGTCGGGACGTGGGCGGCGCCATCCGCGGCACGGGCGGCGCCGTAAGCTTGTGCTCGGTCACAACCATCATCGGCTACTCGTCGCTGCTGGTGGCCAAGAACCTGGGCCTCTACTATTTCGGTTTCCTCGCGGTTCTGGGCGAGCTCACCTGTCTGACTGTCGCGGTGATCGTGCTGCCCGCCGCGCTGCTGTGGTGGCAGCGGCGGAGCGAGGCGAGTGGGAAGAGCAGCGTCAGCGAACTCGGCTGATCGCGGCGCCTCGGTCGCCGACCCAGATCAGTCGCTTACGCCCGCGTCCGCCGCGGCGGCTTTGGCGACGGCCACGGTACACACGGGTTGCGGCGGCTTGGCCTGACAGAATCCGCCGACGCATGTGCCGACCAGGTAGCATTCATCGATCACGGCTGCATCCGGGCTGCTACACGCCTCACCCACCTTGGGAAGCCGCGTGCAAACGCCGTTCTTGCACTGACTGAAGCCCAAGCAGCCGGCCGAAAACGCTGTAATCGAGCCCGCATCGGGGACCACACACGGCGAGCCCTCCTTGAGGCGGGGCTGGCAGGTGCCCTTCGCCGGATCGCAATAGGACGCCATGTTCTCGCAGGAGACGCCGCTGGACGCACAGGGGGCGCCGTCCTTCGCCAGCGCCACGCAAGTCTGACTGCCGTACGTGCCCACGCACTCGGCGTTGGTAACGCAACTGCCGTAGTAGGGGCACGAGGCGCCGATCGCCACGCGCGCCTGGCAGGTGTTATCAAACATCCCCGTCGCCGAATTGTAGGTCTGGTTGCAGAAGGCGGTGTCCACGCATGCGCTGTCGCCGGTGCAGGAGCCTCCGATTGCGACCAGCGGCTTGGTCGGGACGCAAACTCCGAGACAGCACGAGGCGGTGCAACTGCCCTGGTCGCATTCGAGTCCTGGCTTGCACTCGCCGCTGTCAATGCAGTCGCCTCCGGACGCAATGGTCCCCACCACCACGGAACTGCAAGCATCGTTCACAACGGAGGAGCCGGACAATTTCAAAGAACAAGAGAGATTGGAAAAGGATTGGATGCAAGCGGCCTCGCCGGATGGGTTGAGTGTCGTCCGGCCCTGGTCGATGGAGTAGGCCAGGGAACCAATACTCGCGGAAGCCGCTCTGGCGAAGGAGTCCAAGCAAGTGCCCTTGTCTGAAAACATGCCACATCGGGCATAGTAGGCACATTCGGCGTCGAAGACTTGATCGAAGAACTGCTGCGTGCTGGTGGTGGGCGTGTACGTCATGCCTCCATCGCCCAAGCCGGGCGCAGTCGTTCCTTTGCCGCCGCCGCAAGCCGCGGCCAGAATTACGAAAGACGTGAGAGCGAATCGTCTGATATGGGAACCCTGAAAGGGTTCCCATGCCCTCCCACGATGGTCCAGTGCCGGCCAAGCCGGCACGCTCCCCACGCGACTAGTCATGGTTTGCACCTACTTCCTTGACCCGAGGATACCAGGAGAGCCGCAAAGCGCGAAATCGCGAGTAGCGCGACTCGGCGGCGGTGAGCGCACGATCACAGGGTCAACGGCGTCGAGATGTGATAACGGTTTGCGCCGACCACGCACGCAACCAGCACGCCTCGACGCCCGATAAATAAAGCTCCAACCATGAGACCGACGACACTCGCAGCCTTTTCCGCGGCGCTGAAAGCCGCTGGCGACACGTCGACGCTCGACCTGCCCCTCAAGAAGTTCTTAGGCTCCAGCCGGCCTTCCGACGGGGCAGTACGCTCCGTGAAGACGGTTGCCATGATCCTCAGGATCGACCGGGTCAGCGGGCTGTGCACCGCCGAGGCGGAGGGTTTGCTCACCAACCGCTTCTCACCCGAGATCGCCCTGCAAGTGCGCGAGTCCCTGTGGGACTGGCTGCACTCCCAGGCCGCCGCACCCGGCCCGCGCCTGGCGGACGACGAGAGGGTGCCTGGGAGAATCCTCGATGACGTTCTCGACGACCTGGACCTCGACGAGGCCGACTTCGACGAGCACGACGACGGCCCCGACCCTTTTGTCGCCCTGGAGCCCGTCTTACCTACGATCGTCCAAGACCAGCGTTCGCCAGCCCAGCCCCGCGAGAGCTTGCCCGCCGTCGAGGCACCGCCGCAAGATGGCGATGCGCTAGAGCGCTGGGCCGACAGATACGGTGTGCGTGATCGACTCGCCGATCGGCTGGACCTCGAACACCTGCACCATTCCTACTACGGATTCACCATCGAGGGACTGCCCGCCACCATCCGCGAGGCGGTGCTGGTGACCCAGGCCGGAATCAAGGCCCCGCGATACTTTCGCTCGACCTTGGCTTCCCAGCTCGTGGGCATGGCCAAATCGTACCTGCACCGTGCGGCGCAGGCGGTGGCCATCGCGCGATGCCGGCAGACCGCGCGGGCCGCCCGAGCTCTCCCGTTCGACGATCCCCACCTGCTGCGGTTCGAAAATCTGATTCGGGAACAGCGCGATCTGCTGGCGGCCGAGGCCAAGCCACGCCCCGTAGGCACCTTCTTGCCCGGTCGAATCCATGTGAACTCCGATGCGCTTGCCCTGACCTACCGGGAATGGGACATCCACGAGGGGCGGACGCCCAACAGCGAAGGCGAGACGATGTTCTTCCTGCACCTGTCGGCGTGGGAGAGCGGCAGCCTGCGCCTGGAGTGCAAGCGCTGCCGCGAGCCCGTGACTTGCCCACACCGAGCGACCGTACTGCAAGAATGCCTGGAGGCTCTGCACGATCCCGCGGATCCACTGGCCGCGTCCTTGGTCCCGGTACTGCGTGTACCAGGCTGGTCGCGTTTGCTCGAACGCCTCGATACCGGGCTGGGCAAGATCGCGCCCGTTAGCACCGAAGAACGCCAGCGCCTGGTCTGGGAGATCACGAACAAGCACGCCAGCCTGGCGGTCCACCCGGTCCTGCAGAAGCTGGGCAAGCGCGGCGCCTGGGGGCGCGGCCAGCGCCTGCGACTGGATGAGCTCGAGCGCAAACAGGATCTTCTGCGCGAGGCCGCCGACCGCGAGGCCTTCGAAGGCCTCATGTATTCGCGTGACAGCCACGGGTACTACTCCCCAGCTTACGAGCAGACGCCACGCCAGGTTTGGCGCGCACTCGCGGCACTAACGGGCTCCACGCGTGTGTTCGCGGATCAGGCGCGCTCGGTGCCCATTTCGGTGCGCAAGGTGCGGCCCACGCTCCGAGTGGATGCCGCTGAGAATGGATTCCGCTTGCGCCTCGGCCTGGGTTCGACAGACATCGAACCGGCCGCCCTGCTCGCTTCGGCGCCGGATGGCCGTCACGTGGTGTGGCTGGATATCGAACGCAGCCTCTGCCTCATCGCCCTGCTTGAGCCGGCCACGATTGCGCTGCTCAAGGCGATGGCTAGCTTCCCGGTCGCGCTGCCCGCCGAGGGATTGGCCGAGCTGGTGGGCCGGCTGCCGCGGCTGCAGAGCGCACTGGATCTGCACTTGCCCGAATCCGTGCGTGGCGAGCGCGTGGAGCCGCCGGTCACCACTTTGTGCCGGCTGGAGCCTTTGCCCGAGTCGGGCGTGCGGCTGGACATGGCGGTGCGACCCATCGAGAGTGGCCCGGTCTTTCCGCCCGGCGAGGGCACACCCGAGGTGTTGCACGCGCGCGACGGACGCAACCTACACGCCCTGCGCTCGCTCGCGGTCGAGCGTGAGCGCGCGGCCCACCTGGCGCAAGTGCTGGGCCTGGACGATGCGAGCGCGAACGGCGCCTGGCGCTGGGACGTTGCCGACGACGGCGCCGCGCTGGATGTGTTGCACAAGCTGCGCGGCCTGCCCGAGCTGGCCGAAGTCGAATGGCCGGCGGGCGAGATCCGCGTGGACCACGCCTCGCGCGGCGCCCTGAAGGTGCAAGTACAGCGGCGGCGCGACTGGTTCGGCATCGAGGGTGGCATCGAGATCGACGGTGCGCGCGTGGCTCTGTCCGAGCTGCTGGCCGCGGCGCGGGCGGGCCGGAGCTACGTCCGGCTGAATGCGCGCCGCTTCGCCACCATCGAGGAAGATCTGCGCGAACGGCTGTCCGCGCTCGACGACGTGGTGTTCGAGAACCAGGGTGCGATCGAACTCGGTCTCCTGGCGGCGCCCGTGTTGGCCGAACTCGTCGAGAATCCGCACCAGCTCGACATGGTGCCCGCGTTCCGCACTGTTCTGGGCAGGCTGGAAGCTGCGCGCCTCGAAACGGCTGCCCTGCCTGGTGGTTTGCAGGCGACGCTGCGCCACTATCAGGTGGATGGATACGCGTGGCTGGCACGGCTGGCTGGCTGGGGACTCGGCGCGTGCCTGGCCGACGACATGGGGCTGGGCAAGACGGTGCAGGCGCTCGCGCTGCTCTTACGCCGGGCCGAACTGGGTCCGGCGCTGGTCATTGCGCCCACCTCGGTCGTGGCCAACTGGGCCGCCGAATGCGCCAAGTTCGCGCCCGATCTCTCGCCGCGCATCTACCGCGGGCCTGGCCGAGCGGCTTTGCTGGACGGATTAGGCAAAGGCGATCTGCTCATCACCAGCTACGCCATCGCGGTCCGCGACGCCGAGGCGCTGGGCGCGATCCAGTTTTCCACTCTCATCATCGACGAAGCGCAGTCGGTGAAGAACGCGCTCACGCAGAGGTTTCGCGCGATCCGCGACTTGCAGGCCGACTTTCGCCTGGCGCTTACGGGCACGCCCATCGAGAACCACCTGGGCGAGCTGTGGGCCATTTTCCGTCTGGTCACGCCCGGCTTGCTCGGCTCGTGGGAGCAGTTCCGCGAGCGCTTCGCGGTGCCCATCGAACGCCACCGCGACCGCAAACGCCAGATGGGGCTGGCGCGCGTCGTTCGCCCGTTCCTCTTGCGCCGGACCAAGGCCGCGGTCGCGCCCGAGCTGCCCACGCGCACCGAGATGAACCAGACCATCGAGCTCGGCCCGACCGAGCGCCGCCTGTACGAGGCCGCGCGCATTGAGGCGCTGGAGAGTCTGGCGAAGGACGCTGCCAACGGCGCCGGCGAGGATGCTCGTCAGCGGATCAAGATTCTCGCGGCGCTCACCCGCTTGCGCCTTCTGTGCTGCCACCCGCGCTTGGTGGTCAAGGACAGCACCGCTGGCTCGGCCAAGCTGGCTGCACTGGTCGAGCTTCTCTCCGAACTGCGCGACGAGGGCCATCGCGCCCTGGTATTCAGCCAGTTCACCAGCTTTCTCGATCTGGCGCGGCCGCTGCTCGCCCAAGCGGGGTTGTGCACCCTGACTCTCGACGGGTCGACACCGGCGGCAGAGCGCGAAGAGCGCGTGCGTGCCTTCCAGGCCGGCACCGCCGACGCCTTCCTGCTTTCGCTACGCGCGGGCGGCACCGGCTTGAACCTGACCGCCGCCACCTACGTCATCCACCTCGACCCGTGGTGGAACCCCGCGGTCGAAGATCAGGCCACCGACCGTGCCCACCGCATCGGCCAGGATCGCCCCGTCACCGTGATCCGCATGGTCGCGCGCGGCACAATCGAGGAAGCCGTGCTGTCCCTGCACGAAGAGAAACGCCAGCTCGCCGCCAGCATCCTCGACGGCGCCGACGCCGCCGCTCGCCTCGACGGCGAGGATCTTCTCGACCTCATCCGCAACGGCAGCGCGGCCGTGGACGACGAGGACGCGAGCGAGGAAGGCGAGACGGGGAGCCAGGCTGGCGCAGACCCATAGCGGGCGCACAGCCTGGCTTCAGGCTACCTAGCCGCCGTCCAATTTGGCCTGAATCACGTATTGCGAGATGGGGAGATTGAGCGCTTGGACCCCGAGCGCCACCAGCCTAGCCATTTCGTAGGCTCCCTGTTTCTGGAAGTGCAGCACATTGGGCTGGCCATTTTCAACCAAGACGATGGTCGTCTGTACGGCGGTAATGCCGATCTTCGTGTAATAGGCCAGCGCCATGGTTTGCAGGTCGATGAGCGGCGTGTTGGATGAGGCGGCAACGGCCGCATCGGCCTGACAATAGGCGACGTAGTCATTGTTGAAAACACCATTCTGATAATCCAACCGCGGCGTCGGCGTAATGATGACGGGTATGGCATTCTTGGCGCGGGCACCGTCGATGTACTGTTGCAAATAGGTTCTGTACGTCGTGGCGGGGTTGGTGTAGCGAGTCGTGTCGCTTGTGTATCGATCGTTGATTCCCCATTCGGCAAAGAGGTAATCCCCCTCCTTGATCACCGCTAAGATCGCCGACAAGTGCCCTTCGTCAATGAACGACTTCGAGCTTCGGCCGCCAATGGCATCGTCCACGACGACCACGTCGCTGGTGAAAAAATTCTGTAGTTCCTGCCCGAGCCCCTCTTGGTTGTTCGGGTTGGTGGCGTAGTAGGAGACCGTCGAATCTGACGCCAGATAGATGGTGGGTTTTCCGGCCGACACGGGGTAGGTGCCGGTGGCTGGGGTGACGACCGCACCCCCGGAGGTCGCTCCGCCGGCGCCGCCAGCGGCTGTCTTTCCACCCGTCGCCACGCCACCCGAGGAAGCTCCGCCGCTGGACGTTCCGCCTCCGACTCCCGCATCCGCCTTGCTTCCGCCCGCGGCCGTGCCGCCCGCGGCCGTGCCGCCCGCGGCGGTGCCGCCGGACATGCTTCCGCCTGCGACACCACCACCCGTCGCATTGCCGCCAGCCCTGCTGCCGCCCGTGGCGCTTCCGCCCGTGGCGCTTCCACCTGATGCGCTTCCGCCCGTGGCGCTTCCGCCCGATCCTGGCTGTCCGCCAGCGCTGGTCACGGTGCCACCGGAAGGCGTGCCACCCTGGACGACCGAGCCGCCTTGCGACTGCCCGCCGTTCGCGGAGCTACCGCCGCTCGACGGTACGCCTCCAAAGTGGGCGACAGTTGTGGTCGTGCCACCCGCGCTTGTGCCGCCTGAAGATGCGACCCCACCGCCAGTGCCGCCGCCAGAACCGGACGGGGTGCTCGAACTACAGCCCAGCGCCGTCAAAGCAGCGGCAGCTACAACAGCAAACAGGACGCGAGAGAGCTGGGCTTTCATCATGGAGAACCTCCGAATCGATGCGGCATCGTGGTCTTGAGACGTTGTGTCTTGGCAATCTTTCGCAAAAGGGTGATTTTGTAAATGACCCGTTTGGTTGGGACGCACCTACGTCATGAGTGGCGTAGCGAAGCGAACACGGCTCAAGGAACTTGGCGCGTGGGCTCACGACCGAACAACGCGGCCGCCTCACCAAGGGGCGCAGCCGGGATGGCAGCACCGGCCGGTTAGCCGCATACGGTTTCTGGCGAACCAGCGGTAGGCGAGGTCCAACATTTGCCTGATGCCAGGCAGGCGGGTCAGGGCAACCAGCGGCCCGAATCCCAGGGCAGCGTAGATGCGGCGAAAAACTTCCACGCCTTCGACCATGCAGCCGTCAGGGAGGCGCCCATGAATGCGGTCCATCAGGGCCGCATAAGTCACGCCCGTTGCGCCAGCGTCGAAGTTGGGCGCGGCAATGTCGACGAAGCGAATGCGATGCCGACGGTCGAGCCGGCGAATCCAGCCCATCTCGCGCCGACAAATCGGGCAATGGCCATCGAAGAATACCTCGATGAAGGTCTGAGTTCGCTGCATTCTATTCGGATGCCGGATTGGGCTTCTAGGCTCCGCAAAGTCCCGAGAATACGCCTGCTGGTGAGCGCCTGCTTGCTGGGCGAGGAGGTGCGCTACGACAAGGAGCACGAGTACGATGCTTTCCTCGTTGAATCCCTCGGCCCGTTTGTCATCACTCTCATCAAGCACTACGTACGCAAGTACGAAGTCGGCTACCTCGCGCGACAGGTTTTTCTTTCCCCATTCCCGGCCGAACTGATGTTGCGCAACCACGTTTCGCTGCCGGCGACATCCAAGTAGTCGACCAGAGGAGGCGAGGTGAAACTGGAAGAGCTTGTTCGGCACGCGCGCGTGCGTGTGCGCAAGGCAGGACAGCCCAATCCGCAAGGCCGCGCGGTTGTGTACTGGATGCAGCGGGCGCAGCGAGCGGCCGACAACCCAGCGCTCGACATCGCGATCCACGCAGCCAACATCCTCGACAAACCGGTCGTGGTCTTGCTGACGTTGGTGCCGTTCTATCCCGGCGCCAACCTGCGGCACTACAGCTTCATGGCCGCGGGATTCGGTGATTTGGCCGAAGAGCTCGCCAAGCGCGGCATCGGATTCATTCTGCGCCGCTACCCCGATCATTCGGTACCGGCCTTCGTCCGCGACGTCGATGCCGCCTTGCTGATAGGAGATGAGAACCCGCTGCGCGAGCCCAACCGATGGCGCGACGATGTGGCAGCGGCCGTGAGCGTGCCCTTCTGGACCGTCGACGCCGACGTCGTGGTGCCAAGCTGCCTCCTTGTCAAAGAACAGTACGCAGCTCGCACCCTGCGGCCGCGTTTACACCGACTGCTGCCCACCTATCTCGTTGCCGAGCCTGGCCCCAAGCCGAAGCTGGCCTGGAAGAATCCGCGCGGCCTGGCCGGCACGGATCCACGCGGCGACGTTCTTGCGGGGCTCAAGATCGACCGCACGGTTTCGCCGGTTTCGGCTTGGCGGGGCGGCCGCAGGGAAGCGCTCGCTCGTCTGACAGGTTTTGTGCGCAACGGCCTTGCGGGATACGACAGCGAGCGCAACCGGCCCGAACGCGACGGCACGAGTTGCTTGTCGCCGTATCTGCACTTTGGCCAGCTTGGCCCGAGGGAGGTGGCGCTCGCGGTGCAAGCCGCCGAGGCGCCCGAGACCGACAAGGCCGCATTTCTCGAACAGCTTCTCGTGCGGCGCGAACTCGCCATCAACTTCGTTCGCTACAACCCGGCCTACGACCGGCTCGACGGCTGTGAGGCTTGGGCGAAACGCACACTCGCCAAACACAGCCACGACCGACGTCCGTTGCTTTTGCGTCGCGAGGTGCTGGTCGCGGGCGAGAGCCCCGATCCCTTGTGGAACGCAGCCCAACGCCAGATGACCGAGGGTGGCTGGATGCACTCTTACCTCAGGATGTACTGGGCAAAACGCTTGCTCGAATGGTGCCCGACCGCCGCGGACGCTTTCGACACGGCGGTGTGGCTGAACGACCGCTTCGAGCTCGACGGCCGCGACCCCAACGGCTACGCCGGCATCGCCTGGGCAATTGGCGGCAAGCACGACCGCGCCTGGGGCCCCGAGCGCCCCATCTTCGGAACCGTGCGCTTCATGTCCTTCGCCTCGACGTCGCGCAAGTTCGACATGCGAAAGTACTTGGCAACGGTCGCGGCGATCGGCCTCGGTGTAGCTACAAGCCACGGCCACGGCGCGCCGCACTCGCTTTGGGCTTCGCGGGCTTCGCCTTGCCATTGAGCGTGGCTTCGTACTGTTCGATGTATTTGCGTGCGGGGACTTCGCGAATGGTCTGCCCGATAACATCGAGTGCGAGATCTTCAACGTGGCGAAACCGGATGCAAGCCTTGCCCATGTCGAGTTTCTTGCCGGTCTTTCGCCAGCGCTCGCGAAACCGTTCGGCCAGGGCCGCAGAGCCGTAGACACAGTTCAAGTACAGGGCCATGTGATTCTTCTGCGAGCCGAGGGCCGCAAAGGGCAATGGCAGTTTCGGATCGCAATGGTAGCCCGCCGGATACACTCGGTGCGGCACGCAGTAGCCGATCATTCCGTACTGCACGCACTCTTCGTAGTCTCGGTCGAGGTTCTTGAGCAGAACCTTTCGCACCACTTCGAGCGCCAAGCGCCGATCCTCGGGAAGCGATTCGAGATATTGGTCAACGGTCAAGGCCGGGCTGTGCATGGCGCGTGAAAGCTAGCTTACCCTTTGAATCGCAAGGCGCTAGGCCAGGTCCAAAACGACGAGTTTTCCGGCCTTGGTCAGGCGCTCGCGGATCAGGGGAACGGTGCGTGTTCGGGGAAGGATCCCCTTCTGTTGAAAGGCGATGCTTTGGTTGCCGGGGTTGCTTGAAGTCCCGACAAAGAAGTGAATCCGGTCCGCGGCCCGCAGGAGGTCGCACAATTGGGTCACGCCGCTCCATTCTTCGTAGCGCGAAGGATCTTCCTCCAGGATGTTGTACACCTGGGTCAGCGTAATGGCGCCTTCGGTGACAAGGTCGATGCCATCGACCCGGTAGCTGGGCGGCGCGACCAGGGTGGATTCATCCTGGTCCATTCCCACCTCCTTGCCCAAGTGCCTTGCGACGATTTTGGCGGTTGTGGCGCCGCAAACCACCTTGCATCCAGGCGTGGCGAGAAAACGCGCAACGAATTCTCGATCCATGGACGGGTGTGCAGGCGGCCCAGTCAGGATGGAAAGTTGCTTGCCCGGACGGCAATGGGCGAGCACGACCGTGCAGTCGTCGCCCAGACGCTCACCCCAGAAATGGCGGGCGCGCGCCCCAAGATCGTCGGGCACGCGGTCAAGCGGAGTCTTGCGCGCAAGCAACGAGTCCAAGAATCGGGTCGCCTGTTCGCTGCCCCAACCATCCGGGAATTGAGTCCCGATGCCGGCTTGGGTGATGCCATCGCTGACGAGACAAAGGCCTTCGCCGCTGCCGAGATGGCAGTTGCTCTCGCCGAGCAGGGCCGCGTCGGCGTGGAACAATCGTTGCGGCAGCAGGCTGGCGTGCAGGGTTCCAGCCACGATGGGCGCCGGCATGTCGTAGGTCAGAATGGTTGCCTCGCCCGAATGAAGAATGCGAGCCACGGCCATGGCGGCGTACATGGGGGTTTTGCCGCGGTCTTCGTGAATGGTGCCAACCACGCGCGCGAAGGCATCGCGAAGGGAAATGCCTTGTTTCTCCAATTCCAGTAGGCGTGACGTGTGCAGCGTGGCCGCCACGTTGGCGCGAATGCCCGAGCCCATGCCATCGCAGCAGATCACGGTCGTCCACCCCGGACTGCGTGCCACACGCACCACGTCCCCGGAAGGCTGTCCCGGCCGTTTGGATGCCGCGAAGATGTTTACTTCGACGTGGAGGTATTCCATCGCCATTTCTTGACCGGATCGTTGCCGGGATTGCGAGGCTTGTCGGCCAGCTTCACCAAATTCTCGACCAGAATTTCGCCCTTTGCGGTGCTTTCCCCAAGAAATTGCGCCAATTGCTGCGCAATGGCCACTTGGTGATCAAGCAATTCTTGGGCTTGCACGATGGTTTGGGCGCGCAGCTTCTCCAGTTTTTCTTGGTCCGACTTGCTTTCCGTGATGTCCACAAAGAAACCAA
>Ga0265314_10005635_pt1 | contig 11245 bp, 9 predicted proteins | sample 4126metaG_FD_203106 | JGI IMG/M metagenome (GOLD analysis project Ga0265314, IMG submission 203106) | Rhizosphere microbial communities from Carex aquatilis grown in University of Washington, Seatle, WA, United States - 4-1-26 metaG | ecosystem: Host-associated > Plants > Roots > Rhizosphere >... | reverse complement strand
TCCGGCGCGCGGCGAAATACCGAGCAGCCGGCCAGAGATACGACCAGCGCGCCGACGACGAAGATGCGATACGCTGGGGCAGTCATTGGGAAACGGGCCAACGGACGACGAGTAGTAACACAGGGGCACAGGTCGGTCTATCGAGTCTCATTCATTGGCTAGACCGCGGCTCAATGCGTATCGTCGCGCTACGAGTGCCATGGTCGCCAAGTTCCTGCGCGGGTTGCTGACGTTGACCGTGTTCGCGGTCGCGGCCGCACGCGCCGCGGCCGACGCGCTGCCCTGGCAAAGCCTGGAACCGGGTCTGGAGTACGCCGAGATCGCGTCGCCGATCCGTGCCACCGACGGCGACTCGATCATTCGTGTGCTGCGCGTCGACCCGACCCGCTTCGCACTGCAATTGCTCAACGCCTCGGCCAGCCCCGATGTGGAACGCCACACGGCGCACGAGTGGGCGCAGGCCAACGGCCTACTGGCGGCGATCAACGCCAGCCTCTACCAGACCGACTATCGCACCAGCTTCGCACTGATGCGGACGCAGGCGCATGTGAACAATCCGCACCTGTCGAAGCACAATGCAGTGCTGTTGTTCGATCGGCTCGATGCCACCGTGCCGCCGCTGCAGATCGTCGACCGCACCTGCCGCGATCTCGCCGCGGCGCAAAGCCACTACGGCAGCGCGGTGCAGAGCATCCGCATGATCTCGTGTCATCGCACCAACGTGTGGACGCAGGGCGACCGTACGTGGAGCAGCGCCGCGGTGGGCGTCGACGCACGCGGCCGCTTCCTGCTGATTCACATGCGCGCTCCGCTCAGCACACACGACCTCGCCGACGCCTTGCTGGCTCTGCCGCTCGATCTGCACGAGACGATGTACGTCGAGGGCGGCCCCGAGGCGCAGCTTTACGTCAACGCCGGCGGCCGCGAGATCGAGGTCGTGGGCAGCCGTGGCTCGACCTTCAGCGCGATCGACAACGACGCGGCCCTGCCGATCCCAAACGTGCTCGGCGTCAAGCGACGGTAGGGCTCCGCGCCGGGAACCTACCGGCTGAGGGCCCAGAGCGAGATGATCGGCGTCACCAGCAGCGCCAACGCCGCCGCGAACAAAGCCTTGAAGGCGACGAAGTGATGCAGCGGTAGCTCGCTGACCGACGCAGACCAGAGCGCGAGAATCGACAACGGTCCGACGACCAGCAGTGTGCCGAGACCGAGGAGCGCCGACCGCTTTGTCGTGCCGGGCGGCAACCAGTTGAGCCACGGATGCGAGGTGCGCGTCCATTCCAGCGGCGCCAGCTTGCCGGCGCGGATGCGGCGCTGCACCAGGGCGGTGACGATCAGACCGGTGCAGAATGGCAGGAAGAAACAGGTGCCGAGCGTGTCGCCGCCGATGCTCTCCTGTCCCCACATCGGCACCACGGCGAGATGGCGGAACATTACCCAGGCGATGCCGGCGTTGAGCAGCAGATTGAACACGGCAGAGCCGAGGCCCTGCTCCAACAAGAGAAACCGGGCGTGGTGCTTGGTCATGCGAGCCTGCCTGTAGGCGATCCGAGCCTGCTTCGACAATCGCGTCCGAGCAAAAAGCGCATTGACAACGTGCATTGAATCGCACACAACAGGAACCGGAGTTCCGGTTTCGTACATGGCCGCCATACGGGCAACGGTTCGAGCGACGCACGCGGGTCTGGAGTGGATCCGGCCGCCGCAGCAGGCGCGTACCCGCCAGACGCTGACCCGCATGCTCGACGCGGCGGAGAAAATGGTGGCCTCCAAAGGCTTCGCCGACACCGCGATCACTGAGATCGCCAAAGCAGCCGGCGGATCCGTCGGCGGCTTCTACCGCCGCTTCGAGGACAAGCAGGGCCTGCTGCAGGCACTGCACGCGCGCTTCTGCGAGGAGGCCCGCGCCACGGCCGACGCGGCGCTCGATCCACATCGCTGGCGCGATGCGTCTACCGCGGAAGTAGTGCGCGAGTTCGTGGCCTTTCTGGTGCGCATCTTCCGCGAGCGCGAGGGGTCGTTCCGCGCTTATCAGTTGGCTGGATTCACCAACGACATCGTTCGCCGCCGAACCGTCGAACTGTACGCGCACCTGCAGCAGAAGATGGTGGCGCTATTCGCCGATCGACGCGACGACATCGCCCATCCGGATCCAGAGCTCGGCGCGGCGTTCGGGCTCGACCTGGTGCTCGGCAAGCTGTCGCAAGCGGTGCAACTGGAGCCGGAGAGCTTTGGGCTCGGCGATCCGCGCCTCGACGACGAGCTGCCGCGAGCCTTCCTGGCGCACCTCGGCGTGCGGCCCGACTGAGCCATCACATTTCCATGGAGGTATGCCCGTGACCATTGCCAACGTGTTCCACCCGGACCAACCGATCGAGCAACTGCGCGTCGCGCAGGATCTGACCTACAACTGGCAATACGACGCGACGCGGGCGCGCCTGATGCGCCTGTACGAGAACGCCAAGCGCGATCAATGGAACGCCACCGAGCGGCTCGACTGGTCGATCGACGTCGACCCGGCGTCGGAGCTGGTGCCGGACATGGCGATCGGCATTTTCGGCAGCGATCTATGGACGCGCCTGACGCGGCGTGAAGTCGAGCGGCTGCGCCACGAGGCGATCACCTGGCAGCTCTGCCAATTCCTCCACGGCGAGCAGGGCGCCTTGCTGGTGACGGCGCAGATCGTCGACACCATGCCGTGGTACGAGGGCAAGCAATACGGCGCCACGCAGGTGATGGACGAGGCGCGCCACGTCGAGGTGTACCGGCGCTTCGTGCAAGAGAAGCTGCAGCACGAATATCCGGTCAATCCGCAGCTCAAGCAGTTGCTCGACGCGATCCTCAGCGACTCGCGCTGGGATTTCAAATTCCTCGGCATGCAGATCATGGTCGAGGGATTGGCGCTGGCCGCGTTCGGCACCATGCGCGACACCACCAACAACCCGCTGCTGCGCGACCTCACCGCGGCGGTGATGGAGGACGAGTCGCGTCACGTCGCCTTCGGCGTCCTGTCCCTGCGCGAGCTGTTCGCCGACCTGAACGAGCGCGACCGCGTCGAGCGCGAGGACTTCGTCTACGAGGCGGCGGTGCTGATGCGCGACCGCATCCTCAACCGCGAGGTGTGGGCCAGCATGGGACTCGACGTCGAGCGCTGCATCGCGATCTCCATGGAATCGCCTATCTCAAAGGAGTTCCGGCGCCGCCTGTTCTCGAAGATCGTGCCCAACGTGAAGAGCCTCGGCTTGCTGTCGCCGCGCCAACGCGAGCGCTTCGCCGCGCTCGGCATCCTCGAGTTCGAGCACGAGACCACGTCCGACCAGGATCATATGCTCGAGCAACAGCACGCGTCGTCGCTCAACTGACTCGGCAAAATTCGCCACAGATGGACACAGATAAACGCAGATAAGAGCGGAGAGGCTGGACTCGAATCGCAGCGCGCATGCGCACGACCCCAACGTCCGATTTTCAGGGTTCGGATTCCTGGATCAAGCGATGCTCCCTCAAACAGAAGGCGCGCGCCTGCTCCGGTGCGATGCTGCAGCCTCCGGATTTATCTGTGTCCATCTGCGTCCATCTGTGGTGAATCTTTTCTCCGATGTTTGACTGGCAGCCGTGGAGTGACTTGCTCGCTGAAGTGGTCAGCGCCGACGGCAAGGTCGACTACGCGCGCCTGCTCGAGCGGCGCGCACGGCTCGACGCGACGGTCGCAGCGCTGGCGGCAACGAGCCCGGAGAGTGCGCCGGCGGCGTTCCCGAGCGACGAGCATCGGCTGGCGTACTGGCTGAACGCGTACAACGTCTTCACGCTGCACGCGATCGTCGCTGAGTATCCCATCAGCTCGGTGTGGAAGACGCGCGACGGGCAGTTCTTTCAGCGCAAGGGCCACATGGTCGGCGGACGCGCCGTGAGTCTCGACGAGATCGAGCACGAGATCTTGCGCGGCGAGTTTCGCGAGCCGCGCATCCACTTCGCCATCAATTGCGGCTCGAACGGGTGCCCGGCCTTGCGCCCGTCGGCCTACGTCGGCGACGAGCTCGCCGCGACGCTGCGCGGCGCCACCGAGCAGTTCCTGGCCAACGAGTGGAACTGCCGCGTCGACCACGACGCGCGCCGCATCTTCATCTCGCGCCTGTTCAAGATGTACGCCGAGGATTTCGCCGGCGACGCCGGCACGACGCGCGACTACCGCGCCGGCGTGCTGCGCTTCGTCGCGCAGCACATCGACGCACCGCTGGCGCAGATCGCCGACTACGAGGTCGTCTACAACACCTACGACTGGGGACTGAACGACGTCGCCCGCCAACCGCACATCGGTCCGATCACGTTTCACGAGCCGGTCGAGCACTACAACCCGGGCGATAGCGAGCTGCGCGAGCTGCATCTCTACGAAGGGAACTTTTGCAATCGCACCTGCGACTTCTGCACGATCAACGGCTCGCCGGACGGCTGGTACCAACCGTACGCGCCGGCGGTGTTGGACCAGGCGCTGCGCTCGGTGGCGCGCGACGGCAACATCAAATTCTACGGCGGCGAGCCGACGCTACACGCCAGCGCGATCATCGGCGCGATGGCGTGGCTGCGCGCCCATGGCTTCGTCGGGCTCTTCACCATCTTCTCCAACGGCGTGAAGGCGGACAAACTGCTGGAGATTCTCGACAGCGACGCGCGCAGCGAGGCCGTGCTGAACTATTCGATCTACCATGGCCGCGACGCCGAGCCGTTGCCCTCGCACGCCAAGGCGCGCCTCGAAGACTGGGCGCGCGCCAAGCCGAATCGCCTCTTTCAGGGCTATAAGATTCTCTTCCACGCCGGCGCCGGTGCCCAGGGAAGCTTCGACCGCGATCGCGAATCGGACTTTCACGGCCTCGGCCAAGGCTGTGTGCGTTGCTTCCCGGTGCTCACCTCGCAAGGCCGCTTCCACGCCTGCCCGTTTGCCGCCGAGGTGGATGCGCCGCACTACGATCTCGGCCGCGTCGGCTCGGACCCGTCGACCGTCTTCGCCAGGTACCGCGCCTTCCGCACCTGGATCGACGACGTGCTCGATCCGGCCGCGCGCGCCCGCGGCATCAGCTCATGCGAGATGTGTCACCGGCATGTGCGCGAGCTGCCGGTGTTCGGGGAGGCAGGTGTCTGATGTCAGGGGTCTGGTGTCAGCTCGGACGGCAAAGACTAGCTCGTCGTCTGCAGCCTCCGCGCGCCGCTTCCACTCCGACCTGACACCCGACATCAAACACCGGGGTTTGACCGACCCCGCTTGGATGGCGCACCTTCCCGCCAGGAGGAATCGCCATGCCCTTCACGCGCGACGAGCTCGAGCAGGCCTTTCGCACCTACTGGCGCACCGGAGCGGTGGGTGAGGAGTGGGACGCGTGGGCCGACCTGTTTGCCGAGGACGCCACGTATGTCGAGCACGTGCTCGGCAACTTGCAGGGCCGTGAGGCGATCCGCGCCTGGATCAAACCGATCATGGCGCAGTACGGCGAGATCTACACTGCGTACGAATGGCACTCGGTCGATCCCGAGTCGGGCCGCGTCTTCGTCTACATGCAGAACCGCCGCGACCATCCGAGCGGCGCCGGCGTGATCGATTTTCCTGGCATCACCATCCTGGACTACGCCGGCGACGGGCGCTGGCAGCGCGAAGAGGATTTCTGGGCGGTGCCGAAGGCGACGCAAGCGACCGAAGAGTACGAAGCGGCGCGCAAGCAATTCGACCGCGACCACCGCCGCAAGATGACACGCCGCCACTGGGGCAACGGCCCCGACTGGACGCGCGGCGCCGCGACCTACGCCGAGCGCAAGCCGGTCTGACGCACCCTGCGCATTACCGATGTTCGCGGCGCGCGTGCGCTACGCGGCCACCCACACGGCGACGCTCTCGTTGCGACCGCGCAGGGCTTGTTGCGCGGCGGGGCTGAAGGCGGACAGCAGCGTCTCGATATCGCCGTCGCCTTCGCGTCGCACGGCCGCGATGAGCGCGTCGCTGACGACCACGGTGACGCCGAGCGAACGCGTCAGCCGTTCGAGGCGACTGGCGACGTTGACCGTATCGCCGATGGCGGCGAACTCCAGCCGCGACGAGCCGCCGATGTTGCCGAGCACCACCGGTCCGTAGTGCGCGCCGATGCCGAGCTGCAACGCGACCTCGCCGCGTGCGGCGCGCTCGACGTTCCAGCCGGCGACGCTGTCGCGCATGGCGGCGGCGCAGCGCAGCGCCTGCGTCGCGTCGGTCGGTCCAGGCCGCGGCGTCCCGAAGGTCGCCATGATGGCGTCGCCGACGTACTTGTCGACAGTTCCGCCGTGCGCGAACACCGCGTCCTGCATGCGGCCGTGAAAGGCGCGCAGCAGCGCGATCACGTCGTCCGGGCGCAGCGATTCGGCTAACGCGGTGAAGCCGACGAGATCGCCGAACAGGACCGCGATCGTCTGTTGGCGCGTCGCCCCGAGTGGCGTGTCGCTTTGCGCCAGCTCCTCGACCTGGTTGGGCGAGAAGTAGCGCGACAAATTGGCGCGCTCGCGCGCCGCGTCGGCTTGCCGCTCGACCAAGCGTCGCGCGCGATGCACGAACACCGCCAGCGCCGCGGAGGTGACCAGGAACAGCACGACCAGCCGTCCCCACAGGCCCGGGTTGACGCGGTGCGGATCGAGCATCGCGGCGACCAGCCTGTCGTGCGGCAAGTGCCCCCAGAATGTCGTCGACCAGGTGACGACGGCGTCGGGCTGCCACAGCAGCCACAGTGTCGCCGCCGACCACACCAGCGCCGCGCAGACGCCGGTCCACAGCACCATGGCCGGCGAGTAGGTGAATACGGAGGCGACGATCAGCACGAAGACGAAGCTTTCGTTGCCGTAGCGCAGCGCCATCTGCAGCGGCAGATCGGGATCGGAGGGGCTGGGAATGAAGATCGCGCAGCCGAGCAGGATCTGGTCGACCAGCGGCAAGCAGTACCGCCCGACGCGGCTGCGCACCCACAGCGGCGCGTAGCCGAGAATCGCGAAGGCGCTCAGGTATCCCCAGAGCATGGGCAGGCGCGGCAGCGGATTCTCGACCCACACCCACAACGCCAGCACCGCGACGACCGCAACCCGCACGCGCGCCGACAGGCGTAAGCCGACGCGCTGCTCGGCCGCGAACGCGACGGCGAGGCGCGCTGCGCGACTCGGCGCAACCGGTGACGCGGCCATGCTGGCGGCGCGCTTAGCCGAGCCGCGCGCCGCCGGCAATGCGTCGATGGCGAGTTGCAGCGCGGCGCGCCAGTCCGTAAAGCTGCCGGATTGCATCGCAGCGGATGACGGAGGAACGCAGCAACATGGCTACAACCGACGACGCGGTACGCCGCGCTTATGGCGTCTTGGCGACCAGTCTCAACGAGGCGTTGATCGAGACGCGCCATGCGCTCGAGCCGCACGCCGCGCTGTTGCCAAAAGGCCGCATCGGCGATCTCGACGGCCTGCTGGCCGAGTTCGCGCGCCGGCGCGTGCGCATCGCCATCTACGGTGAGGTCAAGGCCGGCAAATCGACGCTGCTCAACGCGCTCGCCGGCAAGGAGTTGTCGCCGGTCGCCTTCGATCCGCTCACCTCGGTGCCGCTACGCGTGACCTATGGCACGCGCACGGTGTGGCAGGTCGGCGCGCATCGCGTCGAGACCTTGGCTGAGCTGGCGCAGATCATGCGCACCGGCGTGCGCGATGCGCACGAAGTGACCGTCGAGACCGAGGCGGACCTGTTGCAACTCGGCGGGCAGGTCGATCTGGTTGACACGCCCGGCGTCGGCAGCGACGAGCGCTACGACGCCATCAGCGCCGAAGCGTTGCGCTCGCTCGACGCGGTGGTCTTGGTGGTGCGCTATCCGGGGCTGTACACGCAGGCGACGCGCTCGCTGGTCAGCAGCCTGCAGGGCCACATCGGCAAGCTGTTCGTGGTGTGGAATCTCGATGCGCACTGCGCCGAGCTGAGCGCCGAGGAGCGCGAGCGGCACGCCGCGACCTTGCGCGCCGACGTCGCCGGCGCGCACGAGCTCTATCTGCTCGATGGGCGCGCTGCGACGCGCGCCACCGCGGCGGGCGACAATGCGGCGCTGCAGGCGAGCGGCTTACCGCAGTTCACGTCCGCGCTGGCGCGTTTCGCATCGTCGGAGAAGCGTCAGGTGGCAGCCTTGCGCGAGGCCGGCAAGCGCGCCGTGGGCTGGATCGAGCAAGCGCAGGATCTGCTGGCGCAGCGGCGCGGCGGGCTCGACGCGCGCCTCGGTGGCATTCGCGAGCGCCTGAACAAGGCGCAGGCCAGCGCCGATGCGAAGGTCGCCGCGGCGCGCGGGCAGTTCACCGACTTTCAAGCCGCGGCCGCGGCCGCCGGGCAACAGCGCGCCAGCACCGTCGCGCAGCAGGCCGACGCGCTGCAAAAGGCGGTGCGCGCGGCGCGTCGAGCCTGGGTGCGCAGTGGCCAGGCGGACCAACTCGAAGCGGCGGTGACCAGCGCCGCCGAGGCGTTCGGCAGCGCCAGCGCCGCCGCCAACCGCACGGCGGCCGACGCGTTGCGCGACGCAGCCAAGAAGTTCGGCACCGTCGTGGCGCCGCCGGCGGCAGACCATCCGGACGTGCGCCCCGCGGCGCTGGCGCCGCCGGAGCGCCTCGACCGCGCCCGCACGGGCAGCGTCCGCGTGCTGCGCCGCGCCGTCTGGAAGCGCTGGTACCTGCCCGGCCTGGCGACGCTGGAGCGCAGCGGCATCACCGGCGCGCAAGCGGCGCAGACCGCCTGGTACGAGCAAGCGGTCAAGCAGGCCGAGCAGAGCGTGCGCGGCGTGCTCGACAGCCGCCTCGCCGACATCGCGCGGGCGGCGCAGAGCGAGCAGGAGCGCATTCGCGTCGAGACGAACTTTCTCGCCGAGGAAGCCGAGGCCGCGGCCCTGGCGCAGCACCTGCCGACGCTCAGCAGCACGCGCGAGCGCATCGACGAAGTCGGCAAAGAGGCGCGTCGCCTCGCCGATTCCTGAATTGCGCGTCTGCCGGCGGCCGCGCGGCCCTAGCGCGCGGACCAGGCCTTGATGCGCTCGATGAAGACTGGGCCGAGATCCTGCAGCTTGCGGTCGCCGACGCCGTAGGCGTGGGCGAAGTCGTCGAGCGACATCGGCCGGCGGCGCGCCAGATCGCGCAGCGTCGCGTCGTTGAAGATGATGTACGGCGGCACGCCGCGCGCGTCGGCGAGCTCGCGGCGCAAGCTGCGCAGATCGTCGAACAGGTCGCGGTCGACGCCATCCCATGAGGCGCCGTCGAAGCGTGTCGCGGCGGCGCTGGCCTTCGCGGTCGGCTGTACGAGCTGCACCGGACGCTGGCCGCGCATGACTTCCCACGACGCGGCGTTCAGACGCAGCACCGGGCGATCGCCCGGCGTGCGCTCCAGCACGTGCTGATCGAGCAGCTGGTGCACCATGGCGGTGACGCCGCTGCGCGACAGGTTTTTGAGCAGGCCGTACGTGCTGAGCTGCGCGTGGTTGCGATTGCGCACGCGCTCGGTGTCGGCACCGACCAGGATGTCGACGATGTGCGTGACGCCGAACCCTTCGGCGCGTGCGACGGCGGAGAGGATCTTCTGCGCCGTGACACTGCCGTCGCTGACGCCTTCGACCTCGTTGAGGCAAACATCGCACGCGCCGCAGCCGTCGCGCTCATAGGTCTGACCGAAGTACTCCGACAGCGCCCTGTGCCGGCAGGCCATGCCGGAGGCGAAGCGCTGCATCTGGCGCAGCAGCCCGCGTCCGGCTTCCAGTCCGGCCTCATCGAGCGGGGTTGCATCGCCGGCCTCGGCGCGGCGTCCCGCCGCCTCGGCGGCGCTGCGTTCGAGCAGGCGCTCCAGGCGGATGACGTCGCTGCCCGAGTAGAGCAACACGCATTCGGCTTCGAGGCCGTCGCGCCCGGCGCGCCCGGTCTCCTGTTGGTAGTGCTCTATCGACTTGGGCAGCGCGGCGTGAATGACGCAACGCACGTCGCTGCGATCGATGCCCATGCCGAAGGCGACAGTGGCGACGACGACGTCGAGCTTCTCGTCGGCAAACGCTTCCTGGGTGCGATGGCGCGGGCCCGCCTCCATGCCGGCGTGGTAGTGTGCGGCGCGCAAGCCCGCCGCCGCCAGCGCCGCCGCCAGCGTCTCGGTGTCGCGCCGCGCCAGACAGTAGACGATCGCGGCTTCGCCGGTATGGCGGCGCAAGACGTCCAAGACCTGCCGTTGCACATCGCTGCGCGGCACGACGCGGTAGGTCAGATTCGGCCGGTCGAAGCGTCCGACGAGCTGCAGCGGATCGACCAAACGCAGCTGTGCCGCGATGTCGGCGCGCACGCGATCGGTTGCCGTGGCGGTGAAGGCGCGCAGGCTGGCATCGCCGAAGCGCGTCTTGAGCTCGGCGAGCTGGCGGTACTCGGGACGGAAGTCGTGTCCCCATTGGCTGATGCAATGCGCCTCGTCGACGGCGAAATCGCGCACGCCGGCGCGCTCGACCCAGTTGAGGAAGCGCGCTGCGAGCAAGCGCTCCGGCGCGACGAACAACAAGCGCCAGCGGCCGTCGGCGAGCCCTTGCTCGACGGCGCGGATCTCGTCGAAGTCCATGCCGCTGTGCAACGCCGCGGCCGGGTAGCCGTTCTCGCGCAAGCCGTCGACCTGATCCTTCATCAACGCGATGAGTGGCGAGATGACCACGTCGGTGCGACCGGTCACGGCCGGCGGTATCTGGTAGCATAGCGACTTGCCGCCGCCGGTCGGCATCACCACCAGCGCGTCGCGTCGCGCCAAGCCGGCGCCGATCGCTTCTTCCTGCAGCGGGCGAAACTGGTCGAAGCCCCAGTAGTGGCGCATCGTGGCGCGAATTGCGTCGAGCTCGGGCGTCGTCACCGCTCTTATAAATACGCTGGCGGCGCGAGACTCCAGGCCCGCTCAAATGGTGTGGCGTGTGGGACTCCAGTCTCGCGCTCCAGTCCGGGGATTCACGCCGAACAGTCGTAGCGTGGGACTCCGGTCCCGCGCTCCAGTTCGGCGATTCACCTCGAACAGTCGTAGCGTGGGACTCCCGTCCCGCGCTCCAGTCCGGCGATTCACGTCGAACAGTCGTAGCGTGGGACTCCGGTCCCGCGCTCCAGTTCGGCGATTCACCTCGCTGATGAGCATCGTACCGTCGCCTCGTCTGCGCCCATTCAATTCGTCGAACCGTCGACGACGGTCGGCAGACTTTCTCTCAGCATTTCGGGTCGCCGAGCTGGA
>Ga0265314_10005634_pt1 | contig 11246 bp, 9 predicted proteins | sample 4126metaG_FD_203106 | JGI IMG/M metagenome (GOLD analysis project Ga0265314, IMG submission 203106) | Rhizosphere microbial communities from Carex aquatilis grown in University of Washington, Seatle, WA, United States - 4-1-26 metaG | ecosystem: Host-associated > Plants > Roots > Rhizosphere >... | reverse complement strand
ATGCATGTTTCGTGGGTAAAACCCAATGCCGCCCAGTTGGATACGATTCAAAACCCACCGCCTTATAAGTACCGGGTTTACCGTTCGGCCGACATGGCGGGCAGCAATTGGACGCACCTCCGGGATTTCAGTGCCGGGAGCTTCCATAATTTTAATGTGACCTCGTTTCATGATTCAGCCATCGATACCAAATCGCATCCCTGGAGTTATAAAATCGCTTTTCTGGCCAACGGCAACGATTCCATCGGCAGTACGGAAGCGGCATCCAGCGTTTTTCTGAACTTTTCTGCTGCATCTCATCAGCTCACCCTGCATTGGAACTACCTGGTGCCCTGGTTGAACGACAGCTTTCAGGTGTTTAAGCTGAACCCATCCACCCAGCATTACAACTACCTGCATACGATAGTGCATGCCAATAGTTATGTAGATACTGGCCTCGCCAACGGGAGCTCGTATTGTTATTATGTGGCCAGTTTCGGACATTATTCCGATACCGCCTTTCATTCCATACTGGTTAACCTGTCGGAGCGGGACTGCGGGGTGCCGATAGATACCGTGGGGCCCTGTGCCCCTGTGCTATCGGTAAATAACAGTTGCCTCGACCCGAACTTTATGTATGGCGACTTCAGAAATTACCTGAACTGGAGCGATGTGGTAAACATGCCCTCCGGTTGTGGCAATGATGCCATCGGATATGTGATTTATTATAAGGCCACCGTAGATGGCGCTTATAGTGTGGTGGACTCGCTCCGGTCGAACCTCGACCTTAGTTTTCTGCACGACCTCAGCACCCTGAACACGGTGGCCGGCTGCTATGTGGTGGCGGCCTACGATTCGAATGGTAACCGCGGACCCGTAAGCAATGTGGTTTGTGTTGAAAACTGCCCGGAATACAATCTGCCCAATGTGTTTACCCCTAATCAGGATGAGCATAATGATGTCTTTCATCCTTTTTTGCCGGTGAAGTATATTGATCATGTCAATTTCAAGGTGTTCAACCAATGGGGCGAGCTCGTATTTCAAACGCAGGATCCGATGCTGGGATGGAATGGAAAGCTGATGAATAACGGCACCGAATTGCCGGAAGGAACGTATTATTATGTATGCGATGTTTTTGCGGCCACGAGTGTCGGGGTGCAAAGCTTCGGTCACCAGTTGAGTGGTTTCATTCATTTGTTTCGCTGATTATGTTTACAGGAATCATAGAAGCCACCGGGCGGCTGAGCCGGCGGCAGGAAGAAGGTACAAACATTCGCCTCACGATTCAGTCGGAACTTGGCGCTCAGTTGAAGCCCGACCAGAGCCTTTGCCACAATGGGGTTTGTCTCACTGTGGAAGAGGCCGGCCCCGGCTTTCATACGGTGGTGGCGGTGCAGGAAACGCTGCAACGAAGCGCCCTGGGTCAACTCCTGGAGTCGGACGAGATCAACCTGGAAAGGAGCCTTCAGCTTCAGTCGCTGGTAGACGGGCACCTGGTGCAGGGACATGTAGACCAGACGGCGCGATGTGTACGCATACGCAACCGGAAGGGCAGCTGGCAGTACGACTTTGAGTTTGACCGGAAACCGGAACAGGTGCTGGTTGATAAATGCTCGATAGCTATCAATGGGGTGAGTCTGACGGTGTCGGATCCGCGGAAGAAAAAATTTTCCGTATTCATCATCCCCTATACCTATAAGCATACCAATTTCCATCAGCTGAAGGAAGGAAGCCTGGTCAATATTGAATTTGACATCATAGGAAAATACGTGGAAGGTATCCTTTCGCGGAAAAGAAAATAACGGTTAAAAATTAATAAACAGGAAATTATATGGCCAAGGCAAGCTACCAGGACTATGTACGGTTGATGCACAAAATAGCGGATGTGAGAAATGCACTGGCGCTGCTGGGCTGGGATCAGGAAACCTATATGCCGCCCAAAGGGGCCGCCTTTCGTGCTCAGCAGTCGGCCACCCTATCCGGTATTTCCCACGACCTGTTTGTAGCACCTGCTACCGGAGATTTGCTGCATGCCTTGCTGGAGGACCAAAGCCTGGACTGGGAGCAACGGCGGAATGTGACCCTGACCCTCGAGGATTATGATCGTGCATGCTGTTACAATACTTCCTTTGTAGAGCGTAAATCAATGGCGGTATCGAATGCGCACCATGCCTGGGTAGGAGCCCGCGAAGCCAATGATTTCGGGCTGTTCCGGCAGGCCCTCGAAGAAGTGGTAACGCTGACCCGGGAAGAGGCCACCTTACTCGGATATACCGGTCATCCTTACGACGCCCTGCTGAACCTGTATGAACCGGGAGCCACCACCGCCGAACTCAATGTGCTGTTTGCGGATATACGCCGCCAGTTGGTAGGCTATGTGCAGGAGCTGGGCCAGCGGACCCAGGTAAGCAATGAGTTCATGTATCGCCATTACCCGGAGCGGCGGCAATGGGACTTTGGCATCGAACTGTTGAAAGAGATGCAATATGACCTGGAGGCAGGACGACAGGATATTTCGGCCCATCCTTTTACCACCAATTTTTCCATGCAGGATGTACGGGTAACCACCCGGGTGAATGAGCAGGACCTGCACTCCATGATCTGGGGCTGCATACATGAAGGCGGTCATGCATTATACGAGCAGGGCTTGTTGCCCCAAAATTACGGGTTGCCGGCGGGCGAGGCCTGTTCGCTGGGCATCCATGAGTCGCAATCGAGGCTGTGGGAAAACATGGTAGGCCGCAGCCTGCCTTACTGGAAGCGGAATTACCCCCGGCTCCAGGCTGTTTTTCCGGAATCCCTGGGCACCGTAAGCCTCGATCAGTTTTATAAGGGAATCAACCAGGTGAACCCCAGCCTCATTCGCACCGAGGCAGATGAGCTTACCTATCATTTTCATATTATGATCCGGTTTGAGATAGAAAAATCGCTGATGGACGGCAGCCTGGAAGTGAGAGACCTGCCGGAAATATGGAGGCAACGTTACCAGGAATACCTGGGGCTGGAAGTGAAGAATGATTTTCATGGGGTATTGCAGGACATCCACTGGTGTCATGGCAGTATCGGGTATTTTCCTACGTATTCGCTGGGCAGCTTTTATGCCGTACAGTTTTATAATCAGGCCCTGAAGGATATCCCGGACCTGGAGCAGCTCACGGAGCAGGGAAACCTGTTGCCGCTGAGGGCATGGCTTGGCGAAAAAATTCACCGAAAGGGGAGACTGAAAACCGCCCGGGAGCTGTGCACGGAAATTACCGGAGAGCCGCTCAACGCGGCGCATTTCATGCGCTATGCGCGCAACAAGTTTGACGCAATTTATAATAAGCCCTGATCCTGTTATTGAGGCATTTGCCGCCGGTACCTCCTCCGAAAGAAAAGGATGCCACCGGCCCCGGCAAGGATGAGGAAAGAAGCGATCATCTCGGCCTGGGTAAAGCTGAATCCGCCAATTTCATAACGGGCGTTCACACGGATCAGCTCGATGAGGAGCCGTTCTATTCCATTCAACAAAATATACAGGCTGAATAACACCCCGGGAATCTGGATCTTTTTGCGCAGCCTCCAAAGCAGGACGAAAAGGAATAAGGACATAACCGTTTCGTAAAACGGAGTCGGAAAAACGGGTTGAGGTAATTCGGTACAATACCGGCCTACACAGCCCGGGATGGCCACTCCTTCTTCCACCACATTATGCGGGTAGTTGAAATGCCACACCCACTCCGGAAGAATAAACCAGGAAGGCTTGGGCGATGCATTGATGATGCCCCAGTCGCCGTCGCCGGCCAGCTGGCATCCGATGCGGCCAAGGCCATAGGCCAGGATGAGGGAAGGGGCGATGGCATCGGCCATATGTATGATCGAAATTTTTTTGCGGCGGATGTACCAGATGACGGTGAGGGTACCAAACAGGAGGCCTCCGTAGAAGGTAAGACCGGCGAAAGGAGAGAAGATGGTTTGAAAAAAGGTGGCCGGGTTCTCCAGCCCGTCAAACACTTTGGCGCCAATCAGCCCGGATATAGCCGCCAGGATGGTGATGTCGCCCACGGTTTGATGGGGCCACACCGACTCGCTGACAGGCACCGGCTCGGGATAGTCCTTGCGCTCCTTCCGGTTCTCATAATATTTCAGGTAGGCCACTGCGGCAGCCAGCACCAGCCCGCTCCACCAGGTGCCATGACCCGAAAGCAGAAAGGCCTGGGGATCTTGCGCGAACACATGAAACTGCCAGATCACCGGCACCAATTTGTAGCCCACTACAAACCCACCGGCTGCATGCAGCAGATAATCTTCTATCCCGGCAGGCTTTCCCTTGGTTCGGGTACGTATAAAGGGACGCATGAGCCCCGCCGACTCTTTACGTTTCATTTCCTTCACCAATACCCAGGCCGAACAGAGAAAGGCCACGGCCATCATCAGCCCGAAGCTTTGAAAGGGCTGCAGAAACTCCAGGTGTAAACCGGTGAAGTACTGAACGAGATAGGATAGATTCGGAAACAAAGGAAATGATTTAGTCAGCAGAATATAAGTCGGTGGAAAGGGTCAGTTCCCGGTATTCCCGGCAAGTTGAAAGAGGAGCAGTTCATGATTAAAAAAGTACTCCTTTTTGAGACATTCCTGCCGGATGCAAAGAAAATTTCTTTTTTCCATCATACCTAAATATTCTTCTAGGCTGTATTGATGCGGATGCAGGATGTCCCCCGGAATAAGCCGGAACAGGTGTTTAAAGAAGGAGTGGTTGTGGGCATCTACACTCAGCAGCAGGAACCCGCCCGGCTTCAGGAAACGGGTCAGTTTGTCGAGGCTTACCGGCAGGTCGCTGAAATGATTGAGGGCATTGAGACAGCAGATGACGTCGAAGGGTTCGATGGTTTCAAAGCTCTCGAACGGCATCGATATAAAGGTGACATGGGGATAGTCGGCACGACGGAAAAAGGACCCCAGCTGCTCATACTGGCCCAGCAGCGGATCAATGGCGGTGGTAGCGTATTTTCCGGTTACCATAAACAGTCCGGCAGGCCCGCAGCCTACGTCGGCCAGGCGGCTGCCCGCAGGGAGCGACAACAGCGGAGTAACGGGCCCCCAGAGTGTATTCCAGTAATTTCTCTTCCAGTGGAGGTAGCTTGACGGATCTTTGCCTTTCAGGTAACGCTTCCACCAGCGCCATTCAGCCTGCTGGGCGATTTTCCATTTCAGCGTCTTTTTCATCCTTATTTTTGTAAAAATAAAGCATCCCTATTTGTGGCCAAGCCTTTTGAACCGGGTGAGAAGCTTTTCCTTGTGCATACCGGGGAAGAGGTAACCGTGCTCCGGGTGGAAAATAACAAATCGTTGGTGTATGTAGAGCTCGATGGCGATGAGATTCCGGTGGACCTGGAGTTTCTGACCTACAAGCCACCGGCTCCCAAGGAGAAGCAGCAGGTAGCCCCGCCGGTGATGCCGGCCCGGCCCACCGCGCCGGCACTGGCTAAGCCCGACCTGGAGACGGGCGTGAGCCTGGCTTTCGAACCGGTACCGGACCATGGAGAGATACACAGCTTCCGGGTATTGTTGGTGAACGGATTCAAGGAAGCGCTGGAAGTGAAGATGCAGTTTCTGCTGCATCAAACCGAACGGTTTTCGGTAAAAGAATCGGTGAGTCCGCAGTCGGCGCTCTTGCTGGGCCACCTGTTGTTTGATGAGCTGAATGAGATGCCGTCCGCCTCCATTCGCCTGTTTGGAAAATATCAGAACCTGCTGTTCGACCAGCAGCTGAAGATCAAAGGAGGGCGATTGTTTAAGCAGCATTACCTGGAGCCGCTGCTCGGGGTAATGGTTTATGGGCTCCGGCTGCTCGACACCTATCCGCAACCGAAGGCGGTTCCGGCTGTGGAAACGGTTTTGCCCAGGAGAAACTGGACGGTAGACCCGGAACAGTTGCGCCACATGATGCTGAGCAGCGCGGTGGTGAAAGACGAACCGCTCGTTGCGGTGAGCGAGGAGATCGACCTGCACCTCAGTGCCCTCCGGAAGGACCATACCCATTTCCCAAAGGAAGAGATGCTGCACTACCAGCTGCAGGAATGTGAGAAGGCGATCGACCGGGCTATGGCGGCCGGGCTTTCCCATTATTTCATCATTCATGGAAAGGGAAAGGGCCGCTTACGCGAAGCGGTGCATGCCCTGCTGAGGCAGCATCCTGGGGTGAAGGAATTTCATCACCGGTATCATCCGCGCTATGAGTTTGGGGCCACCGAAGTGATATTTATCCGGCATTCCGGATGACGGGTGTGCAGAATGGTTATTTTTGCTTTTACTGCAGGCCGGGTTGTCGCTGTTGCTTTCTACGGAAGCAGCAGAGGAAAGTCCGGACAGCACAGAGCGCCGCACCACCTAACAGGTGGGTTCCCGGCCGCACCGATGTGAATCGGACGTGGGAAGGAAACAGCCAGTGCCACAGAAAATAACTATCCGTCTCGGCGGACAAAGGTGAAAATGTGAGGTAAGAGCTCACATCCCCCTTTGGCAACAGAGGGGGAGGGTAAACCTTGCGGGCTGAAAGATCAAATAAATCCCGTGACCACCCCGGTGGTCTGTCTCCTGCTCGGAGGGATGCTGCTTGCAGCAACGGGACGGGTTGATTGCTTGAGGTGGGGAGTGATCCCCATCCCAGATAAATGACAACACGCAAACAGAATCCGGCTTACGAGCCTGCAGTTTTTTTAGCTCATAAAATAAAACCACCCATCCATTTATGCTGTATGTCAGTGTATCACTAATTGAAGGAGCCGGATTGGGCCTCTTCACCGACTCGGTCATCGAGAAGGATGCCGATGTGGTGGAATATCTCGGAGAAATTATTGACTGGGCGGAATATGAAAAGCGCTTTGATGCCGGGCATGGGGGCTATCTCTTTTTCATCAATAAGAAGAAATGCATTGATGCGTTCCATACCCCGGAGGCGCTGGCCCGTTATGCCAACGACGCACGGGGCCACTCGCGGCATGCGAAGCTGCGGAACAACGCCTATTATGCCGTAAAAAAGGGGAAGGCTTATATCCGGGCCAGCCGGCGGCTGAAACCCCATGAAGAGATTTTTGTGTGGTATGGCAACGACTACTGGCGATACCTCCATGCGGAAAAGTTTCCCAAACATATAGGCGATAAGAAATAGCGGTTCGTCGCAGTAAATTATCCACGCCTTCCTGCAATAGACGCGGATTTAATGCGTTACTCAGCCGGTGAAATCATTATTTTTGCGGCCGTATGGGTGATGAACAGAATGGACAGGAGATAATAGCAGGGCCCTTGTTGAATACGATTGAGGTTCCTGCCGACCTCCGTAAGCTGAAAAAGGAGCAATTGCCGCAGGTTTGCCGGGAGTTGAGACAATATATCATCGACTCGGTAAGCGTGTACGGAGGCCATTTCGGTGCCAGTCTCGGAGTGGTGGAGCTTACCGTGGCTATCCATTATGTGTTTCAAACACCGGTAGATCAGCTGGTGTGGGACGTGGGTCACCAGGCTTACGGGCATAAAATCCTGACCGGCCGCCGCCACCAGTTTTATACAAACCGGAAATACAAAGGCATTGCAGGCTTCCCCACCAGGAAAGAAAGCGAGTACGACACGTTCGGCGTTGGACACAGCTCTACCTCCATCAGCGCCCTGGTAGGAATGGCGGTGGCCAATAAGCTGAAAGGAGACCCGAGGCAGCATGTGGCAGTGATCGGCGACGGCGCGATGACGGCCGGTCTGGCCTTCGAGGGGTTGAACCATGCCGGGGTATCGAATACCGACCTGCTCATTATCCTCAACGACAACTGTATGAGCATCGACCCCAACGTGGGGGCCCTCAAGGAATACCTTACCGACATTACGATGTCGCATACCTGGAATAAAACGCGGGAAGGATTTTGGAATTTAATTGGTAAGGTGGGAGGCAGCCGTGCCCAGAAGCAGGTTTCCAAAATGGAAGCCAGCATGAAGGGGATGTTGTCGCGCAGCAGCAACATCTTTGAAGCGCTCAACCTCCGGTATTTTGGCCCGGTAGACGGCCACGATGTGTTGCACCTGGTCGATATGCTGGAAGATCTGAAACGGATTCCCGGACCTAAGTTGCTGCATGCCGTTACGGTGAAGGGTAAGGGCTATGAACTGGCGGAAAAGGATCAAACCAAATGGCATGCCCCCGGCCTGTTTGATAAGATGACGGGCGAAATTGTAAAAAAGAAGACCGATGTTCCGCAGCCGCCCAAGTACCAGGATGTATTCGGTCATACCCTGGTGGAGCTGGCCACCGGAAATAAAAAAATTGTGGGCATCACCCCTGCAATGCCTTCCGGCTCCTCGCTCAACATCATGATGAAAGCCATACCGGAACGGGCTTTTGATGTGGGTATTGCGGAACAACATGCGGTCACTTTTTCGGCTGGCCTGGCCACCCAGGGGATGATTCCCTTTTGCAACATTTATTCTTCCTTTATGCAACGGGGCTACGATCAGGTGATTCATGATGTGCTGCTGCAGAAGTTGCAGGTGGTTTTCTGCCTCGACCGGGGCGGTTTGGTGGGCGACGATGGGGCTACCCATCACGGCGCCTTCGACCTGGCCTACCTGCGTTGTCTGCCTAATCTGGTGGTAAGCGCTCCCATGAACGAAGAGGAGCTGCGCAACCTGATGTACACCGCGCAGCTCGATAAGAATAATTTCCCCTTTAGTATCCGATACCCCCGCGGCGAAGGCGTAATGCCCGACTGGAAGCAGCCGTTCCGGGAACTCGAGATCGGCAAAGGGAGAAAGCTGAAGGAGGGCACCGACCTCGCCATATTGTCTATAGGGCATCCGGGCAACTTTGTAACGGCGGCCATACCGGAGCTGGAAGCCGATGGGCTGTCTGTAGCCCATTATGATCTGCGCTTCGTGAAACCGTTGGATGAGTTATTGCTGCATGAGGTATTTATGCAGCATCAGCGGGTCATTACCGTAGAAGACGGCGTGATACAGGGCGGCTTTGGCAGTGCGGTATTGGAGTTTATGCAGGATCACCACTATCAGGCGCAGGTGGTGCGCCTTGGCATCCCCGATTATTTTGTGGAGCACGGCACGCAGCGGGAGTTGCAGCAGGAATGCGGCTTCGATAGCGCAGGTATCGTGAGGGCAGCCCGGTTATTGGGTGCGCCACGCCTGCGTAGTATGCCAGGTCTCCCGCAATCCTGAAAGTTCCGGGAGCAGCCGACCCTCAAATTTTTTCCGGAGCGGCTCCAGCAGCAGAGATTCTTTGCGCAACGCCAGTAAGGTGGGCGACGCCGGGCTACCGGTTTTAAGATCAATCTGGAATCCTGCCTGCAGATGTTTTTTGAACAGGTCTACCCCATAGGCGCGGCGGCGGTAATCTTCTTCGAGGAGCGGCCGGCCGAACTCGCGGGTGATCCTGCCGGCGGGGAGTCCTTCCTGTAAGATGGCCACCCCCTGGGGTTTTAAGACCCGGTATATCTCATTCAAGGCCTGCTGGTCGTCTTCCACATAATCCAGCACGTGGAAGCAAACAACCACATCAAAAGACTGATCCGGAAAATCCAGATGCTGTACATCCATGCGTTTCATGGCCAGGCGGGCCGCAATATCAATAGTCATATAATCCACCGTAGGATCTTTAATACAATATTGATAAAAGGACAGATCGGGGGCCACCTGCAGCAGGTGGATGGAGGCGGGCAGAACCGATCTTACCCGCAGGTAATCCTCGAGGAATTCCCGGTGCCTTTCCAACGAATGGCATCGGGGGCATTGGGCATTCCGGCGATACCATACGTTGGTGACCATGGTATGAAAACGGGCGCCTTTCCAGCCACAAAAATTACAGGTTACGCGGGACGGCAACACCAGATCGAGCACCATCTCCTGCAGCTTGTATGCCGATGCTTTGTACGTAACAAAAGCCTGCTTTAAACGGCCCCGGAAGAGGTACCGCGTTCCCACATAGGTGGTGACCGCGAAGTCCCTGAAACTGTTCATATATCGTATTTTTTCTGCCTCAAAAATAGCAGCAGAAACCGGTTAAAGGAGAGCCAGCGGCGGCGGCTGCTTCCGATATAATCGAGGAGGGTGGAGGCGGGTACAAACCAGGGTTTCCGAAATGGGTATACAGAATGCAGGCGCCTTCTTCCGCTTCAAGCCGGTCTATATTGTCGCGGCTGAGCAGGTTAATACAGGTTTGTGCCTGACCGGCGTCACTGGAGGAGAACCAGTTATTTACGTACGGCGTGGACCGTCGGTGATAAGGCATGTAAGGATCCGCTTTCAACGTGTTGATATCGCTGAACACAAAACCCCGGACATACTGAATATATTTTTGTGCCGCATCTCCCCAAAACCAGGGTAAGCCCTTGATATGCCCTTTCCCGTTGTATTCGCTTTGATTCCGGAACAACAGGATCCAGCGCAGTAAAGGGGGATAATATTGATGGCCCCAGTACAGGTTGTCTTCGTTCCGTGCATGGTTCACATGGATGCGCGGAAAGTTGCCCAGCACTTCGTTATAGGCCTGCAGGCCCGCCAGGTTCACCGGGCGTTCCGACGAGGAGCCCCTTGCACCATGGTAGGCAATTTCAAAACCGCTGGATTGCAGCCACTGAACAAAGGCAGCATAGTCGTGCTCCTGCAGGGTGTCGGCATTCGAATATTCATGATCCGGTTCGGTATGATAGGGCCACACTGTTTTGGTGGAACGGATTCCTATACGCTCCAGAAACTGGTACAGCGGACGGATATTCCGCAGTTGCGAATTATCGGTATCGTCCACAATGGTGAACGCAAATTTTTTGCCCTCAGGCCAAATCATAAAGCGTAGAAAGGTTAATGAATGGAAGACGCAGCGCCACCAGGCATCGGCGGAGGTGAACAATGGTAGACAAATTCGGGGAATGATTCATTTTAATTGTAACAAGAACATCAACTTTATGCGTTAACCAATCTCCACCAACGAAACCAAATGCAAATCAGATAACCTTTTCCATGGAAAGCCGGCTCCGCCATTGATGCCCGGAAAATACACAATGATTAGGGTGTAAGTGATCTTCTGTTTAACAGGGCGCTAAGGTAAGAGGAACCGGAATATAGTGATAACCGGACCGGCAATAAATTTTGCAACAGAAAGGGTAAAACGCAAGGAGAATTAAAGCAAGCCGGAAAAGAACCCCGGGAACATGCCCAGCAGTATACTGAGCAGGCTTAACAGGAGCAGAATGCCCTGATTCATTTTACCTGCATAAATAGAACCTTCCTGGGCG
>Ga0265314_10005632_pt1 | contig 11251 bp, 12 predicted proteins | sample 4126metaG_FD_203106 | JGI IMG/M metagenome (GOLD analysis project Ga0265314, IMG submission 203106) | Rhizosphere microbial communities from Carex aquatilis grown in University of Washington, Seatle, WA, United States - 4-1-26 metaG | ecosystem: Host-associated > Plants > Roots > Rhizosphere >... | reverse complement strand
ACGCCGATCCAGGATCTCGGTGTCCGCGCGATCACGTGGCGCCTCGGGCCGTGGGAAGCGTTCTGGGTGCTGTTCTACGGCTTCGCCACCTACGGCAATGCGGGCTTCATGCGCGAGCAGGTCTGCAAGTACATGTGCCCGTATGCGCGCTTCCAGTCGGTGATGTTCGACCGGGACACGCTGGTCATCGCCTACGACGGCGCGCGCGGCGAGCCGCGCGGACCGCGCAGCCGCAAGGCCGATCCGAAGGCTGCGGGTCTCGGCGCCTGCGTCGACTGCGGCATCTGCGTGCAGGTGTGCCCGACCGGCATCGACATCCGCAAGGGCCTCCAGTACGAATGCATCGGCTGCGCCGCGTGCATCGACGGCTGCAATCAGGTGATGGACAACATGGGCTATGCGCGCGGCCTGATCCGCTATGTCTCGGAAAACGGCCTCGCGCGCGGCTACGACCTCAAGGCGATGCTCCGCAACGTGCTCCGTGCCCGCACTCTGATCTACACGGGCCTTCTCGTGGTGATTACCGCGGTGGCCGGCGTGTCGCTCGCGCTAAAGAACCCGCTCAAGGTCGACGTCATCCGCGACCGCGGCGCGCTCGCGCGCGAGGCGGCGCCGGGCGTGATCGAGAACGTCTACCGGCTGCAGATCATGAACACCTCCGAGGCGGCGCATCGCTTCACGATCACGGCGGAAGGCCTGCCGGGACTGGCGGTCGCCGGCATCGACCAGCCGATCGAGGTTGCGGGCGCGTCGACGCAGCTCGTTCCGTTCAGGCTGCAGGCGCCGGTCGGCGACGACGACGAGCGCGACGCCGAGCGCGAAGTCGAACACAAGGGCCGCGACGGCGGCCAGGACAAGGACCGCCGGTCGCGCAAGGTCGAGCTCGTGATCCAGGCGCAGGACGATCCGGCAATGGTCCGCCGCGAGAAATCGACGTTCCTCTTTCCGAGGTGAGCATGAACCCGCCCGATGCCGCAGCACTCCGACCGAACGTGATCGCGTCACCGCCATGGTATCGCCAGCGGTGGCCGTGGCTCCTGATTGCCGGGCCCGCGATCGTCGTCGTCGCCGGCTTCTTCACGCTCTATCTCGCGATCAGCACCGACGACGGCGTCATTTCCGACGACTATTACACGCGCGGGCTCCTCATCAACAAGGAACTCCTGCGCAGCCAGCGCGCCGAGGCGATGGGACTCTCCGCCGTGCTCCACGTCGCGCCTTCCGGTGCGGTCCGGCTGGAGCTCGCCGCCGGCGTCGACGTCGCATTTCCGGATGCCGTGACGCTGAAGCTCGTGCACCCGACGCGATCGGGACAGGACCGCGCAGTTGCGCTGACGCACGGCCCGGGAAACGTCTATGTCGGCGACCTCGGCGCCTCTCCGGCGGGCCGGTGGCTCGTGTCGGTCGAAACGCCGCAGTGGCGCCTGCCTGCGGCCGAAATCACGGGCGGACTTGCGTCCGTCACGCTGGGGTCCGGGACCTTTGCGCACTGACCGTCATCAGGCCGGCGGGATCGCGGCGCACGCGGGAGAGGAAACGATGCAGCCAACGGGCAATTTCGCACACAGGATCATGTGGGTGATCTGGCCGGCGTTTCTCGTCGCCGGCGCAGGCACCGCGGCGTTCTTCACGATGATCGATCCCGGCGATCTGACGCTGTTCGGCCAGCCCGTCGAATTCTCGCGGCAGGCGATCTACACGGTCGGCTTCTTCGGGTTCTGGGCGCTCGGGATCGCGTCGTCGGCGCTCACGGTGTTCCTCGAGCGCTCACCGTGGGAAGTGAACCGCTGTCCGCTCGAACCGGAAGCGCGGCCCGAAGGCTGCCCGAAACGCGACGACTCGGAGGCTTGCTGCGCGCCGGGAGAAGGCGGGCGGGGGTGATGCGTGAAGAGTTCCCTGCCGACGCGTCAGGCACGCTGGCCGATGAGACGCTTCAGCGCCATCGGGTCGAGCAGCTTGACCGCGCGGCCCTGCACCTGGATCAGGCCCTCTTCCTGGAAGCGCGAGAAAAGCCGGCTCACCGTTTCGAGCTTCAGGCCGAGGTAGCTGCCGATTTCCTCGCGCGTCATCCGCAGCACGAATTCGGTCGACGAATAGCCGCGCAGCCGATACCGGTCGGCGAGGTTCAGCAGGAACACTGCGAGACGCTCCTCGGCGCGCATGCTGCCGAGCAGCAGCATGATGTTCTGGTCGCGCGAAATTTCCTTCGACAGCAGCTGATAGAGATTGCGCTGCAGCGCGGCGACATTCTGCGCGAGATGCTCCAGCCGGTCGAACGGCAGCACGCAGACTTCGGTGTCCTCGAGTGCCAGCGCCTGGCAGCCGTGGCGGTCGGTGCCGAGGCCGTCCAGCCCGACGATGTCGCCCAGCATGTGGTAGCCCGACACCTGCTCGCGGCCATCCTCGGCGAGCACGGTGGTCTTGAGCGAGCCCAGCCGGATGGCGAACAGCGAGCCGAACGGTTCGCCGGCGCGATAGAGGCTGTCGCCCTTCTTGAGCTTGATCCGGTGATTGACGAGCGCGTCGACCTGCTTCAGGTCCTCGGGAGCGAGCCCTACGGGAAGGCAGAGCTCGCGCAGGCTGCATGTGGAGCAGTGCGCCTTGAGATCGCGGATCGAAATGACCGCAGCGGAGGCAGCCGCAGCCGCAGGACGACTGCTCGCGGGTTGCGAGGGATGGCTGGTCGAAAGCGGTTTCGCGGGAAGCGTCATCGTGGCGGGAGGGAACCCATTTATGATGCAGTTGACGTGCATCAAAGTCTCATAGTCTAGAACGAATCCGCCCCTTTGAACAGGACGCCCCATTTTCCCCGCGGGAATCAATGCACTGCGACCCGCAGCGGGGTCGGTGTGACCGCGCGCGACGTGCGACAACCGGTCGCAGGCCGGCGGCGATGGCACTGTCCGCGCTGATCAGCGCGTGGCTCGCCGGCACGCTCGGGGGAGCGCATTGCCTCGCCATGTGCGGCGGCTTCCTCGCCGCGATGTCGGTCGCTGCGGCGCCGGCTGGCGTACGGCCGCTGCTGCCCGCGCGCGCGCTCCTGCTGCGGCAACTCCCGTACAATTTCGGCCGCATCGCCGCGTTCGGCGCCGCCGGTGCGGTCACGATGGCGGCCTCGGCCGGATTGCCGCTGCAGCGCGCACTCTACGTGACCGCGAACGTGTTCCTGCTTCTCCTCGCGATCGCGATCGTCGGTCCGCGCGGCGGCATCGGCTGGCTCGAACGCGCGGGCGGTGCGCTGTTCGGGCGCCTGGTGCCGGCGATGCGGCCGCTGCTCGCGCACGATGCGGCGGGCGCGCGCTTCGTCGTCGGCATGTTCTGGGGCCTCGTGCCCTGCGCGCTGGTGTACGGCGTGCTTCCGATCGCGCTGTTCGCGGGCGGCCCCGTCGAGGGTGCTGCCGTGATGCTCGCGTTCGGCCTCGGCACGCTGCCCAATCTCGTGGCCGCGGGGTGGATCATGGCGCGCGCGCGGCGCTGGTTCGACGCTCGCGCCGTGCGCTACGCCGCGGCAGTTCTCCTCGCCGCGTTCGCCGCGGTCGGCATCTGGCGTGCGCTCACCGTCACCGGCGACCTTGCGCAGGGACCGTTCTGCCTGATGCCGTGATGCGCACGCGAGCGAAGACATGCACGGCGCGCCGCTCGAATCGATGATTGCAATCGCCGATCCGCGGGCCTTTCCGGACGCCGCAAACGCGAGCGCGTTCGTGCGCGACATCTTTGCACTCGCGCAGGAGAGCCTCGGCGCGGCGACGGGCGACGCGACGCGGGCGCGGGAGGACCTGCTTCGTGACCGGCTGCGCCGGCGGGTCGCCGAAGGCGGCGAGCTCGCGAGCCTCGTCGCGGATGCGCCGTCCGTCGACGTCGCGCGGCAGGTGTGGCGCCATCTCGACGCCATCGCTGCCGAGACCGACGATCCCACTGCGGGCGTGGTGGCGTGCATCTTCGCGATCCCCGTCGTGATCGTCGCCGGCAGCGAAGGCGAGCACGCCGACAGGGTGCTTCCCGGCACGCTGCGCGACCCTGGCCGCTTCACCGACATCCTCCGCGAGCACGACGCGCTCAACGGCAACCGGACCTTCGCGCTCGCGGATTCGCTCGTGCAGGCCGATGCGCTCGACGTCGCGCGCCTGCCCGATATCCTCGCTTGGCAGCGATTGCCGGACAGTGCCGGCGACAGTCCTGCGGCGGGACTGCGCACGCTGGCGCCCGCGCCTGTTCACGTCGGTGCCGGACGCGAGGGCGTGCATTTGCGCCTCCTCGCAGGAACGGCGCTCGCGCGGCCCGGCGCGGACCTCTTCGGCGACGCGCGCGTCGGCGCGTGGGGAATGCCGTTCACACAGGAGCTCGGTCGAGCACTCGGCGTCGGCGGGGTGTCCGTGCTTGCGCTGCCGCGCGCGCCGCAGCGAACTCTGCGCGCGGTCGCAGCGGGACGCGCCGCGCAGCGCGAAGTGTCCGCGCAGATCTTCGCGAGCAATGCGCTGCGGCGGCTTCGCGGCGCCGTCGGCGAGCCGGTCGCCGTCATCAGCGCGCACCGCGCGCCGGACGCGCCGGGCGGCGGCGAATTGCGCCTGTCGCTGTCGTCGGTGTTCGAGCCGCGCGACGCCGAGGGGTTTCGCTGTCCGCTGGGGCCGCTCGATCGCGTTGGCGACGTGGCCGCGATGCTGCAGGACCTGTTGCGCGATTGCCGCGTCAGCGACGTCCGCGTGCTCTCCGGCGTGCACCCCGACCGCGACGCCGCGACCGGGCTGCCTCTGCTCTTCAAGCCCGAGACGATTCCTCCCGGCGCCGCGCCGCTGCACTGAGCGGGGGCACCGCTCAGGCGAGCGCGCCGTGGAACTCCTGCGCCGCCTCGCGGCGCTTCACGCGTCCGGCGCCGCTCACTTTCTTCGTCACCTCCGGATTGCCGAGGTAATCGACGGTGCCGGCGCCCGAGATCTCCACGTCGAGCGTTTTCGTCGCATTGACGACGACGCGTCCGGCGCCGCTCACCGCAATGCGCGCCTGCTCGCTGGCGAGGCCGGCAGCGCGGTAGTCGCACGCGCCGGAGACCGAGATGGACTGCTCGGTCACGCGACCGGTGATCTCGGCCTTGACCGCGCCCGAACCGTCGATGCTGAACGTGCGGGCCTCGAGGCCGGACAGCCGCAGCGCCGCGGTGCCGCTCGCCGAGATGGCGAGGCGATCGACCTTCAGATCGTCGGAGCGCACGGTGACCGAGCCGGCCGCTTCGATCGCCTCGAGCGTCCGGAACGTCACGACGATCCGCGGGGTGCGCGCCGCGCCACCCCGGAGAAACCACCACCAGCGCCGCTGCTCGGCGCCGCGGATCGTCAGCGTGCCGTCGCGAACGTCGGTCTCGATGTTGCGCAGCGAGCGCCCCGATGCCTCGACCGTGACGCTGGGGGCCGTGCCCTGGACCAGCATGACGTCGGCAGTGCCGTCGATCCGGATCCGCGTGAACGCGGGCACCGAGCGCGTATCCGTGGTCACCGCGTTCCCACCGCCGACGTGGCCGCGGTCGAGCACGAACCACGCGGCAACGACGGCGAGCGCCAGCGCGAGGACGAGGAGGAGGGGCAGGACAAGGCGCTTCATGGGGGGTCTCGCGCAGGGTCGGTCTAGACCGTTAGATGCGCCGTCGCACCGGTTCGGATTCAGATTCCCGCTGGATCGTGCAACCGGACCCCGCCTCGTTCGCGGCGCACATGATCATACCGCGGGGCGACAGCGTGGCAAGGCTATAATCGACAGTCGACCCACGCCTTCCCGCCTCCCATGAATCTCGATCGAGTGCCCGCCGGCAAGGACGCCCCCGAAGACTGCAACGTGATCGTCGAGATCCCGATGCACGGCGACGCGATCAAGTACGAGGTCGACAAGGAAACGGGCGCCGTGTTCGTCGACCGCTTCATGTCGACGTCGATGCACTATCCGTGCAACTACGGCTACATCCCCCAGACGCTCTCCGACGACGGGGATCCGTGCGACGTGCTGGTGCTCTCGCCGGTGCCGCTCATCACCGGCGTCGTCGTGCGCTGCCGGCCGATCGGCATGCTGAAGATGGACGACGAGGCGGGCGGCGACGCGAAGATCCTCGCGGTCCCGATCGACAGGCTCTCCGGCCTTTACCGCACGATCCAGTCGCCGCGCGACCTCCCGGAGATCACGACGCAGCAGATCGCGCATTTCTTCGCGCACTACAAGGACCTCGAGCCCGGCAAGTGGGTGCGCCTCGCGGGCTGGGTCGAGGCCGCGGAAGCGAAGCAGGAAATCATGGCGGGCATCGCGCGTTACGAAGCCGCGGTGCGCAGCGCGCCGAAGTGACGGCGTGAGTCCGGCGCATCCGCGATGCGGCGCGGCCGGCAGGCGCGCGCCATGACCGACGTCGCGCACGCGCGCCGCCGGCTCACGTTTCCGACGCTGTTCGTGCTGCTGTGGAGCACGGGCTTCATCGCGGCGAAATACGGACTGCCCTACGCGCCACCGCTCACGTTCCTGCTGTGCCGCTTTGCGCTCGTCGCGCTGCTGATGGCGGCCGTCGCGGTGGCGATGCGCGCGCCCTGGCCGGCAACGCCGATGGAATTCCTGCACGTGGCAATTTCGGCGTGGCTCGTCCACGGCGCCTATCTTGGCGGTGTGTTCGTGACGCTCGCGGGCGGCATGCCGGCGGGCACGAGCGCGATGCTGGTCGGCCTGCAGCCGATCCTGACGGTCGTCATCGCCCGCGCCTGGCTCGGCGAGCGCGTGGTGGGCCGCCAGTGGGCCGGGCTGGCGCTCGTCGTGCGCCACAAGGCGGCATTCTCCGGCGACTTCACCGGCCTCCTGCCGTCGGGAATCGCGCTCGCCGGCATCAGCGTGGGCACGCTGTGGCAGAAGCGGTTCTGCGCGCGCGTCGACCTGCGCAGCGGCGCCGTGATCCAGTTCACCGCGTGCGCCGCGCTCTACCTGCCGCTGGTGCTGCTTTTCGAAGGCGCGCCGATCCGGTGGACGCCGTCGTTCGTGTTCGCGCTCGCGTGGTCGGTGCTGGTGCTCTCCGTCGGCGCAATCAGCCTCCTGTACTGGCTGCTGCGACACGGCGCCGCAGCCGACGTTGCGCGGCTCTTCTTTCTCGTGCCGGCCGTCACTGCGGTGATGGCGTTTCTCGCCTTCGGCGAGACGCTCGATGCGCTCGCGATCGCCGGGATGGCGCTGATCGCCGTCGGCGTCGCGCTTGCGCGGCCGCGGCGCTAGCGTTCGATGAGGCGGGTGCCGGCCATCCGGTCGTGCAGGAACTGCCGGTCCGGATCGGCGAACCCCCACAGGAAGTTGAACGCCAGTAGCACGAGTGCCCAGGGGCCCGCGCCGGCCGGGCGCAGTGCGAAATAGCCCGCGAGCGCCAGTGCCGGCCCGATCCAGCCGCAGAGGTAGCGCGTGAATGCGGTGCGCCGATCGACGATGCCGCCATCACGGCGCACGAGCCCGATGTGCCAGGTTTTCATCGGCAGCGTGCGGCGTCCGTTCGACCACGACACGACGAAGTAGGCCGCGCTTGCGCCGAATATCACCGCGAGCGAGAGCGCGCGCGCCGGCGCGTCGGGAATGCGCAGCACTTCGCCTCCGGGCGGCACCAGCGGCAGCGTGACGAAGCCGGCGATGAGGAGCAGCGCGCACAGGATCATCGCCTCGTAGGCAAGCGAGGCAATGCGCCGCGCGAGCGGCGCGTCGGCGGGAAGGGCGGGGGGCAGAGCGGAGGTTGCGGCGGCGCTCACCGCGCAGGCGGGGCGGCGCCCTGCGGGGCGGCCGGCGGCGTGGCGGGAGGCGGTGCCGCAGGTGCGCGTGGCGGCGCCGCGCCGGCCGGCACGCGCGCCGACGCAGCCGCGGGCGGCTGCTCCTTCGCCGCCAGCTCGCGTTTCTTCTCGGGGGGCAGGCTGGAATACTCCTCCCACCGCTGCCGGACTTCCTGCTTCTTCTCCGGCGGCAGCTGCTTCATCGCCTTGTACTGCTCGCGCGCCGCCTGCCGCTGCTGCGGCGTCAGCGCCGCCCACGTGCGCATGTTGCCGCGCACCTTTTCCTGCTCGTCGGGGGAGAGCGTCGGGTATTTCCGGGCGATGCTGCGCCACTTCTGCTTGCGTGCGGCATCGAGCTTGTCCCAGTCGCCGGCGAGCGGCGCCAGCACCTGCTTTTCCGCGGGTGGGAGCTCGGCCCACGACGGCGAGCGCAGCGCGACGGGCGGCGACGCGAATGCGCTTCCCACCAGCGCGGTGGCGAGCGCGATGATCGCGAAGGCGCCGCGGATCAGTCGTCGTCGCCGGCGTGCTTCAGCCAAGCCTGGAATCCGTGGTCGAGATAGGCGTCGATCGGCAGGTCGGAAGTGAGGATGGCGGCATCGGTTTCCTCGATGTCGAGCTGCTGCTGCCACGCCTGCCACTGCTGCCAGCCGAGGCACGCGACCACGATGAGGACGATGCCGAGCCAGAGCTTGCCGCTCTGCCAGAAGGTGCCGCCGCCGCCCGCAGTGCCGGTGCTGGCGAACGCATAGCTACGCGCGAGCCCCACCGCCGGGACCCGCTCGGGATCGCCCAGCCGCGCGAGCGCGCCTTCGCGGGCGAGCTGCAGCCGGTACGCCGTGCCTGCCTTCAGCTCCGCCGTGCCTCGATCGAGGTAACCCGTTATTTTCTTGGCGAAATCTTCGTCGAAGTCGGTCATAATTCCACCCCTTTGGCCCGGAGCACCGCGGCCAGGGCATGTACGGCGCGGGAGCAGTGCGTCTTCACGCTACCTTCGGAACATCCCATCGCGATGGCCGTCTCCGCGACATCGAACTCTTCCCAGTAACGTAGCAGGAACGCTTCCCGTTGACGCGCCGGAAGCCGCGCCAGCGCCTGCTCGATTGTGGCCATGATCTCGGCCTGTTCGAACTGTTCCGCCGGATCCGCATTGGCGTTCGAGTCCGACTTGGCCCGCAAGGTTTCCAGCGGATCGAATTCGTCGTCCTTTTCCTCGCCCCGGCCCAGTGCGGAGAGGACCGTCGTCCAGGTCGTCCGCACCTTCTGGCGGCGGAAGTGGTCGTGGATCGTGTTTTGCAGAATTCGCTGGAAAAGCATCGGCAGCTCGGCAACCGGCTTGTCCGAATACTTTTCGGTCAGCTTCAGCATCGCGTCCTGAACGATGTCGAGCGCCGAGTGCTCGTCGCGGAGCGCGAACATCGCCTGCTTGAAGGCGCGGCGCTCGACCTCCGCGAGGAAGGCCGAAATTTCCTTGAAGGTGGCCAGAATGGGTCCGTTGGATGGGCGCGGCAACGTGCCGCCTCCCATCCGGTCCGGTCCGGAAGTCCCGGATTTCGGCCGCATGGCGGCGCGCCGTGCGTATGTGCCGATTATAGGGTGGCATCGCCGATGCGCGGTTGTGCACCGCAATGCACTTGACCGATACGTCGGCCGCGGGTAAGGTTTTGGGGTCGGCCGGAGACGGCTGATGCTGTGATGCAACAGCGGCCGCAAATCCCCTCCGCGGATGCCACAAGCGTCATCGGAGCACCCTACGGGAGCGGCTGGCAGTTCCCAAATTCGGCTTTCTACCCGATCCAAGCCTTGGTGGGCGCGTTCATCCCCTTTCACGCGCCGTGCGGTTTCGCGATTCCCCGTGCGCTCGTTCGCCCGGGGCGGCAACCCCTTACCTACAGGGCCACGACATGCAATTGACGGGTGCGGAAATCGTCATCCGCTGCCTCCAGGAAGAAGGCGTCGAGTATGTCTTCGGCTATCCGGGCGGCGCGGTGCTGAACATCTACGACGCGTTCTTCCAGCAGGACAAGGTGAAGCATGTGCTGGTCCGGCACGAGCAGGGCGCGGTGCACGCGGCCGACGGCTACTCGCGTTCGAGCGAGAAGATCGGCGTCGCGCTGGTGACCTCGGGTCCCGGCGTCACGAACGCGGTGACCGGCATCGCGACTGCGTACATGGATTCGATCCCGCTCGTGATCATCACGGGCCAGGTGCCGACGCACGCGATCGGCCAGGACGCGTTCCAGGAGTGCGACACCGTCGGCATCACGCGCCCATGCGTCAAGCACAACTTCCTCGTGAAGGACGTGAAGGACCTCGCCGTCACGATCAAGAAGGCGTTCTACCTCGCATCGACCGGGCGCCCCGGACCGGTGCTGGTCGACATCCCGAAGGACGTCACGCAGGCATCGACCGAATTCGCCTATCCGAAGACGGTGTCGCTGCGCTCGTACAACCCCGTCACCAAGGGGCACGCCGGCCAGATCAAGAAGGCCGTCCAGCTGCTGCTCGATGCGAAGCGGCCGATGGTCTACAGCGGCGGCGGCGTCATCCTCAACAACGCGGCGCCGCAGCTGACGCGCTTCGTGCGCCTGACGGGCTTTCCCTGCACGAACACGCTGATGGGCCTCGGCGGCATTCCGGGCACCGACCCGCAGTTCACGGGGATGCCGGGCATGCACGGCACCTACGAGACGAACATGGCGATGCAGAACTGCGACGTCCTGATCGCGATAGGCGCGCGCTTCGACGACCGCGTCATCGGCAATCCGCAGCACTTCTTCCGCGCCGACCGCAAGATCATCCACATCGACATCGACCCGTCGTCGATCAGCAAGCGCGTCCGCGTCGACGTGCCGATCGTCGGCTACGTCGCCGACGTGCTGGACGAGATGATCAGGCTGATCGAATCCTCGCCGCAGAAGCCCGACCCCGTCGCGCTGAAGGCCTGGTGGAGCGACATCAAGGAATGGCAGCACAAGGATTGCCTGAAATACGACACGAAGAGCGCGCTCATCAAGCCGCAGGGCGTGATCCAGAAGCTCTACGAGCTGACCAGGGGCGACGCGTTCATCACGTCCGACGTCGGCCAGCACCAGATGTGGGCCGCGCAGTACTACAAGTTCGACAAGCCGCGCCGCTGGATCAACTCGGGCGGGCTCGGCACGATGGGCTTCGGGCTGCCGGCGGCAATGGGCGTGACGCTGGTCAATCCGGGCGCGACGGTCGCCTGCATCACCGGCGAAGCGTCGATCCAGATGTGCATCCAGGAGCTCTCGACCTGCAAGCAATACCACCTGCCGATCAAGATCGTGAACCTCAACAACCGCTACATGGGCATGGTGCGGCAGTGGCAGCAGTTCTTCTACGGCAACCGCTACGCCGAGTCGTACATGGACGCGCTGCCCGATTTCGTGAAGCTCGCCGAATCGTATGGCCATGTCGGGATGAAGATCGAGAAGCCGGGCGACGTCGAAGGCGCGCTGAAG
>Ga0265314_10005630_pt1 | contig 11252 bp, 12 predicted proteins | sample 4126metaG_FD_203106 | JGI IMG/M metagenome (GOLD analysis project Ga0265314, IMG submission 203106) | Rhizosphere microbial communities from Carex aquatilis grown in University of Washington, Seatle, WA, United States - 4-1-26 metaG | ecosystem: Host-associated > Plants > Roots > Rhizosphere >... | reverse complement strand
GGCCTCCCAGACCGAGGACGTGGATTACCTCGCCATCGTGCTGCTGTCGCGTGACCTGATCAATGCGCGCAGTTGGGTGGGCAAGCTGGAATTCCTGGGCAAGCTGGCCGTCGAGGACACCGACCCCCACGCCCTGGAACTGCTGGACGGCGTCATCGCCGACGTGCTGGGCTCCAACGTGGTGCAGGAAATCCTGGGCTGGCAGCCGGGCCTGGGCGCCGCCATCTGCCGCATGTTCGATCTGGCCGACGGCAAGTTCCCCACCGAAAAGAGCGATGCCGGCGAATCCGCCGAAATCCTCAACCGCCTGTTCGCCGAGCACAAGCTGCCCATCAGCCGCGCCTGCCTGCTGGACCGCGCCCACCGCCAGATCCGCTCGCCCAACCCGCTCTATCGCAGCGAAAGCGGCAAGGAGCTGGAGGAACTGAAGAAGCTGATCGAACGGACCATGACGCCCACCGGCTTCATCTCGGGCTCCGAGACCGCCGAGGCGCTGACCATCCGCTATTCCCGCCAGTTGGAACAGGGCGGCGCCGCCGGGCGCAAGGCCACCGTCAACGGCATGTTCCGCATGCTGCCCGATCGGGCTCTGGGCCTGATCTATATCTGCCAGTTGGCCGGCTCACCCTGGGGCGCCGAAGCGGTGGCCGACATCGCCGAGTTGGTGGATTACTGCCTGTCGGCCCGCCATCTGGGCGATTTCTGCCTGCGCACGCTGCCGCCCAAGGAGAAGATGCTGCGCGCCACCCTGGCGCACAAGACCGCCGCCGCCTCTCCCTTCCCGCCATCGGTGCGGGACAAGATCTGCGGCTTCATCGACACCATGCTGGAGGCCTATCTGGTCACCGAGCAGATCGTCGAGAAGCTGGACCACCAGGATTCGCCGCTGCGCGACCGCGCGGTGCGTCTGGTGCAGTTCTGCGCCGCCGGCGTGCTGCCCGAGGGCAAGGCCATGACCCGGGCCCGCCAGCGTATCCTGGCATTGCTGCGCCAGCCCAATTTCGACGCCCACTTCATCGACGGCTTCACCGATCCGGAGCGGGCTCAGAAGGCGCTGCGCGATTTCCACCTGCTGCTGGTCAAGGCCGGATTCGGCTGAAGGCGCCCTGCCGGCCTCAGTCTTCCTCGGGATGGGAGTGCGGCCCCCGAAGCGGCTTGGCGCAATGGGGGCAGACGTGGCCGGTCTCCACCGAATGGCGCAGGATCAGCGACGCCTCTTCCTCGGAGAGCTGCAGGGCACGCCGCGTGCGGTCCAGCAGGCGGCGTTCCGAGCGGTTGATGGAACCGTCCTCCAGCGCCTTCTCCACCGCCTCGCGGTATTCCTCGCGGCGGATACGCATCTGCTCGGAAAAGCCCGAGGCGAGCACACCGGCGGGCAGCGCGATCATGCCCACGCCCAGGATGGCGGTCAGCGCGCCGAGCAGCCGCCCCAGCGGCGTGATGGGCACCATGTCGCCGTAACCCAAGGTGGTCAGCGTCACCACCGCCCACCACATGGAGGTGGGAATGTCGCTGAACACATGCGGCTGGGCGCGGTGCTCGAACAGGTAGATCAGGCTCGACGTCAGGACCAGGATCACCATCATGACGAACAGCACCGAGCCGATGGACCGCGCTTCCTGCCGCGCCACCGCCGCCATGACGTTCATTGCCATGGAATAGCGGCCCAGCTTGAAGACGCGCAGCACGCGCAGCACGCGGATGGCCCGCAGGTCGATCTCGACCACGATGCCGAGATAGAACGGCAGGACCGACAGCAGGTCGACGATGGCCATGGGCGACACCGCCCAGCGCAGCCGCCCCCATACCGGATGGCGGAAGTGGGGGTCGTCGATCTCCACCGCCGTCCACAGGCGCAGGGCGTATTCCAGGCTGAAGATGGCCACCGAGGCCAGATCGAAGGCATGGAAGACCGGCCCGTGGGCGATGGACAGGTGCTCGATGGATTCGAGGATCACCGCCGCCACGTTCACGACGATCAGGGCGATCAGAAAGGCGTCGACCACCTTGACCAGCAGGTCGGAATGGCCTTCGCCGCCCAGCATGTGGTAGACCGTGCGCCGCACGGTCCGCCGACGCCGCACGTGCCGCTGGCCTGGATGGGGATGCCCCGGACGGGGTTGGGACGGCTGCGGGTGGGCGGAATGGCTTGAGGTCACAAAACGGCCGATGTCAAAGAGGCTGATTTGCGCCACCATATCCGACCGGCCCCGGTCAGGGGAAGGGTCGGACGGTGACGGAATTGCATGGCGCGGCCCCTTTGGTTTAGTTTAGCGTAAAATAATATAAGAGAGCGGGAGAGGCGATGAGCGCGGCCACTCGGGATACCAAGGTGGGGGATGCCAAGGCGGGACGGGTTTTTCTGATCGGCGCGGGACCGGGCGATCCGGACCTGCTGACCGTCAAGGCGTTGCGCCTGATCCAGGGTGCCGCCCTGGTGGTTTATGACCGACTGGTCAGTAAGGAGATCATGGAGATGATCCCCGCCGCCGCCGAGCGGGTCTATGCCGGCAAGGCGCTGGGCAACCATCACCTGATCCAGGACGAGATCAACGACCTGCTGCTCAGTCTGGCGCGCTCGGGCCGCGACGTGGTGCGGCTCAAGGGGGGCGATCCCTTCGTCTTCGGGCGCGGCAGTGAGGAGGCCCTGTATCTGGCGCGACACGGCATCGCCTTCGAGGTGGTGCCGGGTATCAGCGCCGCCGCCGGCTGTTCCACCTATGCCGGCATTCCGCTGACCCATCGCGGGCTGGCCACCGGCGTGCGTTTCGTTACCGGCCATCTGCGCGACGACCGCAACCTGGACCTGGACTGGACCAAGCTGGCCGACCCGGACGTCACCCTGGCCGTCTATATGGGCCTGCAGGCGCTGCCCGAGATTTCCGCCCAACTGATGGCCGCCGGACTGCCCGCCGACACGCCGGCCGCCGCCATCGAAAGCGGCACCACACCGCGCCAGCGCCGGGTGGTCGGCACGCTGTCCACCCTGCTGGACCTCACCCGCGCCGCCGGATTGCAGGCGCCGACCCTGCTGATCATCGGACGGGTGGTCGGGCTGGCCGATGAACTGGACTGGTTCGGCAAGCCATGACCCTTTCCTCCTCCGCCCTGGTGCTGGTGGGACACGGCTCGGGCAATTATCCCGATGCCGCCAAACCCATCCTGGCCCTGGCGGAGTCCATCCGGGCCCGCAAGCTGTTCGCCCAGGTGGCGGCGGTGTTCATGAAGCAGGACCCGCCGCTGTCGGCGGCCCTGTCGCTGGTCGAGGCCCAGACCGTCTATGTGGTTCCGGTCTTCGCCGGACGCGGCTATTACACCGGCACCCTGATTCCGCGTGAAATAGGACTGACCGGTCAGGTAACGGAACGCGGCGGCCGCCGGGTGATCTATACAGAGCCGGCCGGCACCCATCCCCGGCTGCCCGGCCTACTGGCCTGCCGCGCCGACGGCGTGGCGCGCTCCTGCGGCTGGGAGCCTAAGGAAACCAGTCTGCTGCTCATCGCCCACGGCTCGGCCCGGCCGGGCGGCGCCGGCGAAACGCCCCGGGCCATCACCACCGCCCTGGGCGCCTTGACACATTTCGCCGAGGTGGAACTGGTCTTCCTGGAGCAGGAACCCTTCGCCCGCGACTGGCCGGGCATGGTCCAGGGCAAGCATGTGGTCGCCCTGCCCCTGCTGGTCGCCCAGGGCATGCACGCCGGCCGCGATATCCCGCCGCTGTTCGGCCTGACCCAGGGCGAGACCGGTCCGGTCCAGTGCCAGGGCCGCCGGGTGGCGCTGGCCACCGGCCTGGGCGCCGAGCCGGAACTGGAAGAGATCATCCTCGATCTGGTCAGGGGCTCGCCTTAGCCCACTCCCCCATTACCGCCATCATCTCGCCCACCGTCTTCTCGTCCAGATCGACGATGGTGAAGCGGGCACGGCCTTCCTTGATGCGCATCCTCAATATCCGCAGGCCGCTTTCGTGCTCCACGGCGGAAAAGGAAATCTCGCGGCTCCACGGCGCGGCCAGGGTGGCCAGCGGCGTCACGTCTTCCTTGGCGAATTCGGGATTGTCGGTGGTCACGGTGGCTCCTTTCAGGTTCCGGCGATCCGCTGGTGATAGCGCGCCCGATACAGCAGGCGCGGACAGGCGGGATCGTCGCGGAACGGTTCGCGGGTATGCAGCGGGTTGTTGGAGACCAGGCCCTGGCCTGGCTCCAGCACATGCTCGAAGACATGAGGGGACGGCCCATCCAGCAGTCGCCGGACCGCCTCGGCGGCCGGAGCGGCGGCCTGGGACCACACCACGTTGCGGGATCGCGCCGTATAGCGCATGTGCAGGCTGCCGTCCGAGTCGACCGAGAAGACCGGCCCCACCGTCGCCGGGCGGGCAAGACCTTCCTCGTCATTGCCGGGAATGGTCATGGCGTCGGAGGCCATCAGCACCCGGATCAGGTCCGGCTCCTCGTCCCTGAGCCGAATATAAAGCAGTTCATTGTCCATCAGCCGGTTGGCGCCGCCCTCCGCCGCCTTGCCGGCGCAGTGGAGCAGCAGGGCGCGCACCGTGCGCTCCGGCGGGTTGTAGTAGCCGTCGGTGTGCCAGGTGATGGGACGCTCGGTATAGGGGATGTAGCGGGCCCGCGTGCCGTCGCGGTGCACGGCCAGCGGCGTGATGCCGTCGTCGTCGGCAAGCGCGTTGGCATCCAGTGAGACGAGTCCCAATCGGGCGGCCAGGGCCTTTAACGCCGCCTTGTGGTTGCGTCCGGACTTCGGCCGCTCGGCATAGACCGCCATGTTGGAACACCGCAGACGCTGGGACAGGGCGTCGTGCTCGGCCGACGTCAGAGCGGCGATGTCGCCCACCTCGACCACCAGATCGGTGACGCTGACCGGAGCCTGGGACAGCTTTCCGTCCCGCCAGCGCTCGTAGGCGGCGTGATCATCGAGATTGAAATGGCCTGAAATCATTCGGATTTTTCCTCCACCACCATTTTCATGCGAATTCGCTAAAGAATCCACTTGGATCGGCGTCTCCCATAATATTATCATCCTCGAATGTAACGAGCCGCATAGAACGGCCCGACGTATCAGGAGAGGTCCGGGAGCAAAGCTTCCCAACGGATCGTGCAACTTATCCAGCGTATTGCCGCGCCGCTTTGGCGCGCGTGCGAACGCATCGTGACGACGGTGAGGGAGCGAGAAGCAATGTCGAAGAAGATGCCGCCCACCCCAATGCTCGACCAGCTGGAAAGCGGTCCGTGGCCCAGCTTCGTGACCGGCCTGAAGCGCCTGGCCGAGGTCGAGGGCAAGGCCCATGCCGGCATCATGAAAAGCCTGCTTGGCCAGCTGGAACACAGCTACCAGACCCGCAAGGGCTATTGGAAGGGCGGCACGGTCGGCGTGTTCGGCTATGGCGCCGGCGTCATCCCGCGCTTTTCCGAGGTGGCCGACCAGTACCCGGAAAGCTCGGAATTCCACACGCTGCGCATCATGCCGGCGCCGGGCTTCTTCTACGACACCAAGACGCTGCGCCAGATGTGCGACATCTGGGAGGAACACGGCTCGGGCCTGATCGCGCTGCACGGCCAATCGGGCGACATCATGTTCCAGGGCTGCCGGACCGAGCAGGTCCAGGCCGCCTGGGACAAGATCAACGAGATGGGCTTCGACATGGGCGGCGCCGGCGCCGGCGTGCGCACCTCGGCGTCCTGTGTCGGCCCGGCGCGCTGCGAGCAGGCCTGCTTCGACACCCTGGAAGCCCACCGGACGATCATCAACGACTTTGTCGACGACATTCACCGGCCGTCGCTGCCCTATAAGCTGAAGTTCAAGTTCTCGGGCTGCGCCAATGACTGCGCCAACGCCACCCAGCGCGCCGACGTGGCCATCCTGGGCACCTGGAAGGACGACATGCAGGTCGACCAGAAGGAGGTGCAGGCCAAGGTCAAGCAGCTGGGCCGCAAGGAATTCATCAACCAGGTGATCCGCATGTGCCCGACCCAGGCGCTGGGTCTGAACGACGACGACACGCTGGACGTGGACAACAAGTCCTGCGTGCGCTGCATGCACTGCATCAACGTCTGCACCAAGGCGCTCAAGCCCGGCAAAGAGCGCGGCATCTGCGTCCTGGTGGGCGGCAAGCGCACGCTCAAGATCGGCGATCTGATGGGCACCGTGGTGATCCCCTTCATGAAACTGGAAACCGAGGAGGATTATGAGAAGCTGCTCGAGCTGGCCCACAACATGCTCGACTTCTTCGCCGACAACGCGCTGGAGCACGAGCGCACCGGCGAGATGATCGAGCGTATCGGGCTGGTCAATTATCTCGAGGCCCTGGGCCTGCCGCTCGACGTCAACATGATCAACCAGCCGCGCACCAATTCCTACATCCGCACCGACGGATGGGAAGAGGAGGCCCGCAAGTGGGCCGAGCGCAAGACTTCCGCCGCCGAGTAGGAGACCAAGGATATGAGCGAACTTCGTCGCCCCATCGAAAGCGGTGTTCCGGATTCCAAGCAGTTCATGCATCCGGCCCTGGTCAGGAATTACGGCAAGTGGGCCTTCCACGACCGGCCGCGTCCCGGCGTGCTGCGCCACGTCTCGGAATCCGGCGAGGCGGTGTTCACCGTCAAGGCCGGCACCCAGCGCCAGTTGGACGTCTTCACCATCCGCAAGCTGTGCGACATCGCCGACGCCTTCTGCGACGGCCATCTGCGCTTCACCGTGCGCTCGTCGGCGGAATTCATGACCACCGACGAAGCCAAGGTCGAGCCGCTGATCAACCGGCTGGAGGCCGAGGGCTTTCCGGTGGGCGGCACCGGCAATTCGGTGGGCTTCATCAGCCATACCCAGGGCTGGCTGCACTGCGACATCCCCGGCACCGACGCCTCGGGCGTGGTCAAGGCGCTGATGGACGAACTGGTCGACGAGTTCAAGTCCGAGGAGATGCCCAACCGGGTCAAGATCACCACGTCGTGCTGCCAGATCAATTGCGGCGGCCAGGGCGACATCGCCATCAACGTCCAGCATACCAAGCCGCCGGTGATCAACCACGCGCTGGTGGCCGGCGTGTGCGAACGCCCGACGGTCATCGCGCGCTGCCCGGTGGCGGCCATCCGCCCCGCTTTGGTGGACGGCAAGCCCTCGCTGGAAGTGGACGAGAAGAAGTGCGTGTGCTGCGGCGCCTGCTATCCGCCTTGCCCGCCCATGCAGATCAACGACCCCGTCCATTCCAAGATCGCCATCTGGGTGGGCGGCAAGCATTCGTCGACCCGCACCAAGCCCATGTTCCACAAGCTGGTGGCGGCGGGCCTGCCCAACAACGCGCCGCGCTGGCCGGAAGTGGCCGAGGTCGTGAAGAAGATTCTCACCGTCTACAAGAACGACGCGCGCCCCTGGGAGCGCATGGGCGAGTGGATCGAGCGCATCGGCTGGCCGCGCTTCTTCGAGCTGACCGAACTGCCGTTCACCAAGTACCACGTGGACAACTGGCGCGGCGGCCGGGCCAATCTCAACGCCTCGGCGCAGTTGCACTTCTAGGAGAGCGGAAGATGAAATTCGCCGTTCTGGTCAACGAGGGTCCCTACAACCATCAGGCCGCCGACAGCGCCTTCCAGTTCTGCAAGGCGGCCTTGGACAAGGGCCACGAGATCTTCCGGGTGTTCTTCTATTACGACGGCGTCAACAACGCCACCAAACTGGGCGAGCCGCCCAGCGACGACCGCAACGTGACCAAGAACTGGCAGAAGCTGGCCGAGGATCACAAGGTCGATCTGGTGGTCTGCGTCGCCGCCGGCCTGCGTCGCGGCATCACCGAGGGCAACCTTGCCGCCGGCTTCCGCATCTCGGGCCTGGGGCAGCTGATCGAGGCCGGCATCCACGCCGACCGTCTCGTGACTTTTGGGGATTAAAGCCATGGACGACATGGAAAGCGGCATCGTCAAGAAGTTCATGTTCGTCAACCGCAAGGCGCCCCACGGCACCGTCTATGCCCTGGAAGTGCTGGAGATGGTGCTGATCTCGGCGGCCTTCGACCAGGATGTGCATCTGGCCTTCCTGGATGACGGCGTGTTGCAGATCAAGAAGGGCCAGAGTCCGGCCGGCATCGGCGTCAAGAATTTCTCGCCCACCTACCGGGCGCTGGAAGGCTACGACATCGAGAAGCTGTACGTGGAGGCCGAAAGCCTGGCCGAACGCGGCCTGACCGAGGACGACCTGCTGGTCCCCGTGGAAGTCATCAGCCGCGCCGATATGGGCAAGCTGATGGCCGACATGGATGTGGTTCTGACCGCCTAGGGGTAAACACAGATGGCTACTCTGCACACCGTCAACAAATCCCCCTTCGAGCGCTCCAATCTGGAGGCCTGCCTGGGCCACGCCCAGCCGGGCGACGCCATCCTGCTGATCGAGGACGCGGTGATCGCCGCCCTGGCCGGCACCGCCTTCGAGGGCAAGATGGCCGACGCCGCCAGGACCATGCGGCTGAACGTCCTGGGCCCCGATCTGACGGCCCGGGGACTGGACCCCGCCAAGGTGGTGAAGGGCATCACCGTTGTCGATTACGCCGGATTCGTCGATCTGGCGGCCGGGACCAAGGCGACCAACGCCTGGCTTTAAGTATCAAGAAGAGACCTTAAGGAGAGGAAGACATGGCTTACACCAGCAATGGCGCCAACATCGAGGCCGATGAAGAGGGCTACCTCATCAACATCAACGAGTGGAACGAGGAGCTGGCCGGGCAGATCGCCAAGGACGAGGGCATCACCCTGAGCCCCGAGCACTGGGAAGTGGTCAATTTCCTGCGCGAATACTACCAGGAATACCAGATCGCCCCGGCGGTGCGCGTGCTGACCAAGGCCATCGCCAAGAAGATGGGCCCCGACAAGGGCAACAACAAATACCTCTACGAGCTGTTCCCCTACGGCCCCGGCAAGCAGGCGTGCAAGATCGCCGGCCTGCCCAAGCCGACCGGCTGCGTCTGACCGACGCGGTTCACTATCGTCATGGCCGGGCTTGACCCGGCCATCCATGGACCCCCGGATCACCTTCCGGGGGTGACGAGGAAGGGTGCCGTCGTGACGATCTTTTTCGCCATCCTCTTCAGCGTCTCGACCCTGGTCCTGGTGGCCGGGCTGGCGATGAAGATCGCCCAGTACGCCCGCACGCCGGCGCCGCTCAAGATTCCCACCACGCCGGCACCGCTGACCACGGGCGGTGTGGCGCTGCGCCTGGGCCGCGAGGCTTTGCTGTTCGAAAGCCTGTTTCGCGGCAACAAGCTCCTGTGGCTGTTCGCCATGGTCTTTCATCTGGGTCTCGCCGTGGTGCTGATCCGCCACGTCCGCTATTTCGAGACCGGCGTCGGCCCCCTGGTCGCCCTGGTCCAGCCCCTGGCCCAGCCGGCCGGGCTGGCCATGGTGGCGGGCCTCGCCCTGCTGCTGGCGCGGCGGCTTCTGATCGAGCGGGTCCGTTACGTCACCGGCCCCTCGGACATCCTGATGCTGGTGCTGCTGCTGGCCATCGGAGCCACCGGCCTGCTGATGAAATGCGTCGTCCATACCGACATCGTGGCGGTGAAGGCGTTCTTCACCGGCCTGATGGCCCTCGAACTGCGTCCCCTGCCCGGCGACCCGCTGCTGGGGCTGCACCTGCTGCTGGTTTGCGCCCTGATGATCGTCTTTCCGTTCTCCAAGCTGCTGCATGCGCCGGGCCTGTTCTTCAGCCCGACCCGCAACCAGACCGACAATCCGCGCGAAGTGCGCCATCTGGCCCCCTGGGCCGCCAAGCTGGAAGAGAGGGGCTGAAGACATGGCCCCCCCCACATCACCCAAAGCCCCCTTCGACATTCCCGCCCTGGGCGACCCCGCCGAGCATCCCGTTCCGGCGCTCAAGCTCGGCGCCATGGCCGCCTCCAAGCCCTACGTGGCCGCCGAGGCGCACCAGCAGCCCCTGGGCTTTCCCGGCGAACTGACCGAGGGCTGGGAAAAGCGCGCCGTCGGGCACATGGGCAGCCTGCTGTCCAAGTACCGCTCGCTGCAGGTGTTCATGGATACCTGCGTCAAGTGCGGCGCCTGCACCGACAAGTGCCACTATTTCCTGGGGACGGGCGACCCCAAGAACATGCCGGTGGCCCGCGCCGATCTGTTCCGCAGCGTCTATCGCCGCTATTTCACCCCCGCCGGCAAGATCGCGCCGGGTCTGGTGGGGGCGCGCGACATGACCAAGGACGTGCTGGACGAGTGGTTCAACTACTTCCACCAGTGCTCGCAATGCCGCCGCTGCTCGGTGTTCTGCCCCCAAGGCATCGACACCGCCGAGATTTCCATGGCGGCGCGCGACATCATGGATTCCATCGGCCAGGGCCAGAAGTACTGCAACGAGATCATCGGCAAGGTCCACAAGATCGGCAACAATCTGGGCCTGCCCGCCCCCGCCTTGCTCGACACGCTGGAGGGGCTGGAGGAGGACATCCTCGACGAGACCGGCGTGCCGGTGAAGCTGCCCGTCGACGTCGAAGGGGCCGAGGTGCTGCTGGTCACGCCCTCGGCCGACTTCTTCGCCGAGCCGCACGTGCTGGGCCTGATCGGCTACGCCAAGGTCTTCCACGCCGCCGGCGTATCGTGGACGCTGTCCACCAAGGCCTCGGAAGCCGGCAATTTCGGCATGTTCATCGGCAATTACGAGCAGATGAGGAAAATTTCGCTCCGCATCCGCGACGCGGCGCGGGAGCTGGGCGTCAAGCGCATCATCTTCGGCGAGTGCGGCCATGCCTGGCGCGTCGCCTATTCCTTCCTCAACACCCTGGCCGGGCCTTGGGATTTCCTCGATCCGCGCTATCCGGTGCCGCAGCATATCCTGGAATTCACCTCCGATCTGATCGCCAGGAAGGGCATCAAGCTCGACAAGTCGGGCAATGACGGCATGGTGCTGACCGTCCACGATTCCTGCAACGTGGCGCGCGGCGCCCGCATGGGCGACCGGCCGGGCGGCCAGTTCACCATCCCGCGCGAGGTGATCAAGGCCAGCGTGCCCACCTTCGTCGACATGCATCCCGACACCATCTGCGACAAGACCTTCTGTTGCGGCGGCGGCGGCGGCTTGCTGACCGACGAGCTGATCGAGCTGCGCGTCAAGGGCGCCAGCCCGCGCATGGAAGCCCTGAAGGACGTGGTGGACAAGCAAGGCGTCACCCACATGGCCGCCATGTGCGCCATCTGCAAGGCCCAGTTCACCAAGATCCTGCCCTATTACGACTTCGACCGGGAAATGGTGGT
>Ga0265314_10005629_pt1 | contig 11253 bp, 10 predicted proteins | sample 4126metaG_FD_203106 | JGI IMG/M metagenome (GOLD analysis project Ga0265314, IMG submission 203106) | Rhizosphere microbial communities from Carex aquatilis grown in University of Washington, Seatle, WA, United States - 4-1-26 metaG | ecosystem: Host-associated > Plants > Roots > Rhizosphere >... | reverse complement strand
CCTGGTGCTGATCCCGCTCGGGGCGATCCCCCTCCTGGTCCGAGCAAATGCGCTCGACAGCGCGAGCTTCGTCGACGCCTGGCGGCTGTGGCCGCTCGTGCTCGTCGGACTCGGTCTTGCCCTTCTCGTGCGGCGCGGCCGGGCCGGCCTGGTGGCGATCGTCATCACCGCCCTCACCCTGGGGACTGTCGGCGGGGCTGCGCTCGCTTCGGGCAGTGGCTGGCTCGGTGGAGTCACCGATTGCGTGGTCACCTCGGGCAGCCTGCAGCACGTGACGAGTTCTGGTGCCTTCTCGGAGCCCGCGTCGATCAGCCTCCAGCTCAACTGCGGGCAGCTCGCAGTCACCACGGTCAGCGGATCAAGCTGGACGCTGGGCGCCGACTATCGCGGTGATCCGCCGACGGTCTCGAGCTCCGGCTCAGACCTCGAGATCGGATCGCCCGAACACGATGGGATCCATCACCAGGACTGGACCTTGAGCCTGCCAGCCGCGACGACCCACGACATCTCCATCGATGCCAACGCCGGCTCCGCAACGCTCACCCTCCCGGGCGCCGTCCTCGACGAGCTGGATGCCGACGTGAATGCCGGCGACCTGCGGATCGACGCATCGGGAGCCTCGGTTGCGAACCTGTCGATCACCATCAACGCCGGTCGCGCCCGGCTGACCCTCGGCAACGGCTCGACGAGCGGCTCGCTCTCGGCGAATGCCGGCACGCTCGAGGTCTGCGCCCCGGCGACCAGTGGCTTGATCCTGCACGTCCCCGACGAGCTGACCTTCTCGAACAACCTCGGCCAGCGCGGCCTGACCCGCTCGGGCGACACCTGGACCCGGAGCGGCCTCGGCGGGGCAGTCATCGAGCTGTCGATCGACGGCACGGTCGGCAGTTTCACCCTCGACCCAATCGGAGGATGCTGAGATGAACGAACGATTGACTCGATCGCAGGACGACCGAATGCTCGCCGGCGTGGCCGGCGGCCTGGCCGAGCTGTGGGACGCGGACCCGACCATCGTCCGCCTGGCCTGGGTGCTCTTGACGGTCGTGACCGGCGGCATCGCCCTGATCGTCTATATCGTGATGGCGATCGTGGTTCCCGAAGCGGAGCCCGGAGCGTGGCCGGTGAACGCGACTGCAGCGCAGAGCCCTGCACCGGCGCCGACACCGGGCGTTGCCGCCGGCGCCCCGGGCGGCTGGGTGCCGATGGATCCCCGCTCGGCGCGCCGGGCCGCTCGCGCGGCGCGGCGGGCAGAACGCCGGGCGCGCGGTGGCTCGGGAGTCGCGGTGGTCATGGGCGGCCTGCTGGTCATCCTGGGCATCCTGCTCTTGGTCCGGGAGTGGCTGCCGCAGATCGAATTCGACTGGCTCGGGCCGACGCTGGTCATCGGGCTCGGCGTGCTGCTCCTGGTCATGTCCGTCGGCCGCGGCCCGGACTCGGGGCAGCGGTCGACGGGCGCGCCGACGAGCGACCCGGGCCGGCTGAGCTAACGGACCTGGCCGGTGACAGGTCTGCGAGCGGGGTGAATCGTCCACTCTCGTTGTCGTACAGGCGCAGCGTGGCCTCGCCCATCTCGTAGATCCAGCCGTGCAGCCGGACCGTCCGCGCCGCCCCGAGCGGCCGAATCCAGGCGTCGGCGAGGGTTGCCAGTCCGGCCAGGACATTCTCCTCGACGGCCCGGACGAGCTGAACGGCCGGATCCTGGCTGGCCGCACGGGCGCGAGCTACGGCCGGCTCCAGCCCCGCCAGCCACTGCCCCAGGGCCGAGGCCGCATCCGGGCCACCCGTTCCGTCGAGGGCGGCCCGGATTCCGCCGCAGCCGTCGTGGCCGCAGACGATGATGTCGGCCACCCCGAGCGATCCGACCGCGAACTCGATCGCGGCCGCCACGCTCCGGTCGCCCTCTGCTGGCAACGGAACCCGGTTGGCGACGTTGCGGACGACGAACAGCTGGCCCGGGCCGGCGTCGGTCAGGAGCTCGGGGATGACCCGCGAGTCCGAGCAGCCGATGTACAGGGCAACGGGTTGCTGGCCCCGCGCGGCGAGCTCGGCCAGGTACTCGCGCTCCCGGACCACGAAATCCGCTCGAAACCGGACATGGCCCGCCAGCAGGTCGTCGACCACTCTCAGGATTCCCGGCTTGCGGCCAATGGAGCCGGTGATCCTGTTCGGTCACGCACTGCGGCAACGATTCCGGCGAGCCCGATCAGGAGCATCGCGATGCCGATGATCGCCACCGCATTGAGGGGTCCACGGCCGAGTGCGTAATCCAGATCGTGGATTGCCGACGCGGGAAAGCTCGCCGGAAAGAATTGATCGACCGGTCCGACCAGGACCACGTCAACGACGAACAGGAGCGTGATGACTCCGCCCACGACGAGATAGACCAGCGAACCGAAGGGACTCCTCGCTGACCGAGGGATGAAGCCAATCAGGAGAACTCCACCCGCGATCACGACATCGCCCAGAACATCACTGCGCCGAGGATGGCGCTTACCCGCCGATCAGACATGCCTATCCCCCAGATGCACCGCCAGGCTCACCGCGCCATTCTGGCCCGAACCGGGCGATCGAGGGGCAGGAATCTTCCGTGATCCAGGCCTACACTCGGCAGAACGGCGCAGGGGGTGCTCATGGGTCATCGGCGACGGCTCAGATGGTTGGTCCTCGTGCCAGTGGTCATGATCCTGGGCGCGTGTACTTCAGATTCGTACCCCCTGCTGACCCCGGCAGGCGCCAGCGAATGGGCGCCGACGACTGTCGGGCGACCCGTCCAGGGCGTCGTGCTCTACCTGGAACTCCGTCCAGGGGATCGAATCGACCTCATCAGCGCGACGCCAATCGGAACTTTGTCGGGCGCCGACGTGCGCCTCTATTACGCCCCCCACGTCCCGATGCCGAGCGGCGGTTGGATGATCGGCGAGAAGCTCGAACCGCTTCCTGGGGCAAGTGTGATCGTTGATTCGGGCGCCTCGCCGGGGCCCGGGAACGATTTCGGGATCGTAGCGGAGGTGACGCCCCAGGCACCCGGCACCTACACGATCTCCACCGTTGAGGTCCATTTCCGGATCAACGGCGGATCCGAGCAGGTGAAGACAGGGATCAGCCAGGACCTCACGGTCTGCGCCGCCGATCCCGCGCCATCGGACTGCGGCCCGTCGGCAGGACCCTGACCGGGGAGTTCCGTCAAGCCACCTGGCTGATCACCAGCGCCACCGACAGCAGGCCGACGCCGATCGTCACGGCCCAGCCGAGGATCATCGCCAGCCGGCCGCTGCGCAGCTCGCCCATCACCTCGGCATTCCGGGCGAGGAGCATCACGAAGACCAGGATGACCGGCAGGAGCAGCCCGTCGAAGACCTGGCTCAGGAACAGGACGGCGATCAGCGGCAGCCCGGGGATCAGGATGAACAGCGCGGCAAACCCGACAAAGAAGGCCAGCAGCCCGTAGAAGGCCCGGGCGTCCGTCCAGCGGTGATCGAGCCCGGCCTCCCAGCCGAAGGCCTCGCAGGCCGCGTAGGCACTCGTGAGCGGCACGGTCCCGAGCCCAAGCAGCGACGCCGCCAGGAGACCCGCCGCGAACAGCACCGTCGCTGACGGGCCGGCCAGTGGACCAAGCGCCTTGGCGGCATCGGCGGCATCGCTGATCACAATCCCGTGCGTCCACAGCGTCGCCGCACAGGCTACGACGATGAAGCCCGCCACGAGGTTCGTCAGGAGCGCCCCGACGGTGACGTCGATCCGCGATCCCAGGAGGTCCTTGGCGGTCAGGCCCTTGTCGACGACGTACGACTGGATGAACGACTGGCCCCAGGGCGTGATCGTGGTGCCAACGACCCCGACCACCGTGAGGATGTACGCGGCGCTCGTGAACTGGCCGTGGGGGATCACCAATGACGTCGCTGCCCGGCCCCAGTCTGGGCGGGCCAGGACCGCACTCACGAGGTATGCGAGCGAGACCGCGACGCCGACAAGCACGAACAGGATCTGGATGCGGCGATAGCTGGTCCGGGCGAGCAGGACGACCATGCCGATCGCGGCCAGGAACGCGCTGAGCGCCACGGGTACCCCGAACAGTGCCAGGGCCGCGCCGATCCCAGCGAACTCGGCAACGGTGTCGCCCAGGTTCGCCGCAAGCATCGTCAGGACCGCGAAGGTCGCCCAGCGGACGCCGTAGCGCTCGCGAATCAGGCCGGACAGGCCGTGGCCCGAAGCCAGGCCGAGCCGGGCACCCGCCTCCTGGGTGACCATCAGGGCGAGCTGCGAGACGAGCAGGACCCACAGCAGGTCGTAGCCGAACTGGGCGCCGGCGATGGAGTAGGTGGTGATCCCGCCGGCATCGTTGTCGGCGAAGCCCGACACGATTCCCGGGCCGACGATCGCGAACAGGGCAGCCAGTCCAAGACGGGCGCGGGCGGAGCGCGGCCGCGCGAAGACAAGGCGGAACACATCGATGACCTCCCGCCGGCGGACGCCGACGCAATGGATTGGGCGGCCGGCGCCGGCCCGATCAGGAGGTCAGGTGGACGAGGTCAGCCGCGGAAACGGATGCCGGCGCCTCGGGTACGCGCCGGCTCGGGACTTCGACCAGTCATCCCTTGCCTCCTGCGTACAAGCTTCACGGTCCGGAGGACCCCGCGGATCGTAGACCCATCCGGACGAACTCGCTCATCGGGCCGGACGACCGCCTAGACTAGGGCCGAAGGTCGCACGGTCGGAGGTTTGCAATGGGTGAGAACGGGACCCTGACGGGGACCTTTGTGGAGCCGAAGGGCACGATCCGCTCGATCATCGGTCACGGCACGGCCAACGCGTTCGGGACGGCCAGCTGGGCCGCGGGCCTGACGGTCGCTGCCAAAGCCGATGGCCAGATGGCCAGCTCCTCGCCGGTGGCGGCGGGCTCGATCGCCTATCTCGGCGTCACTCCGGACGCCGTGATCCTGTTCCGGGCGAAGCGCGGCCTGCTCAAGCCCAAGGCAACTGACGAGCTGATCGCCAACGCACCACGGACCGAAGTCGCGAGTGCCGTCGTGGCCGAAGGACGGCTCGCGTCGGTCCTGACGGTCACCTTCACGGACCAGTCCAGCTGGACCTTCGATATCCCGAAGATCCACCTGAAGGGTGCCCGGGAGATCGTGGCGGCCCTTTCAGCGCGCTGACCGGCGTAACCCGGACCGTTCAGGCTATGGCGACGGGGACGCGGCCGCGCTCGATCCCGGCGATGGCAGCCCGAAGTGGATGGAGCTGAAGACAGTCCGGACGTCCGCTGCATCCGCCAGGTCCTCATCCGTGGATTCAGGTTCGTCAATCACGACCCGCTGGCCTCCGACGTCGAGGATCCACACCTGGTCGGCCTCGCCGGCCGCGAGGTCACTCGTGGTGCCCGACGGAAGCTGCCAGATCTCGAAGCTCCCAACCGGGCTCAACTTGCAGTCGTAGAGGTTGGTGGGCGCCGTCAAGGTGAGTTGCTTCCCCTGGTAGCCAGCGACTGTCACGTCGGCTGGCGTCGTGGTGGTGACACCCGGCATCCGGGCCAGCGCGCTGGCGAGGTCGTCGACGGTTGGTCCCGGTTGTGGGCTGAGCAGGCCTGCGTAGTGACACGGATTCGCGAACAGGGCGGGGGCCACCGAGAAGTTCAGGGCACCCCAGCCTGCCTGCTCGTTCAGGGCCACCAGATTTGGGCCCGCCACAACCCCCTCCCAGCCGCCAGGCACCGTGAACGTGACCGGCACGAGGAACGGGTCGGCGCCGAGGTACGTGCCTGGATCCAGGCTGACGGCATTGCCGTTGGGGTCGTAGTGGAGCAGGGTTGGAGGGGTGCTCGGCGAGGGTGTCGGGGTCGGCGATGGTGCCGAGGACGGCGCGGGCGTCGACGGCGGCCCCGCTACGTTCGTGAACCTCGGCAGGAGATAGACGACGAGCAGGACAACGACCACCACGGCGGCCACCGCTGCGCCAATCCGGCCCTCGCTGTTCATCAGTGGCAACCTCCACGCCGGCCACGAATGACGGCGCTGTGGGATCGCGGGGACTTGGTCGAGCACGGCATCCAGGACGCGCTCCGGGAGCACCGTGGGGCCCTCCTCCAGCCACGACCGAACGATGCGGTTGACCTCGCGCTCGGCGCTCACTGTGCAACCTCCCGGAGGGCCGGCCGGGCGTCGGCCTCGAGGGCCGCGCGCAGTCCGCGCATCGCGTGAAACAGACGGGATCGGACCGTCCCGATCGGGACGCCGAGGACTTCGGCGACCTGCTCGAGCGGCAGGTCGAGATAGTGGTGGAGGACCACCACCGCACGGTGTTCAACGGACAGGTGCCGGAACCCACGCTCGAGCTGGTCGCGATCGACGACCGTGCTCAGACGCTCGCTGACGTCCGGCTGATCGACCGGCAGGATCGTCAGATTCGGAGCCCAGCTTCGGGTCCGGCGTCCCTCGGCATAGCAGGCGCGCACGAGGAGCCGGTACGACCAGGCGTCGAAACGAGCCGGGTCGCGGAGCTGGGGCAGGTCTCGCCAGATGGTCAGCAGCGCCTGCTGCGTCGCATCCTCGGCGAGATCGGTGTCGCGCAGGATCCTGTGCGCCACCGCATGGAGGCGGTTGCCCACGGCGACGGCAAGGCTCGCGAAGGCCTCCTCGTCACCGTGTTGGGCTCGAACCACGAGATCGGTGTCCACGTCCCACCCACCATGGCGTCCCGGGCGGGACGCTCACAGAGTATGGGCAACGTTTTGGGCTGGGCGACTCAATCCTCATCGAATACGTGGTTCAGCGACTCCTCGCCACGGACGAATCAAAACGCGGCGGGTGGCGAATGCGATCACCTCCCGCCGCGCTGGGTTTGTCGGGTCAGGGTGTGGAGGAGGGCCCCGCGCTTGATCCCGACGAAGGTGGTGCGAGGTGGATCGAGTTCAGGACGCTCTGGACCTGGGCCTGATCTCCCGCTGTTTCGCCCACGGGCTCCGGCGTGTCGATGACGAGCCGCTGGCCGCCGACGTTGAGGATCCAGACCTGGTCGCGCTCCTTGGGCCTCATGTCGTTGGTCGCACCCAGGGGCAGCTCCCAGACGCGGTAGGCGCCATCCGAGCTCAAGGTGCAGCCGCTGAAGCTTGCTGGCGCCGTCAAGGTGAGCTGTTTGCCCTGATAACCCCCGAGGGTCACAGCAGTTGGCTTGCTGGCCGTGAGGCTCGGCAGCTTTGCCAGCGCGTTCGCGAGGTCGTCGACCGTGGGTCCCGGCAACGGGTTGAGCAGCCCAAGCTTGTTGTTGCATGGGTTGGCGTAGACGTCGGTGAAGATCGAGAAGTTGATCACGCCCAACCCCTGCGGCATGTTGTCCAGGAAGATGGCATACGGACCTGCGAGCCACCCCTCCCATCCTTGCGGCACGGTAAACGTGGCACGCAGCAGGAATGGGTCCGCCGCGAGGTAGGTCCCGGTCACCAATCTAGTCTGGGCTCCATCGAGCACCCCGAGACCGGAGCTCGGACTGGGGGCCGCGGTCGAGCTTGAGGCCGGGGTTGGACTGGCAGTGACGCTCGCACTGGGTGTCACCGTTGGACTGGGCGTGACGACCGGCGTTCCGACGCCGCCGGACTTGGGCAGGACGTTCAGGACGACCACGACAACGACGACCACCGCGGCTGCCGCGATCGCGATCCGGACCTGGGTGTTCATGAGTGGCAACCTCCACGCCGGCCACGACTGACGGCGGTGTCGCGCAGGAGCCTGTTGCCCGCACCGACGGCAAGGCTCGCGAAGGCCTCCTCGTCACCGTGTTGGGCCTGACCCACGAGATCGGCGTCCACGTCCCACCCGCCATGGCATCCCGAGCGGGACGCTCAACGAGTACGGGCAACGTTTCAGGCCGGGCGACTCAATCTTCATCGAATGCAAGCCGGCGATTACATCTCGATGACCCGGCGCTGATGACTCGCGACGCGAACCGGCCTAGGGTCGGGCCATACGCATCGAGTGGCCCTCCTGAGGGCAGCCACGCGGGCGACCATAGCGACAGCGCCGGCAGAGTCCATACGCCTGCCGGCGTTGTCGCGTCCCCGCCTAAGCAGCCCGGCGGTAGGTCAGGACGACCACGCCCTTGGGCAGGCTGAGGCTCCCGGACAGCTCGAAGGGCTGGTTCCTGACGGTCGGGAAGAGGCGTTTCGTCCCATCGCCCAGGACCAGCGGGTGGACCATCAGCCGGTACTCGTCGATCAGGCCGTGCCAGGTCAGGAAGTCGATGAGCTGGCCGCTGCCGCCGATCAACAGGTCGCGGCCATCGTCTGCCTTGAGCCGGCGGACGGCGTCGGCCACGTTGCCTTCGATGATCGAGGCGTTCCAGGACGCGCTGGTCAGCGTCCGCGACGCGACGTACTTGGGCATCGCGTTCATCTTCGCGCCGAACTCGCCGGTGCCCTCCATCGTGGGCCAGGCGGCGGCGAAACCTTCATACGTAATCCGACCCAGCAACAGCGCCTCGCTGGCGAACAGCTCGCGGGCCTTGAACTGCGAGGATTCTTCGGACCAGAACGGGAACGACCATCGACCGGGCTCATCGATGTAGCCGTCGAGGGTGATGTACGTGCTGGCGACCACCTTGCGAGGCATGGTTGATCCCTTTCTTCATCGGCGGATGGGCTCGCGCAGCTCGCGTTGCTCCGAGGCCGGCGGCTCGGGCTCGGGGCCGGCCTCCGCTGCCTGGGCCGCCCGGCTGGCCACCTCCTCGACCAGGACCTCGTGGAGCTTGGCCTGGCCCGGTTCCACGAGCGAGCCGAGCAGGCCCGGAACGAAGGCCAGGTCCGCGCGCTCGCGCTCGCGCTTGTTCTTGCCCCACGTGAACAGGACCCGCACGCGCGTGCCGCCGGGATCGTCCTCGAACTCGAAGGTCGAGACGGCCTTGAAGCCGTTCGACATCGTCGAGCGGTGGGTCACGTAGTCGGTCGGCCGCCAGTCCAGGATTTCCTCGACCAGGACGTCCGCCCCGTGCATGCAGTGATTGGTGGTCCCGACGCCCCGGCGGGGGGCCGTCGGCAGCTCTTCGACGCCGGTCACCCCGAACTGCCAGCGCGGCCGGAGCGTCGGATCGGTCATGAACGACCAGACCAGGTCGCGCGGTGCCGGCTGGACCGTCTCGAAGGTGTAGCCGGCATCCCGATCCGTGACCCGCACCCGGCGCTGCTCGAGGTCCGCCGTCCAGGCAGCGCCGAGGTCATGGACCCAGGTGGTGACCTCGCCCAGGTCGTCGTAGGTCTCGTGGTGCTCGCGCATGCCCAGCGCGATCGGATCGATCGACATCGCCGCCACGCAGGCTGCGCTGAACAGGGCGTAGGCGGGCATCCGGAGCAGCTCGACGACGTGGTTCTTGAGCAGGCGGTGAACGACGATCACGTCCGAGCCGACGAGCTCCTCGCGCCCGGCGATCTTGTGCCGGATGATCACGCCGTCGTGGACGACGAGCTTGAGGTCCAGGCGGGGCATCAGGGTGCAGGCGTTGCACTCGCAGGCGGTCGCCTGGGAGATGTCGCGCAGCCGCCGCCGGAAGGCAAAGTACGTGCGCTCGACCGTGTCGAGCAGCTGTGAGCCGTCGACGCGAGCCCCCAGGGCGAAGGCGAACGCGGCATCACCCTCGAGCTTGGCCAGCCGAAAGCTCGGCCGGAGGGCATTGACGACCGTCGTGACCAGGTCGGCCAGGATGTCCTGGGCGTGATCCAGCTCCGTGCCCGCGAGGTAGCTCGTGTAGCCGGAGATGTCGGCAATCAGCAGACACGCCGGCTCGGGCTGAGTGAGCACGCAGCATCTCCTCTGGCAGGGGCACCGGCCGCGATTCTGGCGGGGTGCACGGACGCAACAGTAGTCCTGGCTCGCGCTGTGGTTTCGTTGCTCCGGGAGCGCGTGGGCGGCGTAGGCTACCGGGGCGCGGGGGGACCCGATCGCAGCGCGGTGGAGGCCGTGCTTGACTCCTGGAGCCCAACGAGGAGTTGACATGCGTCGTGGACGATTTGCGGTGATTGGTGCGAGCGTGCTGCTCGTTGGCGGACTGCTCGGCCAGGCGGCCCCGGTCGGCGCTGCAACCCCAGCGCCGACGGTCCAGGCCCCCCACCGCGCGCTGTCGTCGCATCGGGCAACGCCGCACCCGGGCAGTCATGGCTCGACCAACGTCCGCGCGCTCCTGGCCGCTGGTGCCGCTCCGCTGGCCTTTGATCCGTCGCAGTCGAACGCCGTCCTGGATCGCCTCGGGGCCGGCCAGAAGGCGGCTGCCACGAAGCGCGAGGGTCGGAACCTCTCGGCCAATAGCGTCACGCCCCCGGTCCTCGCGACAGATGCCGGCGGCCCCGCAGCCGCCACGCCCGTCGCTGCCGCCGGCCAGACCGAGAGCGGATCAGGCGGGGTCGAGCCGGCCGATTCTGGCGTCGCGGTGGGTCCCGACAATGTCGTCGAGGTGGACGGCCAGAGCCTGCTGTTCGCCGATCGACTCGGCAATCCGCTCGAACCCGCCGTTCCGCTGCCCGATTTCTTCAGCCTGCCCGAACCACCGGACTCCACGTACACGAGCTTCGATGCCGACCCGCAGATCCACTTCGACCAGGTCCACCAGCGCTGGATCATCACCGAGCTGAGCTGGGACTGCGCCACCGGCGCGTTCACGGTCGACCCCACCGCCGCATTTGGTCACGGGTTCATCGACTATGCGATCTCGAACACCTCAGACCCACTCGGGACGTGGACGAGCGCCTTCTGGTACTGGAACGATTTCATTCCCCTGCAGGCCAACTTCGGCGAATCGACCGACAAGCTCGCCCTGACCGACAGCCTGTTCGACATGGGTCCCGGCGGCAGCCCGACCACGCCCGGTTGCGGGAGCGGGGCATTCGAGGAAGAGCACCCGATCCTCATGGATTGGGCCAGCCTGGCGGCGGGCTTTGACGGCTCCGCCGTCCCGGAATTCGAGTTCGGGGATCCGGACGAGGACGCGCTCCAGGCCGCCGTTGGCGACACCGACTTGAGCTCCGACCTCCGTCTCGTGGGCCGTGCGAATGGCCTGGCCGACGGCGAGAGCGAGGGCGACGTGATCGTCTGGGGCTTCACCGGGTCCGTCGCTCACCATACGGTCAATGCCGCGGCGTTCAACGCGACAATCGATGACAGCGTCCAGGGTTTCGCAGTGCCGCCCAGCCCGCAGCAACCCGGCGGGGCGCTCAGCACGGGCATCGACGGCGGACCGCAGAGCGTGTACTACCGAGCCGGCGGCCTGTTCGTCAGC
>Ga0265314_10005626_pt1 | contig 11255 bp, 12 predicted proteins | sample 4126metaG_FD_203106 | JGI IMG/M metagenome (GOLD analysis project Ga0265314, IMG submission 203106) | Rhizosphere microbial communities from Carex aquatilis grown in University of Washington, Seatle, WA, United States - 4-1-26 metaG | ecosystem: Host-associated > Plants > Roots > Rhizosphere >... | reverse complement strand
CAGCTCACCAAAATCCATTCATACTTGGTCGAGAACTGACCACGCAGTCAGTCGTCGTGAATCCCACCACGACGTCACGAGCGGGGGACATCGGCATTGCCCAGCTTGATCCTGCGGCTCGAGCACCTCGAGCCGGCGACGCCCGCTCCCGCGGAGCAGCCCGCCGTGCTCACGATGCCCGATGTCGAACCGACCCAGCCGCCGGCGGCTGAGCGACCCAACTCGACGTCGCTGAGCCGATGGAGCGCTGCGGTCGCTGCGGCTCACGACGCCTGCTTCGTGCTCGATGCGAATGGCGCGGTGATCAGTGTGTCGGTTGCCGGTGTCGAGCTGCTGGGCTGCGGCGACGAAACCGTGATCGGCCGGAGCATCCTCGACGTCATCAACCTGATCGACCTCGAAACCGGTGGAGCACACCCGGAGTACGCATCCCGGATCACGCCGCTCGTGGTCCTCGGCTCGCCCGGACTGGCCCGCAGCCTGATGCGGGTGCGGCACTCGGACGGCTCGATCGTCACCCTCGACTCCTCGTCCGCGTCGATCCGCGACGCGGCCGGCAAAATCCTCGGCTCGATCACCTTCCTGGCCCGGATCTCGGGTCGCTAGCCCGCTACAGCACCTTCGCGGCCTCGAGTGCGGTGATGACCGCGACGACGGCAAAGGCGAGTGCCGCGATCCGGCGTACCCAGACCAAGGGAATCACCCGCAGCATCGCCTTGCCACCGACGACGGCGACGGCGGCGACGAGCAACAGCCCGGCCAGCGAGCCGGTGAAGACCGAGGCCGGGTCGTGATATTTCGCGCTCAGTGATGCGGTCAGCAGCTGGGTGAGGTCGCCCCACTCGGCAACGAACAGTACGACGAAGCTGGTCAGGATCACCCGGCGGGTGCTGGGCTCCGCACTGACCTCGGCGATCTCCGCTTCGACCGCGGTCTCCTCCTCGCGCGGGTCGGAGTTCTCCCGCAACATCACGACCGCGCCCAGCGCGAAGATCGCCGCGCTGACCGCGTGCACCGGGGTTGCCGGGAGCAGCGACACCGCGCTGCCGGCCGCGACCGCGATCGCACATTGCACCGCGAACCCGAGTCCGGCGCCGATGAAGACCGGGCCGGCGCGGAACCGGGTCGCCAGCACCAGCGAGGCGATGAACGTCTTGTCCGGAAGCTCCGCAGGAACGATCAGCGCGAACACGGTCGCGATGACGGAAAGGCTCATCGGCTAGCCGTCGAGTGCGTGTAGGGCGGCTGAGGTCGCGCGCGCCAACAGGTCCTTGGCCGGCAGGCCGAGGGCGAGCGCAGCCGCCGCGACGTCATCGAACTCGGGCGTGAGGTTGGTCCGCCGCCCGTCCCGGTGCGCGAGCTTCACCCGGATCTGCTGGCCGTCGATGTCGACGGTGAGCCAGGTGCGGTCCAGGGCGTGCTTCGTGACCGCGCCGGACCGTACCCCGATCGTCGAGGTCTCGGTGGTGAGCACGGTCCGGATTGCCGCCGCGGACTCGGTGGCCACGAGCACGCTGATCGTGTGTGCCGGGCGGCCCTTCTTCATCAGGATCGGGGTCAGCCAGGCGTCGGCCGCGCCGGCGCTCAGCAGGTGGTCGATTACGCCCGGCCACAACCGCGGGTCGAGATCGTCGACGTTGGCAGCGATCACCTCCCACCCGCCGGCGCCGGTCGGCTCGGTTTCGCGGGTTCCGACGACGAGACGTACGACGTTGGCCCGGTCGTCGAGGTCACGGCTGCCTGCGCCGACGCCGACGGTGTCGACGGTGATGGCCGGCATCGCGCCGCTCGAGGTCGACCATTCGGCGAGCAGGGCGATCCCGGTCGGGGTCGCGAGCTCGACGTCGATCGGACCGCCGTGGCTGACCAAGTGGCTGCCGGCCAGCAGGCCGAGCGCGGCCGGCGTCGGCACCGGCACTTGCCCGTGCGCCGTGGCGACCATGCCGCCGCCGAGCGCAATCGGTGACACGACGAGCTCGTCGAGCCCGAGCTGGTGCAGGCCGAGGCAGCCACCCAGTACGTCGACGATCGAGTCGACCGCGCCGACCTCGTGGAAGTGCACCGCTTCGGGCGCCAGCCCGTGGACCGCGCCCTCGACCGTGGCCAGTCGCCGGAACACCGCCGCGGCGCGGGCCCGGGCGGCGTCCGGCAGGGCGGCTCGATCGACGATCTCGAGGACGTCGGCAAGGCCGCGGGTCGGCTGGTCCTTGCCGGCGGCCACCTCGACCGAGATCGCGGCGATGCCGTGGCGGGCGGTCTCGGCAGGAGTGCAGGACACGCCGAGATCGGCGAGTGAGACGACCAGTGCGGGCAGCCCGGCGAGGGCGCCGACGCCGTGCAACGCGCCGAGCACCATGTCGCCGCTGACCCCGCTCGAGCAGTCCAGCCAGCCGACTCGGCTCATCGCGCGCCGCTCCGGCGCGCGACCCTAGCGGCGAATACGCCGGCCCCGAACCCGTTGTCGATGTTGACGACCGTGACGCCGGGAGCGCACGAGTTGAGCATTGCCAGCAGCGCCGCGATCCCTCCGAAGGAGGCGCCGTACCCCACGCTGGTCGGCACCGCGACGATCGGCGTGCCGACCAAGCCGCCGACCACACTGGGCAGGGCGCCTTCCATGCCCGCGACGACGACCAGGCAGTCCGCCTCGGCGAGGGTGTCGCGCTCGGCCAGGACGCGATGCAGGCCGGCCACGCCGACGTCGCAGACCCGGCGGACGCCGGCGCCGAAGGCGCGGGCGACCAGCGCCGCCTCGCCCGCGACCGCCTCGTCGCTGGTCCCCGCGGACACGACGACCACCTCGCCACGCGGCTCGGGCATCGCGCCTAGCACGACGCAGCCGGCAATCTCGTCGATGGTTGCGTCCGGGAACGCCTCCCGCACCCGCGCGACCATCGAGGTCGTCAGTCGGGTCGCCATCGCCGGCCGGCCGCCGGGCGCCTGCTGCAGCGCGGTCAGCAAGGCGACGACCTGGTCGTCAGTCTTGCCGGCGGCGTAGATCACCTCTGGGTCGCCGGTGCGCAGGCCGCGGTGGTGGTCGAGCTTGGCAAAGCCGAGATCGGTGAAGCCGGCGAATGGTGCGGCGGCGAGGTCCCGGGCGGCCGCCTCGACCGACGTCGTACCGGCGGCGACGCCGTCAAGCAGGCTCCGCAGCTCCTCGGCGTCCACGGCAGCGACCCTAATCCCGGCGGCTGGTTTGCCGCTGACGCACCCTGTTCGTGGATCGGGTCAAGGGCCTGAGGTTGAGGCATTAGGCTGCCCTGCTGTGCTGCCCCTGCATCGTCCGCTGCTTGACGAGATCACCCTCGGGGCATCGGGAGTGGCGGTGCTCGGCCTGATCAGCGGCGTCATGGCCAACCTCCGGATCCGTCGCCTGAGGCGCGGATTGTCCGTTCTCGAAGGGCCGAACGGGCCGGAAGGCGTGCTCGAGGCGATGACCCGCGGGGTCGCGGAGACCCAGGCGCTGCGGACCGAGCTGGCCCGGGCGAAGAGCGATCTGGACATCGCGCGCGGCCAGCTTGCCGATGCCCTGCGCCATGTCGCGGTGGTGCGCTATGACGCGTTCGGCGACATGGGCGGCCGGATGTCGTTCACGGCCGCCTTGCTCGACGACTCCGGCGACGGGCTCGTGATCACGTCGATCAACGGCCGGACCGAGGCCCGCGCCTACGCAAAGGGTGTCAGGGAAGGTCATAGCGACCAGGTGCTCTCGCCCGAGGAGACCCAGGCGATCGCGCTCGCGCTCGGTCGCAAGGTCAAGGCCTGACCGATGGGCACGCCTCCCGCGCGCTACGGCTATCTCGGGCCTGAAGGCACCTTCTCTGAGGCTGCGCTGCGCTCGCTCCCGGCCGCGCAGGGCGTCGACCGGCTGCCGTACGTCTCGGTGGCGGACGCTTTGGACGCGGTCCGCCGCGGTGAGGTGTCGGCCGCGTTGGTGCCGCTGGAGAACTCGGTCGAGGGCTCGGTCGCCGAAACCCTCGACGAGCTTGCGTCCGGCTCGCCGCTGCAGATCGTCCGCGAGGTGCAGGTCGGCGTCTCGTTCGCCCTGATGGTCCGCCCCGGCACGGCGCTCGCCGACGTCGCGACCGTGACGACCATCCCGCATGCCGAGGCCCAGGTCCGTGGCTGGCTGCGCCGGACGTTGCCGTCCGCGCGGTTCATCGCGGCGTCGAGTACGGCGGACGGCGCCCGAGCGGTGGCCGGCGGTGAGGCCGACGCGGCGGTCGCTGCGCCGCTCGCGGCCGAGCACTACGCCCTCGACACGCTGGCCGATGACATCGCGGACACTCCTGGCGCGGTCACCCGTTTCGTCCTGGTGGCGCCGCCGGGCCCGCTGCCACCACCGACCGGCGCCGACCGGACCAGCCTGGTCGCCTACATCGCTGACGACCACCCCGGCGCGCTGCTCGAGGTGTTGACCGAGCTCGCGGTGCGCGGCGTCAACCTGACCAGGATCGAGTCGCGCCCGACCGGCGTCGGGCTCGGCCGCTACTGCTTCTCGATGGACGCCGAGGGCCATCTCGCGCAGGCCAGGGTGGCCGAGGCCCTTGCCGCGTTGCGCCGGCTGTGTGCCGACGTACGGTTCCTCGGGTCGTATCCGACCGCCGACGGCATCGCACCGACCGAGCGCCGAGGGACCGCTGATGCCGACTTTTCCGACGCCGCAGCGTGGGTCGAACAGCTGCGCCGCGGCGAACCCGGCTGAGCGGTCCCACTAACCTGGCTTCTCGTGATCGACCTGCGAGCGCTGCGCGAGGCACCGGAGGACTTCCGGCATAGCCAGAACGTGCGTGGCGAGGATCCCGGCACGGTCGACCGCGTGCTTGCTGCCGACGAGCGCCGGCGCGCCACAGTGACGCGTGCCGATTCGCTGCGGGCCGAGGCGAACCTCGCGAGCAAGGCGATCCAGACCGCGACGGCCGACGAGCGGCCGGCCATGATCGAGCGCGCCAAGCAGCTCAAGGACGAGGTCAAGGCGGCGGAGGCCCAGCAAAGCGACGCCGACGCCGCACTGCGCGCGGCTGCCTACCTGATCGGAAATCTGGTCGAGGCCGATGCGCCGGTCGGCGGCGAGGACGACTCGGTCGTGATCGAGACGGTCGGCGAGGTGCCGTCGTACGACTTCGAAGTGCGGGACCACGTCGAGATCGGAACCGCGCTCGGCGCGATCGATTTCGAGCGCGGCGCGAAGGTGAGCGGGGCGCGGTTCTACTTCCTGACCGGCGTCGGTGCGCTGCTCGAGCTGGCGCTGGTCAACCTGGCGATGGATCAGGCGGTCGCGGCCGGCTTCATCCCGGTGATCGCGCCGGCCCTGGTCCGCCCGGAGGCGATGGAGGGAACCGGCTATCTCGGCGCCCACGAGCCTGAGGTCTATCGGCTGCGCGACGACGACCTTTACCTGGTCGGCACCAGCGAGGTCGCGCTCGCCGCGATGCACTCGGACGAGGTGTTGGCGGCGGCTGACCTGCCGCGGCGCTACGCCGGCTTCTCGTCCTGCTTCCGGCGCGAGGCCGGCTCCTATGGGCAGGACACCAAGGGGATCATCCGGGTGCACTGGTTCGACAAGGTCGAGATGTTCTCCTTCGTGCGGCCCGAGGACGCGCAGGCGGAGCACCAGCGGCTGCTGGCGTGGGAGAAGGAGTTCCTGACCAAGCTGGAGCTGCCCTTCCGCGTGCTCAACATCGCGACCGCCGACCTCGGCGCGAGCGCGGCCCGCAAGTTCGACTGCGAGGCGTGGTTCCCGTCGCAGGGGCGCTATCGCGAGCTCACGTCGACGTCGAACTGCACGACCTTCCAGGCCCGCCGGCTCGGCGTCAGGTATCGCGCCGACGACGGGCCCGCTCCGGTGGCAACCCTCAACGGGACGTTGTGCGCGATCGCCCGGACGATCGCCTGCCTGCTCGAGTTCCACCAGCAGGCCGATGGGTCGGTGCGGGTGCCGGCCGCGTTGCAGCCGCATCTCGGGGGTCGCACGACCCTCGAGCCGGTATGACGACTGCGGTCGTCGCGACCGACCTTGACGGCACCCTCGTGCACAGCGACGGCACGATCTCGCCCCGCACGAAGGCCGCCCTCGCCGCTGCGAGCGACGCGGGCGCGTTGGTCGTGATCGCGACCGGCCGTCCGCCGCGCTGGCTACCCGGGGTCGCTGAGGCGACCGGACATCACGGCCTGGCGATCTGTGCGAACGGGGCTCTGGTGCTCGACCTGGCGACCGAGCAGATCATCAGCTCGCGGCCGCTCGCGGCCGACGTCGTACTCCGCCTTGCTGCGTCGTTGCGAGCCGCCGTGCCGGACATCGAGTTCGGCGTCGAGCGGGTCGACGGCAGCTTCGGCCATGAGCCCGGCTATCGCCCGCGGTGGACGCCACGACCACCGGCCGAGATCGGCGACCTCGACGAGCTGGTGACCGAACCGGTGTCGAAGCTGCTCGGCCGGCGCGACGGCATGGGCCCGGACGAGTTGCTCGGCCTGGCGCGCGCAGCGGTCGGTGAGTCGGCCGCGACGCTGACGCACTCCTCGATCGACGGGTTGCTCGAGATCAGCGCACTGGGGGTCACCAAGGCGAGCACGCTGGCCGCGTTGCTCGCCGACCGTGGCCTCAGCGCGCAGGACGTGGTGGCGTTCGGCGACATGCCCAACGACGTCGAGCTGTTGTCGTGGGCCGGCCTCGGCGTCGCGGTGGCCAACGCCCACGCCGACGTGCTCGCCGTCGCCGACGAGATCACCGCCAGCAACGATGACGACGGCGTCGCTGTTGTTCTGGAACGCCTCTTCGCGGTGGCCTAGCTTCCTCACCGATCGGGCATGCGTATGGCGATGGCGGGTCCAATCCTGAGACACCCTGGGTGAGGTCATGGGCGGACCGCGCAGAACCCGCGCTGCCAGCGCGCCGCGGCTTGATCGCAGGACGGGTCTTCGTGCGAGGATCGGGCGATGACCGAAATCCGCGGTTCGCGGGTTGAAAGGCCGCCGGACTTGAACCCTGCGGCCTTCGATCTTGCACACGGGGGAATCGCGAAGCACGATCTGCTTTGGCGCCTCGCGGCCGAGGCATATGGACGCGACTATCCCGCTGAGCTCGAAGCCTGGGGCATGACCACTTGGTGGACGCTTGGCCGCTACGTCTCGGAGTTGATGGTCGGCCCGGGCCAGACCTTCGTCGATCTGGCATGCGGGCGCGGCGGTCCTGGTTTGTGGGTGGCGCGAGCGACTGGTGCTGACCTGGTCGGTGTCGATTGGTCCCCGATCGGCATCGCTGAGGCCGAGAGCCGGGCGTCGGGCTTCGTTCCGGAGGGACGTGCCCGCTTCCAGGTCGGCGATCTCGAAGCGACCGGGCTGGCTACCGCGAGCCTTGCGGGTGCGATGTGCGCGGACGCGATCTTCTTCGCCGCTGATCGGGTCGCGGCCTTTGGTGAGGTCGCTCGGGTGCTTGAGCAAGGTGCGCGCTTTGTCTTCACCTGCGATGAGAGCGACGACGAGCGGCCCTCCTCTGTGCCGGATTGGCAGCCGATCGTCGAAGCCGGCGGGCTCGCCGTCGAGCGCAAGGAGGAGATCCCCCGGTTCGCTGAGCAGCTCGGGCGGATGTACGCGCTGTGGCTCGCCAATGAGGAAGCCCTGCGAGCCGTGTTAGGCGATGAAGAGCTGGAGCAGCTGCTCGACGAGGCGAAGGCTGTCGGCCCGACGCTGAGCAGTCGGCGCGCATTCATCTTCACCGCCCGCAAGCCCTGACCGAAGCAACGCCGCGGTGACGTTCGTGGCGTTCCTGCGGTCCACCGAGCGACCGGGTTCAATCGCCGTACGACGCGGCGCGAGCGAGAATGGCTGGGCCTGGTGAGCGTGACGTTGCTGGCTGGCTCATGCCACGTGTGGGGCTAGAGGTACAGGCCGGGCTGGTTCGGCTGCTGTTGACCGCCGGCGCCGGGCGGCAGTGCGCGCTGCCGCATCTCTTCGAGCTGGGCCCGTGCGGCCATCTGCTGCGCGAACAGGGTCGCCTGGATGCCGTGGAAGAGGCCCTCGAGCCAGCCGACGAGCTGGGCCTGCGCGATCCGCAGCTCGGCGTCCGACGGGATCTCGTCGCCAGTGAACGGCAGGCTCAGCCGAGCGAGCTCGTCCCGTAGCTCCGGCGCCAAACCGGTGGAAAGCTCCTTGATCGAGTTCTCGTGGATCTCCTTCAACCGGATCCGGCTCGCGTCGTCCAGAGGTGCGGCGCGCACCTCATCGAGCAGCTGCTTGATCATCGAGCCGATCCGCATCACCTTGGCGGGTTGCTCGACCATCTCGCTGACCGCCTCGGACTGGTCGTCCTCCTCGACCGGTGCCGGATGGGTGTCCTCGACCGGGGCTCCATCGGGCCCGACAGTCACGACACGGAATGGTTCAGGGCGGTCGGTCGGTGCAGTCATGTCTCTATCGTCTCCGAGAATCCATTGGCCAGACACGGCAGGGGTGCGCGAACCTGGACACATGAACACAGTAGGCAACCTGCGAGCCGCCACGGTGGACGACGCCGAGGCGATCCTCGACCTTGCCGTGCTGAGCGACCTGGCTGAGGTCGGTGAACCACAGACGACGATCGACGAGATCAACGTCGATCTGGCCAACGACCAGTTAGTGGCCGCCGTGGTCGAAGACGGCTCCGGGGACCTGCTCGGCTACTCCTGGGTCGAGATGATTCCCGGTCACGCCAACGTGTTCGGCGACATCATCCTTCGGCCCGGCAGCCACGACTCCGTCATCGAGGTGCTGTTCCACTGGCTGCGCCGCACATCGGCCGAGGTCGGACCCGGGTTGCCGACCCACGTCTTCGCGAACTCGAAAAACACCGTGAAGCGCGGAACATATGAGAAGGCCGGTGGCACCGTCGTACGCCGCTTCTACCGCATGGCCATCGTCCTCGATCAGCCACCGGTGGTCCCAGAGTTGCCGGCCGGCGTCGAGATCCGCCAGGTCGAGCGCACCGAGGCGGATCTGCGCACGATGCACGAGTTGATCGACGTCGCGTTCCTCGACCACTTCGATCCGATCCGCGAGCCCTACGAGCGCTGGCTTGCGCTGTCCGCCGACGGCTCGTGTCAAGATCTGTCGCTGTGGTGGTTCGCGACCGTCGACGGTGTCCCCGGCGCCGGGCTCTACGGCAACGAGCTGCCGGAGTCGGGCTACGTCGATGTGCTCGGGACGCTTCGGGAGTATCGCGGTCGTGGGCTGGCAAAAGCGTTGCTACTCAACGCGTTTGCCGAGTTCTACCGCCGCGGCCTGCCCAAGGTCGGCTTGGGCGTGGACGCCGAGAGCCTGACCGGAGCGACCAGGCTCTACCAGTCGGTCGGCATGACCGTGCAGCACGAAGGGTTGCGTTACGCGCTGCCGTGAGCCGGCAGCATCGGGCCCTCACCGGCCGGGTCGATGATGTCCTTCTCCCACATCGTGTAGCGGCCGTCGAGCACCTTCATCGCCGCGTCGTAGTTGTCCGCGTCGTCGTTGAACCACAAGTCGTGCAGCAGCCGGTCCACTCGCCGCCGAGCCTGATGGCAGAACAGGTCGGCGAGCTCGACGTACTGGTCGGCGTTTGCGGGGTCCTCCTTGCCGAGCGTCTGCGAGTAGACACACGCGCTGGCGATGCCGTAGAGCTCGGCCCCGATGTCGACGATCCGGCCGAGAAAGGCCTGCTTCTTCTCCAGTCGGCCCTGCCACCGGCTCATCCCGTAGAACGTCGATCGGGCCAGCTTGCGGCAGTTGCGTTCGGCGAAGCGCAGGTGCTCGGCGAGCTCGCCGAACTCCGTGTACGACGTGGGGTTGCTGCCCTTGCCGGCCGCGAGCTTCGGCAGCCAGGTGGCGTAGAAGCCGCCGGCCTTCACCGCGGTGCGGGCCTTGTCGCCGAGCGGGATGTCCGGCTCGATGATGTCGCCGGCGACCTGCAGGTGCTGGTCAACCGCTTCGCGGGCGATCAGCAGATGCATGATCTCGGTCGAGCCTTCGAAGATCCGGTTGATCCGCATGTCGCGCATCAGCTGCTCGGCCGGCACCGGCTTCTCGCCGCGCGCCTTCAGTGACTCCGCGGTCTCATAGCCGCGGCCGCCGCGGACCTGCATCATGTCGTCGACCGCCTGCCAGGCCAGCTCCGAGCCGTAGAGCTTGACCAGCGCGGCCTCGATCCGGATGTCGTTGCGGTGCTCGTCCGCCAGCCGGCTGGAGACGTCGAGCATCGCCTCGAGCCCGAACGACGTACCGGCGATTGACGCGATCTTCTGCGCGACCGCGTCGTGCTGGCCGACCGGCACGCCCCACTGCACCCGCTGCCCGCCCCATTCGCGGACGATCTTCAGGCAGTACTTGGTCACACTCGCGCAGATCGCCGGCAGCGACAACCGGCCCGTGTTCAACGTGGTCAGCGCGATCTTCAGGCCGATCCCTTCGGAACCGACCACGTTGGTGGCCGGGATCGTCACGTTGTCGAAGGTCGTCACCGAGTTTTCGATGCCGCGCAGGCCCATGAAGGCGTTGCGATGGTCGACCGTGATGCCCGGCAGATCGCACGGGACGATGAACGCGGTGATGCCGCCGCGGTGCCCCTCGCGTTTCGGCACCATCGCCATCACCACGACCACATCGGCGAATGCGCCGTTGGTGGCCCAGAGCTTCGTGCCGTTGATCGTGTACGTCGTGCCGTCCTCGCTCGGCGTCGCGGTGACCGCCAACCGGGCCGGGTCGGAGCCGACGTCGGGTTCGGTGAGCAGGAACGCGCTGATGTGCGTGCGGGCCAGCTTCGGCAGCCATTCGGCCTTCTGCTCCTCCGACCCGAACAGCATGAGCGGCTGCGGCAGCCCGATCGACTGGTGCGCGGAGAGCATCGTGGACAGCGCGCTGTGCCACACGCCGGCCAAGGCGAGCGCCTTGTTGTAGTAGACCTGGCTGAGCCCGAGGCCGCCGTACTCGGTCGGGATCTTCATCCCGAGCGCGCCCATCTCCTTCAGGCCGTCGATCACGTCGGCGGGGATCCGGGCGTCGCGCTCGATCGCCAGCGGGTCGACCTTGTTCTCCAGGAACGCGCGCAGCTCGGCGAGGAACGCCTCGCCGCGCTCGACCGTCTCGGCCGGCTGGGTGGGCTGCGGGTGGATCAGGTCGAGCCGGAAGTTGCCGAGGAACAGCTCCTTGCCGAAGCTCGGCTGGGTCCACTCGGTCTCCCGGGCGGCCTCGGCGACTTGGCGGGCTTGTTTCTCGCTGACCTGGCTCACGGCGGCTCCTCGTCTCGTCCCTGG
>Ga0265314_10005624_pt1 | contig 11258 bp, 11 predicted proteins | sample 4126metaG_FD_203106 | JGI IMG/M metagenome (GOLD analysis project Ga0265314, IMG submission 203106) | Rhizosphere microbial communities from Carex aquatilis grown in University of Washington, Seatle, WA, United States - 4-1-26 metaG | ecosystem: Host-associated > Plants > Roots > Rhizosphere >... | reverse complement strand
AGCGCCGATTCGGCCGGTTATCCCCATTATACCCTGAAAATTGCGTGCACTGCCTGTGGGTGGTTTCGAAGAATTCCGAAAAACCCTTAGGGTATAAGGCCCTATCCTGTGGATGGCGGCTTTGCGGTTTCAGCAAATTCTGTTGACAAACTACACAACAAGCCACGCAAACCACACTTAATCATCGCAACATCGTCAATAACATCACCATAAAACTCATCACGCGTCGCATTGACGACGAATCGCAAATCATCACTCAATTGTCGGTGACAAATTGCGCAAGCCGAAGAAGCTGACCGATCGCGACGATAAACAGTGATATAATGATGCAGCCGAGAGCGTCATCACGGAGTGCAGTTATGCTGAAGGATCATAAGCTTTTCGTGTACAGCGCCGGGCTATTCGCCGGCGCTTCTATCGTGATCGCCAACCTTCCCGAAGACCACGCGCTGTGCGTTGATACGCATCTGATGTGCCGCCCTGTGATTGATCCGTTGCACGACCGTCCGAGCAACGACGAGCCGACGCCCATCACCTTGGCGTCGCCGCTCGTGGCAACATCGGTCTCGACGGTTCAATTGTCGGCCCGATCGAGCATCATGCTCAAGGGCGCAGGAAGCTTTCAGCCTGGCGCTAACACGTTGACACTGAAGTCTGCCTGAAACAACAAAGCCGCCACTGATCATGTCGGGAAGGTGAGCGCCTGCTCATCGTTCCCTCAATGGAACAAACCCTCGAACACTCCGTTGCACTTGCGAGCTTCGGCGCATGCGCGCCATCGCCGTCAGCGGAGAAATCCTATGGAATTGATCCTGATTATCGTTTTGGTGCTGTTCCTGTTTGGTGGCGGCGGATATTGGGGCCGTCGTCGTGGTCATTGGTAGGATCGGACGTCCGGTCAGCGGGAGAGCGGTCCAAGCCGTTTAATCGCTCGCCGCTTTCCTTCGGTGAGAAAACAGAGCGCGGCCACCGAGTGCCGCGCTCTTTGAACGAACTGGGCCAAAGCGCGTTATCCGGGCATGCCAAAAGACAAATCGATCTCCGGCCCCATGAGAACCCAATCGATCGAGCGTGAAGCTACTGCTGCCACGCCGGCGTTACCAATGATGCCAACGGCAGGAAAGCAGAAGAAGCCCGCTCGACCGAAGCCACAGCCCACAAGGACCGATGGCGTCCGGGTCGCGAAGGCAAAAATATCGCGGCGCAACTCGCTGCGGAAACAGCGCGAGGCGATGCGAGGTTAGTTTCGGGAGTCTATTTCGCGGTCCAGAGCGCGAAGATACGATAGACCCACCACGGTCAAGCGATGATGGTCCTTTTCGCCCGCGATGTACTTTTCCATCAGATGCCTGGAAAGCCGTTCGCGGGCACCCCTTGTCTCGGCGCGGTCGGCAAGCGTGCTGTAGATGCGCAAGGCGCGGTCGACGGGTAAATTATCCATGGGAATGTCTCGGGATGGTTTGAGCCTTTGATTGAATAAATAAGGCTCACTGCCCTCGATCGTTCCGAAAAATGCATTGGTACAGAAGCTGCAATTATAGGCGATTGTACGCGATCCGATCCGGCTGCTGCCGTACCGCTCAACCGATCGTCGGCCCTGCGGTCCTTAATCCCGCTCGGGGTCCGTCGCCTTCAAATCGCGAAGATCCAGACCGCGACAATGGCGCCAAGCGTCGCCAAACCACTGATGGTCCAGCCGGCGGCGTAGGCGGCCTGGTCGTCGCCATCGCCGGGGCCGCGCATATCGTCGTAGCTATCGAAAGCTTTCCACTGATCCGACACGAACGCCTCCTGACTTCTTTGGCAGGACAACCGCCGGCTGTGCGGCGGGTTCCATCACCTGCCACACTATTGCCGTCAGCCGGTTGCGAGGGCCTTGTCGAATCCGGTCAAATTAGAACCGGTTTGCGCGAATGGGAGCTATAGGCCGGCTTCGCTCAGACGCCCGCCCAGCCAATCCGACAGCCCGGTATCGATCACGCCGCCGACATAGACCTCCGACGCCGCGACGTCCTTCCTGGAAAAAGTCAGCAGCACCCCCGCTCGAAAAGCGTGCCACAGATGCGGGTCGGTCATCGCGCGCAGCTTGTGCCGGTCGTGGTCGACCGGCTGGTGATTGACCGCCTTGCGCAGCTCGATCGCCAGCAGGTTTTCCGGCACCGTGCGATGGTGCACCACGATGTCGGGAAATACCGATTTGCCGCTGTCGTCGTCGGTGGAGACGATCGATCCCTTTGGCAGTTTCAGCCGCCGTTCGCCGAGCCGGTTATAGTCGCAATCGACGTCCCAGCCGGTGAACTGGCGTTCGAGATGCACCGCCAGGCGATGCGTCAGCGCGCGCTCGCCGAGATCCTTGTCAAGCAGATGGGTCTCGCGCGCGTAAAACGCGACCAGCGCGCGGACCACTTTTTCGAGTTCGGCCTCGACCTCGGCCCGCATGCTGTCCCCACGCCAAGTCTTCCACGCAACGCCAGCACCGGGTCAAAGGTCTTACATCACGACCTCGATCAGCCGCGGTCCTTTTTCCGGCATCGCTTCCGCCAGCGCCTTGACAAAGTCGTCGACATTGTCGACCGAGCGCGCCGGCACGCCCATGCCCTTGGCGAGCGACACGAAGTCGATGGCCGGGCCGTCGATCTTCAGCATGTCCATCGCGCGCTTGCCGGGCTCGCCAGCGCCGACGCCGTCGAACTCGCCGCGCAGGATCTGGTAGATCCGATTGGCGAACACGATGGTGACGACATTGAGGCTCTCGCGCGCCTGGGTCCACAAGGACTGGATGGTGTACATCGCGCTGCCGTCGCCGACCATGCAGATCACCTTGCGATCCGGGCAGGCCACCGCGGCGCCGGTGGCGACCGGCGTGGAGAAGCCGATCGATCCGCCCATGTTCTGCAGCCAGTCGTGCGGTTTTGCGGCGGCCGTCGGCGGAAAGAAGCCGCGGCCGGTGGTGATGGATTCATCGACCACGATGGCGTTTTCCGGAATCGCCATCGCGATCGCCTGCGCGATCGAGGCATGGGTCAGCGCGCCCGTGGGTTTTGCCAGCTCCATCAGCTTCTGCGGCTTGACATCGGAAGGCTTGGCGCCGAGCGCATTGGCGAGCGCTTCCAGCGCCGCGACCGAGTTCTCGCCCCACGAGGTCATGCGGTGCACTTCAGTGCCCTCGGCCTTGAGCATGCTCGGCTTGTTCGGATAAGCGAAGAACGCCACGGGGTCGTTGGCCTCGACCAGCACGATGTGTTTAAAATCCTTCAGGATCGGCAGCGCCTGCTCGATCACATAGGGAATCCGGTCGATCGAGAACCGGCCCTGCCCACGCGCCATGCGCGGATGATAGGTCTGGCCCATCACCCGGCAGCCGGTCTTGCCGGCGATTTCCTGCGCGAGTTTCAGCGCCTGTTCCGTCAACGCGCTGCCGGTCATCAGCACCAACGTGTGCGCCGGATCGCTCTTCAATATCCGGGCGGCTTCCTCGACCGCTTTGGGCGAATAGCTGACACGCTGGCTGTCGACCGGCACTTGCGCGATGCCGTCGGCCTCGTTCCAGGCGGTGTCGGCGGGCAGGATCAGGGTCGCGATCTGCGGCGGCGAACTTTTCGCGGCGGCGATCGCCGCGGCGCCGTCGGCGGCAACCGATTTGGCATTCGGCGAGGTGCGCACCCAGGCCGACATCGGCCGCGCCAGGCCTTCGATATCGGAGGTCAGCGGCGCATTGAAGCCGATGTGGTAGATCGCATGCTGGCCGACGATGTTGACGATGCCGGAATTGGCCTTCTTGGCGTTGTGCAGATTGGCAAGGCCGTTGGCGAGGCCGGGCCCGAGATGCAGCAAGGTCGAGGCCGGCGTCCCCTTCATGCGGAAATAGCCGTCCGCGGCACCGGTTACCACGCCCTCGAACAGGCCGAGCACGCAGCGCATGCCCTCCACCCGGTCCAGCGCGGCAACGAAATGCATTTCCGAGGTGCCGGGATTGGCAAAGCAGACATCCACGCCGCCCGCCACCAGGGTCCGCACCAGACTTTCCGCACCGTTCATCGTTTCACTCCGTTGGCGACATCTTTTTAAAAGGCGGCCTGAGATCAATCATTCCTGACGGGTTTCGTCAAAGGGTCGCCAGCACATTGCTGGTATCTCAGTTACTGCTCCACTGCTCCCCTCCCCCTCGCTTGCTGCTCCCCTCCCCCTCTTGCGGGGAGGGGTCGGGGGTGGGGGTCAACGAAGCACTGAGCTTGTGGCTACCCCCACCCCCCAACCCCTCCCTGCAAGGGGGAGGGAGTCGTCTTTGTGCGTGTCGAACTCTGTGCACCCAAAAGCGCCACTGGGCTTTTTTAACGCCATCCCTAAAAATCGCCCCTCTGCTGTCACGCCGGCTTGCGAAATCGCGGCTATTATGGCCTGTCTGGGATCGAAACCGGATTTTTCACGAGGAAGAATAATGACCCGCGCCATTGCTTCCATGTTCGCCGCCGCAACCCTTCTGGCCGCCGGCCATGCCCAGGCCGAGAGTTTTTATACCCCCGACATCATGGGCAGCGGTCCCAATTTCTTTCAGGGTGGCTCCAGCCCGATCCCCAAGGCCACCGTGTATTTCAACGGCAATTACGCCCCGGGCACCATCGTGGTGAACACCGCCGAGCGGCGGCTGTACCTGGTGCTGCCCAACGGCCAGGCGCTGCGCTACGGCATCGGCGTCGGCCGCGACGGTTTTCGCTGGGGCGGCGTGCACAAGATCACCGCCAAGAAGGAATGGCCGAGCTGGACCCCGCCGGCGGAGATGCTGGCCCGCCGCCACGATATTCCGCGCCACATGGCCGGCGGCATCAACAACCCGCTCGGCGCCCGCGCGCTGTATCTGGGATCGACGCTGTACCGGATCCACGGCTCGAACGAGCCGGAAACCATCGGCCAGGCGGTATCGTCCGGCTGCTTCCGCATGACCAATGACGACGTCAGCGACCTCTATAACCGCGTCTCGGTCGGCGCCACCGTGGTGGTGCTGAATTAGACATTCGCACGCGAGCACTTGTCACCTCTCCCATAGGGAGAGGTCGGATTGCATCGCAGATGCGATCCGGGTGAGGGGTTAGAGCTTAAAGATAGTCCGTACCCCCTCACCCCAACCCTCTCCCCGTTGAAGTCGGATATATCCGACTTCAACAAATATCGAGCCCAACTCGGGTAAACCCGAGTTGGGGGGAGAGGGGGCGCGCTGTCGATTTGGTTGGCTCATCCATCTTCACCGGAACTTGTGCTGACCTGACGGCAGGTCTGCCGTATCGCGCCTTGCGGAGCGGTGCCGGTTGCTGCAGCGTCGACGCCATGAGCGCGACCCGCTGGCCCTATTATGTCCTGCCTAACGTCCCTGCCCTTGCCATCGTGCTCGCCGGCCTCGCGTTCGACTACGCGTCCTGCACCCCGGCCGCCGCCGGTGAAATCCCCGCCATCGCCTCACGCCAGCGCGCCGAGAAGAAGAGTTTTACCGACAGCGAAATCATCGAAGGTTTTTTCAAGACCGCGTTCGGCGCCGAATATCATCTGGCCGGCCGGGTCGACCGGATCCGCAAATACGACATGCCGGTGCGGGTATTTTCCGATGGCGCCCCACGGGCCGACCGCAAGGCGCAATTGGCAAAAGTCGTGGCCGACATCGGGCAACGGATCCAGCATCTCGATATCGCGATGGCGACGAGTAGCGAGCACGCCAATGTCATCGTCAATTTGGTGCGCGACCGCGACCTGTCGCGCACCATCACCAGTTTCTATGGCAGCGAACGCGCCAAGGAAATCCGCGCCTCGCTCGATCCGCAATGCCTGTCCGGCTTTCGCAAGAACGAAAAGTTCGAGATCGAGCATTCCGACGTCATTCTCACCGTCGACAGCGGCGATTTTGTCTTTCTCGATTGCGCCTACGAAGAGCTGTTGCAGTCGCTGGGGCCGATCAATGACACCAGCTCGGTGCCCTGGACCATGTTCAACGACGACGTATCGATGGGCTTCTTCGACGTCTACGACCAGTACATTCTCAATGTGCTGTACGACCCCCGCGTCAAGGCCGGCATGACCGTGCAGGAGGTCAAGGCCGTGCTGCCGGAAGTGCTCGCCGACGTCCGCGCCTGGGTCGGCAAGGTCAATAATTTGCCGGAATAAAGTTGCTCGGGGAGGCGCGAAACTCGGGCGTCGTCATTGCGAGCGCAAGCGAAGCAATCCAGGGCCGCAAGCAAGGACTGGATTGCTTCGTCGCAAGAGCTCCTCGCAATGACGCTGAGCCTGTGGCGCGCCCGGCTATTTCACCGAACCGCCTGCGGCAGCCCCGCCAGCAGCCGTCGAAGCCTCGCATTCTCCTCGCGCAGCGAATGGACTTCATCGTGATGTTCGTCGTCGCCACGCGCAGGCCGATCCTCGCGCAGGGCGCTTTCAAGCAGCGAAAGCGCGTCATCGACAGGTCTGTCCACCCACAATGAGGGTGCGCTGTGCGGACGCTTGTGATGCTTCGGGTGGTCTGTTTGCATAAATGGTACTCCAATCCAGAAAACCGAATGTGCCCCCGGCCGCCGCTCGTTTCGCGCGGCCAAACTCAATCGATTCGGCGGGCAAATTTGCGACGAAAACCGGATCCGGATTGACCCGACCCCGGCGTCAAAGCGGCATCATTGCGGCGCGTGCGCGCAACCATAGCGTTTTCAAGCGAAGTGGATCCCGGTTCGCGTGAAGAAAACGCGTCAAACAAGAATCTAGAGAACGAACATCGCCAGTTGATAGAGCGAGTAAATCGCCTCAAGGCCGATCAGGAAAAGTGCTGCGATCATGAGGTAATGGCGGAAATGCATCGGAGAGCTTGCAATCGAGGGCTGCTTGCGGCGCGCGGAAATCGCACCAGGACGGTGAACCAAACGCGGTGCGCAGCGGACAACACCATCGCCGGGCGAAATACCCGCCGGCGATAAAAAGGAAAACTTCCGCCGCCGCGGAAGTGATGCGTTCGTCGCGAACCTCTTCGACCGGAGGCCTCCTGTTCGACGCCTGCTACCTGCTTTTCACGTGCCGTAGAAAATCCTTAGTCCCCACAACACGACGACGATGGCCGATATCAGGGTGGCCGCCGTCAATACACTTTCTATGGAAGCGACTCTCATACAACTCTCCGCTTCCCAGCCCCGTCACGGTCTAGGTGATTCGCGGATTCGGCCGCAATTGCGGGATGACAACGCGATCAATGTTGGTTCGCTGCTGTGCCCTGCGGGCCACATCTGGCGGGAGCGGTCAGTCAGATCTTCTCGCCGCTGCTTCCGCTGCTCTTTCCGCCGCCGGTTCCACCACTCCCGCCGCTGTTTGCGCTTCCGCCGCCGGGCGTGCAGATCGACTTCAGCGACTGCCATTCGTCCGCCGTTAGCAGCGGCGCGCCGCTGGCGGGCCTGTCCGCTTCGGTCATGTGCTGCAGCCGGTCTTCGGTGAGCGGGTGTCCGGTCAGGATGGTCAGGCCGTTATCGCCCCTGCTTGCCGGTGACGCGGAACAACAATTCGCCCATCGGCTTGGTCGGGCGGCCGAGCCAGTGCATGATTTCGATCGAGAAATCATCGGCGCTTTGTTCGGCCTCGCGGGAATACGACGCAGTCACCAGCGAGCGCGAGGCAAACACCATGGCGCCGGAGCCGGTGACGTCGCCGAACAACAATCCGATCAGGAATGAGGTGCCGCCATTGTAGATCAGGTTGCGGGTGCCGTCGCGATGCCGGAGATGGCCGAACTCGTGGGCCAGCACGCCGGCGATCTCGTCCGGGTTCCGCGCTTTCGCCAATAGCCCGTTCAACAGATAGACCCGGCCGCCCGGCAGCGCGAACGCGTTGGGCACCGGCGTCGCCAGCACCGCGCTCTGCACCGACCGGTCGAGGCCGGCGGCATCGCGCAACGCGTCGACGAGTTTTGTGAATGCCGCCTGCCCGGCGCCATCGCTGCAGACCTTGTTGCCGAACATCATCTTGATCTGGCCATCGGCGACGTCGCCGAGGCGGCGCTCGAACGCAGGAGGCACCAGCGGCGTCAGCCGGTCGGCCGCGAGCGGGACGCCGAACCACACCATCGCGACGATCGAAGCCGCCGCCGCCAGCGACCATCCGACGATGGTAGCGGCGCCGCCCCTGCCGGGGCGGTTTTCGTCAAGCCGCGGGCAGTGCGCGGTCACTTCAGCAGCGAGCGCGGGGTCGCGGATTTCGAGCCGCGCCAATGCCGGCGCGCTCAGGCAGGACAGCCGCAGGATGCCGGAAGGACTGTCGGCGCGGCGAATATCTTCATACTGCCAGCGCACCGTTGAATTCAGCGATTCCCGGATTTCAAGCGCGTGGGCAAAGGTCACCGTCACCGGACGGCGGCGGCTGGATTCGCCGTTGAAAAAAATCGCCGACCTCTCGGGCGCCGGCGCGGGCACAGCTTCCGGGGTGTTATCGATCGAGCCGTCGCTCATGGCTAAACCCCCCGCCCCATTCTAAAAGCCTGCAACGTCGAGGCCGTCGGCAAAGCCTTCGCCGAGCGCATTGGCGAGTTCGCCGCGGGCCGAGACGTTGGCGGCCGCCTCGATGCCATGCACGGTGGTCGATGCGATCACCCGGGCCCAGAGGTCGCGCAGCAGATAGACCCGCATCACGACGTTGAGCCCCAGCACGCTGGCGAGATAGCCGATACCGGCCAGCACGATCAGCGGAACGCTGTGCAGCATCGCGGGCGTCTTGACGAACCCGCCAAGGGTCATGCCGTGCATGCTCGCCACTATCGCCGCGCAACCGGCGAGATAGGCCGCCATCGCGAGGCCGAAGAGTGCGAACCAGCCGATCGCTTTCCAGTACAGCCCGATCAGCGCGCTTTTGCGCATCGTCGATTCGAGCCGCACGTCGCCGAACCGGATTCCGGACAGCCACCAGCGCCACTCCACCGCCTTGTAGGCGGCGTAGACAAAGGGCGCGGCCGGAAACAAATAAAACGAGAACGGCGCCAGCAGCCACAGCCACCAGCCGCGCTTGAAGAATTCCCAGCCGCGGCCCTCAAAGCTGCCCTGCAGTTCGCCATAATAGGAATGCCGCATCTTGTAGCGCTCCAGCGCCGCCTCGCGCCACGGCGTCAACAGGCCGAGCGTGAGAATGGTGCCGAGCCCCCACAGCAGTGACCATCCGGCGTAAGCCCAGCCCGAACCGCTCATCCAGAACCGCACCCCGCGCCACACCGTGCGCGTCAGCCGGTAGCGCCGGGCGCGGTAGATCGCGAATTGCCCGAACACGTAGAAGAACAGAATCAAAGGCAGACTGGCGAACGCCTTGAAGCGTTCGGCCTCGAGGCCGGCGATGAAATAGGCCAGATAAATCGGCACGATGATCGCCATCGCGACCAAAAACCCCATCAGCAATTCCCGCGCCCGTCCGGTGTATTCGGCGGCGTCGCCGTCGATCACGGTATGGGACCAGAGATGCCGGCGGATATCGGTGGCGAGCCAGAACCGGTAAAAGCCGACCGTCACCAGTTCGAGCGCGGCGCCCCGCGTCACCAGCCGGCGGAATTCGCCGCGGTCACCGGAAAACGCCAGCGGCAGTGGCGGCGGGGCCGGCTGCGGCGGCACGACGATCATCTGGTTCATCAATCCATTCCCTGAAATGCATCATGGAACAACAGTTCAACACAGATTTGTCGCCGCAGCCGTGATCTAGTTCACGCAGACTTCTCGAACAGCTCCCGTCCGATCAGCATGCGCCGGATCTGGCTTAGACGGTAGGCCGTACGTTCGAACGGTGAACGTGGCGTAGCGATATTCCCCGCAAATTTCCTGGCCAGCGGACGCCTGCCATGGTGCGCCTGGCGGACGAGGACCGGACATCGCACCAAGTCCGCCAAGGACCTGGAGCCGACGCATCACGATCCGTCGAACCCAGCTTTCAAGTGCATCCCGTCCCGAGCCCACGCATCAAGGCCGGCACCGTTAGTGATCAAGCCTACGCGATCAATCGCTGCACCAGCGCCGACTCACTTGAGTAGGTCAGAAGCGCCTCGTGGGTTGCCCGGGTAACCCCGACATACGTCAGTCGGACACAGTCCTCGATCGCCTCGCCATGGCGGCCGAGAAACCCCAATCCTGCGATGGCGACGCACGGAAACTCGAGGCCCTTTGCGGTATGCATGCTCAAGAGCCGCACGGCTACCCGCTTTGTCGAAATTCTGTTCCTGTTGTTCTTGGCCATATCAATCGGCACTTCATGCTTGGCGAGTAACTGAGCGACCCGCTCCCCGATCCAGTGCTCCGGATAAAGGCAAGCCATCTGCGGCCACTCGTACCCTGCCTTTTTCCGTCCAAGAAACCACTCGGCGATGCAGTGGGCTTCTGCATCGATGCTCACACACTGCCGCACCTCTGGCTCGAGCCCCTGGCGGCCCGCATCTTCCGGCAACAAGATGGCGTGCTCATCATCGGCTATCGTTCCCGGAGCGCCGATCACGTCCGCAGCGAAGCGTCTTGCGAAGGCGACGATTTGCGAGGTGTTGCGGTAGTTGACCTTTAGCACGGTCGTTCTGCCCTGCGCCTCGATTCCGAGCTGCTTCCACACCGGGCGTTCGCGTCCCTTGTAGATGGCCTGTATATCGTCGTAGACGACCATCAGCGCCTTGGTGCGCGGGTTTACCATCTTGGCCGCTAACGCAAGCCATTGCGGCTCGAAGTCGTGTGCCTCGTCGATCAGGACAGCGTCGTACTGCTCCGCCGGGATATGCCCCTGATCGACAGCTTTCATGACCTCCGAAACGCTGGCAGCCAGCCGTTCTTCGTAGTCGGGATACTCTCGCTCGGATGGGGCAGGAATCCCATAGGTCCGAAGCATCCAGTAACACCATGAATGAAAGGTGCGAACCTGAACGCGATCCTCGACGCCACGACTCTGCATTGTGTCTTCAAGCCGCCCGGCGATGCCGTTGGCGTAGCACAGGATGAGCACCGGCTTGGTCGCCGCACGCGCCAAATATTCGGCTCGAAAGGCAAGGATCAGTGTCTTGCCGGATCCAGCGACGCCACGAATAATTCGATGCCCTTCTCCCAGGCTGCGCGCCATCTGCTCCTGATGCAGGTCCATCACAGCGAGCGCCCGATCTGACGGATCAGACGCCGTCGGTTCGTCCAACGGCAAGGCAATTTGTCGTATGCGAATTTCGGGGAACAGCAGCGCACGCAGCCGATCGAACTGCGGCATCGACAGAGGCTCTCCCACACGCGGATAAACCATGCGCC
>Ga0265314_10005621_pt1 | contig 11260 bp, 11 predicted proteins | sample 4126metaG_FD_203106 | JGI IMG/M metagenome (GOLD analysis project Ga0265314, IMG submission 203106) | Rhizosphere microbial communities from Carex aquatilis grown in University of Washington, Seatle, WA, United States - 4-1-26 metaG | ecosystem: Host-associated > Plants > Roots > Rhizosphere >... | reverse complement strand
GCTCGGACCGGTGATCGGAATTACGTTTACAATGTTGGCGCAGAACTCTGAGACATCCAACGGAGGAACTGCCTGTGGGGTTAGTGCCACGAATTTTGCGATTTCTTCGGTTAGTTTTCTGACAACGTCGTCCGATTGGCTGCGGAGTTCTCCGAAGATTGGCGAGGCATCGGGGTCGCTAAGGTCATCGCGATTTAGCAGGATGCACTGTTCTCGGCCAAGGCTCCGAGCGTAAGTGTGTAGATTGGGATTCGCGGCAAGCATCCTGAGCGATGCGTAGATTAGCCAAGCAGAGAAGTTATCGATGTATGGTCCGAAATCGGATGGCTGGCGGCGCGGGTGCTGATAATTGGGGTGTCCGACCTCGTTCGCTTTCATTCCACGAAATGCCGGAACAAACATTCCGTCGTAGTCGATTAGGCGAAGTTCGTGGTTTACGAGGAGCACGTTGTCGTGCTGAAGGTCCCCATGCGCGATACCTCGCGCGCGGAGGTCGTTAATCATGGCGGCCCATTTCTCAGAAAGCTGGGTGATGACGGCCGAGTTATGGACGTTTTTGTCAACGTATTCGCCCAACAGATCGCCAGACATCCATTGCATTTTGACGATGGGATAAAAACGGCCACCGACCAGAATACCCTTTTGCTGATACACGAAGGGTGTGGTGTATGGCAGATTGAGCCCAGCGAGCGTTTTGCTGATCTCGTGGTAGCGAGATTGGCTGTCTGGAATCTCGCGAACAAAACAGCGGACAGCCCAACGCCCCGTTGGGGTCGCAAGTTCGTAGACGTTGGCGAATCCACCCGCGATTGCCTTGGGTAAGCCGTGCTTATCCTCGCGCACCTTCCCTTGCTTCAATTCTGGATCGAAGAAGGAAATCTTCGGCGTCTGAACGGCCAGGTTGTAGTCCTGTGCCTGAGGCCATGCCATAGGTTACATTGGGTTGCCGACGACATCTATCCAAAGGACGGTGCAGTCGTCATTTTTGAGGCGGTTCTGATCCCAGAGTCTTTCAACTAGCTCGTGAAAGCACTCCGCAGTCCCTGTGCGGACAATCTGATCGAGAACGTCGAGTGGCTTTTCACTCCTGTCGAGACTCGTGAAAATCCAGCCTGCGATTGCGTCGGTGACAAGGTAGAGCCGGTCTCCTGTCTCCAATATGCCTTGGCCCATTTGGTAGAGGCTGGTGTCTTTGGTCTCGTGACCGATGCTCGGGAGGAGCATCGGTCGGGCGGTTAGTTCCTCGGCGCTTTTGATCGGGAATGTCGCGACGGCTTCGTGGTTGCGAACGTGGAAGAGACAACTGTCGCCTACGGCGAGGGCTTCCCATTTCAGATGAGACGGGAATTCGGCCTTGTCGATAGTTACGCCGAGGAGAGTCGCGTATGCCCCCTTTTCCAACTTTTGCTCTGCATACCAGGGCAGGCTTTGACTGCTGGTTTTTTCGTGCCAATGGCCTCTTGCCGAATCAACCAATTGTTGGAGGTGGGTGAGATCAGTGGCCTGAGTGTAGGCTTCCGTTAGGAGCTTGGCCCATAAGCCGGAGAACGAACTTTCTGTCGCACCGTCCGCGACTGCGCAGGCAAAGGGTAGCTCCAATTCCGTCAGGAATTCTGGCGGGAAGAACGCGTCCTCGTATTCTTCGACGCTGTTACCGCGTTTTGCTCGTGAGGCGACCCCAGCTCGAAGACGCATGTTGCATCAACGCAGATTTCCAGGGCGCGTTCCTACGTCGAGGAAGTTGATTAAGCCGTGCAAGTCCGCTTGGAAGACGTAACCCCGCGATCCAGGTGTGACATTGAAGCCCTCCTGCTTTGCGTAGTTGAGCATGTTTTCGGTCAGTGGACTCGACATCCGGAAGAGCAGTTTCGCGTGGTCGTCTGGAAGGCTTTCTTCCGACGAGGCGAAGAGGATTGGCCCAGAGGAGTTCGCGTTGGAGGACAGGTGCGCGTTGAAGAGCAGCACATTCCCGTCGGTGGTGGCTAGAGCTTTTAACGCGTCTGCTGCGCTGGTAGGATCGCCGTCGGTTGATTCTCCATCCGTGATATTGATCACAATCGGCGGGAAGCCAGTTTGATTTTTTGAGGTCCAGTCCGAGAGGATATTTAAGGCTTGGCCCAATACCTGGCACATCGGAGTGCCGCCATTCGAGACGGCATCAAACCAAACGGGAAATTTCACTTTTTGGTCTACGAGGCCACCGGCGCCATCATCGATTTTTTTGGTCCTTTCCTCTAGCCGCATTGGGTAGCTGGCAACCTCGCTAATTGGGACCAAGTCCCGGCCGCCGAGAGATCCGCCGAAAGCGGGTCCGACATTGGCACCGTATCCAAGAACGCCGACGTGGAACCAATTTCGGACACCTTCGTTTTTACTGCATTTCAGCACGAGGTTTTGCAGGAACTTATTGATGACATCTGCGACCTTGTCGGCCTTACGTTTTCCCGCTTCACCGGCGAGTGCTTCGGCCATCGAGCCGGACTGGTCGAGCAAAAAGAGGAAGCAAGTTGGATTGGCTCTACTGATCTCGGCTGTGTGGGGCATACAGCGTTGCTATCACGGGAACTTGCACGGTCAACCGGGTATTTCTCTGTCGGTTTTCTCTCTGTCAGTTCTAAATTCAGACTCTACGCCTTCGTGGTAGAGATTGTGAAACGGATGATTTCATTCATGTAGGTGGCATTCGGACATGGCATGTCCAAATAACTTCGTCCGGCCACCGTGCTGGTCCATCGCCAACGCGGTGACTCGTCTTAGGAATGAAAATGGGAAACGCGCGTTTCCCATTTTTCACCCGTTGTTCGATGGATTTTTGGTCGGCCATGTTCGATTGAAAAGGAGGTGCGGTCGGGATGCAGGGCGCTTCGCGGGTGGCTAAAAATAAAGCGCGGAATCTGAGTTTCCGCGCTCGAGTCTTAAAGAGGCCGGTGATCGTGCTCCCGCCACGAGTGGATTTCACCGGTGTCGAGCCGCGTGATGAAGTAATCGACAAGCTGGATGCCAATCAATCGACCGGTCTCGCGTAGGTTGTAGAGAAGGCGTCCGTCCGCCAGTGTCGGCTGCACCGCTCCCACCGGATGGGTCCGGAGGCAGGCGAAGGTTTTCGCCTCAGATAACAATAACGGCAGGAACACATCCGCGGTTGTTATCCGGCTCGCGACCAACAGGCCGGTCCTGATGTGCATCCGGCAAATCGGCCGGCGCTTCGGATTCATACACGCGATGAAAAAACTCTCGGCATCGCTTTCGGGAATTCCCGCTGACAGGTAATTCACCAATTGCTTGGTGGTTTCGAGGCGGTCGTCCGCTTCGATGTGGAGGAGCTGGTGGACCAAACTGGCTTCGCAGACTTGCATGACGTGATGTGAAATCGTGCAGCGTCCGCGTTCCGGCAACCTGCCGGGTCATCATCGGTTTCTGCCCGATTTCGCGCCCCCGCGCTCACGGCCAGGCAACCATGCGCCCGCGCCGTTGCGCGGGCGCGGTGGAGAGCGACGAAGGAGCGGACCTTGCCGGCCGTGATACCGTGGGGAAGCAGGGCAGCCCAAAATCATTCTCGCAGCGTCGGGAGTGCTCCGAAATTCGGAGCGCGCTGGAGGCGAACTCATGGGCGCCCGTGGCCAAGGAGCCGAGCTGGTCAAAGCATCCCGGCTTCCCGGAAGCTATAAAATCCCCGTGCGAGTGGATCGTTCGCGGCGGTGCCGACGATTACGTGGTCGAGAAGCTGAATGTCCACGGTCTTGGCCGCTTCCCGAAGCTGGCGAGTCACCTGAAGATCGGGAGCACTTGGGGCCGGGTCCCCGCTTATACCGCATACGGCATAAGCGGCGTTATGCCGCATCCCGTTTTATGCCGCATCGCGTCCGGTTTTCACTGGCGGGATGAGCGCCGACATGCGGCATAAAACAGGCGCCCATCAGAGGGACTTCAAGTAGCTGAGTAGCTGATCGTCCGGGCGATACTTTGCGGGCCGACTTTGGACCGGCTGAGTTTTAGCCAGCACGGCCTCTTTCAGTGCGAGGTTGGCGTCGAGGTAACTTTGCGTCGTGTCGAGCGACTCGTGACCGAGCCAGATCGCGATCATCGCGCGATCGACACCAGCCTGGAGCAACTCCATCGCGGCGGTGTGCCGTAGGACGTGTGGCGTCACGCGTTTTGATTTTAACGACGGACAGGTCACGCTCGCGGCGCCGACGTGCTTCGCGACCAGGTGCTGGACTGCATCGGCGCTGAGGCGTCCGCCGCGACCGTTCGGGAAGACGTGCTGATCCTCGTCGCCGCCGAGTTCTTGCATCCAAGGTCGGAGCACTGCGATCACGGGTTTGGTGAGCGGAGTGCATCGCTCTTTTCGCCCTTTCCCGTCGCAGCGGACGTGAGCGCCGTGGCCGAGCGTCACGTCGCGGCGGCGCAGGCCGGTCATTTCCGAGAGGCGAAGCCCGGTCTGGACCGCGAGCAACAGGATCGCGTGGTTTCGTCGCCCGAGCCGCGTGCTCTGGTCCACGCTGGCCAGGATCGCCACGACTTCCTCTTGGGTGAGATAGCCGACGAGGCGTCGTGCCACGCGTTTGTAGGGGATCGCCAGCACCCGTTGGATGAGCGCAGCGTGTTCCGGCACTTCGAGCGCCGCGTAATGATAAAACGCGCGCAGCGCAGCGAGTCGGGCGTTCCTGCTCCGCGCTCCATTCGTGCGCCCACTTTCCAACTGATCGAGGAACGAGGCGAGGAACGGAGCATCGAGCTGCGCCAACGTCAGCTTTGACGGTGGCGTGCCGAGCCGCTGTTGGGCATGCCTCGCGAGCAATCGGAAGGTCTGAGCGTAGGCCGCCACCGTGTGCGGGCTTGCCTGTCGCTGTGCGATCAGCCGCTTCGTAAAAAACGCCTGGCAGAGTGGCGCAAAGTTAGGTTCGGGTTTCATCACGCGACTCCTTTCCAGCGCGCCTCGAGGAGACTGCCAGCCGCAGCCATCAGCTCCGGCGTGTTGGTGAGATACCAATAGGTCCCGGTCACGTTGCCGTGGCCGAGATAGGTCGAGAGGATCGGCATTCGCCGCGTCACCTCGTCACCGGCGCGATACCAGCGCAGCAACGTCTCCACGGCGAAGCGGTGCCGGAAGTCATGCAGTCGAGGTCCCGGCCCGCCACCGGGTTTGCGCAATCCGATCTGCCGCGACAGATCGCGGAAGACCAGATTCACGCCGCTATTGTTGAGACGCGTGCCGTGGATCGTCGCGAAGAAGAAGATCACCGGCCGCCGGCGTCGCGTGTAGGTTTCATCGCGCAACCGGCCATACTCACGAAGCACCGCGCACGTCGATGGATGCAGCGTGACGAGCCGGTTTTTATCAAACTTCGTTCGCCGGACGGTGAGCAGCCCTTGCGCAAGGTCCACGTCCTGCGGTTGGAGATTCAGCGCTTCACCGAGCCGCATCCCGGTCACCGCGAGCAAACCGAAGAGACAGTAATAAGTGCGCTGGCGCAGCGGATGCGGCGACACCATTGTCAGGGCTGCACTCAGCAATCGGTCGATCTCATCTTTGGAGTAAAGATAAGGCCGCGCTCGTTTGGAGCGGAACGGCAACAAACGCAGGTGCGGCACCTCTGTCGCTGGATCGGCCGCGCTACGATATTCGGCGAAGCCGCGGATGATCGTCAGACGCCGTGCCCACGAGACTGGTTTTTCGTCAGCGCGGCTCGAAGCATATTCCGCCGCGAGGGCGCTGGTGACGTGCTCGGCACCTCGCTTGCCGAGGAACGACACCAGTTCGTGCAAGCACACGCCATATTCGCGGAGCTTGAACCCGAGGCTGCGCCGCAACGCGAGGTAGTCCTCGACGGCTTGAGTGAGCGGCGTCATCGCGCACCTCCCGGCCACGCGACCGCGAGCGAGCGCAGCGCCGTCAGATCGACTTTCGCGTAGATGGCCGTCGTGTCCGGGCTGCGGTGCCGGAGGATTTCGCCGATCTCGTCGAGCGACGCGCCGTGCCGCAGCATGTCGGTCGCGAGGCTGTGTCGGAGCAGGTGCGCCCCTTTTCGCGCGGAGTTCACGCCTGCTGTTTTCAGCGCGGTCCGCACGATCTTCGCGATCGAGTTGGCCTTCGCGAGCCCAGCTAATGGAGCGTAATCTCTGATGAAGACGGCGCGACACCCACATCGAGGACGATCCCGCCGGATATATTTCGCCATGGCTCGCGCCACGTCGGCTGGCAACGGGAGCTGCGCCGAGCGGCCAGCTTTGCCGTGCACCGTCATTCGCGCGTGCTCCCAATCGATGTCGTCGAGCGTGAGCCGGATGACTTCGCCCGCCCGCAGACCAAGACGGGCGAGCAGCAACAGGATCGCATAATTGCGACGTCCCATGGCGGTTCGTAGATCGCAGGCGTCGAGCACCCGCTTCACATCGCGGGCCGGCAGATACTTTGGCAGCGTGGAGAGTGACCAGCGCGCCACTCTCGGGACCACCTTCGCGAGGTCCTGATCGTGGAGTCCCTTGTAATGCAGATAGCGAAGGAACGAGCGCATCGAGGCCACCAACTTCCGGGCGTAAGAGGAACCGTGTTTGCGCGCGTGACGTTGGACGAACGTGGTGATGTCTGACGGCCTCAATGCCGATAGTTCAATCGCTCCCTCCCCAAACTTTTCCACGAGGAGTGGCTCGACGTATCGAAGCCAGCTCGCGGCCGTCGCCGGCGAGAGTGCGCGTTCGTCGACGAGGAAGCGGCGGTATTTTGTCACCGTCTCCTCTGCTGCGGTTGGGGCCGCGCTTACCGCTGCCGGCGTGGCCCCGATCTGCCGCAGCATCGCAATGAGCCGACGCATTGTCGCTGGCGCGCTCACATGCACCCACTGTGTTCGCACGCCGGGCTCTAAAAATTCCTCTACTAGCGCTTCGTCGATTCGGTCGAGAGTGCGATGGCGCCGGGCGAGCCACGCATCAAAATATTCCAACAGGCTCAGGTGATAGCGCTGCGAGCCCCGGACGTAGCCCTGCGCACAGATCAGCGCCATGTATTGCGGAATGAAACGAGACAGCGGACCACTTGGTGCGCCCTCGGTTGGTGGTATTGGTTTCGGATCCATCCAACGAGGATGGCCAGCCCCACCACCACCGCCCGGTTTTATGCCGCATCCAAACGGAGCCTTTCAGAGGAACGCGCCCCGGGCATTCGGCATAAAACGGGATGCGGCATAACCCCGGATGGATGATTGTGAACACACACGACGCCGGTCGCCGACTCGCGAATCGCCGCCCGGAAGACTTCTCGTGGATGAGCCAAGGCCGCCGTGGCCGTGCCCGAGGTGATCTCAATCCGTTTCAGCAATCGGCTTTTCCGATTGAGGCACATGACCCAGAACTTCTCGATCTGAAGGCCGGTAATTAGTGGCGCAAAGTGCGCGGCAACGAGGTCGGCTCGGTTCATCATCGGCTGAACCGGTGCGTGGGCTGCCATCATGCGTCGCGAGATTTCAACCAAGGTGGCAAGTTGCGATGCCTTCGTTTGGCCGATTCCTTTCGTGCGCCGGTAGTCGGCGGGCAGCCAGCTTGCCAAACCAGCGATCGATCCCGCTTCGGAAATGAGTTTTCTCGCCATTCCGACCGCTCGTTCGACAGCGGTTCCGTTACCTTGGAGAATCATCGCCAACAGCTCGGTGTCGCTGAGTGCGCTCGCCCCAAAGGTTTCAAACCGCTGTTGCGGTTGTTCGCCTACCGCCATCGCGGAGTCCGTTTCAGACGTGCATTCGCTAAAATCGAATGTGAATTGATTCATGTGCCATACGCACGTGCGCACCCTCGGATCGGACGATGTGTCCGATTACCGGGGCTTGCTCCCGTGCGTTGGCCCTTGGGGGCACGCCGAGGCAAACCGTGCGCCCGCGCCAATGCGCGGGCGCGGTGGAGAGCGACGAAGGAGCGGACCTTGCCCGGCGTGACACAATTGGGCCACGCGCGGAGCTAGATAGTTTCAGACCGGCACTCGGATTTACCTAGACCGCTCGTCGGCGCATTCCAACCGACCGACCGCGCAGAACCTCGGGACGTCTACGAAAACGCGAATCTCAACTGAGATTTTGCAAAAGCCGATTGTCTGCTTGGGGAGATCGTCGCTCGCCAAACTCTTTCGATAATCTTTCGAATCCGGGCCTCAAAATATCTAAGACAGGAGCCTCCCCGGTAACCGCGCTCCAATGAAACTCGTGCGACAAGCAACGTTTTCCGGTCACCGCGCGGTTGTGGATGCCGAATACGGCCATAGAGACCCTCCAAGGCTGCGGTAGTTTCAATGTGTCGCGGGCAAATCCAAAGTAATTCTTGAGCGTCGATGCGAACGATTGCTCAACTCGGTCGATGTGAAAAACGGGAGGGGTTACCCCAGCGGATGCGGCATCAATGCCATAAAGTTCTTTCTTGGGGAATAGCTGCGTGAGGAACACGAGTTGCCCATCACGAGGGGCCTGATAGGAAATAGCGCCGGACGCATTCCGGGCGGTGCTGATCCCGCTTAGCTCACTTGCCATCGGACTTAGGTGTCCGTGTTGGAGTGCGGCCAACGCGTCGAATTGTGTTTCGAATTCCTCAACCGCTATCGTGGGCTGGAGACGCAGGGTTAGGACACATTGCTGAGGGATGCGGCACTTAACGTCGCCCAACGGACCATCGATGATGAGGTCGCCCCTTTCCGCCATGTCGTTAAAACTACTCGGGCTAAAATTCGTTCCGCTAAAAGGGGCCTGGGACGCGTGAACCGTAGGCCGTCTTCGAATGAGCCCGATGGCTCCAACCAAATCGGCAATAAGGCGTTTTTGGATTTCCTTTTTTTTGCCCGGATCAGTCGACGGGCCATAAGAGTATAGAATTGGCCGGCGGCGATGACGAATGTTGAACGGGATGCTGGGTTCCAGCCATTGGCCGAACGATTCGTTTACAACCGCAACGATCCGTTCGTCGCCGAGAAAATCCAGCGCGTGTGTGTATTCCATCATCACGTTCGGATTTGGGAAATATCGAGGTGTATTCCCATCCTTCACAATTTCCGGGAGTGATTGGCCGACGAAACTCAAGTCGCCGATAAAAACCGCAGCTCCTTTTATCTTTCTGACGATCGTGTCAGTGATTGCCGGCGAACCAGGTATTCCCTTCGTGTCCTTTTCCAAAATCATTTCAGGCCGTGGCGCGGACTCGACTTTCACTTCGGCATTTACCTGCTGCAAGGCCAGCGCGATAGATTCTTCGACGAAACTCCGATTGAACTTGGAGGGAAGATCACTCTGCCACGAATAGAAGGCGTAATGAGCTGGTGCGTCCATCCGACGAGATCAAATCGTGCCCACGGTTTCGTCAGCTAGAAACGCAGGGTATTCCAACCGGCCCGCGCGGAGTCTCGGGACGCAAGGAGCGAAGCGCAGCCGACCGCCGGCGCATGCTCGCCAAGTGGCGGCCAGCGCCGGGCGGCGGCAAGCGCAGCGACGAAGCGCGCCCGAGTCTCCGCGCATGTGTGCCGCTCCGCATCGCCCGAGCCAGACGACGGCCCGGCGCGCGGATTGCGTTGCGCGCCGGGCCGTGGTCTGGCCGCGTCGCTCTTTTATCGCACCGCGAAGGCCGCGTTATTTTCCTGGCATGACGGTGAGTCGTGATTTTGCGCGCCCCGCTGGCCGATCTCTGCGGCGGCGTCCGCGAGTGTGGATTGTGGCGCGTTCTCGCGCTCTGCGACACCGCGCGGGACAAGACGCCGGCCCGGCGAGCGGTGTCCGCGGGCCGTGGTCTTGTCCCGCGTCGGCTATTCCCCCCGGTTGACGCCGGACCAATGACATGAACCCAGAAGCAATTATTACCACACTGCTGTCCGCCGCGGCGTTCTTGAAAAAGCCCCTTCAGGACGTGACTGCGCAATCGCTCAAAGACGTTTACGAGACCGCGCGTTATTATCTGCGGAAGAGATTCGGGGAAAGTTCGGACGCGGCGAAAGTCCTCGACCTCGCGACCGCAAAGCCTGAATCCGCGATGCGGAAGGCGGTGTTGGTGGAAGAGACCGCCGCCGCTGGGCTGGGCACCGACGCCGATCTCCTTCGCCTCGCGGAACAGCTCGCCGCGCTGCTACCAGAACCTGACGATGCCGCGTGGCAACGCGTGCACGTTGCCGGCCGGGGCAACAAGGTGCTCGTGGCAGGCCGCGACGTGATTCACATGGAGCGACACATTCAACGAAGCGCGATTACACCCGATGAGCGGCACGTGAGCGCCGGGCAACGGGAAGAAATCCGAGCGGTGATTGGCGAACTGGCAACACGGCTCGCGGGTGAAGACGGTAAGGCAAATTTTGCGGCAGGCCATCGGATGCTCCAACGACGATTCGGAGTCCCGTCCTACCTGCTTTTGAAGCGTGAACGGTTCGCAGACGCGATGCAGTTCCTGAAGGAGCAACGCGCGATTCATCGGTCACGGCTGCGTCGGCGAAACCCCCGCGCCTATTGCGCCGATCTGCACCGCGCGATTTTCAGCCGGGCACGTGAACTCAGTTGGAATCGCGAAACCGTGTATTCCTTCGCCATGTCCAAGATCAGACTGAAGCGCCCGATCACGTCGCTGCGGGCGCTCGGCCCGACGCAACTAAACACCCTTGCTGCATCAATGCGGCGCTGCGATGCGCCACCGGTGGTTTAGCCGCCGAGTAAGTTTGAATCGGCGAACGCCGCGATCTGCTCAAATCTGAGCGGTCGCGGCGTTTGGTTTTATCCCGGACGGCCTCGCCGGAGACGCGCCTCACGCGGGCAATCCATGAAGCGCTCGCCGCTCGGTGCGTCAAACGGGCCGGGTCGGTCTGCCGCAACGCTGACGAGCAACTCCGGGTTGCTGCGGAATGCGGTGAAAACTTCGCCACCGCGGCTCACAATCCATGCGCGAAGGAAAAGCCAACTTTCATCTGATAAGGTCCAGAATTGGCGCGCGGCATCCCGAATAAGGGACGTGTTCAAGGCTTCAATCTGCTCGGTGAAAAAAACGTCGAAGGCGGCAAGCTGGTCGTCATCTAACGCGGCCAACTTGATGACTAAAATCTCGCGGGTCACCGGATCGATGTCGTCGGACTCGCGGCGGGCATCCTGAAAAAGTAACCAGAAATCTCGCGTTTCGTCGTCCATGTCAGTGGAGCAATCTCGGACAATCATGTCGGCCAACGCCGGTGTTTCGGTCAAGCCGAACGCGCGTCAGAAAAAATGGGTTGTCCCCATTTTCTTGGTGGCCGTGGATGCGGCCACAACCGGCGGCC
>Ga0265314_10005620_pt1 | contig 11260 bp, 9 predicted proteins | sample 4126metaG_FD_203106 | JGI IMG/M metagenome (GOLD analysis project Ga0265314, IMG submission 203106) | Rhizosphere microbial communities from Carex aquatilis grown in University of Washington, Seatle, WA, United States - 4-1-26 metaG | ecosystem: Host-associated > Plants > Roots > Rhizosphere >... | reverse complement strand
GACGGCGTCCACGCGTCGGGTCGGGCGACGACCAGGAAGCGGGTCCGGTCGTCGGGCGTGTCCTCGATGGCGTCGGCGAGGACCTCCAGGCCGTAGCGTTCGGCCGCCCGGGGCGAGACGACGGCCGCCGCGCCGCGTTCCGCCCGCTCGGCCACCATGCGTCCCGCGGCCGCCGTGTTGTAGGTCGTCAGGAGCGTCCAGGCGCGCGTGCGCAGGAAGCGCTCCGCCTGGGCCAGGGCCTGGACGTGGGAGTAGACGCGCTCGACCTGGTCGAGGCGCTGGCCGGGCAGCGCGGCCAGGCACAGGCGGACCGGCACGACGACCTCGCCGACGATGGCCAGCTCGAACTCGAGCAGCAGGTCATACGTCTCACGGACCGTCCCGCCGAGGACGTTCTCGATGGGCAGCACACCCGCCGCGGCCGACCCAGCCGACACGGCGGTGAAGACCTCGCGGAAGCCGGCCACGCCGAGCGGCGCCGCCACCCCGCCCACGGCCGCGGCCGCCTCCTCGGCGAATGATCCCGGCTCGCCCGGGTAGGCGAGCGCGCCGTCGATACGCCGTTCGTTCATCGTGACGGGGGGGTCGTCATCGGCCCATGATGACGAGAACGGGCGCCGCCCGGCGGACACCCAGCCCGCCGCGCCGCCGCCGTGGAGGGATCGACGTGATCAATGAGTTCCGCGGGTTCCTGCTCAAGACCAACGCCCTCGCCCTGGCCATCGGCGTCATCATCGGCGCCGCCCTGGGCAACGTCGTCGGCTCGCTGGTCAACGACATCATCATGCCGCCCATCGGGGTGCTGCTCGGTGGCGTCGACTTCTCGTCGCTCGTCATCAAGCTCAAGGATGCGACCGTCGATGCGGCCGGCAAGCCCGTGCCGGAGGTGGATATCCGCTACGGCACGTTCATCAACTTCATCATCACCTTCGTCGTCATCGCCTTCGTCGTGTTCATGATCGCCCGCTCCTTCATCAAGGAACCGCCGGCGGCCGACGTCAAGACCTGCCCCTTCTGCAAGGAAGCCAACGCCATCGACGCGTCCAAGTGCAAGGCCTGCACCAGCGCGATCTGACCCCTCCAGCTGGCCCGGCTAACCGGGCGGCCCGTCAGCGCTCGAACCAGGCGGTCGTGTCGTGCTTCCCGGCCGCCTCGTCGAACTCGGCGACGGGCTGGGCCTGCCGCTTCGTCCGTGAGCGCCTGGCGTTGCCCGCCGCCTCTGTCGCCCCGGCCCACTGGGCCTCGCCGAGCAGGCCGTTGAGGGCCGCGATGTAGGCCTCGACAGAGGCGGCCACGATGTTGGTGCCCTTGGCCGTGGCGGCGTACGTCCCCTGGGCGCGCCGGCCGCGGGCGCCACCGGGCGGGGCGATGCGGACACTCACCTCCCCTTCGGCGTCGGGCCCCTCGGCGACGGCGTGCACATCGTAGGCGACGAGCCGCGGATGGCCCTCCAGCACGTCATGGAGCGCCTCGTCCACGGCGCGGAGCAGGGCGTGGATGGCCCCGTTGCCTTCGGCCGTGCCATGCCACTGGTGGTCGCCACTTTCGACGATCACGACGCCGCGGCTCTGCACGTTGGAGCCGGTCGTGCAGCTCCAGCGGGAGAGGTGGATGGTCTGGGTCGGCGGGGCCTCGGGACCGCTCACGGTCGTCCTCCCTGGATCGTGGTGAAGTGGCGTTCGTCACGGCGGGTCAGGCGGGCCTCGCCCTTCCACAGGGCGTACTCCAGGGAGTCGCCGAGGGCCAGCCAGGACGCGGCGATGATGTTGGTGTCGGTACCGATGGTGCTCCACGTGCCGGCCGGGCTGCTCGACTCGATCAGCACGCGGGTCTTGGCCGCGGTGGCCGAGGCCCCGTCAAGGATGCGCACCTTGTAGTCGACCAGGTGGACCGCGTCGAGCTCGGGGTAGAACGCCCGGAGGGCCTTGCGCAGGGCCTGGTCGAGGGCGTTGACGGGGCCGTTGCCGTCGGCCGCCGTGTGCAGCACCTCGCCCTCCACCTCCACCTTGACGGTCGCCTCGGCGCGCAGCTCCGCGCCGTCGCGCTGCTCGACGAGGACGGTGAAGTCGAGCAGGCGGAACGGCGGCCGGTAGTCGCTCCGCTGGCGGCGGATCAGCAGCTCGAACGACGCGTCGGCGCCCTCGAAGCTGGCGCCCTCCGCCTCGAGGCGCTTGATGAGGGCCGACAGCTCGCGCGGATCGAGCACGCCGGCCAGTTCGTGGCCCAGCTGCTCGGCGCGCCACTGGGTGTTGACGCGGCCGCCGAGCTCCGAGACGACGAGCCGCGTCTCGTTGCCCACGAGGGCCGGGTCGACGTGCTGGTAGCTGTGGCGCACCTTGGCCGTGGCCGCGCCGTGGACGCCGCCCTTGTGGGCGAAGGCACTCTGGCCCACGTACGGCTGGAAGGCGTCGGGCGTCACGTTGGCGACCTCGGCGACGAAGCGCGAGAGGTCGGTCAGGCCGGTCAGGTCCACGCCCGCGGGAATCGTCTCGCGCCCCGCCTTGAGGGCCAGGTCGGCCCAGATGGTGACCAGGTTGGCGTTGCCGCAGCGCTCGCCGTAGCCGTTGATGGTGCCCTGCACGTGGCGCACGCCGGCCTCCACCGCGACCAGTGAATTGGCCACCGCGAGGCCCGCGTCGTCGTGGACGTGGATGCCGTAGCGGACGGCCGGCCCGATCTCGGCGATGACCTGGCGCACGATCGCGCCGACCTCGTCGGTCAGGCACCCGCCGTTCGTGTCGCACAGGACGAGCGTCGAGGCGCCCGCCTCGAGGGCCGCCCGCAGGGTGGCCAGGGCGTAGGCCCGATCCGCCTTGTAGCCGTCGAAGAAGTGCTCCGCGTCATAGACCACCTCGCGGTCGTCGACACGGCAGAAGGCCACCGAGTCGCCGACCATGGCCAGGTTCTCCTCGGCGGTGGCCCCCAGGACCTCGGTCACGTGGAGCAGCCAGCTCTTGCCGAAGATGGTGACCACCGGTGTCCCGGCCGCCACGAGGGCCTGCAGGTTGGGGTCGTCGGCGGGCCGGTTGGAGCGGTGGCGCGTCGAGCCGAAGGCGGCGATGCGGGCCTGCCGCCAGGTCACCCGCCGAGCCTCGGCGAAGAACTCGACGTCCTTGGGGTTGGAGCCCGGCCACCCGCCCTCGATGTAGGTCAGCCCGGCGTCATCCAGGCGGTGGGCGATCTTCAGCTTGTCGGCCAGGGACAGGACGAGGCCCTCGCCCTGCGTGCCGTCCCGCAGCGTCGTGTCGTACAGCACGACCGGGTCGCTCACGACGCCGCCCCTGCGGCGCGCCCGGCGACCGCGGCGCCGCGCCCCGGCAACCGGTCGATGATGGCCGCGGTCATGGCGTCCGTGTCATCGGAACGCCCCAGGTCCACCGTGCCGTGCCCGGCGGCGAGCGCGCTGGCCACGGCCCGCTCCACCGCCTGTGCCGCGTCGGCCTCACCGAGCGACCAGCGCAGCAGCATCGCCGCGGAGCGGATCGTGCCGATCGGGTTGGCCTTGCCCTGGCCGGCGATGTCGGGGGCGGAGCCGTGGATGGGCTCGTAGAGCCCGAAGCGCCCCACGGTCGTGAGGCGGTCGCCCAGCGAGGCCGAGGGCAGCATGCCGAGCGAGCCGGCCAGCACCGAAGCCTCATCCGACAGGATGTCGCCGAACAGGTTCTCCGTGACGATGACGTCGAAGGCGGCCGGCCGCTGGATGAGCAGCATCGCCGCCGCGTCCACCAGGCGGTGCTCCACGGTCACGTCCGGGAAGTCGGCGCGCGTCTCCTCCACGACCTTGCGCCACAGGCGGGACGTGGCCAGCACGTTGGCCTTGTCCACGCTCGTGACGTGGTGGCGCCGGCCGCGCGCCATCTCGAATCCCAGGCGGACCAGGCGGCGGATCTCGTCCTCCGTGTAGACGAGCGTGTCGATGGCCTCGCGTCCGGCCGGCGTGACGCGCTCCTCCGACGGCTTGCCGAAGTACAGGCCGCCGGTCAGCTCGCGCAGGATCAGCAGGTCCACCCCTGCCAGCCGCTCGGGGCGCAGGGGCGACGCGTCGACGAGCGCCGGGTCCACCGTCACCGGCCGCAGGTTGGCGTAGAGGCCCAGCCCGCCGCGCATGGCGAAGAGCGCCTGCTCGGGCCGTACGGCGGCTCCGGGATCGTCCCAGCGCGGCCCGCCCACGGCGCCGAGGAGGACCGCGTCGGCCGCCCGGCAGGCCGCCAGGTCCTCATCCCGGATGGCCCTGCCGTAGTGGTCGATGGCCGCCCCGCCCACGATGAGCTCCTGCCACTCGACCGCGAAGTCGAAGGCGACGCCCGCGGCGTCCACGACCGCGCGCGCCGCGCCCACCACCTCCGGCCCGATGCCATCCCCCGGGATCGCCGCGACCCGGTAGCGGCGGGCCGTCATGCGGCCACGCCCGTCCGGCGCCCGGCGAGCTTGTTGAGGGCCGCCAGGTAGCCCTCCAGCGACGATTCGATGATGTTGGTGGAGAGGCCGTGGCCGGTGGCCGGTGGGGTATCGGACGGGTCGCTCGACCGCCGGCAGCGCACGAGCGCCTGCCCCTGGGCGTCCTCGCCGGCAGTGACGGCCCGGATCTCGTACTCGGTCAGGACCGGGTGCCAGCCCAGGGCTGTCTGGACGGCCACGTCGACGGCGCCGAAGAGGGCATCGACCGGCCCGTTGCCGGTCGCCTCGGCGTGGCGGACCTCGCCGCCGATGCCGAGGGCCACGCTGCCCGACGAGTGGCCGCCGGCCGACGAGGTGACGCTCCAGCCGTCGAGCGTGACCGCCTCGCTGACGGCCGGCCCGGCCTGTGCGGTGCGCTGCTCGACCAGGGCCAGCAGGTCCGCGTCGGTGACCTCTTTCTTCGTGTCGGCCAGGGCGATGACCTCGCGGTACACCGCGTCGAGCGCGGGGCCCTCCAGTTCGTGGCCCAACTCGCGCAGCTTGCCCTGCAGGCCGCGGCGGCCGGACAGCTTGCCGACCGAGATGATCGATCCGCTGAGGCCCACTGACTGGGGCGTCATGATCTCGTACGTGAGGGGGTTCTTGAGCACGCCGTCCTGGTGGATGCCCGACTCGTGGGCGAAGGCGTTGCCGCCCACGATGGCCTTGTTGGGCTGGACGACGAAGCCGGTGAGGTAGCTGACCAGGCGGCTGGCGGCCGTGATCTGCTCGGTGGCGACGCGCGTCGAACCGTGGTCGAACCGGGCGGGGCGGGTGCGCAGGGCCATCACCACCTCCTCCAGGGAGGCGTTGCCGGCCCGTTCGCCGAGGCCGTTGATGGTGACCTCCACCTGGCGTGCCCCGGCCTGCACGGCGGCCAGCGTGTTGGCCGTGGCCAGGCCAAGGTCGTTGTGGCAATGGACCGATACGGTCGCGTCCGAGCCGACCAGGTCGACCACCGCGGTGACCAGCCGGCCGAACTCGTCGGGGATGGCGTAGCCGACCGTGTCGGGGATGTTGACGGTGCTCGCGCCGGCGTCGACCACGGCCTCGTAGACGCGCAGCAGGAACTCCGGGTCGGTCCGCGAGGCGTCCTCGGCGCTGAACTCGATCTCCGCGTCGGGGCCCAGCGCCTGGCGGCCGTAGCGCACCCAGCGGGCGGCCTCCATGAGCGCCCGCTCGCGGTCGAGGTGCAGCTTGTGCACGAGGTGGATGTCGCTGGTGGCGATGAAGACATGGAGGTGCGGCCGCTCGGCGATGCCGATGGCCTCCACGGCGCGCTGAGGGTCGCCGTCGCGGCAGCGGGCGAGGGCCGCCACGGCCACGCCGCGGGTCTCCCGGGCGATGCGGTGCACGGCGTCCCAGTCGCCCGGCGAGGCGGCCGGGAAGCCGGCCTCGATGACGTCGACGTTGAGGCGCACCAGCTGGCGGGCGACCTCGATCTTCTCCTCGGCCGTCAGGGCGGCGCCCGGCGCCTGTTCCCCGTCACGGAGGGTCGTGTCGAAGACGCGGATGCGCCCGCTCTCGCGGACGCGGCCGGCCGGCGAGGTGCTCACGAGGCGCCGGCGGGACGGCGCCCGGCCGAGGCCTGGGCCTGGCCGGCCGTCACCTCGACCGGATCCAGCCACGCCATCTGCGAGCGAAGGGCCGCCCCGACCTGCTCGATCTGGTGGTCGCGGTCCTGGGCCCGCAGGCGCTCGAAGGAGGGCCGGCCGGCGCGGTCCTCGGCGATCCACCGGTCGGCGAAGCTGCCGTCCTGGATCTCGGCCAGGACCTGCCGCATCGTCGTGCGGACGTGGTCGTCGATGAGGCGCGGCCCGGAGACGTAGTCGCCGTACTCGGCCGTGTCGCTGACGCTGAAGCGCATGAAGTTGAGGCCGCCGCGGTAGAGCAGGTCGACGATCAGCTTCAGCTCGTGGAGCGTCTCGAAGTAGGCCAGCTCGGGCTGGTAGCCGGCTTCCACGAGCGTCTCGAAGGCCATCTTGACGAGCGCCGCCGTGCCGCCGCACAGGACCGCCTGCTCGCCGAAGAGGTCGGTCTCGGTCTCCTCGGCAAAGGTCGTCTCGAGGACGCCGGCACGCGTGGCGCCGATGCCGTAGGCGTAGGCCAGCACGCGCGCCCGGGCCGTGCCCGATGCGTCGTGGTGGACGGCGAAGAGGGCGGGCACGCCGCCACCGGCCACGTAGACCGAACGCAGCAGGTGGCCGGGACCCTTGGGAGCGACCATGCCCACGTCGATGAAGTCGGGCGGCTCGATGCGCCCGAAGCGGATGTTGAAGCCGTGGGCGAACAGCAGCAGCTGGCCGGGCCGCAGGTGCGGGGCGATCTCCTGCTCGTAGACCGCCTGCTGGGCCGTGTCGGGCACGGTCAGCATGAGCACGTCCGCCTGGCGCGTCGCCTCGGCCACGTCGAGCACGCGCAGGCCGGCGTCGGCGGCGAGGGCGCGGCTCTTGGAGGCCGGCGGCAGGCCCACCACCACGTCGTAGCCCGAGTCCCGCAGGTTCTGGGCGTGGGCGTGGCCCTGGCTGCCGTAGCCGATGACGGCGATCGTCTGGCCCCGCAGGGCGGCCGGGTCCGTGTCCGCGTCGTAGTACATGCGCGCGCCCATCAGCCGTTCACTCCCTCGTACTCGATGACGTTCGAGCCGCGCTGCATGGCGATGCTGCCCGTGCGCACCAGCTCCTTGATGCCGAAGCCGCCCACGAGGGCGACGAGCGCGTCGATCTCCTCCTCCGTGCCGGTCGCCTCGATGATGATCGACTCGGCGGCGATGTCCACCACGCGGCCCTTGTAGAGCTCCACGATCTTGAGGATCTCGGTGCGGTTGGCCGCGTTGGCGCGCACCTTGATGAGAGCCAGCTCGTGCTCCAGGTGCCGCTCCTGGGTCACGTCCTGCACCTTGAGCACGTCGATGAGCCGGTAGAGCTGCTTGCTCAGCTGCTCCAGGCCGTGGTCGTCGCCGCGCAGGGTGATCGTCATGCGGCTGACCGAGGGATCCTCCGTGTGACCCACGGCGAGGGCCTCGACGTTGAAGTTGCGCGCGCGCATGAGGCTGGCCACGCGGTTCAGGACCCCGGTGCGGTTGTTGACGATGGCCACCAGCACATGGCGGCGCTGCGTCCCCGAGCCCGGCACGTAGCGCGCCACGGGGGCCGCCGGCCGGGTGGGCTGGTCGCTCATTCCGCCGCGCCCTCCCACTTCTCGATGAGGTCGGAGAGGCCCTGGCCGGCCGGCATCATGGGAAAGACGTTCTGCTCCTCGGCGATCTCGAACCACACGAGGGCCGGGCCGTCGACCGCCTGGGCGGCGGCGATGGCCTCGTCGACCTGGTCGGGTCGGGTCGCCTTCCAGGCCGGGATGCCGTAGGCCTCGCACAGCTTCAGGTAGTCCGGCCCGAGCAGGCTGGCCGAGTGGTAGTTGCCGGCGTAGATGATCTCCTGCCACTGCCGGATCATGCCCAGCTTCTTGTTGTCGAAGAGGGCGATGCGGACCGGGATGCGGTCCTGGACGAGCGTGGCCAGCTCCTGCAGGGTCATCTGGAAGCCGCCGTCACCGACGATGGCCCAGGTCGACTTGTCGGGCCGGCCAAGGGCCGCCCCCATGGCCGCCGGCATGCCGTAGCCCATCGTCCCCAGGCCGCCGGAGGAGAGGTGGGAGTCGGGCCGCCGAAAGCCGGCATAGCGGGCCAGCCACATCTGGTTCTGGCCCACATCGGCCACCAGCGTGGCGTCGTGGCCGGTCAACTCGCCGATGCGCGAGACGACGTAGTCGGCCGACAGCAACCCGTCGCGCCAGGCGCCCGAGCCGTGCCAGCTGCTGCCCTCCGACTCCCGGCGCCACTCGGCAAGCTCGGCGAAGTAGGTCGCCCGCTCGGCCGGCGGCACCTCCCGCACGAGCGGGACCAGGGCCCGCAGGACCCGCCCCACGTCGCCCACCACGGGCACGTCGACGGCCACGTTCTTGCCGATCTCGGAGGGGTCGATGTCCACGTGGATGATCCGCGCGCCGGTGGCATACGTGCTGACCTTGCCGGTGACGCGGTCATCGAAACGCATGCCGAGGGCGATCAGCAGGTCGGCCGACTGGATGGCCCGGTTGACGTGCTTCCACCCGTGCATGCCCATGAAGCCGTAGCTCAGGGGGTGCGTCTCGTCCAGCGCGCCGATGCCCAGCAGCGTGTGGGCGACCGGGATCTGGGCCCGCTCGGCCAGCTCCCGCAGCTCGTCCCAGGCGCGCGACAGCAGCACCCCGTGGCCGGCCAGGATGACGGGGCGCCGCGCTTCGCTGATGGCCTTGGCCGCCACCCGCAGCTGCCTGGGATGCCCCTCCAGCGTGGGCCGGAAGCCGGGCAGGCCCGCCGCGACAGCCTCCGGGCTAGGGTGCGCGGCGCGCGTCTCCTGCTGCAGCGCGTCCTTGGTGATGTCGACATGGACCGGCCCGGGCCGGCCCGAACGGGCCAGGTGGAACGCCTCGGCCAGCACGCCGGGCAGCTCGTCCGCGTCACGGACGAGGTAGTTGTGCTTGGTCATGGGCAGCGTGATGCCGGTGATGTCGATCTCCTGGAAGGCGTCCTTGCCAAGCAGGGCGGAGACGACGTTGCCGGTGATGGCGACGACGGGGATCGAGTCCAGCTGGGCCGTCGCCAGGCCCGTCACGAGGTTCGTGGCGCCCGGGCCGGATGTGCCGAGGCAGACGCCCACCTTGCCGCTGGCGCGGGCGAAGCCATCGGCCGCATGGGCCGCGCCCTGCTCGTGGCGCACCAGCACGTGCCGCAGAGCCGGGTAGTCACCCAGCACGTCGTACAGCGGCAGGACGACGCCGCCGGGGTAGCCGAAGAGGACGTCGGAGCCTTCTCGCAGGAGCGCCTCGCAGACGACGTCCGCCCCGATGCGCGTCCGGCCCCGCGGCTTGGCCTCGTGCAGCATCGCCCCGCGGGCGGCGTCGACGGCCGCGGCGGCGGCGCTGCCGGCGCCTGGCAGGTGTCGGCCGGTCCCCGGTCGATCCGTCATCGTCATCGGTGCTCTGCTCCTGCTGGAAAACGAAAGACCCTCGCCGCCGGCGAGGGTCCTGGTTCGGTCGCGGTGCGCGCCCTTCGCGCTACCGTCGCCCTCCAGACTCCCGCCGGGAGCCGGTGATGAGGCCGATGAGGCCAAGGAGGAGGACGCGGATCGTGTCGCGCAGGGACGGGGTGGGGGCGATCTGGCCGAAGGGCACGGGCACGCGGCGCCCGTCCGCGGTGATGACCACCGCCACCAAGTCGTGCTGCCCGCTCCTGCGAACCATCGGCGCAGTCTAGCGGCACGCTCGCCCGGCTGTCCACTAGTACCGCTACGCCGCCCAGGTGGGACCTCTGCCGCCCGCGCCCCCCATGCTAGGCTCGGCGGCCATGAGCCTCCGACCCGCCTCCGGCGAGCGCCGATCCCAGCTCGCCGCGGCGGCCGTGGTCGCGGCGGTGGTCATCCTCACCCGCCTCTGGCTGCTGGCCGTGCCGCCCAGTTTCAGTGACGTCCCCGCCTACTGGCACGACGCGGCCCTGTGGGGGGCCGCCGGCGAGCAGGGCACCTCCTTCTATGACCTCCACGCCGCGTACCTCATCCAGACGTCAGAAGCCCTCGGCCACGAACCCCCAGAGGGCACCACGCTCCTCGAGTACCCCCCGCTCGCGCTGGCCTTCGTGGCCGCCATCAACGTCGGCCTGCCGTCCAGCGCCGACCCCCAGGACCCCGCACGGCTGCAGGACTACACGACGCGCTACCGCCTGCTGGCGTTCGCCATCGACCTGCTGGTCCTCGTGTCGCTCGGTCTGCTGGCCGGGCGAGCCGGCGCGCTGCGCACATCGGTCCCGACGTGGCGGTGGGCGTCGGCCTGGCGGCTGGCCGTCTTCGGGGCGGGCGGGGTGGCCATCTACTACATCCTCTATGACCGCCTCGACATCTTCGAGGGCGCGCTCCTGCTGGCCTCGCTCCTGGCGTTGATCCGCGGCTGGTGGGCCGCCTCGCTCATCGTGCTGGCCGTGGCCATCGACTTCAAGGTCTACCCAGCCGTCCTCACCCCGCTCTGGCTGGTCGCGTCGCTGCCGGCCTCTGCCCTGGCCGACTGGCGGCGCAGCACGGCACGGCTGGTCCGGCTCCTCGCCGGGCGCATCGTCCTCCTGGGTGCGACGGCGCTCGCCCTGCTGCTGCCGTTCGTGGTCATCCAGGGCCCGGACGCACTGCAGTTCGTCTCGTTCAACGCCCAGCGCGGTCTGCAGCTGGAGTCGGTGGGCGCGTCGCTGCTGATGCTGCTGCAGGTAGCCGGGCAACCACTCCAGATCGTCGCCCCGCTCGCCCCGGGCCTTGCCCTGGCCTCGATCCCCTTGACCCTGCTGGTCGTCGCGGCCGTGTGGTGGCTCTACCTGCGCGCGGCCGTGCGCGTGACACGCCTGACGACCGAGGGACCGCCGGCCTCGCCCAAGGCCCGCCCGACGGGCCAGGGACCGCTCGTCGCCGCGGTGGCCCCGGACCTGCTGGTGCTGGCCGCGGTGGCCATGCTGCTGGCCGTCATGGTGATGGCCAAGGTGCTGTCGCCGCAGTACTTCCTGTGGCTCCTGCCGCTGGTGCCGCTGGTGGGCGGCGGGCGGCGGGCACGTGCCTGGCAGGTCGGCTTCGTGGTCGTCCTGGCCCTCTCGACGGTGGTCTTCCCGGGCCTCTATTCGGGTGGCCCCCTGACGCTGGCCCTGCTGCTGCGCAACGGGGCACTGCTCGTCCTGACCGCCACGGCATGTGCTAGGCTGGCCGGCCCGTGGAGCACCCTGCCGCGCGACCGCGCACCCTCGTCGAGAAGA
>Ga0265314_10005619_pt1 | contig 11261 bp, 9 predicted proteins | sample 4126metaG_FD_203106 | JGI IMG/M metagenome (GOLD analysis project Ga0265314, IMG submission 203106) | Rhizosphere microbial communities from Carex aquatilis grown in University of Washington, Seatle, WA, United States - 4-1-26 metaG | ecosystem: Host-associated > Plants > Roots > Rhizosphere >... | reverse complement strand
CGAGGCCCGCCAGCTCGCGCATCGTATTACCGACTGGTCCATGAATCTGGAGGAGCGGCACCGTTTTGTGGTTTGCACCGGCGGCGGTCCCGGAATCATGGAAGCCGCCAATCGCGGGGCAGCCGAAGCGGGAGGCAAAACCATCGGCCTGAATATCGGTCTGCCGATGGAGCAGCGTCCCAATCCGTTCATCACTCCCGCTTTGAATTTCGAGTTCCACTACTTCTTCATGCGGAAGTTCTGGTTCGCTTACATGGCGAAAGCGCTGGTAGTGTTTCCCGGCGGCTTCGGAACACTCGACGAGCTCATGGAGGTCCTGACGCTCACCCAGACCGAAAAACTGGTCAAGAAAATGGTCGTCCTGCTATACGGCACCACATTCTGGAAAGAGGTTCTAAACTTTGACTCGCTGGTGCGCCACGGAATGATCGATGAGCGCGATCTGAACCTGTTCCAATTCGCCGACGACGTCGACACCGCCTTCCAAATCCTGCGCGATGGACTGACCAAGTATTATCTGACGCCGCAGGCGGAAACTCCGGATATCGCCAAATCCCGTATCTGAATCCAGGTGACATAATACGTCGTGCGCACCCGCATCGAGCTTCTGTTTCGCTGGCTGGGTGGCGCTGGCGTCGCGTTCCTTCTGCTCCTGGCGGCCTACGCAGCTCTCGGCTGGATCGCTCCTCGCAGCGGCTTCCGCCTGATCCTGGAGATCGCCACGGTCGTAGCCGGCTTGTGGCTCGCGATCCGGCTCCTTCGACTCATCGCACGGCAAGCCTTATGGCGATTGCGCCACCGCCTGATCGTGACGTATCTCTTCATTGCCGGGGTTCCGCTTCTGCTCATCATCGGATTGGCGGTGCTGGCCGGCTATATGCTGGTATACCAACTGTCGGCCTACCTGGTGATCACCGAGCTCGACCGGCGCATCGACGGTCTTACCACCGCATCCGGCGCCACGCTTCCCGTGCCCGCCGGGGGATTCCCAACGAAGGGCGTGCTCCAACGGGAAGGGCATTACTATCTCTTTTCGACCGCCAAGACTCCGAAGGGCGACGTAATCGTAACCGTTCCACTGACTCGCGAATACCTCGCCGGGCTGGTGCCCAGTCTCGGCCTGGTAGGAATCGATCAGCCCGCGGAGACGCCATCGAAGACTGCGCGCGCCGCACCCGCATTACCTCCGGCAGTGAACCAATTCGACACCGAGGTCGTTTGGTTCGCTACCGTGCCGGCCTACGATTGGAGCACGCCAGGTCGAACCTCGGATCTGGAGCTGGCCGTTTTGACTCGCGTATCGGCAGTCCTATCCACTGTGTTCAATCGCAAAGCGGATCAGGCGCAGGAACTGTTGGAGATAGCCTTGATTGGGGGCGTGATTGTGTTCGCCCTGGTGGAAATCGTTTGCTGGGTGATTGGAATTACCATGACCCGCAACATCACCGGGGCTGTGCATCACCTCTCTGAAGGAACTCAGCGGATCATGCAGGGCGATTTCTCGCATCGCATTGAAGTCCGCGGCAAAGATCAGCTCGCCGAGCTCGGTGTTTCCTTCAACCGCATGACCGAGAATTTGGCGCACCTCCTTACAGTCGCCAAAGAGAAGGAACGCCTGCAATCGGAGATCGAAATTGCACGCGAGGTTCAGAGCCAGCTGTACCCGCGAGCGGCGCCCAAAACCAAGTCTTTGCGTCTCACCGCGATTTGCCGCCCGGCGCGGATCGTATCCGGCGACTATTACGATTACGAGATCACCCGCGATACCTACGTGGCCCTGGCGATCGGAGACGTGGCGGGCAAGGGGATCTCCGCCGCGCTCCTCATGGCCACGCTGCAAAGCTCGCTCCGCACCCAGTTAAACAACAGCGCGAACGGGGATGGGCCGCCTTCCGCGGCGCGCCTGGTTTCACAACTCAATCAATATTTGTACGCGAACACGTCGGCCGAAAAATTCTCGACGCTGTGCCTGGGCCTGTACGATGAGGCCTCCAGTTCCTTCGTCTACAGTAACGGCGGGCATCTGCCACCGGCGTTAGTTCGTGGAGGAGTGGTTCATCGGCTGGATGTGAATGGAACCGTTGTGGGAGCTTTCCCCTTCGCGGAATATGGCGAGAGCCGGATCGCGCTCGAGCCCGGCGACCTGCTGGTATTTTTCACCGACGGCGTCACAGAGCCCGAAAACGAGTACGGAGAGATGTTCGGCGAGGAGCGCTTCCTCGATTTGCTGGTGCGCAATGCGCACCTCGGCGAGGAAGAAATAGTGCGCGTAGTCATCGAGAGCGTTCGGGCGTGGACTGGTTCGGAAGAACTGCAGGATGATATGACGCTGCTGCTCGCCCGCCGCTTGTAGGGGACCGAGTGCACCGAAATCGGCTGGCTGTCCCCGCGCCTCACTTCGCGAAACGCCGATAGAAAGCTTCGGTCTGTTCCACCATGCTAGCGATGGAGAACGTCCGCGCCCGCTCGCGCGCTTTTTCGCCCTGCTCGTGAAGGCGATAGGGTGACGAGGCCGCCTCCATAATCGTGCGGGCCAGTGCCGCTGGGTCGCCGGCGGGAACCAACCAGCCTCCGTTCCCAGGTTCGACAATCTCCGGCAAGCCGCCGACATCGCTCGCGATTACCGGTACTCCGTGCGCCATGGCTTCGAGCGCGGCCAAGCCCCAGGCTTCTGAACGCGACGGCATGATGAACAGATCCAACGCTCCGAAGAACGCCGCGTGGTCGGCCACGAAACCTGGAAACTTCACGTTCTCCGTCGCACTCCGGCGCAGGTCGTTCAAAAGTATTCCGTCACCTGCCAGGATGAATCGGGCGTACGGCATGGACTCGCGCAGCAAGGCTGCCGCGGCCACCGCGACGTTTTGTCCTTTCTCCTTCGTGAACGCGCCCATGTGCCCGATGACGAAATCCATCTCGCTCAGGCCGAATCTCGATTTATCCCGCGGCGCCGGCTCCCTCACCTCGATGCCGGTGTGGATGACCTCGATCTTGGCGCTCGGCACTCCAGTCGCGATCAGTCCGCGCCGGACAGCGTCGGAAACGGCGATGACGCCTTCGCAGGCCCATCTGTATTTCAGCCGGTGCATCCAGGGGTTTCGGGGCCGGAACGAGACGTGACGCGTAACCACGCGGTGGACCCTCCTGGAATCGAAGGTCTTCCAAAATGCGAGTGTGAGCGCCCGCCCGCCGTGAGCATGGATGATGTCGGCGTTGCGCATTCCGAGTCTCTCGATAGGGAATCCGGCCGCTTGGGCCCGTTCCGCGAGCATGCTGGAGGGCGGGCACACGATCGTCTGCCTGTAGCCGCGCAGGCGCAAACCCCTCGCCAGCGTGAGCAGAGATTCCTGCCCCCCGCGCCAGTTTTGTTCGGTGTCCACGTGGATGATCGAGAGTGGTCGCAGAAAAATGACTTTAGCACTTTCCGGCGGTTCGCCGTTCCCCCGGGGTTGTATTAGAATATCCTTCATGATCCGGCTTAAATGGCTGGTAATAGTTGGGCTTTTATGCGCCGCGGATGCATATTCGGAAAGTAAATGGATCCGCATGCAGTCTCCGAACTTCGAGGCGTACTCGAGCGCCGGAGAACGGGAAACACGCGACACCCTGCGCTATTTCGAGCGGGTGCGCGATTTCTTCCTGCAGGTCAACCAGCGCGAGCCTTCCAAGCCCGTGCCGGTGTACGTAGTGGTGTTCGGGTCGGAGAAAGAGTACACGCCGTACCGACTCAATGAATTCGCGACGGCGTATTACTTCGGTGGCGCCGATCGCGACTATATCGTCATGGGTCGCACCGGCGAACAAGCGGCGCAGATTGCAGTGCACGAGTACGTTCACCTGGTCGCCCGCCACGCCGGATTGAAGTTTCCGCCATGGCTCAACGAAGGCACTGCCGAGCTGTACTCCACCATTCGAATGCAGGGCGATAAGGTGCTGGTCGGTGATGTCATCCCCGGCAGGTTGCAGGCGCTAACGTCGGAAAAGTGGGTTCCGCTATCCGTGATTCTGTCCGCTGGCCCTGATTCGCCGTACTACAACGAAAAGAATAAAGCCGGAAGCTTGTACAACGAGGGATGGGCGCTGGTCCATATGCTGCAGCTTTCGCCTGACTACGTGTCGAAGTATTCCGAATACGTGCAGGCTGTGCAGAGCGGTGTGGATTCCGGGGCGGCACTGGAAAAGGTGTATGGCAAGACCGTCTCTGCCATCGACAAGGATCTGCAGTCATACATTCGCAGCGTTCAATTCTATGGGCGTCTTTTCCCGGTGAAGCTTGCCAGCGTCAAAGAGAATTTCCCCGCGACACCCGCTCCGATGTTCGACGTAAAACTCGCGCTGGCGGATCTGACCAATCGTCCCGGCAAGGAAGCCGAGACACGTACGACTCTGGAAGACCTTGTGCGCGAGGATCCTAAGCGGCCGGAGCCGTGGGCCAGCCTGGGCTATCTGGCGTGGCGTGGCAATCAGTTATCCGACGCAGTAGAGGCATTCGGAAAAGCTTACGAGCTCGGCAACCGCAGTCCCAAGCTCCTCTGGGACTACGGACGCCTGGCGGAGCGCGACCATCGGGATGACGCGTTCAGGGTATTGACGGAACTCTTCAAGCTGGAGCCCGATCGGCTGGATGTTCGCATGGAGCTCGCTGCGATGAATCTTAACGCGCGGCGTCCGGGTGGAGCGCTTGGGGTTCTTGCGGATGTCCGCAGCGTCACGTCAGACGATGCGCCACGTTTCTTCACGCTGCTCGCCAACGCGCAGATTCAGCTTCGGGATCTCGCCGGTGCTCGCGTCACTGTAGCGAAACTGGCGGCGAACGCGAAAACACCCGAGGATCGGACGCGGGTCGAACAGATGCAGCGTTATCTCGAACAGTCCAACGCTCCGGCCCCCGTAATCGCGAGCAATGCTCCGGAGGGTCCGCCACGCCTGGCGCGGTCGGCGCCTCCAGCACAATCCTCGGCTTTGCCTCCGCCTCCGCCCGAGGTCGAAGGTTCCTTTGTCGAATTTGTCTGTCTGGAGAAGGGCTTCAAAGTGGTGGTCGATACCGCACAGGGCAAGAAGGGATTCCTGATTCCCGACCCCAAACAAATCGCCATCGTGGGCCGCGCCGGTGGCAAGGTGGACCTGAACTGCGGTCCCCAGACGCCCGTACACGTGAAGATCGAATACGGGCCTGGAACAACGGGCTCGGATGCCGACGGGATTCTCAAGGTCCTGTTTTTTGAGCCGTAATCGGCACGATTCGCGTTCCGCTACTTCTTCTTGAACAGATCCAGAATGCCCTTGGCCGTGTCGATCGCCTTGGAAGGATCCTTCGTGTACTGCTGCAGCGTTTCCTTCGCGGCGCCCGCGACATCGGGTTTGAAAGAAGGATCGGAGGAAGTTCCCGTGATGGAGAAAGGAATCGTCAGATCGCCCTTCTGCCCGATCGCGGTGAGAATGTGACTGGACGCCTTTACTGTGGCGCGCATCTGGAAATTCAGCTCGTGTTTGGGACTGATGGTTCCCGCGCCGGTGAGATCCCCGACCGCCGGCGCTACGACGCGAATGTCGCGCACGATGGTTCCTTCCGGGGACGTCGCGACGTTGGCGCTTAGGCTCTGGATCGTCGTCCGGGGCTCGCCCTGAATGCCGGCCAGTTGCTGAATCGTTTTCATCTTCGATCCTAGATCGAAGTTGTTCAGGCGCGCATCGTCCACGGCAATCGAGCCTGTGGTCAACAGGCGGTCGACTGGTCCCAGCGAGGTCACGTCGACGCTCAGCGTCCCACGGTCGATGTTGGAACCGGCCGGCAGAACTACATCGAGCGCCGGCAGGATCGCGGCCAGCTCCGTGAGCGCCATCTTGCTCCCCACCAGCTTCACGCTGATCACCGGCGAATCTTCATTCAAGCGATAGGTGCCGTTCAAATTAGCTTGCGCGCCGCCGATCTGGACCGCGCAGCGCTCCACGGTTCCTCCCTGCTTGGCCAGGTCATGCGAAAGAGCCAGGTCGATCTCCATCGCGCGCTTGGCGGGCGATCCGCCTTTGGCGAGCTTCAGATTCTCGGCCTTGAGCTTGCCCTTGACGTTCACAGCCTGACCGTTCGAAGCCGCGTTACCGTCCAGGGAAACGATCCCTGCGATGCCTGAGGATGGCTGCGCGAGGCCCGACCCAGCCAGGTCCAAACTGGTGATGGTCAGACTCAGTTCGAAGGGCGTCTCGATGACCTCGGCCTGCGGAATCGGACCGGCGTTGCCCTCGAGCTTCACCGAGCCGCCGCCTGCGACGTCCGCTGTGAGCGAAAACGGGAAGGACGACATCGCCGAAAAATCTCGCAATTCGATGTTGACCTTTTCCATCCTGCGCGATTGGAAAATAAGTCGTCCGTTGGAGATCTTGACTAGCTTTACGGAAAGGTCAGTGGCACTCGACGCGCTCGCGCTTGCCGGGCTCGCCGCAGCCGGCGGCGCGGCCGTCTTGCCTCCGAGACTGGAGAAATTCCACTGGCCCGCGGCGGATTGAAAGAGCGCGATCTCCGGCTGATCGATCGTCAGCGATGTGACGTTGAGCTTGCGCGAAAAAATCAGCGGCCACAGTTCGACCCCCACCGCGAGCGTCTTCGCCCGCAAGAACGGTTCCTTGCTGAACGCCGCATCGTCCGCGATGGTGACATCGCTGGCAGACGCTCCGCCGGAAAAGAGGGAAAGCTTGAGGTCGCCGATCTTCACCTCGCGTCCCAGAGCGGCCGTGAGTCGTTCCTCCAGTATCGGGCGGAACTGATTGGCGTTGATGAAGAAGGGCAGCGCGAGAGCGATCAGGATGACCACGGCCAGGACGATGCCGAGGATCCGCAGGAATTTCACGCTTCGAGTGTACTAGAAATGTTGATCCCGTTCTCGCCAATAGCCCGGACTTCGCCGACCGTGCGCCACCGCGACAATTTCGATTCCGGAATTGGTCTCCCGAAAGAAAATCAGGAAAGGGAAGCGCCGGAGAGGGTAACGGCGCCACGCTCCAATAACTCGTTCCCAACTTCCGGGAGACTCAAGTATGACCGTGATTGCGCGATCTAATTCGGCCAGGTACTGGTCTGCTACCTTCCTGCTTCTGGCTTCATACCAAGCGAACGCGGCCTCGAGTTCCGCCGCAGCCTCCGGGTGGAAAGAAACTTGATCACCGGTCATTCCCAAGTTTCGCGATCAACCGCAATCTCAATTCCGCCCAGGGAACGGTTTTCATACTCCCCGAGTCGAGCTCTTTAGCACGCCTGAGAATCTCTCGTTCCCATAGCTCCTCGGCGTCAGGATCGACTTTTGAGTCTAGGGAATCCAGTAGAGAATCGACTAACGCTGTGCGAGTATCCGTCGGCAACGCCAATGCATCGCGCAGGATTTCCGCCGCACTCCGGCTCATTCGCTCATTATATCGTTTCAGAATGCGAGTTTATGCCGTGCGACGAGCGTCGGCTTCCGATGCTACGCGACCAAACCGGCGGTCGCGGCGGTGGAACGCGTCGACAGCTTCAGCCAGATCTTCCCCCGTGAACATAGGCCACATTCGCGGAGTGAACACCATCTCGGCGTAAGCGCATTCCCATAGCAGGAAATCGCTCAATCGCTGCTCACCGCTGGTGCGGATCAACAGATCCACGTCCGGACCCAGCGCCTCGGAAAACGTCTCTTCCGTGGCGTCACTTCCCAGTCGCAGCGCCGTATCCAAGATCGCTCTGCGTGAAGAATAATCCAGCGCCAGACGCAAATGCAGACGACGGCAGTGCGCCGTCTTGCGTTCCGCATCCTCCAATAACGAGACCAGCGGCGCAGGCAAACGGTCGCGCCTGCCGATCGCCTCCAGGCGCACGCCGTTTTTCAAGCACCGTTCGGCTTCCTCCATGAGGTACCGGCCCAGCAGCTTCATCAGCGCCGTAACTTCGCGCGCGGGACGGGTCCAGTTGTCCTCCGAAAACGCGTATAAGGTCAGCGTCTGGATTCCCAGATCCGGCGCAGCTTCCACCACGCGCCGCACTGCCGCGGCTCCCGCGCGATGACCGGCCACCCGCGGCAATCCGCGACCCAGCGCCCAGCGGCCGTTTCCGTCCATGATGATGGCGACGTGAAAGCGTTCCAAGCCGGATCGTTCCAAGGTGATCAGCGCTCCTTGCCCGAGCCAGAGCTGGCCGCGTCCGGTGCCCGCATCGCATGTATCAGCGCTTCCATGTGATTCAGATACTTCTCCAGCGCCTTGCGGCCCGAAGCCGTCAGCGCATACTCGGTCTTAGGCATGCGGCCTTCGAAGGATTTCGTGCAGCCGATGTAGCCTGCGTCTTCCAGCTTTCGGGCGTGCACGCTTAAGTTGCCATCGGTGGTCTTAAGCAGACGCTTTAGATCGTTAAAGCTGAGCGACGAATTCGCCGCCAGCGCACTGATAATGCCCAGGCGGATCCGCTCATGGATCAGCCGGTCAAGATCCGGTAGGGCCTCCTGTGTTTTTGGACTCTCGTGCCCCTTTGGTTGACGCGAAACATTCTCGCCAGTGCGGGCGAGTGCGCTTTGTCTAGCCACCATATCTCCTTGCGATGATCGTCCCGAACAGCACATGCAGTCCGCCGAAACCCGCTCCCAGCCACAGATCGGCCCATACCATGGATGTTCCGGGCAGCACGAATAATGCCAGCGCCCCTTCGATCAAAAAGCACGCGCCCATTACGGGAATCGCGGGCACCGAGAACGCTCCGCCCGTGATTACGCCGGTTCCATACAGCATCAGCCAGAGTCCCGGAATCGACGCGACGGCTCCCGCGTCCCACAACGCCAGCGTTAGAATGGCCCCGGCGAACAGCGGCGGCACGAAACTAAAGACAAACTTGCGGGCCGGCGCCGACCACAGCGGAAGACCCGCGGCCCTCGCCTTGCGCCTCATCGCGAGCACCCCCACGCCCATCGCCAGCAGAGCCTCGCCCAGCCAGATCGCCAGCCAAATGCCGCGCGACGATGCGTGCGATGCTAATCCGGCCGCGGCCAGCGCCGTCACGCCCATCAGCACTCCGCCCCAGCCCGGCACCGCTGTGAACGAACCAGCGCGCTCCATCGTCTCGCGGATGTAACGCAGGTTGTCGATCGCGTGCGAATGCAGAGGGATCGGCTCCGGAGGTACGTCGCGAATCGGGCGGATGGTCGCCATGAAGATCCAGAATAAGGAACGTCTGGATCGTTGTCAAGTACTTTACGATAGAAAGTAGTTCGAAAAGTACTCAGGGTTTGGGTTGGTGGCTGAAGTACCTGTGCTTAATGTCCGGCCAAAATTCCTTGAGAATTTGAGAGAAAGCATCGGTCGCCATCTGCGTATAGAAGCGCTGGAAATTATCGCCCAGGTTACGCTCGCCGGGATAGTACGCGTTTCCGATGCCTGCGGCCATTGCGTTCCCGACCACTTCGGCGGCGTTGAAGGTCCATTTGCCGTGATCGTTGCGCGCGACAAACACGCGGGTGGCGGCATACCCGGTGCGCGACCACTTCCCGCCGCGGCCGCGCCGGAAATAGCGCGGATCTTGGCGGAACAGCGCGGGCAAAGCCGATTCGGTAAGCATATTCCCGATAAGCTGATCGGCGATTGATCCGCCCAGGCGCTCGCTATAGCCTTTTATACCCTGTCCGAAGGCAGCGTGCTGATCGGTTAGCTGAGCCAGCCCGGCCATGCCGGCCGCGAGTACATAAATGGGATAGTCTGTGGAATCCTTATACCCGATGTAAAACTTGCGGCGCACCGACAGAGGCTCAAAGGGACCCGTATCGTCCGCTGTGCGGTAATTCGGCAACACACCCAGCACGCGACTGGTGGGCGAGCTGGGCACGACCGGCGCGTCCGTGGAGTCTTGCTGGGCGCACACTGGAACTGTGAGCGATGCGCAAGCGCATAGCATTAAAACCGATTTAGAAAGCAAGATGGGTGAGACCTCGGGTAGTCCTTGAAGGAGGAGACGACGTCCAGCGCCCCCCCGTTACATTTTTGCATGCGCCGCAACCCCACTGATACCATGGTCACTGATAATGGGTCGGTAATAATGAAAGCTTTGCTGGAGGTCCTCCCTCCCGGCTCGCAGGATCTCGCCTTGGCGCGAGCGATCGACCCTGGGCGTATCCCAGCGCACATCGCCATCATCATGGACGGCAATGGCCGCTGGGCCCAGCAGCGCAACCTGCCTCGCGTGGCGGGTCACAAGGAAGGCGTTCCCGCGGTTCGAACCACGGTTGAAACCTGCGCCCAAATGGGCATCGGCGCGCTCACGCTGTACGCGTTTTCGGTGGAGAACTGGAAACGCCCGCGCCTGGAGGTCGATACGCTGTGGCGGTTACTGAGAGTCTACCTGCGTTCCGAACTGGCCCTCATGATGCGCCACGATATCCGCTTCACGGCCATCGGACGCCTGGAGGAATTACCAGCCCAGGTGAGAGCCGATCTCGATGACGTGACTCGCAGGACTTCCGATAATCGCGGCCTGCGGCTGAACCTCGCCATCAACTACGGAGGCCGCGCCGAGCTCGTCGACGCCGTGAAGGCTCTGGTGAATGCACATGTTGAAGTGACCGAACGATCCATCTCGGAGCGTTTGTATACTGCGGGCCAGCCCGATCCCGATCTTTTAATCCGCACTTCCGGCGAAATGCGCATCAGTAATTTTCTGTTGTGGCAGATCGCCTATGCCGAGCTTTACGTGACCGAAACGCTGTGGCCGGACTTTACTCGTGCGGAGCTATTGCGCGCGATCCTCGATTACCAGAAGCGCGACCGGCGCTATGGCGGCTTGGGCGAAAGTGCCGAACTGGAGCCTGTCGGCATCCGGGCGCAATGAAGCGCATCCTTACCGCGCTGGTTCTGATTCCGCTTGTGGTCTGGGTAGTTTTGGCGGGCCCGCAATGGTCGCTGCTCGCGATCATGGCGCTCGTCGGCCTGATCGCCTTTCACGAGTTCGACACAATCGCGGGTGCTCAGGGAGTCGCGAAGTCCGGATGGGCCGGCCTCGCCGCGGGGCTCATATTGCTATTCGCACCCGAGCCGGTGTGGGTGACCATCGTCATCGTGGCGGTCTGCTTGATGTCGCTGGAATTGCTCCAGGCCGATCTTGCCAAATCAATGACCGGAGCTGCGACCGCTTTGCTCGGCGTGGTTTACATTTTCGGCGCCTGGCGATGCGCTCTCGCCATGCGCCTGATCAACCCACACTGGCTGATGATCGCGCTGCTGGTTAGCTGGGCCGGCGACACGGCGGCGTTATATGTGGG